>Ga0210409_10005081_pt1 | contig 13897 bp, 8 predicted proteins | sample IncBWH17MmetaG_FD_161649 | JGI IMG/M metagenome (GOLD analysis project Ga0210409, IMG submission 161649) | Forest soil microbial communities from Barre Woods Harvard Forest LTER site, Petersham, Massachusetts, United States - Inc-BW-H-17-M | ecosystem: Environmental > Terrestrial > Soil >... | reverse complement strand
GCAGTTCCCCAATTCCTCGGGCGGCGCATCCTTGACGTGAGTGGCCACCGCCATATCACGGATTGCCGTCTGCGAGTGCCTAACCGAGGCTCCGTTTGAGGAAATCGAGAACGACCGTCCAGGATTCTTTTGCGGCTGCCTCATTGTAGCGCTCTCCGGTATCATCAAAGAAATCGTGGTCAGCGCCTGGGTAAATCTTCGATTCATAGCTCTTTCCTAGTTCCTTCATCTTTTCCTGTATGACGGGTACCGCTGGAGCGAATCTCGTGTCTTTATCGCCGACAATTTCAAGGACCGGACATTGGATCCGTGCGAGCTTGTCATCGGATGGCGCCGAGCCATAGTAGATCACCGCTGCCTTCAACTTCGGATTCGTCGTGGCATAAAGAAAGCTGTTGTGTCCGCCGATAGCAAATCCGATGATACCGATATCGTCTTTCTTAACCGCGGAATTCGAGTCCATGTACCGGTAGGCGGCGTCCAGGTCGCTAATCGCGCCATCGTCCTTTACGTTTTGGAGCGCTTTGGTGGTCGCCTCCGCTGTCGGGAAGGCACTGGTGCCCCCTTGTCGGGACAACAGATCGACGGCCAGTGCCGCGTACCCCTGAGACGCTAATCGGCGCGACACGCCTCGGAAGTGTTCTACCAAGCCGAGGTTCTTGTGGACAATGATGATTCCGGGGAGTGGCTCCTTCCCTTTCGGGCGGCTCAGATATCCTTGGAGTGTGGCACCGTCTCCCGGATATTTCATGTCTGCCGATTCGATATTGCCAGATCCAGTTTGCGCAAGGGCGGCGAGTGCGCTGTCTCTCAGAAGGCCCAAACGCACCGGATAGATGCCCAACGCAAGGGCGAACCGCTCGATAAACGAGCGCCGATTGATGTTCTCGGATTGATCTCGTCTGGGAGTATGTTCAGCGAGCGAATGCACGTCCTACCTCCTTCAAATTCTCTCGGATAGCTTGCCGCAATCCATCCACTCAGGCAGCTGCGAATTACTCAGGACTGAACGCACGCCCACCACGAACACACTCACGGATATCGCAGTTCCCGGCTTGAAGTCGCTAGTTACTGTACGCCTGACAGACCCCCTCATGCAAAGACGGCAAGGATCATCGATATTTCAGCACCATCGACTCAGCAGACCGATGGGCGTTCAGGAAGGGGATCGAGGGCAGACTCAGACCTGGACACAGTGATCATTGACCGGCATGCCAAGCTTTCGGAATATGCAGAACGGCTAGCAAAGCCCACAAGCGGAAAATTCAAATCGTCGCTTATGCGAACAATCATTTTGCCTGGTATGCTCCTGCAACGCTGGTAACGTTTCGAAGCCCTCGACGGCGGATCGGGTGATAAACGCCAAGAATCTAGCCTTGTAGAAGTACAAGCAACTTTATTAGACCAAGATTGCTGCGACATATATCTATCGCGCGCGACTATATCCGGCGTTGTATGTTTCGGCCGATGCCCTGGGTGGTTTCACTTGACTTTTCACGTTGCGACGGAACAGCTAGTTTCCGCAGCTAGTTTCCGCCCTGACATTCACTGATGCGCGGAGCAGCATGGCGCGCAAAATGGGCGGTGAATCAGACTTCGAAAATGGGAAATGTTTGCCGTTTGGCGCTGCGTGGCTCACAGGCCGAACGACTTCGAGCGAGGAGAGGTCATGCTGAAAGATACTCAGTTGTTCCTCAGCGCCTCTGTTTTCTTGTTGGTCTCTACTTTGTTCACTTTTTTTACGGGCGTCAGTTTGGCTCAGAATACAGACAACATTATTGTGACAGGCGAGGCGGCTAAGAAGTCCTTAGCGAAAAACGAGATCACCGGAGAAGCAGCAGCCAAAATAGCTCAGGCTTGCCAGGATTTCGCCTCGCAGCACAATTATGCGACTGTCGTCTTCATCATCGATCCATCCGGAAATATTGTGCACGCCCATCGGATGGATGGAATTAGGCCTGTCCAATTTGAAAGCGCTTTGAATAAGGCAAAGACTGCCCTGTTCATGCGTACATCCACGCGCCAATTGGCAGATCGGATCGCTGGTAACGTGGGGGAAGAAGTGCGTTTTTTGATGCGTGGCTTATATCCTTATTCGGGAGGTGTGCCGGTCATCGTCGACAATCAACTGATCGGTGCTATCGGCGTTGCCGGTTCTGATGCGTTGGACGACGATTGCGCCTATGCAGGGCTCACTTCTGTGCTGGGATCTCAGACGCGGCAACCCACTCCGCCCGCGCAACCGCCATCGCAACGATAAGGCCAGACATTTTGGTTGCAACCGCGTGGGCTCAGGCTTCAAGGATAGTCTCCCTGCTCTTCCGTTGACGCAATACATTACGTTCTTCTTATCGTTCTCGGTGGGTTTCACTCCGCTGAGACGAAAACAACTCGATGTTGGAGGGGCGCAGAGACCAGAAACGCAACCTCGGGCATTAGCGGCCTGCTCGAAAACTCCAGCCAAGATGGCCCGGCTAGCCGACCGTGTTCGGCACACAAACCAGAGAGGGGCCAGACTGGCCGTCCCACCGACGCTCAACTCCCACGGCTTACCACCTCAATTTCAAGCCCAGCTGAATGTCGCGCGGACCTCCGGACCCAAGCACGGAGTTCGAAGCAAGAGTGTCCGCGGTGGCGCAGCCACACGCGAATCCTGCGCCGGACGAAGGGTCGTTGTTCGAACGCCCACCGGCGCCGTATGGATTGGCGAACGTAACATGGTTTAGAACGTTGAAGATCTCGGCCCTGAACTGCACAGTGAGCCGTTCCTTAAACTTGAATTCCTTGGTCAACGAAAAATCCCAATTCTTGTACCCTCCATCGCGGAAAGTGTTGCGTCCCGCCTTGCCTATGGTTCCGTATGCGGGAGGCACCAGAACAGACCTTCCGTTAGGTGAAACGTAGCAACCTGTATCGACGAGAGCCGCATAGGCTAGCGTGTTTCCGGCACCCCCTGCTGCACCTATGCACGCCGCCGGCAAGCTGGGATTGACCGCCGAGCCGTCAGGAGTTGTACCGGAGAAATGCGGAAGTCCGCCGGCGCCGCCTTCTAGGAAGTTGCCGTTGTAGGTGGTGAACCCGTGAACTTGTTGAAAGTCAGCGGGATTGCCGACGAAGGTCCATTGTTCAAGCTGGCCAATGCCAAAAGGCAGGTTAACCTCCCCTGTCCCGCTGAAGTCGTTCGAGCCATCCTGGGCCCACCAGGGCAAGCTGGACTGGAGGATCACGACACTATTGAGCGACCAGCCTTCGAAAATCTGCCCAAACCCTTTCTTTCCGGGGACTGTGTACGTCACCGAAAGTGTAGCCCGATTCCGGATATCGGTGTCACTGCTTGCGTATAGCGAGCGGTTATTCCCCGAAAGGGGTACGAACAGAACGCCCCAGTTGTCGGAAGCATTGTCGAGGGAGTGAGAATAGGTATAACCGGCCGTGAAGGACAAGCCGTGGGACGTCCTCTGTGTGAGAGTGGCCTGTAATCCGTTGTAGTTGGACGTGTCGCCGTTCGAGAAGAATAGGATGTTTTTCATGTACGGGAACTGGCGGACGAATGGGCGGGCCGCAACCTCGGCGGCAGGATCCGGGGCGCAGTTGCCGTATGTCGGAGCACTGGCGAGGCACGCAGCCGTAGCTTGCGTCGTCCACCCACTTCCGAGGGGTGCCGCGTTGAGGTCGTTTACAGAAATCAGCTTCGTCCCATGGTCTCCGACGTAAGCGATCTCCACGGAGGTATTGGCCGCAAGCGCACGCTGAATGCCCAAGGTCCAGAGGGTGACGTAGGGGATTCGCAAGTTGCGATTTACGCCGACGATGGTGCAGGGCTGTGGAAGGATGGTCAGTCCCGAAGATAAGATGACCTGGTTGCCATCGCCACAGGCCGGGGTGGGGTGGTAAAGGCTTTGGTTGTTGGCACCTGACGCTGTGGACGGTCCATTATGTATCCAGTCATATGCAATTTGACCGGGAGTGGTTGTGCCGTTAGCAGCCGTCCCCGTGAAGATGGTGTCTGAGACATTGATCGTGCCAGGACTCGCGATCTGCGCGCCGTTGACATAGAGGTTCACTCCGGTGGGCACGGTGCGCAGCCCCAGGAAGTTGCCCAGGTTATTGAGCACATCATTGCTGAGTTGCTCGTAAACGAGACTCGCGCCGGCACGTATCACGGTCTTCCCGTTTCCTGACACGTCCCAGGCAAGCCCCAAGCGCGGGGAGAAGTTGTTGTGATCGCCATTGTAAGGAGAATTGGTTCCGTGGCCATCTTGGACGAGTCCGGTTGGTGCGGCAGGATCGAAGTTGCCGAGCAGGTTATGGGCCTCCGTTGGGACCGTGTCAACCTCATATCGTAATCCCAGATTTAGCATGAGTCTTGCCGTGACCCGCCAGTCGTCCTGTACAAAGGCGGCGTATCCCCGGCTGCTCATGTTCCGCTGGAGGTTCCCAGACAGGAAATTTGCCGAGAAAGGAATACCCTGAAAAAACGATTCCAAAGTGGAGAACTTGATAGGACCTTTTGCATTCGCCGATACGTTCGAAGGGTTTTGCATCAACAGGATCTCGCCGCCGAATTTGAAGGCATGCTTGCCGTGCAGGTATGAGACATGATCTAGGATCTGCACGTTTTTGTCTGGTCCCACGTACTTGGGCCAACTGGCGCCCAAGGAGAAGGTCGGACCAAAGCTGTTAAAGGTGATTTCGGGGAGTCCAAAGTAGGCTGGATTCGTTTGGCCGGTGTAAAAGTTGTAGGTACTGCCGTTGAATTTGTAGCTTGCGGGATTGTCGGTGGAGTCGTTGCTCAGGAAAACTTGGTAATAGCTGGAGTAACCCACCCGAGCTTCATTCACCCAGCTGGAATTCGGCGTCCAGGTCCAAGTCCCCGCGGCCACGTGGGTTTTGGCAGATTGAATCGTCAGCCAGGGCGTGGCGACCTGGGCGAACGGATTGTCAACGAAAAGTCCGTTCCCCTGACCATAGAAGAAGAAGCCAGTCACGGTATGTTGGTCGTTAGGGTGGTAGTCAATTTTTATGAGGCCGCCGTCTACCTGGTTGGTTGTGTCGAGGTTCGTCGTAACGCTGGTGCCTGGACCGTTGTTCACGGGGAAAAGGCCTTGGAAGCCGATTGTTGGCTGCCCAGAGACAGGCAGACAAGTGGTCGGGCTGAGGCCAGCGAGATTCGCGCTGAGTGGCGCAAAGGTGCCTCCCGTCGACACTGCACTTCGCGCAGCCGTGCACGCATCAACAAGACTGTGGGCCGGATCCCCGGCAGGGTTACCAGACGTGGCCAGGGAGACCGATACGGGGATCGTATGTCCGGCGGGGTTCCCCACTAAGTAACGTTGGTCCTCATAACTCGCAAAATAGAACAGCTTGTCTTTCTTGATGTGCCCGCCCAAGGTCGCGCCAAACTGTTCGAGAGCCGTGTCCACTTGCGGCCCGCTCGCCGGATTGAAATAGTCGCGAGCATCGAAGGCAGAACTGCGGCCGTAGGCATAGGCGGTACCATGAAGACTGTTGGTGCCCGACTTGATGCCCACGTTTACCACTGCCCCAGGCTTCCAGCCGTACTCGGCCCGGGGATTGACCTCGCTCTTGAATTCTTCGATAGCGTCGATTGGGAGAATCGTTTCCGCATCGCCTCCGACCCCGCCGGCATTCATGGACGGCTGGGCCGCCCAGGGATCGTCCGTGTTGACACCATCGACGAGATAAACATTGTCGTGATAACGCATACCGTCGGTGCTCTGGGTGAATGCACCGCCGCCTGGATAGATCATCACTCCGGGACGGAGTTGCAGCAGGTTCGTAAAGTTGCGGCCATTCAAGGGCAGGTTATCGATCACCTCGCTTGGCAGCGTTCCGCCCAGTTCGGCGTTGGTCGTTTCCACCAGTGGAATCGCCTCAGTCACAGTGATCGTTTGCGTAACGTCACCGGGCTGGAGTTGAAAGTCAACGCGAAGGTCTTGGTTGACCTCTAGTATGATGTTTTGGCGCTGAATGGACTTGAAACCTTTCGCCTCAGCGTGCACCGTATAGGTGCCCGGAATCAAGTTGGGAGCGTTGTACTCTCCTGCGGCATCGGTGGTGAGAGGCCGAGTAACGCCTCTTTGCGTGTCAGTGACGGTGACCGTGACCCCGACAATTGCACCGCCACTTTGATCAGTTACGACTCCCAGAATACGACCTGCGTTGCCCTGCGAAAAGAGCGGCACGGAGATCAGCAACAACACAATCATTGTCGCGAAAATGCCCACAACTTTACTGACGACTGATACCAAGGAACTCATAGTGGCTTTCCTCTCTTGTCTTCTAGATCGAGCCCCGGTGAACACTCTCTAACGCACAATTCGGAGCAACGAAACAAGCCGTACCCTACAAGCCCTATTGTGTGTAGCCGCCTTTAGCACCAGATAACACGAATGTCAACGTCATTCTTTCTCCACGTCATTCTTTCTCCAATTTTATTTCTCCAAATTTCTCTAACTGTCATTCTTCCTCTATTTTATGAATTCCTGAGAGAATAAGTTTGGGCGGATAAGCAGTACTCGAACGATTGGTGTGCCGAACCTCATTTTCTTAAGGCTGGCTCCAGGGTCAGAGTGCCCGAAGATGAACTGTCATGTCGAGGGTCTCATCGCACTAACCACGCAAAGTTGAGCGCTCGACCTACGACGAAGAAACACAGACTGCCACTAATCATGAGGATGAGTTCAGGAATTGCCCGAATCAATTTTCGTCTTATTGTTGCCCGATGAGTCCAACCGCTTTGACGTTCAATGCTGTTACACTGTGTTACACATACTTGGGATTTGGACCCGACGATGCCGTTGCTCGATGTGCTCAGCAATGACCGAGAGGTGCGAGGTCGAAGTTCGATTGCGGCCTGGGTCAATGGGTAGCCTTTACGGTTACCGTGAAAGGCAAGGCGAGCCGCTCCTGCATGACTCCAGTGAAGGCGGTGGCGGGACCTGAAATCTCACCCTTAAGGGATTGGGGACCATCGAAAAACCACACTCGATTCCACAACCGTTCATTGATGGACAAGCTGCGCAGTGTGGCTTTTGCTTGAATGCAATCATTGTGACGGCGAAGACTTTCCTCGATAGAAACCCGAGCCTGGCAGGCCATCCAAGCTGCCAACAAAGTGAAGATCACCTGGACTTCATGCGCCGTGCTACCCAGGCATGCGGGTATCTACGACTCATCAGAAGTCAGACGCCTACGCGAAACACGTTTGCTGGTTGATTCGAAGGATATCGAAGAGAAGCTCGGCGAGGCTGCTACGGTGTTGAGGGCGACTTATAATCCGGATCGCCTGGAAGCGTCATCACCGGCTGGCCATTACTGTAGGTTTCCAACCGGATGCTTTTATTCCCAGGATGCCTGTGTCTGATCCAACGATCCAACGGTATACAAGCGGAATGCAATAGCGTTACAAACGGAGTGCCTTCCGATGTTCCCGGATCCGTTGGCGGAGCCTGCCGAGGCAAGGGAACGGTCAAGAGCGAGCGGGCCCTGTCGTACATGCCGTCGTATCGACGTTCTGAACGGCCCAGTTGCGAGCCACCAGAGGCTACAAAACACGCTCCCCCAGGAGGGCTTCATGGACGAACTCGCGGCGAGGGTAAAAGCTAGTTCGGTCGCATCTAGGCTACGTCATCTCATCGCCGATGATCGAGACAGTGCTGATCAACCATCCTGACGCGGACCCAACCGGGGCAGGCGAGCTTTCGATTTCCATCGTCGCAGCCGCATTGGAAGTGCGATCTTTGACGCTGCGGGCACTGGCCTACGCGAGCTTCCCTTCAGTCCCGAGTGTGTGAAGGCTGCGCGACGTTCTGCCAGCTAAGCCGCCTATCGATGAAAGTCGAACTAGTAACCGCTATCCCAGCTATAACTAGCGAAGGGGTATTCAGGTAATAACTTGACTTCTTACAATCGATCTGACAAATTTCGCCCGAGCCTCGATGAGAAGGAGCCGCCTTCGTGAAATATACACTGATTTTCGCAGTTTTAGCGTCCGCAGTGGCGGCATTCGTGTTCACGCCGGCTTCTGCGGCGCAGTGTGAAAGTCTCACATCTTTGAAACTCCCAGACACCGTTATCGTCTCGGCGAGATTCCTCCCTGCTGGACCGTTTACGATTCCCGGCTCTCCGTCTCAGCAAGGAGCGCCTTCTCGTGAACCGATCGCGCTGCCCGCCTTTTGTCGGGTGGAGGCCACCGTGAAGCCCGCGGTGAGATTTGAAGTGTGGTTGCCTATCTCTGGTTGGAACGGGAATTTGGAGGCAGTTGGCAACGGAGGATTTGCCGGGTCTATCTCTTATTCGGCGATGGTCGCTGCTCTCAAAGCGGGCTACGTCACAGCGAGCACCGATACGGGGCACTCTGGTGGGGACGCAGAGTGGGCCCTCGGCCACCCCGAACTCATAGTTGACTACGGCTACCGCGCGATTCATGAAATGACGTTGAAGGCCAAGATGCTTATTGAGTCCTTCTATGGAACGGGCGTCCGGCTTTCCTACTTCAACGGCTGCTCCAACGGAGGCAGACAGGGCCTGATGGAAGCGCAGCGTTATCCGGACGACTACAACGGCGTCCTCGCCGGAGCTCCCGCCAACTATCTGACACATCTTTACCCAGGCGGGATGCTTTGGTTGGTAATCGCCACATTGAGAGACCCGGACAACTACATCCCCACCAACAAACTGACGGCAATTGAGGATGCTTCGCTTGCAGCTTGCGATGAACTAGATGGTCTCAAGGACGGCCTCATCCAAGATCCCCGAAAATGCAAGTTCGATCCCGCGGTACTGCTTTGCGAGCACGCTGACTCAGCAAGTTGCCTAACCGCGAAGCAGATAGAAGCTCTGAGGAACATCTATGCGGGTGCGCCCCCTCTGAACGGTAAGCCGATCTTTCCTGGGAAAATGCCGGGTGGCGAGAGCGGTTGGGCCAATTACATGCCGACGCCGTCCCAGAACATAAGTTATAAGTTATCCGTCGGGTTTTTCAAATATATGGTGTACGAGGATCCGAGCTGGGATTTCGGCACTTGGAACTTTGCAAATGGTTTGCCGTATACAGAGAGCAAGTTGGGGGGTATTCTCGACGCGGTTAGTCCCAACCTCGGACCTTTCCGTGCTCATGATGGCAAATTGCTAATTTACCAAGGCTGGTCCGATCCCGCGGTTGCTCCATTGAACGCGATCAACTATTACAAGAGTGTAGTCGCCTCGATAACTGGGAACGCTGAGGCCGGATTCGAACATGAGACGGATGCCTTTTTCCGCAGCAACAAAACGGCCCAGGAATCCGTGCGCCTATTCATGGTTCCGGGAATGAGCCACTGTGGTGGCGGACCCGGCCCAAACAAGTTCGATGCGTTTGGTCCACTTGTGAATTGGGTCGAGCACAAACAGGCGCCGGAAAGGATCCTGGCATCTCACTCGACGAACGATGCCGTGGACCGCACGCGGCCTCTCTGTCCTTACCCGATGACTGCGCAATACACCGGTCGGGGTAGCATCGACGAGGCGACCAACTTCGTTTGTAAGGCCCCGAGTAGCAACTAGCTAATCGAACGTTCTGCACTGCTTTCTAACGTCAGCCATTGGTTCGAGGAGATTTGACGATACGTTGGCAAAATTGGGTGAGGAGGAAATCAAATCATGCAGAAATCTCGGATCGTCTTTCTGGCATTGCCCTTGTTCATGGCCCTTTCACTTTTCGCGCAGCAGCAGCAACAGCAGCCACCTGACTTGAGCAAAGTCCAGGTTAAAGTACAAAAGCTTTCTGAGAATGTGTATGTTCTTCAAAGCCAAGGAGCGACTGCAGGAATGGGGAACATTGGCGCTTTCGTGGGCGACGACGGTATTGTTCTAGTAGATGCTCAGCTCGTAGAGCTCGGACCAAAAATTGAAGCGGCCCTCAAGACGATTTCTGACAAACCAGTGAAATACGTACTGAACACCCACTGGCATGGCGATCACACAGGCGGGAACGCGTACTTCGGGAAATCGGCCATCATCATCGCCCAGGATAATGTGCGCAAAAAAATGGAAACAGAGACCGATCGCCGAATTACCAATTTGCTGCTTTCGCTTCCAGTGATCACGTTCTCTGACCAATTGACTCTGCACTTGAATGGCGGCGAACTTCACGCTATTCATTTTGCACATGGCCATACCGACGGCGATAGCTTGGTTCTCTTTTCCCAAACCAACGTGGTTCACATGGGAGATCTTTTTACAAACTTTGATCCGCCCCACTTCCCTGCCGTCGATACGGAAAACGATGGCAGTGGCGGTCCGCAGGGGGAAATTGCAGCTGCCGAATACGTATTGGCCAAAGCGCCGGACGACGTGAAGATAATCCCAGGGCACGGCAACGTGGCATCAAAAGTCGAATTGAATAAATACCTGGACGTGCTGAAAGGGACTTCAGCAGCAGTCCAAGCTGGCATGGATCAAGGCAAGAGCTTGGAGCAACTCAAGCAGGAAAAGGTGCTGGCTAAGTGGGAATACTTAGATTCGCCTCCCATAAAGACTGATGTGTATCTCGAGCGCCTTTACAAGGGCCTGGCCTCTCAGAAGGCAGGCGGCGCAAAAAGTGGTGGCGCGCAATGACAAACGCTGGCCATCATTTTGATGTCTAGGATCGATCGCTTTGATAAGAACGAATTGTGTAGGGGTGTCGAGCGATACTCGCGCTCCCCGATGACATCACCGCGATGCTCCCTTCGAATCTCCCGTGGGTAGGGTTGCGTGCAACGGTTTTCTGCCCGACGCAAAACCGGTCGGTCTAGGAGATCCCCAGACAGGATAGAAGAATCCTATTGGTTCGGCTTGACGATGTGGCTCTTATCTCTTGATTCACAAAAGCTTTCCAACAATCGGTCGTCTGGGCCACCAAGGAACCAATGTCGAGGAGTGATTACCCACGGTTTAGTAAGCATCACCGGGTCCTCCACCGTGGCTTCGTAGGTAAGCAAGTTACCGTGGCGAGCGTACCGTTCAGTTACATGCTCCTGATCACTGTGAATTAAAGCGTATTTCTCCACGATCTGGTGGCCAAACCTCTCACCGAATGCAGGCGGCTCAGTGTGTCCCTGGGCCCCGCCCAGCCAGGTTTCATCATTGAGACCGACGACGTCGACGACCAGCGTATCGCCCTCCCAGTGGCCGATCGAGTCCCCTAAAAACGAACTATCGAGATCTTTCGGATGCGGCTGCCCACCTGTGTATATGACGCGATACGTTTGGCCAATGAAATTAGACTCGTAGAGAATCACAATCAGTTTGGGTGTTTGTACGATCTGAATTGCGTTCATCGACGCGCGCGGCACGCCCATCGGCTTACAATCGTACTGAGGATCCAGAGGTGTGCTGGGGCCATACTGCGTATCGATAATTGCTTTGACTTTTGCCCAATATTCAGGTCTGTAGGATGGCTCGGTAGGTTCAGGATATTTCGGTGGGCGTGCGTCAGGATTACGAGCCCCCCCGATATCAAAACGGACCGAGCCGTTCTCGCTCTTCTCTGAAACGGCAGGAAATGGGTTGAGCCAGACGCCAGAAAAGTCTGGATGCGAGTTGGAACGCGGTGTCGATAGATTTGCCACAGGAAGAGACAGATAGAGCATCTGGAGTTCCTCGTTGGACACCGCGCTATCTGGCTTCGCGACTTGAGCTACATCCTGCGCGCCAGCCGGCGTGGCAACCAGGACCAACACCCACAATAAAAACGATGTTGCGGTCGCAATATATGTGCCGAGGCGAGGAATCATTCCCAAGTTCTCCCGTTCATCTCCAACGAGAATGTTCAAACGTGTTCCTAGATCAGTCTCAACTACTGTTCTCTTCCTATGCTAAGCACAACCTCATGACCATCTGAATACTTATAGATCCTGCCGAAACCTAGATGTTTCGTGCCGTCTTTAGCGGCTATTGCAGTCACGGTAACAACTTCGCCGACTTTGAAGAAATCTTTGGTCACTCCGGCCCGGTGCAAGATGCCAGGCGGATTTCCTTCGAAAGCCCACGTCACCACCGTGCCATCATCTTCCTTGACATCCACCCAAACATAGATGTGCGGGTTCGTCCAATCGACGTGCTTGAGAACACCTGTGACGGTAAATTCCTTGCTAGGGTCGAATTCCGCTGAAACTGAGTGGTGCGCCAACGCGGGAATCACTAATAGAATTAGCGAACCAAAAGCTGTCGCCGAAACACCCACACGTTTGTGCTTCATGTTCCACCTTTGGCGCCTGTGAATCGCTGTCTGTGGGCAGCAAACGGCACGCCTTCAGCACTTCTGGCTTCTGTCCAGCCATCCAGAAAATCAGGACGTCAAAGCAAGCGCGATCGGTCTCTTTCCAATTGAAAAGTAGGAATTTTACGGGCAGAGACCTACACCTGCCTTCGCATCCGTAACACCACGGACCACTGATTGTCAAGTACAAGAACGGTGTTTCAGCACCACGTGGATGTGTCTGCTCGTATTAGCATTGGAATGTCCGCCTTACTGAAGTTGTTCCACTTGCCCATCGCCACGACGGCGATGGCTCAACCTCAACCGTAACATATCAGGTGCTATCGACACGGCCGCCTTTGAGATTTACGCCGACTGGCCCGGCATGCTATCTTCCGTGCGTCAGGAGTCCCGAATGCACGCCGACAAGCCACCAAAAGAAATAATCATGGGCAAACTTCTAGTTCTTTTAATGCTATCGTTCCTTGGAACCACCTCCGCCGTTGCACAGCAGACAGTCGATTGGGACAAAGTCGAGGTCAAGCTACAAAAGCTCTCTGAAAATATGTACATGTTACAATTCGTTGCAGCGAGTCGAGGGAATGCAGGCGCGAATGCAAGCGCCTTGGTGGGTGACGATGGTATTGTCCTCGTAGACGCCGGGTTTGCCCCAGTGGCGCCAAAATTGGAAGTCGCCCTCAAAACAATTTCTGACAAACCGGTCAAGTATTTGGTGAACACCCACTGGCACGGCGATCACACTGGCGGTGATGCGTACTTCGGGAAATCAGCCACCATCATTGCCGAGGATAACGCCCGAAAGAGGATGGAAACGGGCGATGACCTTAGCCGTCTCAATCGCATTAACCTGCTGAGGGAGATTTTTACACCGTCCCCCGCAGCTGCTCTTCCAGTCATAACGTTTAACGATGAATTGACGGTCCACATCAATGGTGAGGACATTCGCGCCATTCACTTTCCTCATGGCCACACGGATAGCGACAGCGTTATCTTTTTCTCGCGAAGCAAGGTAGTCCAAACGGGAACCGACTTTGTGAACATGGACCCAGCAGGGTTCCCTGCCATTGACATGGACAACGATGGCAGCGGCGGGCCGCAAGGTGAGATTGCAGCTCTCGGTTACGTATTGGAACACACACCGGATGATGTGAAGATAATCCCGGGACACGGCAACGTGGGATCGAAAGTCGAACTGACGAAATACCTCGAAGTGCTTAAAGGAACTTCAGCAGCAGTCCAGGCAGGCATTGATCAAGGCAAGAGCCTGGAGCAACTCAAGCAGGAAAAGGTGCTGGCTAAGTGGGAGTACTTGGATACCCGCCTCATGAAAACTGACGCATACCTTGAGCGCCTCTACAGAAGTCTTTCTCAGAGAATTGTTACTGCAAGCAGCAGTTCAAGATAACGCGGCGATGCTCCGGGTTCGACCTCCTAAGAAGGTAATTTCCAGAAACCCAAGAAAGACGGCTAGCTGCGTTCCAAATGTTATTGTCCGGAACAGCTAATTCACGCCGACCTCGCCTCCGAGCAGAAATGCCGACTTCGAAGCTTCCCGGACTAACTCGCCTTACAATGCGTCACGCAGGTCTAAGGTGAGACTCTCGGACGTAGCGGAGCACAACTGCCCGAAGA
>Ga0210409_10005080_pt1 | contig 13897 bp, 9 predicted proteins | sample IncBWH17MmetaG_FD_161649 | JGI IMG/M metagenome (GOLD analysis project Ga0210409, IMG submission 161649) | Forest soil microbial communities from Barre Woods Harvard Forest LTER site, Petersham, Massachusetts, United States - Inc-BW-H-17-M | ecosystem: Environmental > Terrestrial > Soil >... | reverse complement strand
GGCGGCAGCGGGAGTGGGACGGGCGGCAACGGCGGCAGCGGCGCAAGCAGCGGCACCACCGGCGGCAGCAGCGGTGCAAGCAGCGGCAGTGGCAGCGGGAGCGCCGGCAGCGGTGGTAGTGGCGCTAGCAGCGGCGACACCGGCGGCAGCAGCGGCGCTGGCGATGATGCGGGTAGCCCCCTCGCCTCCGGCGATGATGGTGGGGGCGGGACGAATCAAGCGAATTGGGACGCGAACGGGATCGGCACTACGTTTGACAATAACCTCCCTGACACCGGCTTCATGCAGGGCGGAGGCTGCGCGTGCTCCGTTCCAACCGGAGCGCCTAGCAGGACGTCCGGGTGGACGCTGCTCGGGCTCGGCCTCGCGATCAGCGCAATCCGCCGCAAGCGCTGACACTTCGAGGCTACGGCAAGCGCACTCCGGCCGCTTCAGGCCATCTCGACGCCCCTGCCCGAGTGCACCGAACGAGAGTTCGTGACTAATAGCGACGAAACTCGCCTCCCTCGTGAGCCACTTTGACGATCGCCCGGCGCCGACGGATCGGAGCGCGGCGTCGGGGACGACTGGCCTCTCACCCGCACTGCATCCGGGCTTAGCGTCGCGTGCCTTGCCCCGACGCCGTGCTCCGATCCATCGGCGCCGGGCTGTTGAACGTGGACGCGATAACCAGTATTGACGTTTGGGCGCGTACCACACTAACCAGGTTCGGAAGAGTCATAGACCCGCCCGCATGAACTAGGTGCTCACCTCGTCGCGTCTGGTCATGGTGTTTCGGATGAGAAGGATGGCACATCGTCGACTTTTCTCGCGGCCCTCGCGGCGCCAAAGCCTGCGGCGGTTCTGCGACGTCGAGCCGTGGTCGTATCTGCGGGACATCTTCTGCTTGCTGCCCCGATGGCCGGAGCACCGGATGCTCGACCTCGCGCCACTGCCCTGTAAGCCGACGCGTGAACGCGACGACGTCCGCACGCTCCTCAATAAGAATGCGTTCCGGAAGCTCACGCTCGACAATGGCAGCAGCGCATCCGTCACGTAGGACCCTGGACGGCAACCAAGCGAGCGCGCATGCTGCACGCCGGAAATGAGAGCAGAGCTCAAACGGCTGCACAGCCCGGACGCAAAAGACCTTCGCGCGTTCACACCTGTCAAGGACGCGCCGATCAGCTTGCTGGTGCAGGCAATGGTGGGCCCTGAAGGTGAAGACGGCGAGGAGTCATTCGACTTCGTTCTCTGCTCGCCGGCGTGGCTCCGTCAGAAGGTCGAAGCAACGGGGCCTCTGGTTGGCCGCCATCACTTGGTGATGTCCGCATACGACTACAATGAGCTGGAGCGATTTGTTCGTCGGTTCTGCGATGGATGCACCGGTGCGACTTGGAACGAGGTGGCCGCAAAGCTCGGCCGCCTAGGACATTGGGAGTTCGAGGATTATCGAGATGGATGACTCGTCTGCGGCCAGCGATGCACGCTGAACACGGGCGACACGTGAAAGAAGGCCAGATCCTTGGCCTGGCGTAGTTCAGCCACCACCAGCGCATTTGATCGCCATCACAGCACCTTTGATCGCGATCACAGCGCCTTTTACTGACGGCAAATGCGCTGTGAGCACCGAACCACCATGGACGCATTGTGTCACGGTGCGAGAACCTCCTCGCTCTTTGACTTCCTCTACCTTTGGGCCCCAGTGCACACGGTGATCGATCGAGCGGCTCGCGTGCACGCGCCGTGGCCGAGCGACGAAGCCGAATCAAGGCGCGATTCGCTCGACCTTGGGAGTTGCATTCACGCCGGCTCCAGTGAAACAGCCCGGCGCCGATGGATCGGAGCGCAGCGTCGGGGTAAGGCACGCGACGTTAAGCCCGGATGAAGTGCGGATGAGAGGCCAGTCGTCCCCGACGCTGCGCGCCGATCCATCGGCGCCGGGCGATCGTCTAAGTGGCTCACGAAGGCGGCACGTTTCGTCCCCATGAGACCTCGCGGTCATCCTCACTCCGTCCTGGGTCCAGGGTGTACTTTCGGTATCGCACCAATGCGACCGACGATCGCCCTTACACTGCTCGCCGCATGCGGTGGCTCGCCCCGCAAGACCACTGCGCCGGCGCCCACGGAGCGTCCACCGGCGGTGACCAGCCTGGACGCCGGCGCCGCGGTGCGCGCCCCGCTTTTTGCGGATCCCGAGACCATCGGCCCGAAGACCTTTTACGTCGTCGGCCCCTTCCCAAGCGTTCTCGGGCGCGATGCCAACGAAGCGAAACGACGCCCCGGGCTCGATTTCGACTACCTCGCCGCGCTGGGAGGCGAGGCGGTCGCGCGCTTGAAAAGCGGCACGACGGTCAGCTTCAAGACGAAACCGTTTGCGGCGCAGGAGGCAAAGCTCGATGACCGATGGGCGCTCGATTTCGCCGGCATGTTCGGCGAGGACACCGATCAGAAGACCGCATACGCATACGCCGAGTGGCCGGCCGCCAAGGCCGTCACTGCGCTTGCGCTGTTCGGCTCCGACGACGGCGCCGTCGTTTGGTTGAATGGGCACCAGGTTCATCGAGTTGCCACCAACCGAGCGCTTGACCCGAGCGCGGACCGCTTCGAGGTGCCGCTCGATGCGGGATCCAATCGATTGCTCGTCAAGGTGGACAATCAGCACGGAGGTTGGGGTTTCGCGCTGCGCGTCCTGGACGACGAGGGACAAGCGAGGCTCGAAGCTCTCGACGCCCGACGGCATCTCGAGCGGTTTGGCCCCGCGCCGCGGTCGGGCAGCTACCTGCTCGACGGATCGTTTCCCGCGTTGGATTGGGCGCCGACCGCGGCCGCCGAGCTCGCCGTGCAACCGGCCAGTATGCGAGTGCGCTGGTATGGGCCCGATTTCGCGGAGGCCCGGCGTCCCGAGGCGCGCGGCCAATACACCGCTGTCGTCGAAGCCCGGACGCTGGACGGCTTCACCTATCGGCGCATGCGGACGTTTGCCAAGGTTCCCGACCGCGTCAGCCCGCGGTTTCGCGCGCCGCCTTTGGCCGAGATGCCGCTTCTGGACGTCGCCGGCAACGTCGACATGTCGCTCAACGACGCGCAGCGCGCCGAGCTCTCCCGGTATTTCTGGCGAGGGGCATCCGAGGCGCTGTCGCGCGGCGAGGACAGCGCGATTGCCTCGCTCGCCTTCATGAAGCTCGGCGAATCGCCCCCTGCGAAAACCGAGCCCCTGTGGCTGTGGAGCGGCTTCATTCAAGCTGCAGAACATCGGCTGCACCTGCGAATGCAGCTCGAGGGAAGGTCTCCGAAGACCTTGTATCCCCCGGCGCGCCTTACTCCTCCGGCGCCCGAGCTGCGCGCCGGTTCCGAGCTTCAAGCAGGTTTCCGGGCTGGCACCGTCGAAAAGCTTCGCGCGATCGCACGCGCCTGGGCCAAAGAGGACCCGCACCCATTCGTGATTCTCGTCACGCGCCGCGGAGTCGTGATGATGCACGAGGGATACAATGGCTTTGGCAAGGACTCCCTATTCTGGCCAGCCAGCATCACCAAGACGATCGCTGGCCTTGCCTTCTCTCGGGCCGTCCAGCAAGCCCTCGTGGACTTCGATCAGCCCGTCGCGACGCTGCTCTCTGATTGGAAGGACGAGCGCACGACCGGGGTGACGTTCCGACACTGCTTCTACCATGTGACCGGACTGAGCGGTCATGCGTCGCACGAGGGAATGTTCAACACCTATCTCGACAATGCCCTGTTCACTGAGGACGCTGTCTTTGCCCGCCCGATGGCGCGGTACGTCTACAACGGCGACGACATCAACCTCACGGGCAAGGCGCTCGAGCTCCTGACGGGTCAATCCATTTGGCGACTGCTCTACGAGCAAATGGAGGCGCCGTTCGGCGAGCCGGTCTCGCAGCTCGATCTCGGATGCTGTGGTTCGTTCACGGCGATGTATCTCGCCAAGGTCGGGCAAATGATTCTTCAGGACGGCCGCTACGGCCCATTCGAATTCTTCAAGCCGGGATTTCTCGAGGCGCTTCGGCCGAAACGTATTGCCGACTTCGCGCCCGACGTGGAGGACAAGAAAAAGGAGGCCGGCATCGGCATCGAGTGGATGGCTGACCCGCCCGGTCCGCGGGAAAAAGGCGCGCTCGGCCCCGAGGTCATCGGTCACGGCGCCGCATCGGGGACCGCCTGGCGCGTCGACGGTGCTCACCAGCTCGTGGTCGTCATCGGCCGCGACGGATACCGAGACTGGCACGCTAACGAGGAGTGGACGACCAAGTTCGTCAAGAGCCTCGCCGAATCGCTGGTGAACTAGAATGCCGCACGGGCGGTCACTCGTGCCGTTCAACCTTGCCTGATCTTGGAGTCGTCAGGGTACCAACACGTCACCATACGAACAGGAGCACGGTTTGTACGTGCGACCATGGGTTACGAGTCGTTGGCAATGAGCGCCGTTCGCCGAATCGCAGCATTCGCCGTATTGGCACTCGGTGCACTCGGCTGCGCCGGCCGGCCCTCCCTCGCTTTCGGCAGCCACGACGCCGGATTCGACAATGACTCGGCGCCGCCGGACGACGCATCGATTGCCGCGAGCTGCGGCCCGTACCCCAAGGGCAGCATGTGGGCATGTGGATGCAATACCTGCTTCTGCGACAATCCGCCGGACATCTCCACCACGCTTATCTTTTGCACGGATGCCTCAAGCCCCGGCTCTGACAGCGGCGCCGGCGATATCGACGCAGGCTCCGGTCTGGATTCGGCAGTCTCGAACGACGCAGGTGCGGAATGCATCACCGGATGCTCTCGGGGCGCGTACCCATGCACTGCACCGGACCCACCGAACGCGTGGAGTTGCTCTGGCCCCGGCATAGGTAGCGCAGATCGTTTCTTGGAGGCGGGATGCACGTCGGCGCCCATCAACTCGGTCGCGTGGTGCTGTCCGGCCGTGTTCATGAGCCAATGCGTTTGCACCCCGGGCCAAGATTGGACGTGCAACGACAACCCGACGATTTCGTCGATCCACGGTACGTGCCTGCCGGACCATTCGTGCTCCTGCTCGATGGGATCTGTATGGAACCCGGCTACGGGAAGATGCAAGTAGCCCGCGGTCACTGCGGCTCGGGCGGATCCTCGTGCATGTCTGGCGCGTAGTTGTTGCTGCCGTAGTCGTTGCAGAACGATGTATCGTCGCCCATGTACTTCGGGTCCCCGCCAACGACGGCCGGCCGGATGAGGTTCCAGATCGCCGATTCGGAGCCCGGCCCGCTGCCGCCCATGTTGCGCGCCACGACCACCAGGTCGAGGCCTCGGTGCCCCTGGATGATCTGACCGCCGAGACCAACCGCCTGGAAGACACCGACGTCGTATTTCTGGGTGCACGTGGCCGGCGCGGCCAAATGGCAATCGGGCAACTGGTCCACGGTTCCGTGCGGATACAACTTGTGGATGCAGACCGGCGCGCACGGCACCATGGGACTCGTCATCGTGCCGGGGCTGATGCTCACCCAATTGTTCGGGGAGTTGAGCCACGCCAGGTATCCGAACGCGGTGTTCGCATCCTCGAAGTTGGGGTGCGTCTGGCGATAGACCCAAAGCGTGTCCATAACGCGCTGGTTGTTCCACCAGCCGTAGTGCGTGAGCAACACCCCGACCCGGGCCATGTCGAAGAGGTCGGTACTCCACGTGTAGGCGAATACCTTGGTCGTTGAGCCGCTCGACCACGTCGAGTTCTTCATCCCAAGCGGCGTGAACAAGAACTTCTGCGTGAACGCCTCGATGTCCGTGGTCAAGTTGGCCGAGTCTTGCTTGACCACTGCGTTGACGATGTCGCTAAGGCTGTTGATCTCCGTTGACCCGACGGTGTCGTACGTGAACGACCGGTTTCCCGGCGTTAGGTCCGTATCGTGGGCGACCATGCCCAGCACGTGCACGATGTGCGCATCCTTGTTGTAGGTGGCGGGTACCGATGGGAGCCACTGGTCGACCCTGTCCATCTCGTCCAAGGGCCCCGTGCCCATCCCCGTCTTCATGTACCCCTTCGACTGGTAGGCGGCGATGCCGACCACCGTGGAGCCGAGTGTCTTCGTAGTGGAGTAAGCTTCCGCTGCCGCGAAGTTCATCGCGCTCGCCGTCGCGTAGCAAACCTTGCCATAGCGAACGACGATGAAAGGATATGACGCGGAGGACTCGGCCGCTTGCAGTTTGGACAGGTCGAGCTTGCACACGGTGCCCACGTCGCTCGTGCTGACCATCTCCCAGGGGCCTGTGCCGGGATCGTGATAGGGATAGCTCAATCCCGTCGTGCCCCCCCCGCCGGAGTCGCCCGCGTCGCCCGCGGCGACAGCGCCGCCCTCGCTCTGCGCAGCGGGGCCGCCCGATCCGCTGTCGCTACCCCCGTTTCCCCCATGGTTGCCCCCGCTCGAACTCGAGGTACCGCCGAGCGGGCTACCCCCGCTCGAGCTGCTCCCGATCCCACTGCCACCGCTCGAGCCCGTGCCGCTGCTGGAATTACTCGCAAACGAATTGTTGCCGCTGGATCCGCTGCCGCTGGACCCTCCCGGCCCCTGCGTGCCCTGCGTCTTGTTCGACTGCGATGCGCATCCCACCGTAAGTCCAATCAGTAGCCCGTAGACCGAACTCGATGACCCTCGCCACATGTGACACACCCTTCTCGTGAGTACGCGCCCATTCGCGCTGGCAGGCAGAGTTAGTCCCTGTCGCGTTGTGCAATAGCCCTCGATTGGAGTAGATGCCCGCAAAATCGTGCTTAGAACTTCGTCTTTCGCACGCGCGCCTCATCGCGCGCGGAAGTTTTTTATATACGTTTTTTCTAGGTATCTCAGCGCTACACAAACATACTCCTGGTGAATGCCGCATTCGCTCGCTAGATCGCGAGCTTCGGAGGCAATCGATGGTCAAGGTGGCTCTCGTCACGGGCGCATCCGCGGGACTCGGCGCCGAGTTCGCGCGACTCTTTGCCGCAGACGGGCACGAGGTCGTGCTCTTGGCCCGCCGGCTCAGCCGACTCGAGGATCTCGCGAGCCAGCTCGAGAAGGCCGGCGCTGCCAAGGTCCACATTCTGCTCGAAGATTTGGCCGAGGCCACGGCGCCGGAGCGTGTCATCTCCGAGCTCGCCAAACGGCGGCTCGATGTCGAGTTCCTCGTCAACAATGCCGGCTTCGGCACGACCGGCTTCTTTGCGGAGCTCGATCCGAAACGGGAGCTCGATATGGTGCGGGTCAACGTCAGCGCCGTCGTGGTCCTGACGCGGCTCTTGCTTCCCGCGATGATCGCGCGCAAGAGCGGACGCATTCTGAACATCGGTTCGACCGCGGGCTTTCAGCCGGGCCCGTACATGGCCGTCTATTATGCGTCCAAGGCTTTCGTGAATTCGTTCACCGAAGCGCTTTGTGTCGAGCTGCACGGAACGGGAGTCACCGCGACGCTTTGCTGCCCGGGCGCGACGTTGACGGAGTTTGCGAGCGTCGCCGGCAACGACAAGTCACGCCTGTTCCAAATGGGAGCGATGACCGCGCCGCAAGTTGCGAAGCATGCGTACCGCGCCATGATGAGGGGCAAACCGCTCACCATTCCCGGCTTTCGCAACAAGGTGGGCCTGCAATCGCTGCGGCTCGCGCCTCGCGGGGCAGTCCGGCGCATCGTGGCGACGCTCAACAAGAGCGCTTAGTCTAGTTCTCATCCGAGAAGTCGCTTCTCCCCGTGAACGTGCCCGTGCCCGTGCCCGAGGCGTTTCTCCGTTGGTTTCGGGCACGTTCACGGGCACGGGCACGCGAAGCGCAGAGCCACTTTCCGGATGAAAACTAGTCTAGTTCTCGTCCGGGAAGTCGCTTTGCCCGTCCCCGTCTCCGTCCCCGTGCCCGGCAGAGACGACGAGAATCGGGTGCGGGGAGGGGGACGGGCACGTTCAGGGGAACGAGGGCCGCATTTCGGACGAATTGAGGCGGATCGGTCCATCTCGCGATGCCGAAGCGCGATACGAGAGTGCGACGGCGATTGGGTCAGGCCGGTTGGGTGCGCGCGAGAAGATGGCGTGCGAGTGTCAGCAGATTGTGCGCGACGGTCGAGCACCAGCAGTAGGCTCGAAAGCGTGTGAAGCCGGTCCAGCTGCAGCGGGCAAGCCCGAACGAGCGCTTGAGAAACGACACGGTCGCTTCGATGCCAGCGCGAAAGCGTTTGAGGATGCGGCGCATGCGCGGAGTGGAGGTCATCTGCTCGACGGGTACTCCCGCGGGCTTGGAGAAGCAGGCTTCCCTCGTTCCGGAGGCTTGCAGAGCCTCGAGATTGCTTCTCGAAGCAAACCCACCGTCGAATGCCGCACGCTCGGGCGGTTGTCCGAAGAGCGCTGCATGCCTTTGCGCCGAGCGGACGGTCAACGTGCAATCGCCGGGGTTGCCTTTCTCGATCACCAGATCAACGACGATGCCGCTGCGGCCGGTCGAGAGCGTGACCTTGTGGCCGTAGTGCGTCTCGCGCCGGTCTTTGACGATGATGTCGGTGTGCGGCTCGAAGAGGCTGACGATCTTCTCGGACGCGGGGACCGACTCGCCTCCGAGCACGCGTCGCTGGGCTTGATCGATGACGCGTTTTACCAAAGGAAGGAAGTGCTGCAGGGTGGCCAGGTGGATCCGGTCGCCACGGCGCGTGAGCTGCTCGATCGCGCGCTCGGCGGCGCGCACGGTCTTGTGCGTGACCTTGAGCAGATCCTTGTAGAGCGGCACGCGCTTGCCCATGGTTCCGGCGTGCAGTATGGCGACCGCTCTTCGCTTGGCGCGCTTTCGGTGGTCACACGTCGCGGTTGCGTATCGTTCATGGGCACGCCGAAGCGTACGCGTGAGCACCCGCACGCCGTCGTATAAGAGCGATGAGTCGAGCGGGTGGTGAATGTTGGACTCAACCACCGTGGTGTCCGTGCGCATCCATCGCCCGTCCTCGACTTTGCGTTCGCGCGCGTAGAGCACAATGGCCTTGTTGATCGCCTCCCATGTCTCGGCACGTATCGAGGCGATGTTCGCCTGCAGCGCCGACTTCTTGGGCGATGTGGCCGAGGGCGAGATACGACAGAACCCTCGTAGCGTTCCCGAATCGCTCAGATGAAACGAAAGCTCGTCGTAGCTGAAGCCGAACATCTGCTTGACCAGTGCGGCACGCACAGCCTGTTCCGCCGTCATGCCTTCGCGGCCGTCGGTCGCTCGAGCCTTGCGTTGCCGAAGTAGATCAGCACGGACCCGTTGCAGCACCCCGACGTTGGCGTCGAGCGCACTGCTCATCGCGCAGAGCTCGGCGCTGCGCGGGTGGGAATTGGTGGACGTCAACGGAAGCTGCGCGTGGTAGGTTCGTCGCATCGAGGGCTCCGACGTTTTTCGAGGGGAATTGGCGTTTTCCTCGAGAAAACAGCGGGACCCTCGAGCCTATTTCCATGCGCTCGTCACGATTTGCCCTTTGTGCTCGCCTGGTTGACGTTCTCGGATGAGAACTAGTCTAGTCGCCTGAGCCCACGATTCGTATTGTTTTCGAGATCACAGGGAGGCAGAGAGACGCAGAGATTTGGTGTGGAAAGCAAACCACAACAATCCTCCCCGTCTCTCTGTCTCCCTGTCCAAATTCTCGGAGGCGTCACGGACTGAACAGACTAGCGTGCGAACTCGGGGACGCCGGATCCTGCGCTGAGCTCCTTGCCAAGGCACGTCCAGAAGACGTCATCGTAGTCGGGTCCACCCGTGATACGCGGTTTGGCTCCTGGGCCTTGAATGTAGACCTCGGTCTCCTCTTTTCCCTTGCGCGCGTTGACGATGTTCCAGCCACTTGCGGAGAGGCCGCCGATGGGGTCGACCTTCCACTTGTGTTTGGCAAGACAGGCTCGAGTGGCCGCTTCGACCTTCGAGGTGTCCGCCGACGCGAGCTGCTCGCGCAGAGGGCTTTTCATCGCCGGCGAGGTCGAGATGCACGCAGCGCAAAACAGGAGCCCGAGCCCCAATACCGTCGGTCGAACCATGGTGCGCATGCTAGCGCACGCGGCGCGCGTTTCGACCATGCCGCGCGTTGGTTCGGGAGCTTATAGGATGCGGCGCCGAACGCCTGTGCCTTTAGCGGAAAGATCCTGAATGTCACGTTTGCAGATGAACTCCAGGGCCTCGATGAACTCGAGGGGCGGGACCCCGGCGCGCCTTAGCAGTTCGTCAATCCGGTGGTGGTCGAGCACATTCCCCCAAGGGACGACAATTTGCTCAGCACCACGCGTCAGGCAGCACATTCCCTCGGACCAGAACGCCGGTATCCAGCCGAGCCGGACCAATGCTTTCGCACACGACTCGCTCGACACGGATGGAAGTTCTGGCCTCCACTCGCGCTGTTCGTAACATGCCGCCCCCATGCCGAATCTAGTCTGGCCGTTCGCTTTCTTTTCCGCCAAGAGCCTCTCTATTTTGAGATGCAATTGATTCCGAAATCAAGAGGCCTCAAGCACGAAAACGCAACGGGCTCAGGCGTATCCACACGTCGGCGCGTTGAGCCCGCCACCAACTGCCGTCGGCAACCTCCCACCACAGCCGCTTCGGAGCGTCAGAGCGTCGACTGCACACGCTCGTACCTGCGGTCGCGCTCGGTTCCTCCTATGGTCGTAAACTTAGGCTATGTGTACTTAACCTCGCTCCCGATGGGGAAGGGACGATGCCTCGACCTGTTCACGCACTCATCGTCGAAGACACGGAAGCCGATGCGGAGCTAACCGTGCGCGCGCTCCAGAAGGGGGGGTTTGACCTCACCTACGAACGCGTGGATACCGAGGAGGCCATGAGCGCGGCCCTCGACCGGGGCCCGTGGGACGTGATCCTGTCCGACTACACGATGCCTCGTTTCAGCGCCCCGGCCGCGTTCATGCTGCTCAAGGAGAAGGAGCTCGACATCCCGTTCATCATCATCTCCGGAACGGTGGGAGAGGACACCGCCGTCTCGGCAATGCTGCTCGGCGTCCAGGACTACTTGATCAAAGGCAAGCTCGCGCGACTCGTACCGGCGATCGAACGCGAGCTACGAGAGGCCGCGGAGCGAAGGGCGCGGCATCGCGCCGAAAGCACCCTCAAGAAGACCGAGCAGCAACTGCTTCACGCGCAAAAGCTCGAGGCGGTCGGCCGGCTCGCGAGCGGCGTGGCCCACGACTTCAACAATCTGCTCTCCGTCATTCTGAGCTATGCGGGCGTGATCATGGCGGACCTGAAGGAGGACGATCCGCTGCGCACGGACCTCGTGCAGATCCAAAAGGCCGGGCTGCGGGCAGCCGAATTGACGCGCCAGCTCCTGGCATTCAGTCGCCAGCAGGTCCTGCAGCCGAGGGTGATCGATTTGAACCAGGTGCTCGTGGGAATCGAGAAGATGATCGGGCGCCTCGTCGGCGCGGACATCCAGGTGACCCTGCTCAAGAGCTCCGGCCTGGGCAAGGTGATGGCCGACGCCGGGCAGATCGAGCAAGTCGTGATCAACCTGGTCATCAATGCGCGCGATGCGATGCCTGGCGGCGGGATGCTCACGTTCGAGACGAAGAACATCGAGCTCGACGAGGACTACGCCCGCCAGCACGTCGGCGTCACGGCGGGGCGTTACGTGGTTCTCGCCGTGAGCGACACGGGCATCGGCATGGACCGGGAGACCCAGGCGCGCTGCTTCGAGCCATTCTTCACGACCAAGGAGAGGGGCAAGGGGACCGGCCTGGGCCTCTCCATGGCCTTCGGCATCATCGAGCAGAGCGGGGGACACATTTGGGTTTACAGCGAGCCCGGCAAGGGAACGACGTTCAAGATCTATCTGCCGCGCACCGCCGCGAACATTTCGGAAGCGCCCTCTCAACCGCCGCCGCCTCTGTCGTTGCACGGGACCGAGACGATCCTGCTCGTCGAGGACGAAGACTCCGTGCGCGCCGTTGCTTGCCACATTCTCCGGCGCAACGGATACCGCGTGCTCGAGGCGTCGAACGGCGGCGAGGCGCTTCTGATCTGCGAGCAGCACACCGCCACGATTCACCTCTTGCTGACCGATGTCGTATTGCCGAGAATGAACGGAAGGCAGCTCGCGGAACGTCTGGCGCGGGTCCGCCCAGATCTGAAAACGCTTTTCATGTCGGGATACGCCGACGACGCGATCCTGCAACACGGCATCTTGGAATCGGGCGTGGCCTATCTCCAGAAGCCGCTGACACCCGAAAGCCTTGCCCGCAAAGTCCGCGAGGTGCTGGGGCCCAGGGTCATCGGCTGAGGCGATCGGCTGCGTGCGGACGTGGGCGGCCTCGGCGGCCCGTTGCCTCGTACGCAAAGCGCTTCGCCGCTGGGGCAAAGGTCCTCCTTCGCCCCACGTCGCGTGCAGGCATGCGCGCTGGTCGCCACCGCTGCTCGCGTGCAAGAGTGTGATACAAATCACAGATTGGGGTGGGGAGTCGTTCCGATGAACGAATCGAAGGAGGATGCCCTGGTCGGCCGCACGATCGCGGGCAAGTTTCTGATCGAGTCGTTCATCGGTGCGGGCGCGATGGGGGCCGTCTACAAGGCGCGCCAAATGGCGCTCGAGAAGGTGATCGCGCTCAAGGTCCTCCACCCGGATCGGGCGGAGGACAGTATCTATGGCGCGCTTTTCCAGCGAGAAGCGAGGGCGGCCAGTCGATTGGACCATCCCAACTCGGTGCGTGTCGTTGACTTTGGCCAGGAGCCCGACGGCCTTCTGTACATCGCCATGGAATACTTTGCCGGCCGAGATTTGCAGCGGGTCCTGACCGACGACTGGCCCCTGCCCCCTTATCGGGTCGCCGACATCTTGTCACAAGCCCTCGCCGCGATCGCCATCGCGCACGAAATGGGCATTTTGCACCGTGATCTGAAGCCAGAGAACATTCTCTTGCAACCGGGACACGACGACGAGGGCGAAGCCCACGACGTCGTCAAGGTGTGCGACTTCGGTATCGCGAAGTTCACGAACGCGGGCGAGGGAGAGCCCGGGCGCACCGGGCGCACCGCGCGACATGCCACCGAGGGCCTCATCTTCGGCACGCCACACTATATGGCGCCCGAGCAAGCCCGGGGCGAAGGTCTCGACGCCCGAACGGACCTCTATTCGATGGGCGTCATTCTCTACCAGATGCTCACGTCGCGCTTGCCGTTCGAGGGCAAGACGCTGCTCGACGTCGCCATCAAGCACGTTCACGACGAGCCGCTACCACCGAGGCAGCACACGCGTTGCGTTGACGAGCGACTCGAGACCATTTGTCTCAAGGCCCTCCGCAAAAACAAGAAGGACCGCTACCAGTCGGCTCGAGAAATGCGGGCGGACCTGCGAGCGGTGATGTCGGCGCTACCGTCCATGCCCGAGCTTCCGCGTCCGCCCTCCTCTCGGGACGCGCCGACGCAACCGCCGCAGGACCCGGACCGCTTGCCCACCAGCCAGACGCCCGGGCCGACGTCGTCCCCGCTGCGCCGGATGCAACGCCGCGCGGTGCTACCCTTGGTGGTCCTGTCGACGACCGTCGCTGCGGGCGTCGGGGCGCTTCGCGCTCGTCCACACCATTCGAACGACGTGGTGGCGACACCGCGGCCGAGCTCGGAGGGCGTGGACGTCAACTTGCTGCAGGCGAAGGCTTCCAACACCGCCCCCAACCTCGAGATCGCTTCCAACCTGCGGATGCTCCCTTCGCTGGAAGCGTCGGAGCCCGTTGGGACGGCGCCTTCGAAGCAAGGCGCGAGAGCGAACGCGTACACGAAGGGCAAGGCGGTCGCCCCCGCGTTTGCGGCCAACCCGACGGCCGCAGAGGCGGTCGAATCATCGTCGCAAAGCGAGAAGGATCACGCGATCAGCCCTTCACTGCCCCCAGCTGCGCCGGCTAACTCGACGGAAAGCGCTCCTGTTATCGCGGGGTCCACGGCAATTCCTC
>Ga0210409_10005079_pt1 | contig 13899 bp, 13 predicted proteins | sample IncBWH17MmetaG_FD_161649 | JGI IMG/M metagenome (GOLD analysis project Ga0210409, IMG submission 161649) | Forest soil microbial communities from Barre Woods Harvard Forest LTER site, Petersham, Massachusetts, United States - Inc-BW-H-17-M | ecosystem: Environmental > Terrestrial > Soil >... | reverse complement strand
GGCCACCGAAGCCGCGGGCACCAAGGATTATCGCGGCGTGCAGGCGAATGTCGGCGAGGTGATCGCCTGGCGCAACCTGTTTTGGGGACTTTCGGATGCCATGGTCCGCGATCCGAAGCCGTGGATCGGAGATTATGTCTTGCCTAACATGGATCCCGGCAATGCTTATCAGATCATCGCCACGATGGCTTACACGCGGGTCAAGCACCTCATCGAGCAGACCGTCGCCTCGGGTCTCATCTATCTCAACAGCCACGCGCTTGATTTCAAGAATCCGGAAATCCGGCCCTATCTCGATCAATATCTGCGCGGCTCGAACGGCTACAAGGCGGAAGAGCGCGTCAAGCTCCTCAAGCTGTTGTGGGACTGTTTGGCGAGCGAGTTCGGCGGCCGGCACGAGCTTTACGAGATTAACTACGGCGGCTCGACCGAGGAAATCCGCCGCTATTGCCTGTTCGGCGCACAAGCCTCCGGCAACGCCGATAAATTCAAAGGATTCGCCGAGGAATGCATGGCCGAGTACGACCTGGATGGCTGGAAGGTCCCCGATCTCAGCGATCCAGGCGAACTCAGCTATCACGTTATGCGCGGAGCCGGATAAGTCGCAGCTCTTGTCCGGCAAAGCGTCTGGCTTTCTCTAACCGCTCATTATGCGAACGTCCGCTTTGCGCCCCACTTCCGGACTCGTGCACCGCAGCAAGAAGCAAGACGAACCCGGCACTGTGGGGCGGACTCACGACAACTTGCGCCTTCCGGTCACTGCCGCTTGAGCGGGGCCGGAGCGGGCTTGGCTGTTTGCTCGGCTCTCCTCGCATTCCTTCAACATGACCTTCGCCACGGGGTCGTCGGGAAAGTTGTGAAGGATATCGCGATAGGCGCGCTCTGCCGCCGCAAACTCGCCAGTTTCGAAGTGTTGCGAGGCTTGCCAGGTCATCGCGCTCAGTTGTTCTTCCCGACCTCGGATTCCTAGCTCCGGATCGTCGCTGGCACGGAGGGCGAGCAATTCATAGATCATGAATTCGGCCTTCCGGCCCTTCACCTGAACCCGCTTCATGGGTCGCACCAATATCTCGGTGTGCACCTGGTCGTAGATGCTGTCGCTGATGCAGATGGTGGTGCCAAACGGCTTGTTGACGCCTTCAAGGCGGGCGGCGACGTTCACGCCGTCGCCCAAGGCAGTATAGTTCAGCCGGGTTGAAGAGCCGACATTGCCGACCAGGACGGGAGCGCAATGAAGCCCGATCCGTATCCGGATTCGCGGCCGTCCTTCCGCGGCCCAGGCATCATTGACGTGCTCCATGCGCCGCGCCGCCCGCAACGCGCCGGCGCAGCCACGCAGAACATGGTCAGGGCGCTGAACCGGTGCATTCCAGAAAGCCATGACACCGTCACCAATGAACTTGTCGACGGTGCCGCCCTCTTCCGATATCGCGCCGGAGACTTGCTCGAGGTAGGTGGATATCTGGACGAGAAGGTCATCTGGCGCGAGCGTTTCGGAGTGGCTTGAGAAATTTTCGAGATCGGAAAAGAACACGGTCAGCAGTCGCGGCTCAACGCCCAGAACAAGCGGGATGCCGGATTTGACGAGTTGGCGGACCACGTCGAGGGGAACGAAGGAGGAGAAGGATTGCAGCGAGGTTCTAAGCAGCGAAGCCGCGGACTCCAGCCTCGCGATCTCTCTGATATTGGATGGCTTGGTCTGCGGCGGGTCGAAATGCAGGCTTTCGATGGCCTGCAATTGCCGAGACACATTTTCGACAGGCCGCGACAGCCACCTGGAAGCGAAATATATGAAGAACAGCTCGATCACCGTCAGGATGATGATGACCGCCATCATCAATCGATTGGTCGCCTTCAACGTCCCCACAAAATCGTCGACCGGCGTCAATGTGATCACCTGCCAGGGCTGACCGAAGCCATCAGGGAAATTGGCGAAGGCTGCGATCGATTCCGCTCCGTCCACTGGTGAGTGGAAAACGAAGCTGTCGGTACCGAGGAGAGCATGTTGACGATGTGCCTCGCGCACTTCCGGATCGTCGATGTCAGCCAGAGTTGCTATCTTGAGCGATCCATTCTCGATACGAACGCTCTTCTGCTTATCCGGGAAGGCGATGATCTTGCCGTTGCTGCGGTCGGCGATGAGCGTGGTGCTGTGCGGGCTGGCTCGGTACTTGTCGAAAAAGCGCGACAGCACGTCGATGGTAATGTTGGCCGTCGCGCAGCCGAGGAAGTCGACACCGTGGAATATTGGAACACGCAAAAAGAGAATCGGATAGCCGGTGTCAGGGTTGATTGAGGGAGCGGTCACCGCAAGCGTCCGCGTAATCTTGGCGGCCTGATAGCCGGGCAAGAAACGAATATCGGTGTCGGTGGAAACATCATACGCGCCGACTTGATGGGGCCATATGTCGAAGAATTTGCGATGGCGCGTCCGTGAGAACGCAAAGGTGATCGCATCGATGTAGCTGGAGTGCCAATTCGCGGCCGCCGGAATGCGCGGGTCGGCGCGCCTGCGATCCTCGTCGATCCGGGTCACGACCCGATGATAGCCATCCTCGAAGCTGACGTAGACGGCGTCGATATGAGCAGCAGAAGTTAGCGCACGATACAACAGATCACTGCTTTGCTCGGTGCGGAAATAACCGGGATCGGCGGCTGCGACCTGGGCGAGAAAGCGCAGCGGGCCTTCCGTGCTCTCGATCAAGTTCTCAGTGCGATCGATGCCGGCCTGGCTGGTCTGTGAGACCGCGTCGTTCAGGATCGACACCATGCCTGCCGAATTCCTGTTGTAATTGTAGATCAAGATGAAAATGAGAATGGGAATGCTGAGGCCGATGAAAAGCAACGACATGATCAGGCTCAGCCTTGGCCGCCCCATCATGGCGACCAGCGGACGGGCCCCCAACCAGACCAGTGCGACCCGCAAGGAGCGGCGACCCCCGTATGCAACCAGAGCCGCAATCACCAAACCGACCAGGACGAACAGTAGCGGAAACAACCATCGCCTCTCGATGCCATCATTTTGGTCCCATAGCAGTACCGGGGACAATGTGTCGTCTGTCAGCAATCCAAGCTTGCGATAGGTCGCGGCGATGCTTTGCCAACGCACAGGATCCTGCTCGCCGATACGGTCCGGGTCGCGTCCGATCAGTGCCTCGATGCGCTCCGCCTCAAACAGCAAAGCCTCGCGGCTCTTCTTCCCCAAAATGTGTCTTGAGGATCAGATCGACCGTCGCCTCCTTGTGTGCGATGGCGTAGGCCCAGCCCTTCAGGCTGGCCGCCCTGAACGCCGCCACCCGGTCCCGATGGGCTTTCACCTCTGCTTCGGAGGCGCAGAGATTGTCGCCGTAAAAATCGATTCCGTAGGCGGCGGGCGAGAAGGTGCGGTACGGAGCGCCGAGCTGTTCCAGAACGAACGGCTCGTTGGTACTATAGGCAACCATCGCGTCGGCCCTGCCGGCCAGGAGATCGCGTGGATTGCCGTCGTGGACGACGCGCGGCAGTGCCGCATGATCCACCCCTTCACGCTTCAACATCGCGGCGATCTCATCGCTGCCGGGCATGTCCATCAGCGTGCGACCACGCAATTCTGACACGCTGCTGATGTCGGCCCGCCGCAGCACTAGAATGATTGCCGGTGAGTGCTGGAAGATGGCGGCCAGTACGACCAGCCGGTGACCCATCGCCCGTTCGCGCAGAACGCTGGAGTTGCAGACGCCGAAATTCGCTTTGCCGCCGGCAACCGTTTCGGCGACATCGATATCGGGACCGCCTTCGCGGATGCTAACGTCGAGACCGGCGTTGCGATAGAAACCCTGCTCGAGCGCCGCGTAGTAGCCCGCAAACTGGAACTGATGTTTCCATTTGAGTTGCAGGGATACCTGATCGAGCGCAGCAACAGGATGCGCTGCCAGCAGGACCAGGCAAGCGGCCATGACCAACCGCCTCAACATGCCCCGTTGCTGCGCACGCGCCGCGAGCGGCCAAGCGGCCGCCTCAATACCGAAAGGCCTGATGAATTCGCGCCGTCGCATGTGACACCGCCGAGCGCAATCGCTGAACTATAGCAGCTCGGAACCCTGAAGCGAGTGATAAAAGACAGCTATCGGGCCAGGGCGCTGATCAGATGGAACTCCCGACGCGGCGGTCACGACGACATCGACGTTCAGACCAACCAATCAACCCGAATTTCGTTATGACCGTTCTCGTTTCACGGCTGACATAGGAGCGCTTTTCGCATCCCCAACAATTTTCGCATCCCCAACAAAATGCGTTTTTGAAATATCAAACGGGCGTTATCGGCGAGCGAGCCGAACCTTGATCGCACAATCGACTATCGGCATGCCGCGCCAAACTCAACACTTGGAAGAGACGTCGGGCCGGTCGAACGAGAACACGAATGGCCTGCCGAGACAGCACTTTCCGAAGGACACCGACTTGTCGGTGCTATCTGAACAAGGCCGCTCGTCAGCTCAATGAACGACCACGTGAGACCTTGCAATTTGAAACCCCCGCAGAGAGATGTAACGCCTGTGTTGCGTCGACCGCTTGAGCCGGCAATCCATTTCCAGACACAGGCTCGCGTGACAGGGAGGTCCGCTTCGCACTAAACGGTCACAGCTACCTGTCGACGTTGGAGAAAGCCGTTTCGAGGACATCACCGATTGGTTGCCACGTGCGGCCGTCGAATTGAACTAGTCGCAGGTGTTTGATCGGCCGAAAGTTCCAAGGTCCAGTGCTGATTTTGATCCCAGGCAGCAAAACGGAGCCTTGGTAGTCTTTGAGGGTCGCTGCTTGCTTCATGACGTTCTCGCGAGATAGGTCATTGCCGCACTGCTTGAGCACTTGCACCAGCGTCTCGGCCGCCGCGTAGCCGAAGACGGCGGAGCCGTCGTCCTTGCCTCCGGCCCGGCTATATTTGTCAACAAATGACTGCCAGTCCTTTGTGGCTTGTTCGTCTTTCCAGGCTGGATCATTTGCATCCTTCAAGAAGGCGGCTGTAATTGCGCCAACAGCATTTTCAACGCCAGCGGGCTTTAGCGCCGTCGCAATCGATGAAGCCATATGGCTTAAGATGAACACAGGGTGCCAATTGAACTCCGCCGCTATTCGGATTACTTTCGCTGCGTTTGAAGGCGCTCCTGCAAATACAAAAATCTCGGCTCCTGATTGCTTCAAGATCGATACGTGCGTGTCCAGATGCTCATCTGCGATATCGTACGCGATATCGACCCTGATCATACGGGCGACGTTGTTGAGCCCGTCTTCCAACCCCTTGTATATTTCTCGACCGACTTGATCGTTCTGCCAAAGAGCTACAATCCTGCTTCTGGGGTAGAACGCCTGTATGTAGTTGGCGTAGATGCGCCCCTCTTCCCTGAATGAGGGCTGCCAACCCATTGTCCACGGAAACAACGATGGATCGCTCAGATGATCGTCTCCCGAGGCGATAAAAAGTTGAGGAATTTGCCTATCATTCAAGTAACTGCGAACGGCAAAGTTGCCCGGAGTTCCGAAAGAGCCGAACATCAACAAGACGTCGTCTTCCTCGATAAGACGGCGCGTAAGCTCCAGGGCGGTCACCGGATTGGATTTGTCATCATATGAGATAAAGCGCACCTTACGGCCGCTAATCCCGCCGCGCTCGTTGATCATCTCAAAATACGCTGCTTCGGCTTTCCCAATCGCCCCGAAGACCTCCAAATTTCCGCTATAAGGCATAAGATTGCCGATACGAATTTCGGTGTCGGTCGCGCCTTGTTCGCGCACTCGCTCGGAGATCGCGCTCAATGCAGTGAGCGCCAAGATAATCGCAACGAGCGTTCGGACCCACGTTTGCATCGGATTAACTCGATTAAAAAAGCCACTCGCTCGCTGACGATGGGATGGTCTCGTCGATCGCATTGTCGCGGAACGCTACCTCATAGCGTTCGAGACCCAGGCTCCGCAGCCAATTCCCGAGGTGCATGATAGCGCTCCAATTATCCGAGCCTTGAGCCAACCGGTCGCGCAACAAGCAAGCCGATATCTGGATGATCTCCGCAACCGCATACCTTCTTGTGATCGGCAACCGTTGTTCTTACTGCTTGCGAACCCTGGTTTCTCGCCTGACGGGCTGCGGAGCTGGTTGGTCGCGGAAGCTCGGCGAGGTCAGGATTGTGAAGAGGCCTGGTGGCACGGGATCGCCTGGCTGCCACCGTACGATGGGTCCGGGAATCGACGCGATCGCGCCAGTAGAGCCGGCCGGACCTTGCGCCGTGGCGGCCTCAGCCAAACCGAACGCCAAAACAAGACCAAATGCGAAACGCAGCCACATGCTCGCCTCCGAAGGTTTGAGACGTTGCTGGAAACAGTATCGCTGACCTGCGGCGGCGCCTATGCGAATTCGGCAGAATCGCGCCTGTCGCGCGCTGCTTTTGCCGAATGGCGAGATCCGGCGTTCGCACGGCTATCGAACCGCTCTTGATCCAGGCCGAACGACATCCTTTAGAGATACGCGGTGCAAGAGCTGATCCACACCAGAATGGATGCCAGCCGACCGACGCGCGGTCCGCGCTTCAAGCAGTCCCATACCGAACTGGGCCACCAGACCATGCTTGCAGCGCAATTTTCGTCACTTAGGTCATAATCCGTTCATTGATCAGAGGTAACAGTGGAGCTAAGGTACCATTGCGATTTCGGGTCGCCGCGATCACATTCCCTGCTCTGCTTTTGCGACCCGAAACTAAGTCCTCCTGACGCTCGTCGCTGCAAAATTAGTTGTCCGGCCAAATAGTGATTTCTGTTTCGCAGGAGAACAGAAATGCCGTGGAGTAGAGTTTTCAGTTTTGGCGATCCGTTGGAGTGCCAGGCGGTTATTTGGTCTGCCGATTGCGAACTATTTCCCACAGCGAAAGGAAGTTTTCGTGCCGAGCTTACACAAATCGGCATGAACGGGCTTTGGATGCACCGAATTCGGGTATCCTTGCCACAGGTTAATACTGTCACGGTCAAGCCCGGCCGTAGAGCGATTGGCTTCCTTATCGAACCTAACTCGTCACCACTCCTGCACTGTGGCCTGGAAGTCTTGCCCGGCGACATCATCGTGAACGGGTTCGACGTCACGCATCAACGATCCGACGCGAACTTTCATTATGGCACGATGTCTCTTCCGATTGATGATCTGGATGCTGCTGCTGATGCAATAATCGGTCGTGAGCTTCCGAAAACGCCGCACAAGCGAATTATTCGCCCGAATTCTGCACTGATGCTCCGGTTGCTAAAACTGCACAAGAGCGTCGGGCAGCTTGCCCACGACAGCCCGGATATTCTGGAGTTGCCGCCGGTGCTTCGGGCGTTAGAGAATGAGCTCATTCATACCATGGTGAGGTGCCTTGCGGAAGGCGCCGCCGTGGAGCCGACCGCTGGCAGCTGTCGTCACGACACCATCGTCGCGCGGTTTGAGGAATTCCTGGAGGCAAATCCCGACCGGCCGCTTTATCTCACCGAAATTTGCGCAGCGATCGGCGTCGCGGAGCGAACACTTCGCGCCTCCTGCGAGGAGCATCTCGGCATGGGGCCAATCCGCTATCTCACCTTGCGCCGAATGCACCTCGTGCGGCGGGCGCTCACGCGTTCGGATCCGTCCAAGGCAACTGTCACGCAGATTGTTGCCGACCACGGCTTTTGGGAGCTCGGGCGCTTTTCGGTTGCCTACCGCATGCTGTTCGGAGAGTCGCCTTCGAAGACGCTGCGGCGGCCCGCGGAGCAGCCGGAAGTCTGTCCCAATCGCCCGTCATCGCTCGCAGCTGCAGACTTGAGGGCCGCTTGAACCAGACACCGAGGGTTTCCGCAAATACCTGGAACAGAGTTCCTGGATTTGCCGACCCGCTGCCCTGCGCGGCGGCCGTTCAAGTTCTGATACTCCCCACAAAGAGCGGAGATTTTCAGGTCGAAAATGCGCAGATCGGCATGAACCGGCTCGCCCCGAACGAACGGCCCTAAACAAGAGCATTTCCATTGTTTCTTGCGCTGCTTTGCCCTTATCCGCGACATTCTCTTGCTGATTTGCCGTTTCTGCATATTCGTCGATCGCAACGTTGCTTTCCGCTCTTGCAGCGTAATGCCCGCCCGGCCTCCCAAAGGTGAAGCCGACGGCCGGCTGAACGAATTGCTGACGCGAGATTGCGGGCACCCGTGTCGGGCGCCTCCGAAGCGTCTTGGCGACTGGAGACTCACTTAGCCGGGAGGAAAGGATGTTGATTTCATTTTCTACCCTAGTGTTCGCTTCGCAACTGATCGTTACGGTTGCCGACAATGTTCCAAACTTCAACATTGAACGGGGATGCAAAGTCGACAGTACCGCGTCCAGTCTCGCTACAGGCTTAGACGAGACGATGAAGACATGCGTGCGCGATGAGCAACAAGCGCAGGAACAGCTTCAAACGAAATGGTCGCAATTTGCCCCGTCCGACAAGGCGATGTGCACCAGTGTAACTACAGAAGGCGGAGGTGTGCCGCCGAGCTATGTTGAATTACTGACATGTCTTCAGGGCCAACAGCTCGCAAAGAAGCTAAACAAATAAGTATCGTCGTTGCGACAGTCCGGAAGCAGACTTTTTGTTCGAGGCGCTTTGTTCGGATCGTCTTACGGTGGAGCGCGTCCCATGAAAGCCCGTCAACATCTCCAGACCCTTGCTGTTCTGACTCCTGTTCTTTTGGCTCCTGGCGTCAGCATCTTCTCTATCGTTTCCATTCTGATTGTTGACGGTTCAGGCGGTGGCCTGATCGGATATCCTGCACATGCCGCGGGGGAAACGCCGAAGGACGTGCTCGCGGCACAGATACGCATGCAAGGCGTCGCCTGCGACAAACCACTCAGCGCTGTGAGGGACGCGAAGCGCTCGAAGCCGGATCACGAAGTCTGGGTTCTCAAATGTAGCAACGCGACCTACAGGATAAGCCGCTTTCCCGACATGGCGGCGCAAGTGGAACAACTTCGATAGCGCTTGCGGAAATTTACCGGGCGAATCACAGGCATGTCCGTCATACTGGCGCTTCTTGCCGCTCGCGGATTAGCGTTGGCCTTAAAACTGGAAGCGAAGACCAACAGTGGGGCCGACGTTTTCGAAGTTGAGATACCCGCTCGCCAGGCCCCCCGCAACTTTCGACCACATCACGCCGGCATACACATCGAATCGTTTCGTTATCCGGTAGTCAACCATTGCGGAAGCAGCGTCCAGCGTTCCCGCGCACTTCGAATCCGAAAGCCCGCCATTGGTGCAGGTGGCCGTATTGTAGTTGTTCTGATTGTAGTGATACACCGCGCCTATTATGTCCAAATCGTCGCGAACGCCATATTTCGCGCCCATCCAGAAAATGTGCAAGATTTTGGCGATGTCATATTGCGTTGTTTTTACGGCGCCCGGAAGCACAGTATATCCGCCGAGAGTGGTGAACCCTTGCGGGTAGGTGTCGCTGGGATCCTGAAATTGGATAACTTCAAAGCCGCCGTAGAACGTGAGCGCCCGGTAGTTATATCGCAGCATGATGACGCCGCTGGTGTTGTTGGAAAGCGTCGCCTTTAAATTGTCCACGGAAACGCCGGCGGGCAGCGGCGACATGCCATAATTCGACAGCGACACTGCATCTTTGACCTTGCTGGCGACGGCGTCGAACGAGAATCCGCCGAAGTCGCCTCCGACTTGCACGTCAATGGCGCCGTTCGAGCCGTTGCCCTGACTGTACCCGCCGAATTGATAGAGCGCGGCCAGTCGAAACGCGCCGATATGGGTCCCGTATTGGACCGACGTCGCATAACGAGCGTTCTCGGTATCGCCGGAGCCGCTCGCCGTATTGGAAGCTCCGATCACGGAGAAAGCGGGCGCGGTCGCCATGGCGTCATAGCCGACCAAGCCATCCAAAATGAGCGAGGTTTGCCGGCCCACGGTCAATGTTCCGTAGATCGGTGGCTCACCCCCCATAAGCGACACTGTTGAACAGTTGCCCCGCGCGGCTGGAATCGTCGTTTGCGCTTTGGAGGTCGAGCGGATTGGTGTTGTTCTGGACCAGGGATTTCGGTCCGTTGGCGAGCTGCAGGGTATAGGGGTCAAAGCCGGTCTGCAGATTGAATATAAATGACCAATTGCCGGAGATCGTCTCCTCTCCCCTGATTCCGATGTGGGACTGTCCAAGCCCGTTTGGCATCCAGCTATAGAGGGCGGCATTGCTGTTCTTCGAGATCAGATGTTCAACGCCGTTGGGAAAAGTACCGTTGAAAGGCACGCCATGCGTTTGGTAGCCAGCGCCCATGTCGATGGCCCCGTAAAGCGTTACGCCATTCCATGTCAGCGGGCATTCCTGAGGGCCCGCCTGGAAATAGATGGTCGCGCTGGCAAAGCAAGACGGCACTGAGGCGGGCGCAGGCGCTTTCACCGGCAGGTCGGCACCCTGCGCCCCGCAGACCGCCGATCCCAGCAGGCCACCCGTCAACAACCGAGTGGCAAATTGCACCTTTCGGACCTTGCGCATCCGATCCCCACAGCGGCCAAAATGATCAGAAACGAATTGAGGTTTCTTCGCTGTCGACCCGTTGTGGGCCCTCAACAACACACGAGTTACACCGCCCACTCCAGCGATAAGCTCGCAGTTACCTTGTGATCACGCGCTGTGGCGGCGTCGACGGGGTCGGAGTCGCCGGCGAAATTGCGAACACCGATTACCCGAGCCCTCGCTCCACTGTTATTTCGTAATCATCCGGCTCGTGGCGGGTGGAGCCGCTGCCGCGGGTGAGATGGCAAATGTCAGCCATGTGTTCCAGCCGGCCGGGCGAGCCGAGTTACCAAATTCTCCGTAACCCTTGACATTGATGTAACCCTGAAGGCCTTGGCTAAGGGGGAAGATGTAGCCAAACTGTGGCCCGATGCCGAACACCTGCGATCGGAAGCAACCGACGTGATCGCCTGAGCCGCTGTCGCAGCCGATGTCTTTGTAGGCGTAGCCTACCAGACCCACCTGAACCTGCTTGGTCAGGAATTGCGATGCGCCCCAATCGAAGTGCAGGTCGACGCCACTCTGATACTGTCTTGCGGTATTGATGAAATTATAGGTAAACCCAAGCACACCCGAGAACTCGTGGCCGGTCGCCGGATTGAAATAAGTATAGCCACCGCCTGCGTCGATCGCACCGTGCCCGATACCTAAATTCGACAAGCGGTTGGATTGGTAGGCTCCAACAGGTATGTCGCCGGTGATGTAGGTCATGTAGTTGTTAACGCCGGCATTCCAACGCAAAGCGAATTGCGGGACCAGATCGCCAAAACCCCACGTCGTGTCGCTGAAGCTGTCAAATCGCGGCGGGAACGGGATGCTACCGCCGCCCGGTCCTGTGAGGCTCCCCGACAATTGGCCTGCCAGAGTGGTGCTTACGACACCGTAGGCACTCACAAGGGAAACCGACGCCTGGCCCCCGAGTACCGGCGTTGCAAACACATAACTCGGAATGACAAATCCAAGATCTCCGGTGGCATTTACGTTCGCGTTCAGACGAGCCGACAAATTGGCTGGCACCTGTCCAATCTGAAATTCTCTAGCCAAGGCAACGTCGCCACCTGCCGAGACCGAGGTATGATAGTAGATAGTAGCCAGCGACCAACCCGGTTGCTGGGGTGCGGCCGCAAGGCTTCCAAAGAAACCGGGGACCCAGAAACTCACGCCGGTTTCATCGGCCAACGCACACGGGGAAAAGAGAACCATCGCCAACAATAAGGGGCTTGCTGCAAGGCAGTGTCTGCGTCGATGACCTGAGATTGGCCGCCCGCTTTTCGCGGCGGCCAGTGCAATTCTCGCTGTCATATTGCGCCCCGTAAGTGAGTCGCCTCCCAATGCACTTCCGTGACATCGTAACCTTGGAGCAAGCGGGGCTCACCATCTAAATTCCGCGAGGGTTCAATTGCTACAAGAAAGATGAATACTGCGACCGTTGAGCCACAGTCGCGACAGCAAAGGTATGGCCAGGGCTCCAACAACGTGCTGCTACGGCGTTCGTGCCTGCATGTGGTTCAGTCTATCGGCGGCACAGGGTGAGCAAAGAGCGGTCAAGACTCTAGAAATGGCCGAACGGAGGATGACCCAGGCTCAGATAAGCGAAGCGCAGAAGCTCGCAGACGACTGGAAGCCAGCTGCGCAGCCAACTCCTCATTAAAGGAGTGCTGCGGCCTGTCCCCAAGCCTGGAACCGGACAACGCCGTGCGGTCAGCCCCTGGAAACGCTATGGCACCGTCGGCCACATCGGCAGCTGACAAAGATTTTATTGGTAATGGTGCGGTTGTCTCTTACCTAAACAACAAAGGAGACAACCATGAAACTTACGGCAATGGCACTAGCCGCTGCGTTCGCGCTCTCCAGCACCTGCGCGCTTGCCCACACAGTTCGTCACGAGTCGAACGTCAGGACCCATCCCATGTATAGGGATGCTGCGCCGTCAGTCGTCTCGCATCCGAAATATGGCAATCCGAACGGAAATTTCAGCGGAACGGGGAACCGCGATGTGTGGGGCCACTTGGGCGCCTACTATGGGCCCATGATTCCCGCAGGCGCCGGCGGTAGGTGAAAGCCCTAATGCGGGCGAGACCGTAGCCGCCGCCGAACGCGCCTGCACCAAGCACGGCACTACCGCGAAGAAACTCTCCTCGCCGCTTTCGACCGGCGCATTTGGCGGCGGCGGCGGTGACGGAGACGATGTTTTTCGCGGCAATCACTTTGGCCATCGCGATTTGAAAATGGAAACGCGCGTGGCCGTTTCTGCATAGCCAGACGCATCCGGTCCGATAATCTCAAGATTGCGGGTTTGGGAAACAGAGGCGCGTTCCTAGTTCGCTTCTGCGCATGGCGCAAAGTTCGGAAATCGAACACGGACGCTTGCGGCCTCCTCCAAGTCAAGAGGACTCTGGTTCGGAGTACGAACTAATCAGCCCGGGAAAGGATTGATCATGTCGCGTCGAACCCTTATTTCGCTTGCTGCATCCGTTATCGTTGGTATCGCGTGTATTGCGACCGTTTCAACTGACGCCTTCGCATATCGAAGAGGCGTTGGCGTTGGTCGCGCCGGTTTTTATCACGGTGGCGTCTATCGTGGCGGCGTCTATCGTGGTGGCGTTTATCGTGGTGCAGCCGTACGCCGTGGAGTGGCCATAGGTGTCGGTGCTACTGCCGTCGGCGCTGCTGCTGCAGGAGCATATTACGCGCCACGCTGCGGATACTATCCCTACCAACCGTGCTACTAGGGCGGTTATCGAGCGCTCGGTGTCCGCCGCGCCCTATCACCGCAGCGGTGCCGGTGTCGGCTGCCTGGCAGGCAGCAACGCGCCGGGATTGCGAGGGCGCACCGGCTGGAAGCTATCGTTCTCAACCCGCCACGAATGATGCCTGGTTGGGTCAAATCGGCGCGGGTGAGCAGAGTCGGCGGAATGGTGAGGCCGAGCGCCCGACAAGAACGCTGCTGGAATGGACGCCTATCGCGAGTGCTGCCGCAAAGCAGGCATACGGCCGTAAATGCTCGACCATCTTCTGTTCTGAAAGAAAGCCATCAGGCGGTCTTTCCATTGATCGCAGCACCTGGTCGAAATCGCCTGCTGGCTTGCCGGAATTGCATATTCGTCGGACGCCACCACCACCTGTCGAACTTCCGAACCCGCATAGTCGAAAGCGGTCAATTACTTAATGCTGCCTCCCGCGGTGAGACCAATGGCTTCGACAGGTCGCAAGAACCGTCCGCCGGTCCGACGGGACGTGGCATATGGCAGAAAGCGGTACACTTACGTTCAGCGATCCTGACGGCTACGCAGCCGGATTCAGCGATGCACGTATCAATCTCACGATAACGGGCGCCGGAGATTTCAAGGCACGGCTGACACGGCTGAA
>Ga0210409_10005078_pt1 | contig 13901 bp, 14 predicted proteins | sample IncBWH17MmetaG_FD_161649 | JGI IMG/M metagenome (GOLD analysis project Ga0210409, IMG submission 161649) | Forest soil microbial communities from Barre Woods Harvard Forest LTER site, Petersham, Massachusetts, United States - Inc-BW-H-17-M | ecosystem: Environmental > Terrestrial > Soil >... | reverse complement strand
GGTAATCAGGGTTTTCGAGCGAAACTGCCGGATTTGCTTGAGCTGCCCCACGCCTTTGAGAACGTCGGCATCTCGCGCGGGTATCTCGACTGGTCTCGCCGTTTTTCGGATCCACTTAAGCTCGGCAATCAGTAGCGTTGAGGAGGCTTCGTCAGCGACGAGAAGATCGATGTCCGGAAGAAGCTTGGGAAGACGAACAGGGCGCTGCAGATGGTGGCACGAACACTTCTGCTTCAGATGCGCGAGACTCTCGGGTTCCTTTCCCAAGCTGGCAGCGTCAAATATTTCCGGCTTAACAATCGAACATACCCGCAGAATGTTTTCGTCAGGACGGCTGTGAAGGGGAAACTGGGGCGAGAGAGCCACAGTCCTGTTGCCGTGCGCGAGAGGAACAAATGGCTGGACATGGAAGTCGAGTGAGCGCGAAAAGTCAAATGTCAGATCCTCGATCATGCTGCTGCATTTGCCCCAGGGGGATGGCGCTTAACTGCGAGAGCGTTACCGCCCACTTGTGGCGGGACCACACCATAACGGCTGAATTGAACGGATAGTGGGTGTGGTTTTTTGCCCATGCAAAGCAGAGAAACTCATGCGCAGCGCAGACCGCGAGAAATGCCGCATAAAAATTGTGTGAATTCTTCCAGAGTGTATTGTCCAAGAGATATCGCGGCGGCTCTCCGGGTGATGCCAGTCACTCTGGCCCAATACTCAGGCAGCAGCGCACGCCACAATTCCCACAGGTCATCGCATTCGAATCGCAGCAACCCGGTCTTCCTGCAGTCCTGAAACACGCGACTGAACAGTTCCTGGACCTTTGGCGCTTGTTCCAGTTTGGCAGCACGCTGGCCCTTCCAGACACCGGCCGTGGGGCGAAAGCCTTTTTGGTATGCGCTGACCTGACGATGCCTGCCGGACCCTAGGGCGGTGAATCGCACGACCGTCGGCGAGAGGAGTTCAGCCGCATAACGAACTTTGTGCCACATTGGGAAGCAAGTGAGAAAGCTGCTGTAGTGATGCGCCATAACCAGGGCTTCATCCACTGCAGCGGCGACCGGCGCGGTCCACCGCTCGGTGGCAAGCCTCGAAGCGGGCCTTCCATGCTCAACCGCCCACTTCGTGGCTACCGGGACGAAGCGACTTACGTTAAGCAGAGCCGCATCAAGATGTGGCGTATTGTCACCTCGCGCCATGATCTCGTTCTCGATCAGTTTGACGCCACCCACCAGCAGCGACCAGATAGCGACATTGGCCGGTATCTTCAGCAGCCGCAGGGTTCGAAAGCAATCATCAGAGCGCTCCTCAATCTGGCGGACGGACTCTATAAGATCCGGAGCAGCATCTTTCTTGATTGTGGCGGTCATCAGGATCAGCAGTACTGCTTGCGGGCTGCAAGCGTAAAAGCCGCGCGCTCTCTTTCACTTGTCAATTCGCTTTCCATTTTCATTCAGGAACCAGAATTGCTGACCCAATTTAGTAACGAACAGTACGCCATCAACGCCGGTCAGTGACTCCTGCTCCTGGTCTTGCTCCAGTCTGTTTACAACGTCCTGGTAGTCGTCCTGAGTCAGGTAGATCGACTGTTCGAACCAGTTCACAACACAGGCAAAGATCGCGGTTTCACACTGCATTTCCGAAGCAGTCGACTTCAGCTGCGCTCGTGCCCGGGAGATGTTCTCCAGTATTTTTTCGTACAGTTGGTCGGCAAAAAACAGTCCATCGCGCCCGCCGCTCTGTTTCGTGATTGCCTTGACCTCGCAACACGCCCTGATCTGGTTCTTCTCGCAAACGATATCCGCGGCAGGTGAGTTCTTTTGGGGCACAACCAAGCGAATGTTTTGAAACTTCGCGAGGCGCAGGGTTTCAACCATTCTTAAGGTTGCGATTCCGCTCTTGAGGTTGTTTGCATCGCCAGAATCGAAATTGAAGTCGGATCTCCGCTTGAGGGCTTCCTTTCTAACAGCAAGCGTTTCTAAGGCCGAGGCAAAGAGAGGTTCGTAACGGCGAAATATGTCCGGGAACTGGTCAGCAGGGAAATTTGTTGGGTCTTCCCGGAGCGATAGGTACTTCCCGATAAAAAAATGGCACAAGGGATAAACGTCAAGGTCCGGAGCAGTACCCATGGACTGATTTTAGCCTGCTGGAGCTGGCAGCCAATCTCGCGCACCACTAGGTGATGGACTTCTGTCTCGCACAGCTGCTCGCAACCCGGGCGAACAGGAGAGACACAGTACAGCTATTAGGAACTCCTCGAAAATAAGGAAAAACTTCAGCAATGCCGGTTCTTCGAAGTAACATGGTCAATTAGAGGAATCTGGAGATTCACGGGATGCTAGCAGGGACGCGCGTTCCACCGCCTGGAAGCGAACAGGAACAAGCGGCCGCAGCGATATGGGGACCGCTGTGCCCATTCTCGCGTTTTCGAACCTATGCAGAGTCTCTGCAAGGCCCTCTACCTTCGCACGGTCGATCTGAATAACGGTTGGGCCGAGCTTTATCTGGGTCCCAAACAGTTTCGCATTCGCCGCTTCGTGTTCCATTCGAAAGACCATCTCATCACGGAACCGCTGTGGAACCAAATCGGCGTTCTGAACGGACTTCATCAATCTGGTTGTAAAGTTTGAGAGATCGAGTGGCTCGTCCCGTGCAATTGCCCGGAGCAGCCGGAAGGTTTCCTCATCGTCATCGCTAAAACCGGTCACATCTGGCAGCACAAAGTTCGAGTTGAACTTCGTCGCGATCGCGTTGAGATCGTCGACGAATGTGAAAAAAGCATCCTTGAACGGAAGCGACAGAGGTTCAACCTGGAGCGTGCACAATAGCGCATCCAGTTTCAAGGCCACGATCTCGAGAGCGCATCCACTTTCCAGCAATTTCAGCGCTCTGCAGGCCTTCACTACGTCTTTGATAGTGTTTCCAGGTATGTGCGTGGTCACGGTGGCGGTTGCTGGGCGATTCGGGTTTGTCGGCAACACGAGCGCCATGCCGAGCGGAGGATTGCCAACAGACGCGATCTCGACTTCTTCCGAGCCGCCTCGAAGTTTTCTGAACTCAACGTAGTCCAGACTTGCCTTGGCGTCCCCAGCTGTAAACGTGAGTTTCATCGGAATGATCTTGTTGTCCGGCGTTGCGCGAACACTCATCGAGAACGCTCCAGGCACGAACTTCATATCAGATAGAAGCGGAACGCTGCTGCTAAATGCCCGAATCTCATCCGGTCCCCAGTGCTGCTCTCGCCCTGTACGAAAGAAGTCCAGCAACTTCTCTTCGGCTCTGCTGCTGAATTCGACGAGAGAAGAAACGGGATCCAGCTTCAGCGCTTCATAATCCCGCGCATAAGCTTTGACAACTTTCCGTCCATCCGTCATCGCAGAGAACAAACCAGGTTCCGCAGGCGGAGGAAATACGGCGGGTCCTCGTTCTCCACCGAACGTCACTTCATAGACAAAACGGGCATCCCTATCACGAAGGCGGTCCAGCCATTCTTCGGCATCTTCGGGATGTCGAAATCGCATCTTCGCAATCCTTGGAGTCGCATCTTCAGGATGTCGAAGTCGCATCTTCACGACTGAGGCAACCGCCCTTAGACCGCCCTTTAGAACCGCCCGTGGAGAAGGGGGAGTTTTTGGTGATTCCCGCGCGCGCGAGAGAGACCGAGGTCTTGCCCCCCACCCACGCTTCGTACGTGGAGTGCTTGAAAAAACCGCGATGCCCGTGCTGCCTCAAAATCTGGCCACGGTCGGCGCCGCGATTGCAGCCATCCAGAAGCGATTCGACTGGCCTTACCAGGTGTGCTGCGACTGGCTGGTGGATCGCATCAACACGGCTTTGAAATCCGGCGTCCCTGTGAACCGGTTCTGGTTTGAGGACGGCAAGTACGCCCAAGCGCAAAACGCTGATGAGCTGGGCGAACTGCAGCGCCAGCGAATACGCGAAATGCTGGACCGCTCGCTAGAGACCGGCGGCCAACTCGACAAGCGACCGGCGACCGGCCCGGTATGCTCACTACACCCGGACTCTGGCCTCACAAATTGGGGAACCTGCTGGGAATGCTACTCGGAGAAATACGCTGGACCTCGCCCGGTGCAGCGAGTCGAGCCCGACCCCCACTGTGCGGACTGTGGTGGAAGCGGCATGAAGCTGGTCCAGATGCCCGGCGAGCGCGATAAGCGCGCTAGCCGCTGCGCTTGCAGGGCTAAGGAAGGGACCCTCGCCAGTTAATAGCTATGCCGCGTCCTGCACAAACTTCGATGCCGGAAAGTGGGATCGCCCGAATTACGATCCCATCCGAGGCAACTCGCCCGCCGAGCCATCTGGAGTTCGAAGCGATGGCGAGACGGCGAAGTCAGCATCCGACACCCTTCGAGGAGGGCAACTACTGGTGGCTGCGAGTCTGGGATACGAGTCCGACGGGCAGCCGAAAACTTCAACGGATCAAACTAGCAAACGCGGACATGGCGGTCCGCGAAGTGGAAAAAATCGTCGACGAAAAACTCCGCCCCATGAACGAGGGGACGGAGCTCCGCGGTTCGGCGATGCGATTCGGTGATTTCATGGATCAGGTCTACATCCCGCGCTATCTGCGAGAAGCGGAAACCGGCCGGCCGGCCAAGCTTGCCAGCACAACGCGGGCTTCCTACAAATACATGATCTCGAAATACCTGCGACCGGCATCGGCTGCAGGTGTCTCCGCGATCTCACCCCGTCGACGCTGGAAGACTATTTCGCAGCGCTCGATGTGTCCTACCCGATTCTCTCGAAGATCAGAGATTCGTTGTCTTCGATTCTTCGCGCAGCTGTTAAGGCCGGCGATCTCAGCCGGAACCCGATCGAAGGGCTCGAACTGCCCAAAGATAGGCGGGGCAGGCGCCCGAAACAAACCATCACACCCGAGCAGTTCACCAATCTTGTGCAACTCGTTTTGGAACCCTATGCGACGATGATCTTTGTCGCCGTGTGGACCGGCCTCCGACTCAGCGAACTGATCGGCCTCAAGTGGCGATGCATTCACGACGACTCAATCACGATCGAGGAGCGCTTCTGTCGGGGCGACTGGTCAGTCCCAAAAACTGAGGCGAGCGCTGCGACGATCGGCGTGGATGCAGAAGTGATCACCCGCTGGCTTCGTCTGACTGCTCTCACCATAGAAGTGCGCGCGGGGCGTGCGGTGCGAAAACACAAACTGGTCAAATCGGGAGGGCCTGACGATCTGGTTTTTCAGAGCGTGCAAAAAGGGTGCCCCATGAATGACCAGAACATTCTCAAGCGACACCTGCAGCCGGCGACCCGAAAACTCGGCTTACCGTTCGTCAACTGGCGGTGTCTCCGAACCTCGCACGCGACCTGGTTAGTCCAGAGCGGAGCCGACCCGAAGTCGGTGCAAGGCCAGATGCGGCACTCCCGAATTTCGACCACGATGGATATCTACGCACAGATCGTGCCAGCATCACAGCGGCGAGCGTTGCAACAGCTCTCAGCTTTCGCCGGCGGAGGGAGTCTGCCGGCGCCGCGACCGATGGATTTAGATCTCGATTTTTCGGAGCCCGAAAAAGGCGCCCAGGGATCACGGTGCAATTCACGGTACAAAACGGTGCAATAAAGCAGGCTTCTTGGTGTTCAATAAAGGCGAAAAACTCGGCAGGCGTTTGAAAAGATTGGTGGAGCTAGTCGGGCTCGAACCGACGACCTCATCGTTGCGAACGATGCGCTCTCCCAGCTGAGCTATAGCCCCACTGTGCGGAACTGCGAGGGAACTCCGTAATTTTATCAGTCTTTCTTCGACCCGGCCAAATGTAGCGCGTCGGAACGGCGCGCTTTTGATTCGAAACCGTCGCGCGGCCTGCAACTGCGTTACTGCCACGTCGTTTCGTAGCAATCCCGGAAATCGTTCTCACGCAGGAATTCCTTGCCTTTTTTCCTGAAGCAGGTTAAAAACTTGCAACTGTTATGTTCAAAAACTGGCGCCCCTTCATTACCTTTCTGGCCTTGGGTCCTATGATTTGCGGTGTCCGCGCGCAGGCGCCCGCTAAACCAGAGGCCAAGCCCGACTACTCCAAAGAAGCCTTTGTCATCGAGCAGACTTCCGTACGGGTCGCTTTCGAGAACGACGGAACGGGGACCCGAGAGTCTTCCGGACGAATCCGCATTCAATCTGACGCCGGCGTGCAGCGCTATGGGCTGCTTACGTTTGCTTATCAGAACTCGACCGAGAGTGTGGACATTGACTATGTCCGCGTGCACAAGCCAGATGGTTCCACAGTCTCGACTCCCGCCGAGAACACGCAGGACATGGCCAAGGAAATTACCCGCGAAGCTCCTTTCTACAGCGACCTGAGAGAAAAGCACGTCGCAGTCAAAGGCCTGAGCGTGGGCGATGTGTTGGAGTTCCAAGCCAACTGGCACAGTACCAAACCGCTGGCGCCGGGACAGTTCTGGTACGCCTACAACTTCTCTCACGATGGCATCATTCTGCAGGAGAAACTCGAGATCAGTCTGCCGCGGGATCGGGCCGTGAACTGGAAGAGCCCGGAGCTAAAACCGGTCATTACCGAGGACCGCACACGCCGGGTTTACACATGGACCACTTCTCACCTTGAACAGAAGTCGTCGGAGCAAGAGAAGGCGGACCAGAACCTGAAACTTTACCAAACCGCGCGCGGGCAGCTTCCGGCGGCTGATGTTCAGATCTCTTCTTTTCGAAGCTGGGAGGATGTCGGCCGGTGGTATGGTGATCTGCAACAGGAACGGATCAAGCCCACACCCGAAATTCGCGCCAAGGCGCAGGAGTTGACCAAGAACGCAAGCGACGAGAACGCCAGGCCCCGCGCCATCTATAAATATGTCAGCACGGAATTCCGTTACATCGGCATTGCGTTCGGAATCGGTCGCTACCAGCCGCATACTGCGGCCGAGGTTCTCGCCAATCAATATGGAGACTGCAAGGATAAACAAACCTTGTTGGCGTCCTTGCTCGATGCAGTCGGAATCAAGGCTTATCCTGCGCTGATCAGTGCCTCGCACGAGATCGATCTGGATGTTCCTTCTCCCGGGCAGTTCGACCATGTAATCGGTATGGTTCCGCAAGCCAGTGGTTCGGTTTGGCTCGACACCACGCCAGAGGTTGCGCCCTACGCATATCTTCTTTCTGGGCTGCGCGGCAAACAGGCGCTGGTGATTCCCGAGGACAAACCGCCGGCGCTGACTCTGACTCCCGCCGCTCCGCCTTCAAAAGCATCTGAGAGCTTCAAGATCGAAGCCAAACTGAGCGATACCGGCACGCTCGAAGGGTAGGTTGAACGCACGGTCCAGGGCGACGATAGCGAGGTTCTGCTTCGGCTTGCCTTCCGCCGGGTACCCATGCCGCAGTGGAAAGACCTGGTACAGCAGGTCTCGTACAATTCGGGTTTTGCCGGCGACGTCAGCGAAGTAACTGCGAGCTCACCGGAAAAAACGGACGAGCCCTTCCATTTTGCTTACATCTATACCCGAAAGAAGTATCCCAACTGGTCCGAGCGGCAGATTAGTTCCCCACTGCCTCCCTTGCTCGGACTGACTCCCGATAGCAAGCCTTCCCATCCCATCTTTCTGGGCGAAATGGCGGACATTCAATATGAATCGCGGGTGGCTGTTCCCAAGGGTTATTCACCAGAACTCCCCGGCAAAGTGGATCTCAAAGAAGACTTTGCGGAATATCGGGCATCCTACGAGGTCAAGGATGGAGTGCTGATCACGCAGCGGCGCTTTGTTGCCAAGCTTAGCGAGATACCTCTCAATGAGTACGACGCTTTCAAGAAATTCGCCAAGGCCGTCGGAGACGATCACAATCTGTATATCGCTTTATCTTCGGGAGACTCGACAGCAAACTCGTTGCATAGCGCAATAGGACGCTTGCCTGATAGCGATAATCCGGAAGCTGCGCGCGCATATGACGACGCCGGAGTAGCAGCACAGAACAATAACGTGCCGGGCGCGATCGACATCCTCAAGCATGCGGTGGAGGCTGATCCTCACTTTACTCGTGCCCGGATGTGGCTGGCAGAGCTTTACGCGTTCACTGGACAGCGCGACGCGGCTCTGGAAGAGCTTCGTGCGGCACGCAAGGCCGATCCGGGTCAGCCTCTCACCTACAAAGCGCTGGTCGCCAGCCTCATGGGCATGCAGCGGTATGAGGAAGCTGTTTCGGTCCTGCAGGAGGTGGTCAAGACGAACCCTGAAGATGCCGAAGCGTTTTCCAATCTGAGCGGCGCACTCCTCGCTCTGAAGCGCTACAGTGAAGCTGCTGATGCGGTGGAGTCGGCCATCAAGTTGCGTCCCGATCAAGGTAGTCTTTATGCACAATTGGGCTATGCTTATCTCCACGCTGGCAATGACGATAAGTCCCTTACCGCCTTTAAGAAAGCCGTTGAGATTGACCCCCGGCCGCTGTGGTTTAACAATGCTGGATACGAACTCGCCGACGCCAATAAACAATTGCCGCTCGCGCTTGAATACGCAGAAAAAGCGGTCCGCGAGGAGGAAGAAGCTTCCGCAAAGGTCAAGCTGTCTGACCTGAAAAAGGAAGATCTGGCATACACTTCCGCTCTCGCCGCCTACTGGGACACGCTTGGATGGGTGTACTTTCGCATGGGAAATCTCGATCAGGCGGAAAAATACATTAACTCCGCCTGGCTCCTTTCTCAGTCTCCCACCGTGGGAGATCACTTGGCTCAAGTCTACGAGAAGCAACATCGGAAGGAATCCGCGATCAACACTTACCGTCTGGCACTATATCAATTCTCTCTGCGGCCTCGCGGAATTTCCAAGTCGGAAGAAGAAAAGGAAAGCCGGTCCCGGCTCGAACACCTAAGCCCTGGCGGCGCGTCCGATTCTCGCAACATGATTGCCACCTCCGACGAGCTCAACCGAATGCGTACCATCAAACTGCCGCGATTGATCCCTAAATCAGGTAGCGCGGAGTTTTTTGTTCTGCTGGCTCCTGGATCCAAAGTCGAAGACGCAAAGTTTATTAGCGGCTCCGAAGAACTGAAATCGTCGGCAAAGGCTCTGCGACCGGTCGATTTCAAACTGCGCTTTCCCGATGAGAGGCCGGCTCGGCTGCTCCGCCGGGGAATCCTCTCGTGTTTCGAATACAGTGGCTGCTCCTTCGTTCTATATAACATTGCAGATGTGCATTCAATCGATTGATAGAAGAGTCTGCGCAAGATTTCAGCCGCGCTTTCCCTTCCGCCCCACTTCGCGCTATAGTCTCTGTCCGGTTCTTTTGGAGGCATTCATGGCTACTCACGCCAAACCTGAAAGCAAGGCCAGGAGTTTTGGCCAGAACATCGAGAGCGATCTGGCATCGAGATTTTTGCGCGTGGTCGAGACCGCGGCCATCGCTTCGGCTCGCACCATGGGCCAGGGCGAACGCAAACTGTCAGACCAGGTAGCCACCGAGGCCATGCGTCAAACCATGGACAGCATTCCCATGCGCGGAACCATTGTGATTGGCGAAGGGGAGCGCGACGAAGCTCCCATGCTCTACATCGGAGAGAAAGTGGGCGCGGAGTTTCCCGACGGCCGCGAGGTCCCCGAGGTCGATATTGCGGTTGATCCCCTCGAAGGAACCAATCTCTGCGCCACCGGAGCGCCCGGCTCGATCACTGTGTTAGCCGCTTCCGAGCGCGGCGGACTGCTGAACGCCCCCGACTGCTACATGGAAAAAATCGTGGTCGGCCCGTCCTGCAAGGACGCCGTCGAACTCGATGCGCCCGTTGCCGACAACCTGAAAAATATCGCCAAGCGTCTCGACCGCGACGTGGAAGACCTGGTCATCATCGTGCTGGATCGCCCGCGCCACGAGAAACTGATCGCCGACATCCGCGCCGCTGGCGCCCGCATCCGCCTGATCGGTGACGGCGATCTCTCCGCCGGCATCGCGGCTGCGGTCATCGGCACCGGCGTCCACGCCGTCATGGGGTCAGGTGGGGCTCCGGAAGGCGTGATCACGGCTGCCGCGATTCGCTGCTTGAATGGCTACATGCTGGGTCGCCTGGTAATCGATAAACCCGAGTTGGAAGAGCGCATCGCCCGCATGGGCATTAAGGACAAATGTAAGGTTTATGAAGCCGAGGATCTCGCTCCCGGCAAGCAATTAATCTTCGCCGCCACCGGCGTGACCGAAGGGGCATTGTTGAAAGGCGTCCGCTTCTTCGGCGAAGGCACCCGAACTTCGTCGGTCATCCTGACCTACCGCACCGGCAAGGTCCGATTCATCGACAGCATCCATTTAGAAAAAGGCCCGGATGTGAAAGTGCGCTTCGCGTAAGAAGGATCCACGAAAGACCTCCGGGTTGCTTGACCTCATTGATCAAATCATCTAGAATAATCATCTAGATTGTTAAGGGAGGTTTGCCGTGCGCACCATAGGGCTCTTTGAGGCTAAGCAGAAATTGTCGGAGATCGTAGAGCGAGCCGCCGAGGGCGAGCGGATTGGAATTACGCGGCGCGGCAAGCTGGCCGCCGTACTCGGTCCGGCTCGGCCCTCAGCCAATCTCGAGGAAATCTTTAACGGGATCGAAGAAATCCGAAAGCAAGTCAAACGGCCAAAAGGCTTCAGCGTGAAGAGTCTGATCGAGGAAGGCAGAAGATGAAGCGCTTTGTGCTCGATGCTTCAGTTGCATTAGCTTGGCTTCTGGACGATCCCGTGCCTGCCTACGCGCTGCATGTCAGGCGCTCGCTTCGCACCATCCGACCATTAGTGCCCCCGCTCTGGATTCTCGAGGTGGCCAACGTTTTGGCCGTTGGCGAGCGACGCGGTAACCTTACTGCCGACCAGCTCGTCCGCTCTATGAGCCTGGTCGAACAACTGCTGGGAGAAACAATCGAGATAATTTCGTCGGTAGTCACTCTTCGGCAGGTTCTGACAACCGCACGTTCCTTCCGCCTAACTGCCTACGACGCGTTCTACCTTGAGATCTCCCGAAGTGAGGGCGTGCCCCTGGCGACTCTCGACCATGCTCTACGTGCTGCGGCATCGCAGGCAGGTGTTGAACTTCTTTCCTGATCGAAGAGCCATCCGGATTTTTCTTTTCGGTGTCGATTTTCGCCCTGCCCGTTCGTCTATTCAACGAACCGGGGGACACCAATCAAAATCGAATCCCCCGAAACGAAGGAGAAACCATGAAGTCACACGCGTTATCAACTATCGTACTGCTCATGTTAAGCGCGTCGGTGTGGGCGACCGACGCACCCAATGCCGCCGACTCTGCCGTCGCATTCGCGCGGCTCAAGAGCCTGGCGGGCGATTGGGAAAGCAAGACGCCGGACGGAAAAAAGTCCCACGCCCGCTATGAGGTCATATCCGGCGACTCGGCCGTGGTCGAGCATTTTGAGAGCGATGAAATGGGCCTGGCCAACGCCATGGTCACCGTGTACTACCTCGATGGCGACCACCTGCGCTTGACCCACTATTGCATGGCACACAACCAGCCGCGCATGCAGGCCGAGTCATTCGATCCATCCACCGGCGAATTGCGCTTCGCATTCCTCGACGCAACCGGTATGTCGGGTCCGGAAGCCGGGCACATGCACAACGCAACCTTCCGCTTCGTTGACGCAGATCACTTCACCGCCGACTGGCAGTTCTTCGAAGGCGGCAAACCAAAAATGACCGAATCCATGCAGTACACTCGAGTGCGCTAGGAGACAATTATGGCGAAATATATGCTGTTACTCTACGACAACCGCGCGAACTGGACCGACATCAGCCCCGACGAAATGCAAAAGGCAATTCAAAAGTACAAAGCCTGGGGGGACAAGCTGAAGAAGCTCGGAATCTATGTGTCCAGCCACAAACTGGCCGACGACGCTGGCAAGGTTCTGCGCGGGCGCGGCCCGGCGCGGGTGACCGATGGCCCCTATAGCGAGACCAAGGAAGTCCTGGGCGGCTACTTCATGATCGAGGCTCCGACCTACGACGACGCCGTGGGCCACAGCCGCGATTGCCCGCATCTGGAGTACGGAGGCACGATCGAACTGCGCCAGATCGACCCGATGGTTGGTAGCGCATAATGATGCACGTGACCGAGCGCGAAGCTACGCAGACAATTGACGTAAGCGACGCCTGCTTAATGGTGGACCATCTTTTCCGCAGCCGTGCGGGACAGATGGTCGCCTATTTGACTCGCCTGCTCGGCCCTGAGCATCTCGACTTAGCCGAAGAAGTGACGCAGGAGGCGCTGCTCAAGGCGTTGCAGCACTGGCCGTACTCCGGCATCCCCCAAAACCCCGCAGGCTGGCTGTTTCGCGTAGCCCGGAATGCGGCTCTCGACGCGGTTCGCCATCGCACGCTGGCCGGGGAGAAATCGACAGAGCTGGCGGTCGAGCATTTTAGAAACGCCGACGCATCCAGCGCAAACGATGAACTGGAAGATCAACTTCGCGACGACGAGTTGCGCATGGTGCTGATGTGCTGCCATCCGACGCTGCCGCAGGATGCGCGCGTGGCCCTAAGCCTGAAAACAGTCGGCGGCTTCAGCGTGCGGGAAATCGCCCGCGCATTCCTGGCTGACGAAGCCACGATCGCGCAACGCCTGGTGCGGGCGAAGCGCCAGATTCGAGAGTCGCGCATCCGCTTCGAACTACCCGCGGGAGAAGAACTGGTTGCGCGCATGGACTCTGCACTCGAAGTCGTCTACCTGATGTTCAACGAAGGGTATGCCGCACAGTCGGGCGAGGATCTGGTGCGGCAGGACCTTTGCGGAGAAGCCTTGCGTCTGGGCAGATTGCTGGCGACGTCGTCCGTGGGCACGCCGCAAGCACACGCCTTGGTCGCGCTGATGGCATTCCAGGCCGCCCGGCTCCCAGCGCGTGTCGACGCCGCCGGAGAGCTCGTACTGCTGGAAAATCAGGATCGCGGTGAGTGGGACGCGAGACTGATCGCACTGGGCTTTGATCACTTCACGCAGTGTGCCGAAGGAACCGAACTGACTTCCTACCACGTACAAGCCGCGATTGCCGCCACCCACGCTCGCGCTCAAGAGGGGCGCGCAACCGACTGGAAGCTGATTCTCGAACTCTACGACCAATTGATCGAGCTGAGTCCGTCGCCTGTCGTCGAACTCAACCGCGCGGTCGTCGTGGCCAAAGTGCATGGGCCGGAAGCGGCATTGGCAGCGCTGCGCCCACTCGAAGGCAATCGCTCCCTGCGCAATTACTACTTGCTTCCCGCGGTTCAAGGACAGCTCTTGCTCGAGATCGGAGACAAGCCAGGTGCATCTGAAAGTTTTCGCCAGGCTCTGGAACGCCCATGCTCCGAACCAGAGCAAAGATTCCTGCAACGCAAGCTGGCCGAGTGCTCTCGGATGTAAAGTTGACTCTGTTGCGCCTCGCCCGCGCGGATTGCAGCCCCTCAATTTCATTGTCATTCCGAGCAAAGCGAGGAATCTGCTTCCGCTCGCATCACGAAACTGCCGATCCCTCTACTCGAACTGTTTCTTCACCTCCGCCGGAACTCGCGGCTCCGGAGGAAAATCTTGAGAGAATCCCTTGAACATCGCGACCGTCTTCTCGGCACGCTTCGTCCCATCGTGCACCGCGATCTTGTGTAGCTTGGACGGCGAGTAACCTTCCCACAGCGAAACCCCAGCGTACGCCCCATCTTTCCGCAGGATGTAGTAGGTCATGTCCACGAAGCGCAGCTTGGCCATATCACCGTTGTAATTCCGCACAATGCGCTTGAGCGCGTCCATGCCAGCATCGAGCGGGGACATTTTGTTACGCATGTTTTCGACGATCGTGTGCGCCCCCGCCACCTTGATGTTCTCTTCCCCGCTGCCCGTCGCGCCCGCCGAGCCCACATCCTGATCGGTATAGCACCCGGCCCCAATGATAGGAGAATCCCCCACACGTCCCGGCAATTTGTA
>Ga0210409_10005074_pt1 | contig 13908 bp, 16 predicted proteins | sample IncBWH17MmetaG_FD_161649 | JGI IMG/M metagenome (GOLD analysis project Ga0210409, IMG submission 161649) | Forest soil microbial communities from Barre Woods Harvard Forest LTER site, Petersham, Massachusetts, United States - Inc-BW-H-17-M | ecosystem: Environmental > Terrestrial > Soil >... | reverse complement strand
CGTCGCCGGCGATATCGCCTGCGGCGCCCTCGAGCTTACCGGCGAAATCCTTCGCCGAGCCGGCAATTCGATCCTTGTCCATGGCGCACTCCTTAAGATGACGTCCCCGAGAACCAACCGACAAGATCAGTTTCCGTTCCCGCCCCGTTCCCGCGCGCACAGAAAGCCGGTTTGCAAATGTGGTGTGGCCTAAGGCTATTGCCATTCCACACTCGCTGCTCGACTGCGCTGACGAGGCGATCGAATATCAAGAAGAAACGGCCCCAGCGCGGGGGCGGAGCACTGAGGCCGTCTGGGGGTCTTGTGGGAAACCGCAGAATGGCTCTGCGGCTTCCCTTGCAGCCGACCACATCCAAGAGCGGCGCGCTGCTCACTTTTGCTCACTCTCCTGGTTTCAAATTGCGGGTGTCCGGACGGCACCGGGCAGTGGGTACGGGCCTGTTTCCGACGACAGTGGCCGTTTGAAAATACCGGTAGGTGAGCAATTTTGAACAGACCATCGCAGTGCATATCTGCTGTGTTGGTAATCACCGGGGGATTGCGCTGTCCGGACCTAATCCAACGCCACCAAGCATTATTGGGCTTGGTGGTGTTGTGCTTTCCCGGGTGTCCTAATTCGTTAACTTTTCAAAACTGAGCAAAATGGAACAGCGCCGAGATGGCGATGGTTCCAGGGTGTCTCCATCACCGCTCCTTATCGGCATCTACCGGTGACTGAGAGCGTTGCGCTCCCGCCTGATCTAAGGCGAAGCATCATGCCATCACTCGCAGTCTTGCTGGATTCAAGCCGCATCGCGATTCAGGCCCACACCTGTCCCAAATGTCTGGGATCAATGGTCCTGACGCGTATCAAGCCCTCCCGCATCGGCTTCGAGTTGCGCACGTTTCAGGGCGTCAATTGCGATCACGTCGATAAGACGGTCACTGAGACCAAATCGATGGAGTGGATATCTTCAGGGCTGCGAGCGCCGGTTTAGGATCCGGCATGCGCCACGCCCTCGACGGCCCTGCGCGAGTCCGGGAAGGCCGCTGGTGAGTCCGAGGTGGACCCTTAAGCGACCACGCGCGTTGAGGCAGGGAGACCGGGGCGACGACGAACGCGGAGCTTTGGCCATGAGCGCTATTCCTCTTCACCTTCAAAGAAGGTTTGAGCAGCGGTGGGCCGCTAGATTTGTCTTGCCGCGCGCATCGGCTGCGCCCAAAAACACCGACTTGAAAGGCTCCGGCAACAACTTGCCGCGCACCGCAAAAGCAAAAGAAAAACCCGCTGAGTTGAGTAAGCGGGCTTAGTCAGCATTGGAGCTGGCGGCGCACTGCCAAGATTGCAAGAAAGGGACATTGGCCCGCGGAACGGAATGCGAACGAGTGGATTGGTCTATTCAAGGAAGTCAACCATGCCACAGACCAACCGCGACCCAAATACTGATGAAACAGGCGAACGGGTACCTGCACGACCGCACGACTCCGGCAGCCAGGCCAACGAGACGGTTAATGGTCTCGATTCTACCACTGAAGCATTGCGGCACGCGACAGAAGACACGACTTCTGGCGCCGCACCGAACGATATCGAAAAAACGCCAGTGTTCGATCGGGCCGGTCTAGCGCCGACAATCTGAGGGAGAGTCATGGCAACCAAAGGACGCGCTTGGCAGAAGCGCCAACAGGAGAGACAATGTCAAAGAACCCAACAATAGAACACGAGTACCACGCAGGCAAAGACGAGCTGAAGATATGGGTCCACGGATACGCGCTCAAAAGCAAAAAGACACGTGACAAAGTTATGAAGACGCTTTGCGATGAAGTTGAGCGGAGCCCGGAACGCCTGATTGAAGAGGCCAAGACGAACGCCAAAAAAGGAAGCGTCGGTAAAAAAATCCGCGGATACCAGAGCGACGTCAAGCTTGTTGAAGTTGGCGATTGAAGCCATCGGCCGGCTTAAGAGCCAGGCGCCAGTGGTCAAGATAGAACATTCGCTCGAATCTATTTTCTAGGCGAAATTTGAAGCTCCAAAAGCGCCATTGTTTGCAGAGTGTTTGGATCCCGCTCACCCTCATTGGCACTTCGAAGTATCGTTTCTGCAATCGACTTGATATGGTTTGAGCTAACCGGATGAGGCAGTGTCGAAACCGCGCCCTCCAGTGCGTTCTGCATGACTGCGATCAAGTCGGGTGCGAAAGAAGCGTTTGCAAAATTGTCCATTGGGTTCTCGAAAATCCCGCGCGCTATAACTGGAAGCCAAGTTTCTCCAGCGATGTATTGTTCCGGGTGTTCTCATTCTTTCGTAATCTGTATTTTTGGAACAGTTTGATGTCCTTCGCCTTGACCCAGCGGAGGAGCCTTGGCCCGCTTTTGGAAGACAGCTATTTTCATCGTTGCCACAGCCTATTTTGTGGTGGACGGAGTGTTATCTTACGCGACGCGGCCGATAACTGTATGGATCGCTAAGAGGAATCTTTTCGAGCGAACGCGGCTCTGGATCGTCTCTTTGCGCCCTTATCCTGCGCTCGCGCTTTTAGTGGTTCCGGTAATCATCCTGGAACCGGCAAAGCCTCTGGCGGGATATTTGATGGGGACCGGTCATTTCGGCGCGGGCGCGATTACGTTTATCACCGCCGAAGTATTGAAGCTAATGTTCGTCGAACAGCTGTTTCAGCTTAACCGAAAGAAGCTGCTGTCGATTCCCGCTTTCGCGTTCGGATATCGATACTGGCGACAAATGATGGATCTGGTGGAATCGATGGAAGCTTGGAAGGCGTCACGAAGGCTAGCAAACAACGCTGCATATTTGCTTCGGACTCGCTGGCTTCAATTCAAGCGGGTTCATCACCTTCAATTCCGCTTGTATCACAAGTAAGGCTTCCCTGTTCAGACGTGGCGGAGCTGCTATTTGAAGCGAGAAAGGGCGGCTGATGGCCGCCTTTCCCGCGTCAGAACGAGTCACTCAAAGATATGTCGCTTACCATCTTCACCACGGAGCCATGTGCACCGCTGACAAACGAACCCGTTGGTTCTGGAATAGCCGTCCCTGAAGTCGCAATCGCTGCGGCAAGCCTGACCTTGCCATTCGATATTCAGACGTGCAGACCAAGGAAGCCTGCGACAAGGACGATAACTACCACTACGCCGATGATGTAGAAAATATTCATTGTGTATTCCGATCGAGGTATGCGCGATTTCAATATGAAAGCGCGGCGCTTGAATAGGAAACGTCTGGACCGGGCGGTACGTTCCATCGTTCACTGAAGCCACTTTGGCCATCGCCCCGACATCAATCAACCGTTGCGCACAGCTCTTCATTTGCGGGCGAGACGGCAGCGAAAGACGGTTAAATTTATACAGGCTCACATTTCGTCTTAGCTGCTGTTGCTTACCAGCACGGTTCTGCACGCCAGCTTATTCGCGAGATGAGCCGCCCGCGGACAATACCATTCAGCTCGTTCGCGCGCTGGGGCGGCTTCCTTGGGGCCGGGTAATGGCGATCTGGAGCGGGACGTCAGTGCGGCTAGGTAGCTCAGGTCACCGCGATGCCGGTGAAACGGAGACGACGATGCTTTCGGTCGCGGCGCACATAAGGCAGGCGTACGTGCGCAGATCGAAGCCGGGCTTATCCGGCTCAAGACAAGAGAGGATCATCGGAGCCTCACAGTCCGCGCAAAACGGGCGCTCGCTGGTAGCTTTGCCATGGAAAAACGAGGGAACGGAACGATTGAGCATAACGCTTTCCTTAGATGAGGCGGGAGCGCAACACTCTCAGTCACCGATAGCTGCCGGGATGGGGCGGTGATAACCAAATATGACGTTTCGGATCGAGACTCGCTGGCCAATATGGCTCACTCTCAAGGATTTAGACCTCCCCCCAACCAAGGCGGAAACACCTTTGTCGAGGAACGCCTCAAGTGTATCCAGCACTAAACAAAAGCCGTTTCATTCCAGTGTTTCCGCCGCAGGCGCTGGTCAATATTGCTCACATTCCGAAAGCATTGACGGATGATTAGCGAATTAGGACACCGTCAGATTCAACATAGGACACCAGGGATAAAAATGCGGAGCGGAACGTCTCTCCGTGCAGGTTGTTGGCTTCTCGCACCTACAGAGGAGAATTCTGATGACCATGCTGAAACTTCTTGCCGCGGCTGCAGTGCTTTCATCCGTTATGGTCGCACCAGCAATGGCACAACAAGTATATCACCGAGGCCACGACGGTTACCGCGACCGTGGACCGGTTGATGCCGCCGCCGGTATAGCGGGAGCAGCAGTCGGAACAGCCGCCGCTATTGCGACGGCCCCGTACCGCGGGGCGTATGCATACGATAACGGCTACCGTCACGATGACGGGTATGCCAGGCGCAATGGCTTCGTCTGTCAGCCGGGAACCTGGTTCCGTGGCGAAGACGGTCGCCGACATCTCTGCCAGTAAGCGTCATTGCAAAAGGCGGCCCGAAAGGGTCGCCCCAATGATCGTGATCGATCTACTCACCGTGTTCAGGATGCCCAAAGGCAAACCAACATCTACCGGTCCAATGACAATGCAACCCTTCGAGCGCGGCTCGATGCCGACACAAGGGCTGCCTATGATGCCAACTGTGGGAAAGGCAGCGAAGACGCCGCAACCGAAACAACAGCCGACAAGGATAGAAGCAGTCCGCGCCGCCAAAGCGAGAATAACGCGGAGTAACTCGCTGCGGAAGCAGCGGGATGCCCAAAAGGGCAACACACTTCCCTAGTTTCTGGAGTCGATTTCCTGGTCAAGGTTGCGAAGGTAAGTCAGCCCTTCCATCGTCAAGCGGTGCTCGTCTTTTTCGCCCTCGATGTACATTTTCATTAGATGCTCGGAAAGCCGTTCACGGGCACCCTTGGTCTCGGAGCGGTTCGCAAGAGCGCCATATATGATTAGCGCGCGATCAACAGGCAGAGTGTTCATTGGATTGCCTCAGCATGGTTCGAGCCTCTGAATTAAAGGTAAGGCCCGTTGCTCCGTATCGTTCCCCGAAAATAGGCGCAAATTTTTTGCAGCGAATGAGTGGGTTCGATTTGAAACAGCGGCAGGCGAGCAGCAAGTTGCAACCTATTGTCCCGATCCGAATTGCATCCGAAAGCTACCGAGCCGACACGCGATTTTACCGACGATCAAGGCGCGCTATCGACATGAATCACGCAGCGATTTCTTGGTGGCGAAAGGGAATTCTCTACCAAATTTATCCAACGTCGTTTCAGGACTCGAATGGCGACGGAATTGGCGATCTGCCCGGAATCATCCATCGTATGTCCTATCTCTTCGATCTCGGCGTCGATGCGGTCTGGCTGTCGCCGATTTTTCCGTCGCCCATGGCCGACTTTGGCTATGACATCTCCAACTATCTGGACGTCGATCCGATATTTGGCACGCTGGATGATTTCGATACGCTGGTCGCTGCGGCGCATGCGAGCGATTTGAAGGTCATTCTCGATCTAGTGCCGAACCATACATCCGACCAGCACCCCTGGTTCATCGAAAGTCGAGGCTCGCACGATAATCCGAAGCGCGACTGGTATCTCTGGCACGAGCCGCGCGCTGACGGGACAGCCCCAAACAACTGGATGTCCGAATTTGGCGGCAGCGCCTGGAAATACGACGCCGGCACAAAGCAATATTATTATCACGCCTTCCTGCGAGAGCAGCCCGATCTGAACTGGCGCAATCCGGCAGTGCGTCAGGCGATCTACGATGTCATGCGCTTCTGGCTTCGGAGGGGTGTCGATGGCTTTCGCGTCGATGTACTCTGGCATTTGATCAAGGATGCGGAATTCCGCGACAATCCACCCAATCCTAATTTTCGCCCGGGCCGGCCACCGCACGAGGCATTGCTGCCTCTATATACCACGGATCGACCAGAGATACTGGACGTGGTCACGGAGATGCGGCGCGTGGTCGATGAGTTCAGAGACCGGGTGCTGATCGGTGAAATCTACCTTCCGGTCGATCGGCTGGTCGCCTACTACGGTAGGGAATTGTCCGGGGCGCATCTTCCATTTAATTTCGCGCTATTGTCGGCGCCCTGGAACGCGCGCGCAATTGCGAAGCTGATCGACGATTATGAGAGCGCGTTGCCGGCCGATGCGTGGCCCAACTGGGTCTTGGGCAATCACGACCGTCCGCGCGTCGCAAGCCGGGTGGGGCAGCCCCAAGCGCGCGTCGCTGCGATGCTGTTGCTGACGTTGCGGGGAACGCCGACGCTGTACTATGGCGACGAAATCGGCATGCAACAGGTCGCTATTGCGCCAGATCAGGTACGCGATCCGTTCGAGAAAAACGTCCCGGGGATCGGCGTCGGACGCGACGGTTGCCGCACGCCCATGCAATGGAATGCCGAGGCTCATGGTGGGTTCACCACCGGCGAGCCCTGGTTACCGTTGTGGAACGACTACGTCCACGAGAATGTGGCGAATCTCGCCATGGACACCCGTTCCGTCCTCAATCTTTATCGCGCGATGATCGAGTTGCGAAAGGCAACGCCTGAACTCGTGGCAGGCAGTTACGTGCCCGTTGCGACGACTGGAGACTTGTTGGCCTACAGGCGGGAATATGACGGCAACGCGCTTTTGATCGTTCTCAATCTTGGATCCGATCCAATTTCGATCGGATCGGACACGATGGCATTTCCAGGCGAAATCCTGCTTTCGACGAATCTGGATCGCACAGGAGAGACTGTATCCGGTGGTCTGGGTCTGCGCGGCGACGAGGGCCTGATCATACGGCTGAGGTGATCGTGCGTTATTCGGGATGATTGGCGTTCACACCGTCAATGTCGCTTCGTTTGAGCAGATAGTCCAACCCGCCAATGCGGTACCAGCGATAACCGTAGGCCTCCAGCAGCAAAGTGTGCTTACCCCGATTATTGGCTTCGCTGTGGTCTTCCGACAGCAGATTGATCAGATGTTTTCCCTCGTCGCCGGCAAGTCCAACCGAGAATGAAGCTTCGCGCGGCTTCTCGTCGAGATTGTGCACGAACAGCACCGAGTTATTACGCCAATCGTAGCGAATAGCTAGAATGGCTGGATCTCGCGTCGCAATCACACTGAAGTCTCCCCAGCCGATCTCCGGCACTTCCTTGCGCATCCGGATGATGCGCTCGGTCCAGTTCAGCATCGAGTTGGGATCGCGGCGCTGCTTCGCAACATTGATGTGCTCGTAACCGTAGGGGCCTTTATCGATCACAGGCGAGCACGGCTTGTCGCTTTTTGTAAACCCGGCCTGCGGCTCCATCGACCACTGCATCGGCGTGCGGGCGCAGTTCCGCTCGGGCAGATCGAGATTGTCGCCCATCCCGATTTCGTCGCCGTAGCGGATCACCGGCGTGCCCGGCAACGTACACATCAGGCTGTAGGCGAGCTCGAGTCGTCGGCGATCACCCCCGAGCATAGGCGTAAGGCGACGCCGGATGCCCCGGTCGTACAACTGCATATTCTTGTCGGGGCCGAAGTTCTTGAACACAATGGCCCGTTGCACCTTGGTTAGCCGGCCCAGATCGAGTTCATCGTGATTGCGCAGGAATAGCCCCCATTGGGCTGAAGCTGGTCGCGGCCGTGTGGCCTTGAGAGCCTTTGCGAGCGGACGGGAGTCGGCCGACGCCATTGCATAAAACAGATTCTGGTTGACGTGGAAATTGAACATCATATGCATGCGGTCGCCATCCTTGCCGAAATATTCCATATCGGTTTCGGGCAGGACGTTGGCTTCAGCGAGAATGATGGCGTTACCTTGCCGCCATTGCAGAAATTCGCGCAGCGAGCGAAGCATGTCGTACTGCTCGACCGGTGTACTGACCTTCGCACCTTTGGTTGAGATCACGAAGGGGACGGCGTCCATGCGGAAGCCGGAAACGCCGAGCTGAATCCAGAACCCCATGATCTTGAGGATCTCGGCCTGGACGTATGGGTTCGAGGTGTTGAGATCAGGCTGAAAATCGTAGAAGCGATGAAAGAACCAGGCCTTGGCTTCCTTGTCATGCGTCCATGTCGATTTCTGCACGCCGGGAAAAACCATTCCCTTGCTGGCGCTGGCGGGTCTCTTGTCGGCCCAGACGTACCAATCGCGATGTTGCGAATCCGGCGAGCTTCTTGCGTCGCGAAACCACGGATGGGCATCTGAGGTGTGATTGACGACCAGATCGACAATGACGCGAATGCCTCGCTGCTGGCAGCCGTGGGTGAATTCCACGAAATCGCCGAGCGTGCCGTATCGCGGATCGACACCATAATAGTCAGAGATGTCGTAACCGTCGTCCTTGCCCGGCGATGGCTGAAACGGCATCAGCCAGATCGCGGTCACTCCCAGCCCGTGCAGATAGTCGAGACGCCGCAACAGCCCTTTGAAGTCGCCGATGCCGTCGCCGTTGGCGTCCATATAGGTCCCAACGGACAGGCAATAGAACACGCCGTTCTTGTACCAGAGATCGTCAATCATGAGAGATGCACCGGTTATACGATGAAAAGCACCTGCGGATTAGAAATCCTGAATCGGATTGCCGTCCAGTGAAATCCTTTATTGAGATCGGTACCAGAGACCAAAGTTGCCAAGCAGTTCTGCGTTACCAACCAGCGGGCATCGCCTCTGGGGGCGCTCGATAAGCCGCCATTCGCGTCGGTCGGGCTTGTTTAGCGACCTTGCGCTTTACTGTAACCGGCGCGCGATATTCTGAGGCTTTCGGCAATGGCGAATTCAACTGGGCTAACGACTCTTGCGGCTGGTTGATGACCGGGGCCTTTGCCAAGAGCGGTGGCGGGACAATCGTCGGCAGGCTGGTGTCGAAAACTATAGCTTCAGGCCATTTGTGTGCCGATTTGATGCGGATAATTGACTTGTCCACTCGTCCTTCCCGAAAGAAAGTTTGAGAGGACGCGCTCGGCAAATACCAGTCTGCAATGAACAGCATCCCCAAAAGCAGGCTTCCGACAAAAAAGAAGTAGCGACCTAAGGGCACTTTGTAACCGCGCGATTCTTGGAGCGACCGAAGTCTCTCGTGACCGGTGTTGCGCGTATATAAGCAGCAAGCCGAAATTCAGTTCCCGCTATTTTGACTGGCCACGGATTGATCCGGAATACGAGAGCGAATGATTGCCAACACGCCTGGCCTGTTTCAATGCTAGTGGGCCTAAATCGAACTTGGCAGTCGCCTATTTCGAAAAGTGAGCAATTTTGACCATCGAGTCAGAACCTAAGATGGAGGAGGATTGAACCTTGTTGACGACAGCGTGGCGTTGGCAATGATTTGCCACGCGGCATCACTAAGTGCAGACCGCCTTCGCGTTTGTACACTACAAGGGGCAAACCGCAATCATTGCACATCCCGACCTGCTTTCCGATTTCCGCTACAGGCTGGTAGAGAAACGGCGTGACGGAGCACAAGACGTGAGGGGACATCCGGACATCCGACTTCTGCTCGCAGACGTAGACGGCACGCTGGTTACCCAGGACAAGGTCCTGACCGAGGCGGCAAAGAAAGCTGCGCGCGAACTGCACGACGCCGGCATTGCGCTCGCCATTACCAGCGGCCGGCCACCCCGCGGCATGGGTATGCTGATCGAACCGCTCGCTTTGCAGGGCGCCATCGCTGGCTTCAACGGCGGTGTGTTTGTCAATCCCGACCTCACTGTCATCGAGAGCCACACGCTCGATCCCGCGATAGCCCAGCAGACCCTGAAGCTGATGCTCGACCAGGGGCTGGACGCCTGGGTCTATACTGAAGATGAGTGGCTGATCCGTGACAAGGAGGCGCCGCATGTGGCGCGCGAAACGTGGACGGTGAAATTCGACGCCAAGGTCGTGGCGTCCTTTACGGATGGGCACCTGGCGCACGCGGTAAAGATCGTCGGCATCTCCGACGACCTCGACCTGGTCGCTGCCTGCGAAAAGGTGGTGCAGAACACCCTGGGTGAGAAGGCGAGCGCAGCGCGCTCGCAGCTGTACTATCTCGACGTTAGCCACCCGCAAGCCAACAAAGGCACAGTCGTGACGACCCTGTCAAAGCTTCTGAACATTCCGCCCGCGTAGATCGCCACAATCGGTGATATGCCAAATGACGTCCTTATGTTCCGCAAGAGCGGTTTTTCCATCGCTATGGGCAACTCCAGCGACGAAGTGAAGGCGCAGGCGAGCGCGGTGACTGACAGCAACGAGAACGAAGGTTTCGCAAAAGCGGTGCGGAAGTTCATTCTGCCGCCGGCTACCCCATGACCCCCGCGTTTAAGATAAAGCGCGCTTTCAAGGATGTGACGGAAGCCGAGAAGACATTAGGCATCTGGCGAATCGCGATGATCGTGCGGGTCAGCCAATCGAGGACCAGAACAGTGCCACAACGGTAACAGCCATCAGCGCCGTGCCAGCCCACCCGAAAAAAGTGAGTGTCGGCCGCGCGCTGAAACGACCCATTACCGAAAGGCGTGTAACGACCACCATCATGACCGTCATGATCGGAACGGCGACAATGCCATTGAGCACGGCGCTCCAAACCAGCATTTGGATGGGATCGATTGGCGCATACCCGAGCGCGAGTCCCACAATTGTGGCGGCGGCAATGATGCTGTAGAATCCAACGGCATCCGGCGCTTTCGCCTCCAGGGTGGCGGGCCAGCCGAACGCCTCGGAAACGCAATATGCAGCCGAGCCGGCGAGCACCGGGACCGCGAGCAGTCCTGTGCCGACAATCCCGAGCGCAAACAGAACGAAGGTCAGATCACCGGCAAGTGGCCGCAGGGCCTCAGCCGCCTCGGCGGCGCTGTGGATGTTGGTGACGCCGCCGGCATTGAGCACGGCCGCTGTGGTTAAAATAATAAAGAAGGCGATGATGTTCGAAAACGCCATGCCCACGCTGGTGTCCAGCGCGATGCGCTTAATTTCGGATTCGCCGCCACGCAATAGCTCCTTTAAGGGACGCCGTTCCTTTAGCGGGCGCCGTGGCCGATTTTGCTTCATCTCCTCGACCTCCTGGGATGCCTGCCAGAAGAACAGGTAAGGACTGATGGTCGTCCCGAGCACCGCCACGACCATGAGCAGATAATCGCGGTTAACCTCGGCAGCCGGCCAAAGTGCGCGCGCGAACGCCTCGCCCCACGGGATGTGGACGGTGAATGCGGTGGCAACGTACAAGAACAACACCAAGGTGAGAAACTTCAGGACGGGCGCATAGCGCCGGTACCGCACAAACACTTGCAGCAGCACTGAGGTTGCCGCGAAAATCAGGGCGTGCTCGTGGTTAAGACCGCCGACTACGAGCGAGAGCGCTTCGCCCATCGCGGCGAGATCGGCCGCGATGTTGAACGTATTGGCCATCACCAGCATGGATACGACAGATATGACCAGCCAGCGCGGGGCGAAGTCCATTACGTTGGCGATGATACCTTTTCCCGTCACGCGGCCGATTTGAGCGCTGACAAGCTGGATTGCGATCATGAACGGTGTCGTCAGAAAGACCGTCCACAGCAGGCCATACCCAAATTGCGCTCCGGCTTGGGAATAGGTCGCGATGCCGGACGGATCGTCGTCGGCGGCGCCCGTGACCAGCCCGGGTCCGAGCAGCCGCAACAAAATATTCGGACGTTTCGGCGGCGATTTGCTGAACTCAGTCTCGGAGGAATTCATGGCTGAAAACTTCAAATGGCGCTTTGCGAATTACACTCCGAAACTGACCTTCGTTCCGTTCGGTGGGCGCAGGTCCGCATGTGGTGCAAGACGAGCCGTTACAAGCGTTTCTGTTGCTGCGGAACGTACCAGCGAGAGACGATACCGTTATTCCCCTTCGAGGAAGTGCCCGAGAGCCTTTAAGGGACGCAACCTTTCAGAAATGATCTTCAGGATAGCCAGCATGGGAACGGCCAGGATTGCGCCAAGCACGCCCCACATCCAGAACCAGAACACCAGCGACAGGATAATCAACACCGGGTTCAGGGTGAAGCGCCGCGCTAGCAGCATCGGCGTCAATCTTTCGCCCTCCACAAGGTGAATGCCAAAGTAGAGGACCGGCGGAAGCAAAGCCCACCATAAGCTTTCGAAGCTCAGCATTCCGACCAGCACGAAGATGCAGACCCCGAAAAGCGGCCCCAAAATTGGAATGTAGTTGAGAAGAAAGGCTGTGGTGCCCCACAACAAGGGGTCTCCAAGGCCGCAAAGATACATCGCGAGCGCCGTCGTGACACCCACCGCAGCATTCATGGCCGTAATCGTCACCAGATAGGCCGATATGTCCTCCTGGATCTGCTGAGAGATATCGACGGCTTGTCGCTTGTTGCTGAACGTCGGCAGGATTTCAACGATGCGCCGGAGGAATATATTGCCCGCTACCAAAAGAAAATAGAGCACCAGGACAGTCGTAAACAAGCCATCGAGTACCGAGCGCGTCCCAGCGAAAAGTGCGCCCGTTATGCCAAGATCGCGGCGAATCGAAACGATCGACCCTCGACCAGGGGGAGCGTCGGCAGCCTGCTCGGCCTGTTGGATAACCTTTTGCAGCGCCTGGAGTGGCCCTTTCATAACCTGCAGGTGTGCTTCCAGACGCGGGATGCCCTCGGGTAGCCGCTCCGCCCAATTCGCGGCCGGCACTGACAAGGCCGCCACGAAACCTACAAGCGCTGCAATGACCAGGAGGATGCTCAAGAGCGCTCCGACAGCACGGGGTAAATGCAAACGTCCCAGGAGGCGGACAGCGGGCTGGAGAAGAAGATTCAACACGAAGGCGAGCACAACGGGAAGGATGACCGAGCTTGCGATGTAGAGCGCCGCCAAGACACCCAACGCGAACAAGCCACCGAGAAAGAATGTCCGCGGATCGGACGGCAGCGGCATCTCCGTCTCGTCGACCTCCTCCGTCCCCACGGTACGTGACTCTGGATCGTCGGAGACCGGCGACAAAGGGGGGCGCTTAGGCGGCGGTGAGGCAGCAATCATACGTTTCCCCTCCCGGACGTTCGCATGTCGACATGCCAGACGTGTTTCATACCGCTTTGACCGACTTCAAGCGCGTCGAGACGACAAAATACGCCGGTTTCACTTCCATGGCGACAATTAAGTCGCGTCAGCAGCATAACGAGGACTGTGTGCGATGGCAGATCGAAGCCGATCAGCCGCGATCGCATCATCGCGCAGTGGATGCGCGCGCCGTGGAGCGAAGCCAAGGCGCTTCAACGGCCGTTGCCGGAAGAGTGCCAGGGCACCACGCCCCAATGTAGTGGTGGTCAAGCAGGGGTGGGACACAATTGCTACCCGGCTTGAATCAAGCAAGACTGCTAGGGATGGCATAGTGCTTCGCCTTATAGGTCAGGCGGGAGCGCGACACTCTCAGTCACCGGTAGATGCCGACAAGGGGCGGTGATGGAGTCACCATGCTCTTCCGAGTTTCGAGGTTGCTGGTCGATGCAGCTCACTTCAAAAATAATTCACAGAAGGATTGTCGGCACCGCGCCGCAAGCGGGCTAAGAGCTTCCGGATCATTCGCTAAAAAGGTATCGGCCAAGCCCGCGCGAGGCATCGCCCGTGCTGCGGCGTGGATTGGTCAAGGGGTTTTGATGGCGGGCGGATCAAACGGCTCTCAGCAGGCCGCCGACCTGGACTTTTCTTGTTGGATCATCCCGCTCTATCTCGGGCTTTTCATGCAAAACGGCGCTCTACAGCGAATTATGAATCTCTATCTTTCCATTGTAGCCGATGAGTCCAAGTTTGCGGAATTTGTTCATAAAGTAGCTGACGCGAGATCGGGTGGTGCCGATCATCTCGGCAAGTGTTTCCTGACTGACGTTGGGGCTGATCGGCTGCGGGCTGCCTTCCTTGCCGAAATTCGCGAGCAGTAAAAGCAGGCGGGCAAGCCGCCGCTCACTCGAATTGAATAGCTGGTCGATCAGGTCCTCTTCAATCCGGCTGTTGCGGCTCAGAAGATACGC
>Ga0210409_10005073_pt1 | contig 13909 bp, 12 predicted proteins | sample IncBWH17MmetaG_FD_161649 | JGI IMG/M metagenome (GOLD analysis project Ga0210409, IMG submission 161649) | Forest soil microbial communities from Barre Woods Harvard Forest LTER site, Petersham, Massachusetts, United States - Inc-BW-H-17-M | ecosystem: Environmental > Terrestrial > Soil >... | reverse complement strand
AAGGCTCAAGATCCTCCACCGAGAGGTGGAAAATATCCTTGTTGAGAATGCCGACCTGGCGGGGCAGGTTGTTGCCAAACCAGAATAAATCCACGACGTCGACCTTGTAACCGCGGTCAATAAGTCGAGGAATCAAGACGTTGCCGATGTACCCCGCACCACCTGCGACAAGAATTTTCATGATTTGTCCTTATCTATTGCAAAGTTGGCTATTGGATCAATACTGGAAGTATTCCGATTCGGGGGTTGTGAGCCATTGGGCCAAGGTCTGCGCCTTCTTGTCTTTCTCGGAGAGCTCCGCCTGAGCGGCTGGAACCGGCCATTTGATACCGATCTCCGGATCGCTCCATAAAATGCCAGATTCGGCTTTGTTGCTGTAAATGCCGGTACACTTGTACTGAATCTCGGCGACATCCGACAGAACGCAGAAACCACGCGCAAAGCCGGCGGGAGCCCACACTTGGCGGTGGTTCTCCGCAGAGGCTTCCACGGCCACCCACTTGCCAAGGGTCGGAGAACCTTTGCGGATGTCGACGGCGACCAGAAACGCGCTACCTTGCGTCACGCGCATAAGTTTCCCCATGGGCGGCTCCCACTGGAAATGCAGGCCTCGCACGACACCTTTAACTGATCGTGAATGGTTGTCCTGGACGAAGTTGTGCGGCAACCCTAGTTCGCGGAATTTGTCTTCTCGGAATGTCTCCATGAAGAACCCACGACTGTCCTGAAAAATGTCCGGAACGAGAACAACCAAGTCTCGGAATGATCGTGATTCAACTCTTATTTCCATAATTAGGCCTGAATTCCCTGAAGTTCTACTGAGTATTTCGGTTCTGGTCACCGCTGGCGGAGAATCTTCACAGATCGTGCAGATGTCATCTTTCTAACACGCGATAAGCGGGTTTGACGGCCAAGTCAGGCTCCTCTCCTTGCTCAACCAACCGAAGTGGGTCAACTCGATAGTTCCATTCAAATTCGACCTTGAGCAACTCCAGTCGTTTCTTCCTGGCATCGCTTGGGTGGACTATTTGAACCAGTCCAAGGCCGAGCCGCCGCAGGGAAAGGCCCACTAGACTGGACCACCTGCAGTGACGTAGCCCCTTGGCGCCGGAATACTTGTAGTGGTAAAGGTAGCGGGTGATTTGTCCGTCCAGGACAAACGTGACCGGATTGAACCGATCGGTCGTGGATTGTCCTTTCAAGTGAGTGATCGTGAAATTCGGGGTGTACAGAATTGACGAACCGGACTCCCAGATCCGCCGACACAGATCTGTATCTTCGTAGTAGTAAAAAAACTGCTCATCAAAACCACCCAGTCGCTTGAGCAACTCCCCCCGAGCAAGGATGAAACACCCTGCCGGCCAACCGACCGTACGTTCCGTTTCTCCATGCCAGTTGACATAAACACCGGGATTGAACCAGTCCGATATTCGCGAGAACCAACCCAAGCAGAGAGCGGAGCACCATTCGCTACGGATGGTGTGCATCGGCCGTATGCACGCTTGATAAGTACCGTCGACGTTGAGAACCCGGCATCCGAACGCACCGCTTTCTGTGTGCTTGTCCGCAAACGCAATCATCCCGTCAAGCGTTCCTTCGTGGATAATCGTGTCCGGGTTCAGGATGAGAACGTATTCGCCCCGACTTGCCTGAATGCCAACATTATTTCCTTTCGCAAACCTCAGATTGACGCCGTTTTCAAGCATGCGGACCTGGGGGAACTCCCTGCGGATGTATTCGATCGATCCGTCCGTGGAGCCGTTGTCCGAAACGATTACTTCAAAATCGATGGAGTGCGTCGTGGAGTAGATCGATTTTAGGCACGGTCCAATGACCTTCATGTCGTTCCAGCATAGTATGACGATCGACAATTTCATGACAGAACTCCTTGCCGCCCACCGAATCCCCTCATTCCATCGGCCAACGACTTCGCGGTCGTGACATGGGCAATTTCAACGCTGGTATCATTATGAAGACTCATGGCCAGAACGTCATCCGTGGAACCATGCTTGCCACTGTCGCGCTGCGCCCTGCGAGCCGCCACTGCCACCGCCGAGATCATCGCTAGCAGAGCGTACCATGCCACGATCGTCTGATCGAAGTAGGAGATTCCGAAGAACGCCACGACGTTAGCGAACATCGACGCCCCCAACGCCCAAATGAAGACTTGCTGCTTCCGGTCTGGTTCCGAGCGGCGTGCTTTCCCCAAATACCGGAACGCCAAAACGATGATCGCCAGAAAACTCAGCAGCGGAATCAATCCGTACTGATCAGCGTAAGCCACATACTGGTTGGACAAATCCCACATGTCCCAGCCCCACGACTCGTAATTCTTGGTCCCAACCAGTACCCAGTCCCAAAAATGCAAGACGCACTGATTGATCAGCTGATACCTGTGATAGGACGACGAACTGCCTGTCAGATCGATGTCCGAGATCAAATGCCAGACGGGCGATCTCATGTACAGGTGCAGCGAAACCAACGTTCCCACAATGCCCCACCGGATAACGCGCATGCGACGGCGCAGTGGCCAGAAACAGAGTCCGACAATCCCTCCCAGGAGGCCGAACAGCGCGGTGCTCGAACTTGCGGAGAACGAGATCACGGTCGCCGCGGCAACTCCCAGCGCGGCATACGTGCGGTCGTTTTTCTCTTCCTTTTTCCACCACAGGCCGATGAACAATGGGAGCAGGATTCCCCCGAAGGTCCCCGCCAGGATGGGGTGCCCAAAGGGTCCGGCGGCCCGGAGATGGTCGTCGCGGACGATCGACGATCCCAGAACATCGGCCCGCGCCCCGCCCAGCGTCGAATAAAGCAGATTCTTTCCCGTCTGGTGTTCGTAGGCCATGAGCACGGCGACCACTGCCGCCACCACCGCCAAGACTCGGATCGCATACCTGACATCTGCCAGGTCTCGAATCAGGAATCGCAACAGAAAATACGCGCCAAAGGCCGACAACAGACTCCCTAGCTGGAAAACCAACTGTCCCCACACCTGCCACAACAAGAGTCCGTTGATGAACACGAACACACTGAGAACAATGATCGCCTGGTCGATGCGGTTCATGCCCCCGCTGAAGATCGGTTCTTTCTTGGAGAACTTCCCGCGCAGAACCCGCACCAGGCCGAAGATCGCGAGAATCCGCAGCATGGGCAAATGCACTCCGCCTAACAGGAGAACCTGATCGGGCGGAATCAGGATGGCTGCTGCGAGAAAAGCAATCAAAGCGTTCCGGCGCGACGAAATGCAGATCACGATCCCCGCCACCAGGATCGCCACCAGCACCACCGGGCTGAGGAACGTCCCGGCGGTCCCGCCCCCGAATCTTAGATTGTCAGGTATCAAACGCTAGGACCTCGTGCAGCTCTTCATAACAGGCCTTGGTGTGCGCTAGTTACGATCCCAATATTGAATCCGTATAGCGCCTGCCTCGGATGATGACCGCATAGGCAAGGCCATATGCTACAAGGCACGCCACAATCCCCTGGAAAATATTGGCGATAGGCGGTGCAGAACCTCCGAAGTATCTTGCTAGGAGACAGACCGCAATGCCGCTCAGGGATATTGCCCCGGCGATGAGGAAATTCTTCCGATACTGCAACAAATCGAGTCCGGTCACCTTGCGAACGCGCTCAATCTGGAACAGGTAGCCGACTACGACTGCAATAAGGCAGGCCAGTTGTCCGCCCACTAACCCGAACTGTTTGGCAAAAGGGTAGATCAACAGACTCATCAGAATCGCCATTACTGCTACCGCCCTACGATGAAGCTGCGGTAGCCCTTTGGCGTAGAACACCGTCGTGATTTGAGCGTTGGCGACATTCAGCAGGGCAACGAACGCAGCTACAATCAGCGCCGCGGAAGCTGCGCCATATCTCTTCCCATAGACGAGCGTCAGAACTGAGTGCCCCGAGAAGAACAGGAAGACCAACGCGGGCATTCCCAGAAGGAAAATCGCTGCCGTAACCTGCAGCAGAATCCGGTTCATGCGACGCCTGTCGTCCTGGACGTGAGACAGAGTGGGCATCAAGGTCTGCCCCAGCAGATTGATGATGAAGCTTACGGGGGTCTGCACCAGGTAAATGGCCATGGCATACAAACCGAGTTCGGCGGGGGAATACAACTTCGCCAGCACGAAAATGTCGGCGCGAACGAAAATGAGATTTAGAAAAGGAAGACCGAATACGCCCTTCGAGAAATGGAGCAAGTCCCGTATCGCTCCCGGGTGCCAACCGAGAGGCGGCAGATACGGACAGAAAATATAGGACAAAATGCTTTTGGCAACGCTTTCGGCGCAGGAACCCAGAACCAGCGCCCAAATATTCCGGAGATAGAAACTCAGGACCAGCGTGGTCACGACACCCAGGATTGCCCCGCCGTGATTGATGACGGCCCAGCGCGAGAACTTTATCTGCTTCATGGCCACATAGGCTTTGGTGCTGATCGCCCCCTCAAAGACAAGCCCGAGAGTGGCCACGCGGAGCAGCGCCGTCAGTTGCGGATTGCCGTAAAACCGGGCCATGAAAGGAGCCGCCACGAACAACATCAGGTAGACGGAAACCGACCGGCCGAAGGCCAACCACCAGGCTGCTCCGATATGGTCGTCCTGGTCGCCCTTCGGGTTCTGAATCAGGGCCTCTTTTGCTCCGACCTCGGTCAGCGACTGGATGATCGAAGCCGACGACAGGATGATCGCCATGGTCCCAAAGGCTTCCGGGGCGAGGACCCTAGTGAGAATCATGTTGCGCACGAACCGGAATACCTGTTCGCTGAAGCTTGCCGCTCCCAGCCAGGCTCCGCCCCGAAACACCCTAGATTTCAGGGTGTCGCGAGAAAAGAGCTCTCTATACATTTGCTTCATGTTGTGAGTTTGACTTTCCAGACAGAGAATTGTTCCGACCGATGGACGAGCCTAAATTGGGCTGTCTCGAAGACCTCATCATGTCGCGGGTTGAGATAGGCTACATAGCACTCGGGAAGATGAACGACCACGCGTTGGAGAACGACCTCATCGAACGGATTGTAGAGGAATACCACGAGAGGACAGGTCGGAAACAGGTATTCTGCTGCATCTCCAACGACAACCTCCGCAAACGGAGCATTGCGTCTAGCCATCTTGGCCAGGGCAGGGGCGAATTCAACTCCAATGATTCGGCCGAACCCGAGCTCACGGGCGAGCAAGAGAGCGCGGCCCTTTCCACATCCCAGGTCAACAAACGTGAACTGGCTCCAATCCTCGTGGAGCGGTACCAAACATTGTCGAAACGTCGGAGGGTCAACAGGCTGATAACGAACGCCGTGGAGTTTGTTTGGGCCGAGAACGCGAAGGCGGAACAACGAGACAATGCCGGATGTTCCGTCCGAGGGCAGGACCTCATCGAGCAGGCGCTTCAACTTCCTCCGAAATGTCATTAGCCGATCCCCTGGCACAACCTATCATCCGTGATCGCAAGATTATTGTTCAGAGCTGCGCCCTGCTAGCCGCTCTCGCCACAGCTTTTTCACCTTGGGGAGCACGTTAGTGCGTTCCAGTATCTTTCTCATCGTGTCGTCGATCAGACCAGCGGTGGTTCTTACTGTGTTTACCAGGAGGCCCTTAAGAGTCGGAGAGTAAATCCAGACCGAGGCCTCCATCGAAGGAGAGTTACCAAACTGCTCCTTATATCTACCCTCTCCGGGTCCGAAATCGATCTCCTTCACGCCGGCACGACAAAACTCCTCCACCACCTGCATCAGGAGAAATGTTCCGGGCGAATACGCGCTAAAGCGCGGGTCAAATGCCAGGTAATCGCTGCAGAAACTCCCCTGATAGAGAGTTCCGATCCAGAACGCGCAGGGCGTGTCGCTGAGGTGCAGGACATAAATGCGAAGCCATCCCTTCTCGGCGCACAGGCGTAGCCTCCGTCTCATCCCCTCATTGTCCTGGAATCCGACTCCGAGACCTCGCTGGTACGTTTTCTTCGCGATTTCTTCAACCTGTGGAATCACGTCGTCCAGTTCGCCGGGTTCTCGATAACAACAAACCTTCACCCTACCCTGATGGTCAGCCGCCAGTTTCTTCGCCTTCCTCTTCAGGTCCGATCGATGATTCGCGGAAAGAGCAGGATAGACATCCTTCATGTCCGCAGGAAGTCTCATCATATAGTGCACAGCCGGTTTCTGAAGGCGGTCACGCGTCGCAAACCCAGGCGCGCGAAGGGCTCCCTCATAGAGTGCGGAGCCTACGCGGGGATGATCCAGTACAGCGACATCAGCCTCGCCTTCGCGCAAAGAGGCCATGATCGACTTCACGATTTCGCTGGAGTTTTCATCAGACGCATTACCCAGAAGACCCCCATAAGAAAACAACAGAGCGTGCGACGGAATTCCCGGCAGCCTGAGATACCCGATCTTTGAGGTTATTCGAACACGTTCGAGCCGCCCGACGAGCATTGCCTCGGGCTGCCCATCCCGGTAGATCGCGATGACATGCGGTCGTATGAATTCTTCTCCCGACCAGACGAATTGTAGACAGAAGTCAACGTTGCTATCTCGATGGCTCTTCCACCCAGACCAAATTTCGCGAATTGCCTCGATTTCTGCGAAGGTTCGCGCAACACGAACTGCGACTCCAGAGACTGCCGAGGCAGACGGCTGGACCGCGGCAGGGTCGGGAATACTCTGGATCATAATCGATTCTGCTGTACTGGTTGAGTTCACGAGGAGCGATGCCCCTTGGGCTGAGGAGCTGACAGATGAGAGGGAGAGAAATGTGGGTCAAGCCTAGGGGGTGAGACAGGGGCCCTTGCTGCCTTGCAAGGACCCTTGCCCTATCTACTGAACTAAGGCAGCGAGGCCTGTGGGAGGACTGGGCATCGTTGCACCCGAGCCGTACTGATACGCAGCCACATCCCATGCTCCGCTTCCAGGCCGGCTTACCGGAGGAACCGGGACGGCCACATGATTCGTGGTGTCGTAACTCACCTCACCAATCCCACTCGTGCAGGCACTAGCGGCCGAGGCGCTCGGAATGCGGCTGCAAAAGGAGGAGAAATTTGCCCCAGCACCAACGGTTGCGTCGCCCGCCGCAGTAGGAGCGTAGTTGTTGGCCGGCATATATCCCTGGCCATTTGCTGCGGCCTCAGATTGGAAGATCTCATGGCCGTCATCGACAACTGGGCCGCTCGTCGTGTACGTGCTGGTGAGACCTCCGGAATACCCGATGTACTGGCCATTTCCGAAGTGAAGGGTGGGAGATGCCCCATTAATAATCCTGAAATTGCAAGGATAGTCGTTGGAGTTGTTGTAAAAGTAGACGCTTGCTGAGCTGCTGGTTTGGTCCAGCATGTAGCAATTGGTGCCATCGTTCCCGTTGGTGCCGTCTGAGTTCTCGCGATAGTGCCAACTCACATTGCCGAAAAAATAAAGGTTGTCGCTCACCGTCTCCAGCCAAACTCCGACGCCTTCGTTCGTATTGTGCATCACGTTGTTGTAGAAGTAGACCGGCCCGGTCACCGACTGCGCAGTGTTCGTCTCAACAATGTTGCCGTGCTGACTGCCCTGCGGCTCGTATAGATATTGGAAGAGATTGTCGTGCACACTCGCAGGATTGCAGATGCAACCATTCGAGACATGGGAAAAAACGTTGTATGCGATTTCCTTGCACGAGTTGTAGATTGCAAATCCCGATGCTTGCCCTGCGGTGGCGCCGAGAGACCCGTCTCCGTTGTCAAACACGTTGTGGTCGCACAGGATATAATTCCCTTTCGGCATGTTCCCGCTGATCGCCGCGTAGTCGTCTGAGCTTGAACCTGATCCGTAAATCCAACCATGGAAGTAGTTGTTGGATACCTCGACCTGCGTACCCGCTGCGACAACCCACTCTGCGTTAGCACCGCCCTGCCAGCACACGCCCGACATCTCAAGGCCATCGAGGATCACATAATTTTGATTTCCGAGATTAATGGCATTGAAATTCGTCGAATCGTGCGAGCAACTTCCTGGCCTGGCCGTTGTAATAGGGTTATCCTGGCTGAAAGTCGGCCGTGAATAAGAGGCGCCAGAAAACCACGTCTGATCCACGCCGATGTAAATGCAAGACGTCTTGGATACTGCTCCCGCGGACGAGTCGAGTTGACAGTTCGTCGAGCTCCCGCTCCACGACCAAGACCACGATCCACCTATCGATGGACTGCCACTGTAAAAGTGCCACGTGTCCCCGCCCCGAAAGATAAAGCTGTCGCCCGCTTGCGGAGTAGTCGAGGCGCAGGTGCCAGTGCAACTTGGCATACCCGGCGCATGCAGCCAAGGAGTGGTTTGGGACGTGCCGTTGTTGGAATCGCTGCCGTTAGCGGCAATGTAATAGGTGGTGGCCGAAGCGGTTCCTGCCGACAGGATACCGAAAAAGAGGATGACGAGCGCGTGGGGGAATAGGCGTCTCATTGGGCTCCCTATAAGAATCTGAGGCCGGCCCGAAGGCTGGCTGTCAAGTCAGATAGTAGTCACCCGGCATCCCGCCCGCCAGTCTCGTAAGTGCATTGGCCTGAATCGCGAACGGACAATCCAAAAGGCCGAACCCCGCAGCGGCGACGGGGTCTGGCTGGCAGCGCCGGCCCGGAGGCGTTCTCTAACGGCTCTAAGTCTAGCATCCACAATCGTTTACCAGCACTTGCACGGGAATACCGGCCGTCTACTTTGGTTCCCCAACCCGGTTGTCCCAACATGGAACGCATTACACGGAATTCTTAACGGCGCAATTTTCGCATTCGCGCTGCGACTTGATCCCGAGCTCCGCCAAGGCTTGTTCCACGGTCAGAATACGGTTGCCGCTGTTGGCGGCACGGGACACGGCGAACTCCAACAGTGCCGGGGTGCAGCCGTATTCCGAAGGATTCGGCCGAACGTCGTGGGTGTAGAAAATGAGCCAGGTCTTTTGCCGCTCGTTCTGCACGATGAGGTCTTCGACCTGGTGCGACATCTCGACGCCGCCGTAAAGCCGATGTGCCAGCAAAAGATTGAGATCGATCTCGGGTCCGTTGAAGCCCGGAATAACGCTTCTGGCGCTGGCGAGAACCGCACTCAGAGCTCTCTTGCTGCGCAGCGTAGCGTGACCGTAGGGATAGGCGAAATTGGTGGAGTTGTGTCCTACGAGCCGCTCCAGTGCTTGAATGCCCTCCTGAACATCGTTCCGGAAAGCAGCCGGAGACACCGAACGGCCTGAGCTATGCCGAAACGTCTGTGTGCCCAACTCGTGGCCCTTTTCCAGCAAGGGAGGAAGATCGTCTGCCACGAACAACTCGCCCAGTTCATTCGAGACGTTCATCAGGCCAGCGGTTACATAATACGTACCCCGCGCTCCGTAGGCTTCCAGGATGGCGCTGCCGGTCGAGGAAGCGGTCCGAGGAAAATCATCGAAGGTAAAAGAGACGATGGGACCGTGATCCCCTAACGCCGCAGTGCGACGGTAGAGCGCACACAAAAGACTGCGGCGAAGACTTCCCAATTGGGATATTAGACTCACGTTTTCTTGAGTGAAGGCGACTGGAAGGCCGCCGAACTGGCTTCCGCATTGCGATGCTCGGGCAGAAACGTCAGCCTACATGAGCCGGGGAATCCAAAGACAACTTATCCCCGTGAAACTGCTGCATGATCGTCTGTATGATTCGCCCTGCGGCCTGGCCGTCCCATTTCTCGGGGACCCGGCCTTGTTTTTGCCGGCTCAATTGCTCCTTCACCGCTTTGCGAATGTTCTCACTGTTGGTACCGGCGATCACGTTGGTCCCGCAGGTCACGGTTACAGGACGCTCGGTGTTCTCGCGGACCGTGACGCAAGGCACCAGGAGACAGGTCGTTTCTTCCTGGATGCCGCCGGAATCCGTCACCACGAGCGCGGCGCGTTTCATCAGGCACAAGAAATCGAGATAGCCGAGAGGATCGAGCAAACGAACTCCTGTCTCGTTACTTGCCTGAAAGAACCGCTCCAGACCAAATTCAGCAATTCGCTTTCGAGTGCGGGGGTGAGCGGAAAACAAAATAGGACAGGAACTCGCCAGCTCGTCCAGCCCTTCCAGAATGTTCCGGAACGTCTCCCGATCGTCCACGTTCGATGGCCGGTGGAGAGTCAAGAGAGCATAGCGCTTGACCAACCCGTTGGAACTGCTGCGGAGGTCAAACTGATCGAGGATGGCGGATTTCAGAGCTTTCTCCTGCGAAGCCAGGAGTGAATCAATCATTGTGTTGCCCACGAAGTGAATCTTTTCCGGAGCGATACCTTCGCGTACGAGATTCTCCCGCCCGCTGTCTTCCGTGACGAAAAGCAGATCCGAAAGATGATCGGTGATGACACGATTGATCTCTTCCGGCATCCCGCGATCGAAGGAGCGAAGGCCGGCTTCGACGTGTGCGATCAGCGGCCGCTGGCCGTTGGAATCGAAGGAAATCTTTGAGGTCACCAAAGCGCAGGCCACGGTTGAGTTGACGTCACCGAAGACGACGACGAGATCAGGCTTTTCTTCGAGGACGACTGCCTCGAAGCGGCGCATGATTTCTGCCGTCTGTACGGCGTGCGAACCGGAGCCAACTTCCAGGTGAACATCCGGCTTGGGGAGGCCGAGATCAGAGAAAAACGAACCCGACATGGCTTCGTCGTAATGTTGGCCAGTATGGACAAGAACCTGTTGGATTGGCTCTCCGAAGGCCGACTGCGATGACCGGGGCAATGCCGCGAGCTTGGCGTTGTAATCGTGAATCGCAAACACAACTGGGGCAGCCTTCATGAAGTTCGGCCGGGCCCCCACTACTATCATGATCTTCATGCCTAATTCCCGGCAACCACGCCGTGCGCAACCGTAGCCGAGTGTTCTTTTGCAACAGCGGGTTGAGCAGTTCTGGCCGCAAACGCATACAACAACCAGCCTAGTTCATACGGACGGCACTCGAACAAGACCTTGAGGTCCTTTTTCGCCTCGTATGTCGTGGCCGCGTCCGCCCGACTGAATGCGGCTTTCACGTACGTTTTGATCTGAGATGTAGGCCTGAACTGGCACCGCCAGATTACCTCGGCCTTGTCATCCTCCATATTGAAACCGAGTTCGTTCTTCGCATTGATCCATTGCAATCCTCGATAGATCCACGGAGTGAAGTCACATCCCGCGGCTTCTCCAATGGCGAACAACGTCATCGGCCCCATGGCATGTTGGTGAACCGAGAACACTGGATACCCCTCGAGCACGCGGCCACTTAGGGAATCATAGTGCCACCACCATTGTCCCAACGACCCTTGTGCCTCACAAAGGCCTCGTCCACATTGGAGGGCCATCTGCAACGCGCCTTCCTCCTGATAGGCCTGTGAAAACCTGGTCATCGCGTAGATGGGATAGACTTGATCGGCAAAACTGCCGATTCGGCCCCGGGTCATGCCTGTAACACTTCCACCGCGAGCCAGATGGCCGAAAAACCCTTGCTCCCCTCGATTCTTCTTGAGCAATGCAAAAGTCTGGAACGCCAAGTCCTTCAGTCGAGGCTGTCTTTCGGGGCACGCCAAGACCCAGTTCGAAAGGCCCGTTAGAAACCAGGCCAATTCCATGGTGACACCCCGTTTTGCGCTGGGAAAACGAACCAGGGCGGTCTCCAATTCGATTCGGCCTTCGAGTTCGGTCAGGCGTTCAGGAGCCATCAAGGCGCACATCCAGAGCAATATGCCGAGATCGCCAATATCCTTCACCCAATCGAGTTTTGCAAGCAAAGCCTGCAGAACAGTTTTGATTTGGATAGGCGATGCACCACCCGCCTCTTCCAGGCGATGAAGACCCATCAGGGTCATCATGGTATAGCGCGGTGAAAGTCCTTCTTGGACCATGCCGCGTTCAGTCTTCTTCAGGCTGTGGCAAAACAGCTGTTTCTGCTCGTCAAACATGGGCACCAAACCACGAACAGCAAGGGCAACGAAACGCTGAATGATGGTCAGCACTTCATCCGATTGCGGCGCCGTGAAGCTTCTTGCGTCTTTCATTTCTCGATTACTCCTGAAAGATTGCTTTATCAAGTTGAAATGGGGGAAAGGGGACGGTCCTATCCAATGTGTTTGTACAACATTTGCCCGATCATCGGGAGGAATACTGGCGAGACGTGCTGGAGAGCATACTTTGTAACTCTAGACTTCCATTTTGAGGTATGCAGATCAAAGACGTGAGTCGATTTTTTCGCGGCGCCATATCTCGAATATGTCAGAACCGACTGCGTGGCGCCCCAACGGTTCTTGAACGTGATGAGACCTTGCTGATCGGAGTTGGTGCGCCCAAAATCCAGGAATCGCAAGCCGGCGGCCTTCGCATCCTGAATGACGTTCCAGAAAAGCAAGTGCATACACCCGAGATTGTTAAAACGAGCGTCGCAGCAACCATACTTGTAAGTCAGCGTGTCCTTATGGCGGATGGTGATCATCGCCGCGATCGCTTGTCCATCCTTGAACACTACGCGAACCTTCAGCGCGTCGCCGAAGCAGTCCATTAGATTTGCGAACCACTGTTTCGACTGAGGGGCCAAGCCTTGTTTCTTCCGGGACAGGGTGAAAAGTCGAAAGAAATCATCCAAAAGCGTTTTTGTGGAGCCTTCCCGATACGTGAGTCTCTCTCGCTCGGCACGGCGAATTTTTCTCTGAGTGGAACTCTTATGGAAACGGCGAAAGATCGTATCGATGTGGGGCCCAAGATCCAGTTGATGGAAGGCGTAGGTCACGGCCGTGTGAGCAAGTGAAGTAACGATTTCGAACGGCTCCAGCGGTCGAATTTCCAAATACCTCCATCGTTGATCTTCAATTTCCCGCACAAGAGCCGCGGTCAGAATCTCTTGATCTTCTTTCGTGTCTACAAGTGGCTCGCAGTGATCCGAAAATGGCAATGACACCAGGCGCCGACCGGTCAGCCAACTCTCGACTCGGCAAGCTACGATTGCGTTTTCCAATTCCTGCTCAGCACAAGACGTGCTATAGGCAATGGGCTGGAATCCATACGTTCGGCTCAGCGCCTCGAGCCACGGCGAGGAGTGAAACATTGAGGCCCGCGGATGTTTCGCTAAGAACTTGTCCCAACGAGGATCATTCAGTGGTTTGATGCACTGAGATACTTTCGTCGCACTAGAGGATCGCTCGACCGCGAAGTCCATGCCAGTAGCATAAGACGTCATCAGCTGGATCTCCCCTCCGGTCACTGCCGAGTTTGTAGTAGCGCACATCTCAAAGAATCCTGCAAACGCTTTTTTGAAAACCACCGGGGAAAGGCGGGAGGGCTATAACTCCAGTGGCGAAGTGGACTCCGCTGGAGGGGCGAGTGAATGCAGGGGACGCCGTGGATCTTGAGAATCCAGCACCGACAGGATGGCGTTCACGATGCATTGGAGCACCGGACGATTGCGATCCGCCGGAATGGCTGGGCGACTCCATCGGGCCAGTTTGATCTTGGTATGGACGTCGCGCGTGCTCTCAATCATGGTCAACCGGCCAGTCTTCTCCAGGTAGCGGTCCACGGCTCCAATCTTTCCGCGGAAAATACTGTACACTGGTACACCCAGCGCCGCCGCTTCGCGATTCATGGTGCCGCCGCCGCTCACTACGAGGTCAGAGAACCAGATCAAATTCAAACCATCCAGAGGCGCATCGGGCACCACCATCTGGCCCGAAGCGATCAGGTCGCTCCATTCGGTTCTCAACTGCTGGCCCTGCCTCGCGTTGCGAGGCAAAGTCACCGCGCGTACTTTCGGGTGGGACGAAAGCAGCCGCATGGTTTCGGCGAACAGCACTTCACTTTCAGGATTGTGGTAGTGGGCCTCCGTAGCGGGAGGTCGAACCGTCACAACCAGGTCGTCCTTAGAAATCCCCAACTGAGACAGAATCGATGGGTCGGGACGAAAACGCGGTACGTATACGTCTTCCTT
>Ga0210409_10005070_pt1 | contig 13912 bp, 9 predicted proteins | sample IncBWH17MmetaG_FD_161649 | JGI IMG/M metagenome (GOLD analysis project Ga0210409, IMG submission 161649) | Forest soil microbial communities from Barre Woods Harvard Forest LTER site, Petersham, Massachusetts, United States - Inc-BW-H-17-M | ecosystem: Environmental > Terrestrial > Soil >... | reverse complement strand
GGACACAATCGAGTGCACGGAGAGCACCAGCGGCGTCGAGAGACCGGCGAGGATGAGGTAGGCCTTTTCGTAGTTGCTCCAGTGGCGGTTCGAGCCGGTCCAACCCAGCGAGAACAGGCCGTACGTGAACTGGCGCAGCCTAGTGCGGGCGCGGTCGCGCATGACCGCCAGGTCGGGGATCAGGCCCATGTACCAGAACAGGACCGACACCGTGAAGTAGGTCGATACGGCAAACACGTCCCACATCAGCGGAGAGCGGAATTGCGGCCAGATGGAATTCGAATTGGGGATAGGGAACAGCCACCAGTCGTACCAGGCGCGGCCGACGTGCAGCGCGGGATAAATACCGGCGCACATCACGGCGAAAATGGTCATCGCCTCGGCGGCGCGGTTGACGGCCGTGCGCCATCGCTGGCGCAGCAAGAAGAGAATGGCCGAAATGAGTGTTCCGGCGTGGCCGATGCCGATCCACCACACGAAATTGACGATGTCCCAGGCCCACATCACCGGATGCATGTTGCCCCAGACCCCTACGCCGGTGGAAATTTGGTAGCTAAGCATGAACATCAGCATCGCCAGAGCCGTCACGCTCGGCACGAACAGCACCCACCACCAAAACGGTGCTTTGTCTTCGCTGAGTGAGGCGACCCGGTTGGAGATCCATCCAAAGCTACGCAGGTTCGCCACCAGTGGCTGGCGTTCGAGTTCGGGCGGCGGGGCCGGAACGCTCACGGCTGTGGGCGCGTGTGCCAATATGGAACTCGCCTCGGCCATTACTCCGTTCCTCCCGCGCAAGGTAGGGCGCTTTCAGGACGGCGCGCCCTGCCACAACCATTCGTTGCGGCATGCCTCCGACCAGGCGCCAAGGCTCGGGTCCAGTACCCCACTGCTCGATCACTCCAGCGCTCTGTCATTCCGCTCCTTTCTTCGCCTCACCGCCAGCGTGTTCTTCTGCGAAGGGATTGCCTCGCTTTTGCTCGTATTCCTGCAACTCTATGGGACCGCGCGGGTCGTAATCAGGCATTTTGGGATTCGGGTTGCGCACGCGCGCCAGGTAGGTCGTGCGCGGTTTGGTCAACAAGAGCTCGAGCACCGGGTAGTCGCGATCCAGCCCTTTGAGTTTGGAGACCCGGCTGCCGGGGTCGTTCAAGTTGCCAAAAACAATCGCTCCGGCCGGGCAGGCCTGGGCGCAAGCGGTAGTGAAGCTGTCGGTCGGAACGACTACGTCACCGGAAGCGCCGGCTTTGGTTTTCTGCTCGATCTTGGCCTGCTCGATCCGCTGGATGCAATACGTGCACTTCTCCATGACGCCGCGCATGCGCACGGTAACCTGTGGGTTCTTGACCATTCTAAGCAGGTCCCATTCGTCGTCTTTGCGCTGGGCCAGGGGGCCCCAGTAAAGCCCGTCGATCGGGCGTTTGTTGAAATCGAAAAAGTTAAAACGGCGGACCTTGTAAGGACAGTTGTTGGAACAATACCGCGTGCCGACGCACCGGTTGTAGGTCATGAGATTCAAGCCCTCTTCGTCATGTGACGTCGCGTTGACGGGGCAAACGTTCTCGCACGGCGCGGCTTCGCAATGCTGGCAAAGCATTGGCTGCGTGACCACCTGGGGGTCGTCAATCCAGTCCTCGGATTGCTGCTCGCCCTCGGTCTTGAAGGTCTCGAAGAAGGCCTGGCGAGCCTGTGGGCTGCCTTTTTCGACGAGCGTGCGCCCCGCATAGTAGCGATCGATTCGGATCCAATGCATCTCGCGCCCGCGCTTGACCTGGTCCTTGCCGACGATCGGGACGTTGTTTTCGCTTTGGCAAGCCATCATGCAGGCTGAACAGCCAACGCACTTGTTCAGGTCAACCGACATGCCCCACTGGTGCAGGCCCTTCTTCTTCAGCTCGTCGAAAGGGTTCGGGTAGAGCGGCGCGACCACTGGCGCCTCCTGTGGTTCCATGTGCTTCGCGAACCTGGGATGCTCGCGGTATTGCTCAAGGTCCGCTTCCCGGATGATCGGCCGGCCTTCGAGGGACCAGTGGCTCTGCGTGCACGAGATCGGATAGGTCATGCCCACCGAGCGCAGCGTCGCACCCATCGCGAAGTTCTGAGTTTCAGCCGTGCGCAAAGGATACACGTTGAAACCAGCGTCGCGTCCGACCCGACCCGTCCGGTCGCGCCCGTATCCCAAGGCCAGGCCCAGCGAATAATCCGCCAATCCAGGCTGCACCCAGATGGGCCCGCGAATGCTGCGGCCGCCTAAAGTAATTTCCACGACGTCGGAGTTCTTCACGCCAAATTCGGCGGCGGTCTTGCGGCTGATCAGGACCACGTTGTCCCAGACCACCTTGGTGATCGGGTCCGGCATTTCCTGCAGCCAGCCGTTATTATTGTAGCGGCCATCGTCGACGCTGTAGTCGCGGGCAAAGACCACTTCAAGCCGCTCTTTGGCCGGCGTAAAGACCTGGGCAGACACCAGCGCCTCGGAAACGGCGGCTGCGTTCAGTTTGACCTCGACTGCTTTGGCGGCGGAGCCGGCCAGAAAACCATCGTGCAAAAACTTGCGCCAGGCCGCCTCGAGGGTGTCGCCGGGAACAAGCCCGGCAAAAGTCTCGCGGACAATGCCGTACGGGTCGGTCACACTCGAGCCCGCCAATCGAGCCAGGACTTCGAGTTCGGTGAGCCCGCCGAACAGCGGCGCGATCAAAGGCTGAATCGGCACGAGCGTGCCGTCGCTCGTTCGCGCATCGCCCCACGATTCCAGGAAATGAGCCTTCGGGAGGTGCCAATCGCAGGCGGGGAAAGTCTCGTCCTCGTAATAGCCCAGGCGAACCACGGTCTTCGCTTTCCGCTGTGCCGTCGTCCAGTCCAGATCCGCCGGCGCCGTATAGGCCGGGTTGCCGCCGAGGATGACCAGCGTTTCAACCTCGCCGGCCTTTAGGGCGCGCGCGAGTTCGCGGATGCCTTCCTGCTTCGCTTGCGGGGTTTCGTGGAAGAGAACGCTCCGGCCGATGTTCCCGAGGGCGAAGTTGAGAGCCTGGGCCAGCAGGTGGACCGCGAGCGGCTGCCGGTGGCCCGCGACCACCACCGAGCGGCCGCGATTGGCGAGCAAGTCCTGCGCGCATTCGGAAATCCATTTGGGGTCGACCCCCGCCGGCAAACCGAGCTTGCCGAGGCCGTTGATGCCCGCTTCCTTGAGTATCTGAGCGGCCAGTCCGGCAGCCACCTGAATGACGGCGCTGCTCGCAAGCCGCAAGCGGTGGTCCGCGTTCATGCCCGTAAGGCTCATGAGGCTTTCCACCACGTATAGGCGGTTCAACGAATCGTCCGGTTTTTCGAGCTGCCGCCGCTGCGCAAAGCGCCGGATGTGGTTGTGCACGTCCGGTTCCGAGCCCAGGAAATCGCAGTCGAGTGAGACCACTACGTTGGCCTGGTCGAGCCGGTAATAAGGCTTGACCGAATGGCCAAAGGCAAGGGAGGCGGCGCGGCGATGAATGTCCAAATCCACAGCCTCGTGAACAAACCAGCGTGCCTGAGGAAGGTCTTTCGCGATCTGGGCTTGCAGGCGGCCGCGGGACGGCGAGTCATTTCGCTCGAGCAGAAAGCTCAGCCCCTGGCCGCGGCTGCCTTGCGCCCGCTTCGCCAGTTCGGTGAGGAAATCGAGCGCGGCTTCCGGCGCCGCGTTTTGGCCGTTGAAAATGAAACGCGCGGCGCGGTCGGGGTCGTAGAGGTTCAGAATCGAGGCTTGGGCGAAGCGGTCAGTCCCACCGTTGCTGTCGGGATGAAGGGCATTGCCCTCGATCTTGGTCGGACGCCCATCGTTGGACTTGACCACGAGGGGAATGGTGCCGCCGGGCGCCGGCATCGCGGTCGCATAGAACTGCGGCAGGCCGTGCACATAATTCTCGGGCATTTTGCCGAACGGCTCGAGCTTCTCGACCGGCCGGCGGCACCCGGTGGCACCCAAACCGACACCCGCCAGCAGAAACGACGCCGACATGATCTTGACGAAATGCCGGCGCGAAACCGGGTCGAGATCGCTGGCGCCCTCGGGGAACTCGCGCTCGACCCATTGGCGGAACTCGGGCGTATCCGCCAACTCGTCGAGGCTGCGCCAATACGCGCGGCCGGATTCTGGTTTCATCGGGTTCATCGGTGACAGGCCGAGCAGGTCTGGAGGGATTCAACGCGCCATTGCTCCATGGCTTGGGTTCCAAACTTTCGCTGCGCTTCGGGAGACGCGGGCTTCCAATTCAAGTCGGTGATCTTGTCGAGGGGCCGCAACTTCAGCTCCGGGTGGCGGTGGCAATCCAGGCAGAAAGTCATGCTCAGCGGCTGATACTGATAAACCTCATCCATCTGGTTGATGGGACCGTGGCATTCGACGCAGCTTATGCCGCGGTCCACATGTACCGAATGGTTGAAATAGACAAAGTCCGGCACCCGATGAATCTGAACCCAGGGGATCGGCTGGCCGGTCTGCGCGCTCTCCCGGACAAGGGCCAGCCGCGGGTCATCCTTCAGCACTTGGTTGTGGCAGTTCATGCAGGTGGAACTGGCTGGAATGTTCGAGAACCAGGATTTTTCGACGGCGTTGTGACAATAACGGCAATCGACGCCGAGCTGGCCGGCGTGGGTCGCGTGCGAGAAGGCTACCGGCTGAATCGGTTGGTAGCCGACCTTCGAGTACTTGGGAGTGAAGTAGTACCACGCACCCGCTACCAGCGCCCCGCCTACCAGCACGCCCCCTATGATCAGCATCACCGGCAGGCGATTCGTCCATTTGGGAAAAATCGCTGACATCTAGGCGTCTTTCACTCGGTCGTTCAAGCCGTACATGAGCTCAAAGGCGAGGGATTGTTGTGCATCGGCAATAAACGTCAATTGTTTTATTTAGGACAATTTTTGTACAGCATCACCGCATCGACAGCCAAAGCTCGCCACACGTGAATCTCTCGGTACTGGTCAAAATAACTAATCTCTGCGGCTCGCTTGCGCAAGGGGGAGGCGCAAGATTTCGGTATCATTAATATTCCAAATAAGACGATCAAGTATTTCAATGGCATCAGTTGCAACACTACAAACCGGCGCGGAAGGCTGGCCGCCGTTGATTCAATCGCGCCCGAAAGCAGGGGCGGGGACGGTCACGACCCCCCGAAGGATCTCGCTCAGTGGCCGAGCTATGAGGCTATGGTACGTGACCCAAAACGCGTCGATGGTTCAGTCAGTTTGGCCCGCGCTTGGACATTGACTGTGAATCTAATGTTTACAAGTGTGTGTTCAAGTCAGATTAGCGGTCGGCATTCATCGATCCGCCATAACGGCGCCTTTGCTGCCAACGACTTAGCCAGTTTATTCTCGGTTGAACTGAACCGCGACGGCCTTGGCAAAGTGCCGGCGGGACGCCTGCGCTCCCGCTGGACTCATTCTTGCTACGGTGCTGGGACGGATGTTTGGAGAGGCGGTGAAGAAGGGGTTGGCAAGCCGGGGAACAGCAGGGCGTGGTGTTGAGCAGATCAAACAGATAGGCAAGCTAGCGAGTTTTGTCTCAGAACGAGACATGCGGCAGGGGTCGCCTCGTCCCTGCAAGTGGTTGGCTGATTAAGATTCGATGGGGACGAAGTCGTCCTCGATCCCGCTGGGACCTGGCGGGCAAAGAACGGATGCACTCGACGCATGAATATTTTGATTGTTGATGACGATGCGGTATGCCGGATGGCGTTGGGCGCCGCGCTCAAGAAGCTTGGCCATCAAGTCACCGCAGCCAAAGACGGGGTTGACGCCCTGGCGGCGTTTCAACAACAGCGCAATCGTGTGGTCATTTCGGACCTGCTCATGCCGGGAATGGACGGTCTGGAATTATGCCGCAGGATTCGCAGCGCCGATGCCCCCCGATACACTTATTTCATCCTGCTGACCATTATGGAAGGCAAAGCCAATTACCTGGAGGGGATGAAAGCGGGCGCGGACGATTTCCTCACCAAACCCTTTGACACCGAGATGCTCGTCGCCCGCCTGGCGGTGGCTGAACGCGTCCTGAATTTGCAGTCGGAGCTTCGGCAGTTGGCGGGCCTGTTGCCGATTTGCAGCCTTTGCAAGAAGGTGCGCGACGATCAGAACTACTGGCACCAAGTCGAGTCGTATATCACCGAGCACACGGAGGCTCAATTTACCCACAGCTATTGTCCGGATTGCTTCAGGAAAATCCTCAGCGAGGTTGAAGCTATGGAACCGTCCGGGAGTTAGAACCATAGCGGAACAAAGTCCGTGAACGAGGCCAGGCAGGACCTACGCTCCATGACTGGAGTCTTGACATTTTGGCCGGGCGGCTCAGGCTGGCCGCGGGAATTGGAATAGGGCTCCCAAGATCAGAGTGCACCATCTTGGAGCGACTGATCATCCGCCTTCGCCGCTTAAATCGCAAATCGCAAATCGTAAATCCCCTGCGCCTAGCGCCTCACCGATGCCGCGTGAGCAACAGAAACACAGCGACCGCCGCCAGAACCGCCAGCACCGCGAAGGTAATCTTGATCCAACTCTTCGGGTACTTGCCCGCGATAGCGCCCGTGTAGCCGTTGATCACCACCTGGAAATGATGCGTGCCGTAGTTGTAGGTGAGGAGCCAAAGCGGGGTGAGAATGTGCTTGAAGGTCTGGCCCGAGTAATCGGTTTCCAACTGGAGATTGCGGTGGGTGTCACCGGGCACTCGAGTGGCGCACAGGCGTTCCATTTCGGCGTCCATTTCCTCGCGCGCTTCCTTGGCGGCGGCGACGAGGTCGATCTGGTAGCGCTCGACCACCCAGCCGGACAGGAAACCCGGTTTGTAGGGCACCAGCTCTTTGGTGGGGTAGGGTTCGACACGGCGCAACATCGCGGGCTGCACCCCGCGCGACGCCGGCACCAGTTCGTCATCGAAGAAATGGTCCAGCGAGCCGCTGCTCGGTTCCCAACGGATTTTCTGCACTTGGCGGGTTTGGGTCCGCCCATTGGCATCCTGGTAGGTCTCCGTCTCGTAGTAGTAATAGCCGCTTTCAGCGGTCCAATCCGCATGGACCTGCGCGTCGAAGGTCCAATAAGGAATGTAAAGCCCTTTAACGGTGTCGGTGAGAGCCGTGCGCTTGAGCAGGTTCGGCGCGAACCAGCGCGTGCCGTACCAGCGGCGAATAATATCGCGCGCCTGGTTTTCCGAGAGCTTCATCGGTAGCAGGCTCTCGGGGCGGAATGCGTCTTTGGTCTCCTCGTAAGGGGCCAGAGCCGTCGAGCCGCAGAAATCGCAGCGTTGGCCGACTCGGCCGGCGTCAAAAACCGAGATGGCCTGGCAGCTTTGGCATTTGACCGACAGCTTCTCCGCCTGCCAGCCGCGCTGCGAATCCGGAATCCCGCGGAGGCTCGCCACTAAATCATGCTCGACGATGACTTGTTCGCCGGTAGTGCTGAGTTCGGCCTGAGCGGGGGAAACGGTCCCGCAAAACGGGCAAACCAACGCTTGCTTCGCCGGATTCCACTGCGACTCGCCGCCGCACGAGGGGCAGGAGAATTTTCTTTGGGCAGTGGCGTCCATGCGGGGGCGTAAGAGTGTAGAAGTGTTGGAGCGTAAGAGCGTGGAAGAGTTAAAGCGTCAAAACGTCTTAGCGTTTCAGCGTTTTGATGCCATTCAGGTCTTGAGGAACTCATCCAGCGCGCCACGCGTAATCCGCCAGGCGGAGCCGATCTTTTTGCCCTTTAGCGAGCCTTCGCCGAGCGCTGTCATGACGTCATTCTCACTGACGCCGAGGACTTTGGCGGCGTCGGCGGGGCTAAGCAGTTCGGGCAGGTTGCCGGCGGAACTTGCGGAGGCGGGTGGCGCAGGCGGCGGGACGGAGCCGGCCGGAGCGGTGGGATTCCCCTGGGCGGCGAAGGCCTGGGCCATTTGCTGACCCAAAGCGAGACCGGCGCCGAGGCCAGCGCCCGCCGTGGCAGTGCCGCTGCCCTCGCCCTTTTCCATGCCTTGGGCCAATTGGAATTTAACGTAGTCGTTGAGGTTGCCAACCACCGACATACTCGAACGCTTGTCGATGGCTTGCTCGACCTCGGGCGGAACCGAGACGTTTTCAAGCACGAAACTCGAGATCTCGATGCCGTATTTGGAGGTCACCGCCGGGTTGATGAGCGGCAGCAAGGCCGCGCCAAGTTCCTGGTAGCGCGCCGCGACATCGAGCACTGGCACGTTGGCGGCGGCCAGCGCGTCGCTGAAAACGCTGACGATCCGCGAGCGCATGGTGTCGGCGAACTCGTCCAGCCGGAAATGATCGTCCGTGCCGGCGACTTCCTTGAGGAACAGCTTCGGGTCGATCACATGGAAATCAAACGTGCCGAAGGCGCGGACGCGCACGACCCCCAGGTCGTGGTCGCGCATCATGACAGGGTTGGAGGTGCCCCACTTGTTGCCCGTGAACAGGCGCGTGGTTACGAAATAGACGTCCGCTTTGAAGGGCGATTCAAACCCGTATTTCCAGCCTTTGAGGGTCGAGAGGATGGGGATGTTGTCGGTGGTGAGGCTCCACTTGCCTGGGCCGAAGGTGTCGCCGAACTGGCCGAGATAGACAAACTGGGCGACCTGCGATTCGCGGACGATGAGTTGTGCGCCGCGTTTGATCTCCTTGTTCATGTCCGGGTACCGGTAGGAGATGGTGTCGCGGGAATCGTCTTCCCACTGGATGATTTCCAGGAACTGAGTCTTCAGATAATCCATCAGGCCCATAATGTTTGCCTTTCAGTTTTTCGGTATCATCGTTCGGGCGGATGGTCCTGTGAAGTACAATTTCTGACGAGTTGTGTAATGCATCAGGCGCGGGGACGGCCACGTCCATGATTGTTCCCGTCCACCCAGCTATCCACGGGGACGTGCCCGTCCTCGCCCCGACGTTCACGGGGGCGAGCCGCCGCTCCGGCCGGTCAACGTTTCCTTCACGAAGCTACCGAACTCGGTTGGTTCAAAAGCCCAGTTCTTAATCAAAGTCGGCCCGGCACTCGGGTGGAAGCACCACGCGGTCCAAGACAAGCCGCGTTGGCGGGCGTAATCCATCAAGCGTTGGCCGTACTCGAGGTCTTCGGCGCGGCCGCCCCATTCCCCCATGAGCACCGCGTACTTTTCGCTCACCTTGCCGAAATTCCGGTCCCAATCCTTCTTGTTCGGGTAGGGATGTGTTTCATAAACGACGTTCGTTCCGCGAAGGGCGTGTCCTTCCAGCAGCCCGCGCAGGTCGTAACCCCAGTCCAGCCCACTGGCCGTCACGACATTGCCGGCGCCGGCAGCCCGTACGGTCTCATAAAGCTTTTGCATGCCCACGGCCTGGTAGCTGACTGGCGGCTGGTTAGTGGCGTTCCCTGGCGGCTTTTCAGCGACGGTGCCGCCATCGCGCCAAATGTCCCAGGAAACATCATGCGGTTCGTTGTACAGACCTAAAATGACGAACGGATGGTCCTTGTAGCGCGCGGCCACATCCTGCCAGAACAAGACCGAGAGCTCGTCCGGCATCAGATGCTGGGCGAGTTTGCCGCCTTCGCTCGACCACTGTCCACGATTCGACCAATGCAGGTCGAGGTCGAGATAAACACCCGCCGCGGCGCAGGCATCGACCAGACTATCCACGAGGCGGCGATACGCCAGGCCACCGTCGTCCTGGCGCGCTGCTTTGCCGAACCACCGGTCCTGCGCCAGCGGCATCCGGATGAGGCTCGCGCGCCAAACCCGGATCGCATGGTCCATCGCTTCCTGCATGTGGTCGCCCTGGTTGTTCCATTCCAGCGAGGCGATGTTGATTCCGCGCAAGAGGACCGGTTGGCCGCGGGCATTTAGGAGCCTGGTTCCCTCGACGCGCAGGCTCGCCGGAGAAAGTTTAGGGTCGAATGAGTGGGTTTGGCTCGTGAGGAGAGTTGAAGAGTCTGGAGCAGCCGGCACCAAAGAAGGGAACAGCACCGCCGATAGAGCCAGCCACTTCGCAAAGTGAATCTTCTGCATGGCGCCGATCCTATGGGACCCCTGTCCCTGCTTCGCAATCTAAAAATGGGGTGGCACGACGAATTGCCCTTGCTCAACGAGGCTTGCCACGTCGAAAGGATTTGCGCACGACGCGCCTAGCGGTCAGGGCGCGTTTGAGGCTTTCCAGGATGCGGCGATGGTCGAGCTTCGTGCTACAGGAAAAGATGTCCGCCGCGGCATAGGCGTGTTCCGGCCAGGTATGGATCGTGACGTGAGACTCCGTGATCACGACCACTCCGCTCACGCCGTACGGACTGAAATTGTGGAACACCGTCTTAACGATCTTGCCGCCGGCTTTGAGGACCGCCGCGCAGAGCAGGGCTTTTACTGCCCGCGCGCGCCGCAGGCGTCCGGGGTCGCAACCGTAATACTCGAGCAAGGTATGATGGCATAGGGCGCGCATGGTTCAGGCGGAAAGAAAAGAATGGCCGCGAAAAGGCGCGAGAAGGCGGCAAAAATCGAAGTCGTGATTCACGGTCATGTCATCACGCAGTGAGGGAGGGTTGGTGAGAAACGGATGGATTTTGGAGCAATGTGTCAGCGGCGCGCACGCCATAGGTATAGGCCTCCTCGAAGATGGCGATTCCGCTGAGGTCGGAGTGGGCAAAGACAAGGTTCGGCAGGGGCTGGAGCATTCGAGAGCGAGCCGGTCCCCAAATGAAACCGGGCACCGGCCGAACCATCGCGTGTCCCCAAACCCACACGTCCAAGTGGGTGATGTGGTTAACGAGTTCCGGGTGCGCGATACCAAGCTCCGCCACGATCAGGTCGCACCAATCTTCGTAGGAGCGGGCCAACGCCTTTTGGCGCGCGACCGTTGGTTCGTCTTCGTCCAAAGGTTCATAGTAAGTAATCACGGTCCGCTTAGGAAAAGGATGAACGTTCTGGTGCGTGGCGACCACATAACCGAGAGAACGGCCGGCATAGAAGACATTGTCCCAGGCCAGATCCATCCCGTGGCCGGCGGGCAGGGCATCGAGGGTGAGGTTGGCGACCATCCAGGGCGAGTAAACCGGCGCCGTCGCGACTGTTGGCTGCTCGCGAAGCGGGCGGACGGCACGTTGGGCAACAAACCGGGGCGCGGCCCACACGACGCCTCGCGCCCGCAAGCGTACACTCTTTTTCCGCTCGGGATCGTAGTAATCCAACTGCCAAAGGCCGCCTTGCTGCTCGACATTCCACACGGCGCAAGAGCTGTGGATGTGTTCCTCGAGCCCTGACTGCATTTGGCGCACAAACCAGCCGTTGCCTTCGGGCCACGTGACCACCTCGTACCCGGGCGCATTGGCGGCTCGGCCGTCGCGCGAGGCGAAATAATGGATGCCGGCCCAGGCGGAAATTTTCTCAATGCCCGCCCCGTAATCATCGCGGCAGCAGTAGTTCACGTACCAGCGCAATGGCGAGGAATCGAGCCAGCCGTGGTCGCGCAAATACTCCTCCATGGTCAGCGAGTCCAGTCGGGTGAACTCTTCGTCCTGGGAGCTGGCGTCCACTGGAATCGTAAAAGCGCGTCGCCCGTCGCGGCCACGCAGAGCCTTCAGACGCCGCATTTCGCTGAAGAACGAGTCGATGGCCTGTTGGTCCGAGACGGCGATGCCGAGTTGGGGCACGAAGCCTTCCTGCCATCGTCCCTCGATGAAGAGGCGCTCCATCGGGTCCGCGCAGAGATATTCTTCGCAATAAACTGGCAGCCCGATCGAGTCGTAGCCGGTAACGACGCCGAGCTCCTCGAAGAGCTTGCGCACTTCCACCATGTCGCTGCCGGCGATTGGGACGTAATGGGCCGCCCAGGGAAACGCAGAGACTTCGTTTCTTCCGCTGATGGCATTGCCGCCCGTCCGGGCCTCGAGTTCGAGGAGCCGAAAATCGGAAAAGCCGCTGCGATGCAGCCGTCGCGCGGCGGCGAGCCCGGCAATGCCCCCGCCCACGATCACGATGCCAGCTTCGGCGGTCTCGGAGGGCCGAGGCAACTGCCCGTCACGGAGCGCATGACCGAGCGATGAGTTGCCGCCAACGATCGAGCCACCAAATCGCCGCCGGCGCCCGCGAGGAGGGATGAATGGCGTGGCGCAGGCAATTCCGAGCGTGATCGCTCCGGTGACCAGGAACACTCGGCGGGACAGGCTCATGCTCTGAGACTCCTTACATCGCCGCCTACAATATCAGGACAGGCTCGCAGGGAATTGTCGTACGGCTCAATGCACATAATGGGCCCACTCCTCCTCGAAGTAGCGGACGAGCATTTGGTTATCCAGGCGGTTGGGTTCCACCTTGAGCGGCCCCATGTCCGGAGGAAAGTGGAACATATCCCGCACACTGGCCTCGGTGATATATTTCAGCGAATCAGGCAGGCGCAATTCCTGCGGAAGCGGTTCGTGTGAAGCCAGGATAAAACCCCACTCGCCGAACGAAGGCACATACAGGTGGTACGGTTCGGTGACGAAGCCGCTGACCCGCAACGTTTCATCGACACACCAGAATGATTTGCGGGCGACCCAGGGAGAAGTGCACTGAACGACCAGCGCACCCCGAGGCCGCAACGCTGCGTGCACGCGCGCGTAAAACGCCGTCGTGTATAACTTGCCCAGCGAGAACGTGGACGGGTCTGGAAAGTCCGCGATGATGAAATCAAACCGGTTGGCATTCGATTTAAGCCAGGTGAAAGCGTCGGCGTTCAGAATGTGGACGAGCGGCGAGAGCAGGGAACGTTCATTGACGCGCAGCAGCAACTCCTGGGTCGAGAAGAGATGGGTCATCTCGGGATCGAGATCCACGAGCACCACGTTGGTGACAGTCGAGTATTTCAGGACTTCCCGGACGGCGATGCCGTCGCCCCCGCCGAGCACGAGTACGTCGCGCGGTAAAGCGAGCCGGGCGAGTCCCGGTTGAACGAGCGCCTCGTGGTAGCGGTATTCGTCGCGCGAGCTAAATTGCAGATTGCCGTTCAGATACAACCTCAAGTCGTTGGCTTCGCGCGTCAGAACGATCCGCTGATACGGAGTTGAGCGCGCGAAGATGACGGTATCGACATACGCCCCCTTTTCCGACCAGGCGAGCAACCGGTCGGAACCGAAGAATCCGGCCGCCAGCACCGCGAGCACGACGAGTCCGGCGGCCTGGAGTCTTGCGGCGCGGCGAAGATGTTGGCGCAGCCAGCGCAAGGTCGCCAGCGCCACCAGCACATTGAGCGCGCCGAAGAGGAAACTGGAACGCACAAGTCCCAGATGCGGCACCAGCACGAGCGGAAAGAGCAATGCGGCCGCCAGGGCGCCGATGTAATCGAAGGTAAAAACTTGCGAAACGAGCTCCTTGAACTCCAGCCGGTCCTTGAGGATGCGCAGCAGCAACGGAATCTCAAGGCCGACGAGCACGCCGACGACCAGCACCACGGCGTACAGCAGTACCCGGAACGAGCCAATCTGCGCGAACAGCAAGAAAAGAAGCCCAGCCGAGCAGCCGCCCACCAATCCAACCAGCAACTCCACCTGGATGAACATCCCGATCTCGTTCACGTGAACGAATTTCGAAAGGTACGACCCGACACCCATGGCAAAAAGGTAGACGCCAATGATGGTCGAGAATTGGGTGACCGAATCGCCAAGGAGATAGCTGGCCAGGGTACCGGCGAGGAGTTCATAGACCAGCCCGCACGTCGCGATGGCGAACACGGAGGCCAGCAGCAGGAACTTGAGCCGTCGGTCAGGCATCGGGAATAGACTATCCATGGACGGCGGCGGCGATGATGAGACAAAGACCGATCGACACGCTGCCGACGACAGGCTGGCGTCAAGAGTAGTGTGTAAAAGCTGGGAGCGGGTGACGGGACCAATGTTTGTTCATGCGATCAAAGACGCTGTAGAGGATACGTTCACAACTGCTGCGGGTGGTAAAGGCGCACATGGT
>Ga0210409_10005068_pt1 | contig 13921 bp, 7 predicted proteins | sample IncBWH17MmetaG_FD_161649 | JGI IMG/M metagenome (GOLD analysis project Ga0210409, IMG submission 161649) | Forest soil microbial communities from Barre Woods Harvard Forest LTER site, Petersham, Massachusetts, United States - Inc-BW-H-17-M | ecosystem: Environmental > Terrestrial > Soil >... | reverse complement strand
CCGGCAGCTCCACATTGCAGCGCCCGGCAATCCGGGAAATCACTTGTGTCGCCAGCAACGAGTGGCCCCCCAATTGAAAGAAGTCCTCATGCACCCCGACGCGAGCTCGCCCCAGGACCTCGCACCAAATACTGCAGAGTGTTTCTTCGATGGGGGTTCGAGGCGGAACCTGCAACTGCGGATCCGATTGCATTGAATCCGGCCCCGGCTCAGGAAGCGCGCTCCGGTCAATCTTGCCGTTGGGGGTTAAGGGCAATGTGCTCAAGCTAAGAATACGGGCCGGTACCATGTAGGACGGCAACTTGCTCGCCAAGAACTCTCGCAGCTCGGATTCCTCAACTTTTTGATCCGGCTGCGGCACGACATAGGCGAACAGTTGGTTTGTGCCGGAATTATTCCTGCGCGCAACCGTTGTCGCCGCCTGCACTGCGGGATGGGCGGCTAGTGCCCATTCCACCTCACCCGGTTCGACCCGGTAGCCCCGGATTTTCAGCTGCGAGTCGTTGCGGGAAAGAAATTCGAGGTTCCCGTCCGCCAACCACCGGACTACGTCTCCGGTCCGGTACAGTCGCGAGTTGGGATCCTCGCTGAAGGGGTTTGAAACGAACTTTTGGGCTGTCAATTCCGGTTGATTGAGATAACCGTCGGCCAATCCGTCCCCGGTCGTGTAGAGCTCGCCGGGAACACCAACGGGCACGGGAGCCATGCGTCCGTTCAGGACGTAGACCTTCGTATTGGCTATTGGCTGGCCTATGGGAACGCTGCGTTCTTCCGGCCACACACCGCGCAGGCGATAACAGCAGGTAAAGGTCGTGTTTTCCGTCGGGCCGTACCCGTTAATTAATTCGCACCCGCTCAATTGACGAGATGCCCTGGCCACATGAGCAGGAGACAGCACGTCACCGCCGGCCAGCAAATGTTTCAATCCCCGCAGGTTCTCCAATTGACTATCGACCATCTGATGAAACAAACCGGCGGTCAACCAAAGCGTCGTTATTCCTCTCTCTCGAATCGTTCGACCTAACTGCTCGAGCGAGGGAACCTGGGGCGGGTAAATAACGAGCCGCGCTCCGTTGAGCAACGCCCCCCAGATTTCAAAAGTCGAGGCGTCGAAGCTGATCGGCGCCAAGTGCAAGAACACCAGATCTGGAGAGAATTTCAGGTAATTGGTGTTGCGCACCAAGCGCAGTACTGCTCGATGCGGAACCAAGACGCCCTTGGGTTTGCCGGTCGAGCCGGACGTGTACATAACGTAAGCCAAGGCGGTCGGGCTCGGGGTCGTTTGGAGGTTCTCCTGGCTTTGCGCGGCCACGCGCGGTTGTTCGCGATCGAGACAGACTACCTGCGCGACGCGAGGAAGCGCCGGCTTGGCGGAAAACCAACCTGAGTCGGTCACCAGCACCGAACAACCGCTATCCTGCAGCATAAAGCTCAGCCGTTCGGCTGGATACGCGCGGTCCAAGGGAACATAGGCACCGCCAGCCTTGAGGATAGCGAGAATGCTGACAATCATTTCGCAGGATCGCTCCAAGCACAGCCCTACCTTCACTCCGCGAGAGACACCACAGGTCCGCAGATGCCAGCCCAACTGATTGGCGCGGGCATTGAGCGAACCATACGTCATCACCTGGCCTGCAAAATCCAGGGCGACTGCCTCCGGACTTCTTTGAACCTGCGCCTCAAACACCTCGGAGATGGCATTGTTCCGCTCGTAATCAGCAGCGGTTTGGTTGTACTCGACCAGCAGTTTTTGCCGCTCGCTCTCGGTCGCAAGGAGAAGCTCCGACAGGCGGCCATCGGGGTCTGCCGCCGCGCGCTCCAGCAGAACCAGGAATTGGTGCATGAGCCGCGCCATCGTTTCGGGCTCAAACAGGTCCGTGCTGAATTCGGAGCGTAAGCTCAGGCTGCCGTCCTGGCTTTCGCTCGCCAGGACAGTCCATTCAAACTTTGCTGTGCCGGTGTCCAGCTCGCATCGGGTCGCTTCCAAGCCGGGTAATTGCAGCCGCTCCAGAGGCACGCCCTGCCAGCCAAGGACGACTTCGAACAGTGGATGGCCCACGGCAGTCCGGGCGCCAGGCTGAGCCTGCATCACCACCTCACACGGCAATTCCTGGTGCGCGTAGGCCGCCAAAACGACTTCACGCACCCGCCCCAGCAATTCGCGAAAGCTTGGGTCCCCGCTCAAGTCGGACCGCAAGGCGTGGGTGTTGACGAACAGACCAATGAGTCCCTCGACTTCGACGCGCTCGCGCCCTGCCATCGGAGAGCCCACGATAATGTCGGCTTCCTGTGTATAACGATGCAGCAGAGTCTTGAAAGCCGCGAGCAGAGTCATGAACAGCGTCACGCCCTCGTGGCGGCTTAGCTCGCGCAAGACATCGGTCAAGTGCCGCGAAATCTGATAAAACTGCGTCGCGCCTTTGAATGAGCGCACGGCGCGTCGGGGATAGTCCGCCGGCAGCAGTACCTTCTTGAAGGGTTTGCGCAGCTTTTCCTGCCAATAAGCCAAGTCGTCCCGTCCGGCTGCATTCTCTAACGTCTCGCGCTGCCACAGCGCGAAATCGGCGTACTGAACCGGCAATTCAGGAAGGCAGACGGCAGCGGCATTCGTGCAGGCGCCATACACGAGCCCCAACTCGCGCATAAAAACACGCTGAGACCAGGCATCGGAAATGATGTGATGCAGGTTGACCAGCAACGTGTGCTCTTCCGCGCTTCGCCGGAACAAAACCGCTCGTGCCAGCGGGGCACGGGTAAGGTCGAAAGGGCGGCGCGCTTCGGACTGCAATTGCCGTTCCAGTTCGGATTCGGGATCCGCCGCTTCGGCGACGTCCACGACCTCTAACTCGATCCGGGCGCAGCGCAGAATACGCTGCCTGGGCTCGCCCTCTTGCGCGACGATACTGGTGCGGAGAATCTCGTGACGGCGCACGAGCTCATCCAGGCTCTGTTGCAGGGCAGCCAGGTCTAAGGCTCCCTGGAGCCGCCAAGCCTCTGGCAAATTGTAAGCGGGGGTGCCTCTGGCCATTTGCTCGATGAACCAGAGACTCTGTTGTGCGCATGAAAGGGGATACGGCCCGGTGCCGGCCTCCTTTCCGTCATCGAGTAACGGCTCTAAAACCCCTCCGTCCAATGAAGTGACTTGGGATTCTGGCATAGTTCAGTCGATCCAAAACAATCGCGGCCGGGCCGACAAAGGCAGTCGTGTTGGCAACCGACTCCACCTTGTTAAAGGCGAAGTTTTTCTGCCGTTTATCAGCCCGGCGCAAAATTGAAAACCTGAGCAAGCCGTTATCTCGCCAACGTGCGGCTCTGTGGAGGAACGGGCTCGCCGGCGAAGAACCGACCCTCTGAAACAAGGCCATCGAAAGCTCCTCACGCATTGCTTCGAAGCGTGTGCTTCCGATAGGGAACCACACTGCTCCAATAGTAATTTCGGATCGGTCATGTCGGCTGCCATACGACTCCAGCCAGCCTATGCCGCTCCCGCGGAGGTGGTAAGTAGGTGAAAACCTAAATCATTATTGCCCAACACCCGCCGCAAAGGCTTGACGGCCCCCGCCGCCCTGCCGCATGTTCTAACATGAGGTTTTTACCCCATTTGGGGTGGGACTCGCAGCAGCATAGATTGACCGAACTGTCTCGCTCAGGCTTATCGAAAAGAAACTGCGCATTTTGATGATCGAAGACGTGGTGCAAGATGCCACTCTCGTCGAACACACGCTCAAAGACGGCGGCTTTGATTTCACTTTCAAAAGGGTCGATACCGAAGACGACTTTCTGCACGAACTGGAACGGTTTCATCCTTCGGTAATCCTCTCGGACCATGGCCTGCCCTCCTTTGACGGATTCACCGCCCTGTCTCTTGCCCGGAAAAACGCCCCGGATGTTCCGTTCATTTTCGTGACCGGCTCGCTCGGGGAAGAAATGACCATCAAAGCTCTTAAGAGCGGGGCCACCGACTTCATTCTGAAACACCGACTGGCCACACTTCCTCCAGCGGTCCACCGCGCTCTTCGACAAGCCGAATTCCGGCTGCAACGCAAAAAGGCCGAAGAAGCGCTGCTTTCCAGCGAAGAGAGGTACCGCAGCCTGGTGGAGCTTTCACCCGACGCTTTGTTCGTGGCCGCCGAAAACAGAATTGTGTTTATCAACTCCGCCGGCGTGCGTTTGCTGGGCGCCGCCAACGGCGAACAACTGGTTGGCCGGCTGGTGAAGGACATTTTACATCCCGAAGATTGGCCCGCCGCCCGCGAACGGCTTGAGGATCTCCGCGAAAATGGAAAGTCAGTGCCCTTTTTAGAGCAGCGGCTGGTGCGGCTGGACGGCACGCCCGTTGATGTCGAGATCGCCGCCGCCCCTTTGGTCTTCGCCGGCAAACCAGCCGCCCAGGTCATTGCCCATGATATCGGGGAACGCAAACGCGCCGAAGAAGAGATTCGCAACCTCAACGTGGATCTGGAGCAGCGCGTCCGCGAGCGGACCGTCGAGCTGGAGGCCGCCAACAAAGAGTTGGAGGCTTTCAGTTATTCCGTTTCACACGACTTGCGCGCCCCGCTGCGGCACATCGAGGGCTTCGTCGAGATCCTGACTGCCACTACCGCCAGCTCACTCGACGAGGAGTCGGGCCGGCACCTGCAAACCATCGCCGATTCGGCAAAGCAGATGGGCCGTTTGATTGACGATTTGCTCACTTTCTCCCGCACTGCTCGCGCCGAGTTAACCAAAACCACGACCGACCTTGCCGCCCTCGTCCAAGCGGCCATCCACGATCTCGAACAGGAGGCACGCGATCGCGAAGTCGAATGGATTATCGGCAAATTGCCATCCGTCCAAGCGGATCTCGCCCTGCTGCGACAGGTGCTCCTCAATTTGCTCAGCAACGCCCTGAAATACACTCGCACGCGCAAACAGGCCCGCATCGAGGTCGGCAGCTCCACCAGCAATGAACTCGAACATGTCCTGTTTGTTCGCGACAATGGCGTCGGGTTCGACATGCGCTACGCCCATAAGCTTTTTGGGGTCTTTCAACGCTTGCATCGCGCCAGCGACTTCGAAGGCACCGGCGTTGGCCTGGCCAACGTCCGACGAATCATTAGCCGCCACGGCGGTCGCACCTGGGCCGAAGCGGAGCTTAACAAAGGCGCCGCATTTTATTTCTCCCTGCCCAAAGACGCCAAAGCCTAGAGATCGGTAGGCCATTGCCTACCTAGGCCATCTCTGGGCCTGCCCGTACAGTACGCACCTTTGAAAACTCCACAGGCGGGCATTATCGAAGGGATTAATTGTATTAAAAACTCGCGGCGGCGGATCTTGTTGATAGCCGGACTCGCTCTGATCCTGGAAGTGCCCGGCGGCACATTCGGGCAAGGGTTTACTAATCTGTACCGCTTCGGTCCGCTCAACTCGCAGTTTTTCAACAATGACGGCGCCTACTCATCGGCAGGTTTGGTTTCGCTGAGCAATGTGCTCTACGGAACGACGAGCCAGGGCGGGATTGCCGCGGGGGGCACGATGTTCAAGGTGAATAGTGATGGAACGGGGTTCAAGGTAATCTACAGCTTCACACCGGCGAACCCGAACACCGGAGTTCCAGGTGACGGAGCTTATCCTTTAGACACCCTGGCGGTAGCCGGCGCTACTTTGTACGGGACCACTTCAGGAGGCGGCATTTCAGACAACGGCATCGTTTTTAAAATCAACATCGATGGCAGCGGGTTTGCCACGCTGCATGGTTTTAGCGCCGTCGACCCGAATACCTTCACAAATAATGATGGCGCCCAGCCCTGGGCAGGCTTGGTTTTGTTGGGCACCACCCTGTACGGGACGGCGAGTCGCGGCGGCGATTCAGGCTCGGGAACGGTCTTCAAGCTTAACGCGGACGGGACGGGGTTCACTCGGCTGCACAGCTTCAGCGCACTAGACGCGGCGACTCAAACAAACAGCGACGGAGCATATCCCTTGGGCGGGCTGGTCATCTCGGGCAACACGCTGTTAGGGACGACTTACCGCGGAGGTAGCCTGGCAACCGGAACAGTGTTTAAGGTCAACGTGGATGGGACGGGATTTACTGTTTTGCACAATGCTGACGGCGGGCCGCGGGCGACCTTGCTTTTGGCCAGCAATGTATTGTACGGGACGACGGAGGCCGGAGGCACTTTTGGAGGCGGCACTGTCTTCAAACTCAACACGGACGGAACGGGTTTTACCAACGTGCAGGTTTTTGCGGGCACAGCGGGAGATGGGCCGTGGGGCGGGCTGATACTGTCCGGAGGAACCCTCTATGGAACGACCATCGGAGGTGGCGATTCAGGCGAAGGTTCCGTATTTGGCATCAATGTGGACGGAACCGGCTTCACTAATCTCTACAGCTTCACTGGCAGCGCCGATGGTGCCCAACCCCAAGGCAGCTTGATTTCAGCGGGGGACAGTCTCTACGGAACCGCATCGTCGGGCGGCGGTTCGGGGAGTGGCACGCTGTTCAAGCTTTCGCCAGGACAATCCGGCGGACGGCAACTGACGATTGTCATCTCAGGCAGCAACGCCATTTTGACTTGGCCAACGAATGCCGCAGGGCTGTTGCTCCAGTCGACAACGAGCCTGGTTCCCTCAGTGACCTGGACGCCGGTTTCTCCCGGCCCGGTAGCGCTCAACGGGCAAAACATTGTTACCAACCCCATTTCTGCCACCCAAAAGTTTTACCGATTAAGCCCTTAAGCAGGCCTTGTAAGGCTGGATTAGCCCCAAAGCCGCGGTACGTAGCGCAGACCTCTGGTCTGCTGTATCGCAGACTTCCAGTCTGCCGGGCGCACGACAAGTTCCCACGAACGCAACCCATCGCACGCCTGCTGACTACAAGTCGGCGATACAGCAGACTGAAAGTCGACTGAAAGTCTGCGCTACCCACAAAGCCAACAGCGGTGCCTTCGAATGCACCCAGACAAGCGTCGACGGGCTCGACGGGCGTTCAGTTTTGACTCCATCGGCACGCTTGCTAGGCTGCGCCAGCATCAGAATTACAAATCTGGATGAGCGCCAAACCCAGCACGCGGAGCGAGCCCGTAAAAAAGTCTCCACATGCCGACACTAAAGTGGATGTGAAAGCCCAAGGTGTTTCCACAAAGCGCCGGCCATCAACCATGCGCTCGTCAAAGAATCTCGCTTCTGCGCCACTGCTCCGTGAGGTCTTTGCTCAAACCCGGACGTCTCATTTTCGCGATTTTCTTAAGAACCTGTTGTTGGAGCTTTGCCAGGTCGATACAACTCCCAGTCCGGACGTGACGAGGATGCGCGAAGCGGAGAATCGGTGCTTTGGCATCCTCGAACGCGAACTTGCTGCTCTAAAGTTTGAAGCTGCCCGACTTGAACGGCGCGCGATCGATCCGGCCATTCAAACGCACCCGAATTATTCCCAGCTGCACTTTACCAAGACCTCGACGCGGCCCGAGGCACTGTCGCCTGAGGAGGTTTACGCGGGCCGCTCGAACCTGTTGTACGTAGCGCCCGGAAACAACTCACGCGGACCAGGCAGTTCGGTGGCGCTGAATGCGCATCTCGATGTAGTGGCGCCCTATTTTGGACCACGGTTAACGGGCAAAGTGGTGCACGGCCGCGGTGCGTGCGACGACAAAGGGCCGGTGGTTGGGATCATCGCAGCATTGAGGGTTTTGTCCGCCGCCATGGCGAAAACGGGTCACACCTGGAACCGCAACGTGGTCGGCATGTTTGTGGTGGAAGAGGAGACCGGTGGGAACGGATCCCTTTCGCTGGCCACTGACCGCGATTTGAAACGCCTTTATGACATGGTGCTCGTCAGCGAATGTACCGGGCTCAAAATCTATCCCGCCAACCGCGGTGCGGTTTGGTATCGCGCCGAACTTCAGCCGCCGCGGGGTGTTTCTGCCTTTGAGATGTTCGCTTTCATCAACGAGGAGATGGAGAAAGAAGGCGCTGCCATCCGAACGGAAAGCCGGCATGAATTGTTTCCGCAACGGCCAGTGCAGACCTGCCATGGCATGATTGGGGCGTTTGGCGAACATCCCAGCCGCATCTGCGGGGAGATGAGCTTTTCGATTCAGTTCCAGCGAGAACCGAATCCGACAACAGAGAATCTGCTGCAGGATTGCCTGGAAGCAGGACTCACCGGTTATGTGGGAGCTTATGGGGACAAAACAACAGTGAAAGACCCTGCCACGGGCAAACCAATGGTAGGACGACACTATGATCTACGGAGAACACACAACGGGTTTGAAATCGACGTTCACGGCGCCGCCGGACACATGGGTTCCATCCGTGAACGCGACGGAGCGATTACCAAAGCCGCCTACTTGGTCCGCAGCCTGATTTACTCAAAAGCCCGACTCGAGCAGGAGGGCGGCGCCATGCGCCTGGAACTTGGCACCGAGTCAACCACAACCACACTCGAGCACCTCGCGCTCGAAGGGGGACAGGGGTTTGTCCCAACTCACAACATCGGCGAAGTCATGCAACGGCTGGAGCGGGCGGCACACCGGGGCGCCGAAGTGTATCTGCGCCGAATTGGACGGCCGGAGCCGGCAGATCAAGTAGTGAAGGTCACGTATGAGAAACTGCACAATGTGGCATTCGACGGTGACCCGAACTCCCCCGCCATGGTCGACGCGATTGAGGCCGCTCGAACGTGCGGCCTGTGGAACGATGAGCCCGTTCTGGGCTGGACTGTGTCCTGTGACGCTCGCCTGTTTGCGACTGAACATCCCGGGATGCCGGTTCTGACATTTGGACCTGGACAATTAGTTCACGCACACTCCGATCATGAACAGATCGATATCGAAGAAATTCGGGCCGCGGCGGAGTTTATCGCCGTGTTTCTGCTGCTGCACACGGCGACGCTGGCAGAACACCCCGGAGGGACGAGTTCCACGAGTCCCGGTCCCGAAAACGGCCGAACAACGGGGACTCGTGGAACTCGTCCTTGAGTTATGAGCGACAAACTACGTGTAGGAATAATCGGGGCCGGCGCAGTCGTGCGCGAGATTTATCAGCATCTGTTTTTTCATAGCGATTATTCTGAAAAACTGCAGATTTGTGCAGTCGCCGAGCCGAACGAACAGTATCGGAAATGGTTTGGAGACTTGGCAGGTTTACCCCTGGATCGTCGCTTTACCAGTTCGACGGAGATGCTGGCGAAAGTCGAATTGGACGCAGCCCAAGTCAACACACCCGACCACCTGCATTGCGCGCCCTGCGTCCAGGCGATCGATGCCGGACTGGACGTCGTCGTCCCGAAACCTGCCGCCTCCACTATCCAGGACGCGCACCAGATGATCCAAGCGGCCAAAAAAGCCGGCCGGTTCCTGGGCATCGATTTCCACAAACGCGAAGATCCGCGCATTAAAGAGGCAGCCTCCAGATTCCAAAGCGGCCGTTACGGCGAATTCCAGGCGGCCGTCTTCTACATGCTCGACAAGCTCCTTGTGGCGGACCCCAATCATTCGCCTCGCTTCTTCGCTTCCCCTGATTTTGCTGAAAAGAACAGCCCGGTTTCTTTTCTTACGGTGCACATGGCCGATGCCTTAATGCATATCGTGAACCTGATCCCGGTGCGCATTCGAGCAACCGGATACACCCACAGATTGGCGGCCTTGAGACCCATCCCGGTGAAGGGGTATGACCTGGTCGACTCCGAAGTTATTTTTGAGACGGGCGCGACGGCGCACATCCTGACGGGATGGGCGCTGCCCAATTCAGCCTGGTCAACCACGGTTCAATCCGCGCGCCTCATCTGCTCCGACGGGCTGCTCGACCTGGGTCTGGATACTCCTGGTCTGCTCGAGATCCACGCCGACGGCGTCGCCGAGATCAATCCGCTATTCCGAAATTTTGGCGCACAGAACCATGTTACCGGCTACGGAATCAGCAGCCCAGGCCGCTTGTACGAGCAGGTGCTGGCGCGACGCGCGGGCAAGCTCTCCGAAACTGAACTTGAAAAAGCGCTGCGGCCGATGGCGCTCGGGTTTTATGCCACGCTCGTTTTGGAAGGTGCGGAACGAAGCCTGGCGGAAGGCGAAAAAATGGGAAGCGGAACAGTTGCTGGAACAACCGTCGACCTGCGGCAGCTTGCGCGCCAGCAACTCGGCGCGGCTGCGGCCGCCCAATATGGGCTGGCGTGAGGGAGGGGTGGGGACGGCCTCGTCCCCAACTCCGTATGACTACGGAATTGCCGAACTCGTCCTCTTAAGGCATAAGAATGAGCCATTGCCCTTATGAGCTTAAACCGTTCACCTGGCTCGGCCACGGATCTGATCGGCAAAGTCTTGTTTCCTGGCGTCCGTCGCTCCCGACGACGAACCAACCTGCGATTTCTCCTGCTCTCTCTTGGGCTGGGGTTTGTTGTTTGCGGACTCCTGGTATTGGTTCTCTGGGTAATGAATTAACTCTCCTCGACGTCCGCCGATTCAGACCCCAAGGACGCGCCCATGCACCGCGGGTAGTGTCTTAAAAAAGGCCAGGAAATGATGATGCATATAATGCCGCTTATCGTCATTTTGGTGGCGATGGTGATCTTAATAATCCTGAAGTGGCGATGGTGAAACCACGGCCAGTGACGCCGTGGCCGAAAAACTTGGGATCTGAGATTCGAATTAAGCCGCGCGCATGCTTGACATCACCACGGGTAGGGATGGCGTTTAGATACGCACTGCAGGATCAAAGAACAGGAGGTCCGGCTTGCCGCGAGCCTCGCGTAAGATCAGCAACGCCAATTCGCGCGCGTGGTAATCACCCCACATCGAGCTCTCCCCGTTCGGCACCTTTTGGCCGGGCGTTATGTAATCCCAACCATTGGGGCGATGATACACCGAATGCAGCAGCAATCCCTGGTGCTGGGTTTTGCTCGCCAGGTACGGCTCGTCGAATAATACGGCCGCCACGCTCAAGCCGGCCTGCCGATACCGCTCTCCTGGTTTTTCCTCGCCTTCTGCCATTAAAGAATTGCCGAGCCGAATTAGGCCCTGCGCCGCGATCGCCGCGGCGGAACTATCGACAGGTTCGAAATCGTTAAAGGGATTGGCCGGCTTGCCAAGATAATCTCCCAAACGATCCAAGGCCGGCGCCCCGGCGTCCCACATGGGAATGCCGTCGGCGCAGGTATGATCGATGTAAAAATCAGCTGTGGCTTTGGCCGCCTTGGCAAAAAAAGGCGGAAGGCTTTTGATGCTTTTATGGGAGCGCAAGTTCTGGAGAAATTCCAACTGTTCCGCGTAACCGAGCAACGCCCAGGCCAGCCCGCGCATCCAGGTGCTGAAGGGCGAATAACCTTGTTGCGTGCTTGGGCAACGAAACCGGCCGTCGTTCGGATTGAAGATGGCTTCATGAGCCGTGCGGCCCCGCTCGTCGTAAACGTCACGGCCTTTTCCGTAGTAAATATTAAACCGGGAAGTAAGTTCCGCGTGGTCCACGAGACGTTGGAGAAGTGAAATCCGGCGATCGCATTCGCCCAGGAGCACATGGCCGAGCTGGTGAGCCACAGCCAGCGAACGCAAGGAACGCAAGGTGTCCACAAACAACGAATGCGGTCCATTGAACGAATAGATGTAACCTTTGCCGTCTTCGGTAGCCGTCCAGCGAGCCGCCTGCACAGCGCCCGAGATTTTCAAGGCAAGCTCATAGAAATCCTGTTCACGCTCGTGAAACGGGATTCGCTTCTCGCGCATTAGTCGCCATAGATTGCCGTAGGTGGAGATATTGTTAAAACCATGGTCGTGCACGCCCATGTGGGAAACGTGCGGAGCCATTACTGCGAAGGTGTTGTCACGTCCCAGTTTGAGGAATCCTTTTTCATTCGTTGCGTCGAATTGCAGCAGGGCCGAGCCGAACTGAAAGCCTTGGGTCCATTCGGTCCACCCGCGTGAAGTGTACCTCCCTTTCACGGTGAAAACAGGGGTGCCGTTGGAGGGTTTCCAGGTCTTTTCGATGCTTAAGATTTTGCCGGCGGAAAGCTCAAACACGCGGTAGAGCTTGGGAAGCAGCTTCTCGGCGCTTAGAGTGTAATCGATTTTCAAAGGGATCTCGTGGAGCGAATTCTTTAGAGCCGGCGAATATGGAAGCCGCCATCCACGTTGATGATTTCGCCGGTGCTGAAGGGCAGCAAGTCCTGGGCGATGGCGGCGACGGCCAGGCCGACGTCCTGAGGCGTACCCCAGCGCTGAATGGGAGTAAGTCCTTCGGCAATCATCTGATCGTACTTCTCCTTTACCGGCTGGGTCATATCCGTGGCGATCACACCCGGACGGATTTCATAGACGTTGATGCCGTGCTCGGCTAAGCGGGTCGCGAACAGCGGAGTCAGCATGGAAAGGGCCGCCTTGGCGATGCAATACTCGCCGCGATTGGTTGAAGCAGTGTAAGCGCTGATGGAAGTAATCGTGACAACCTTCGGTTTAATGGAGCTCTGGTTGCCGGTGACCGCGACCTGCTGAATCATCCACCGTGCGGCCAGTTGAGTCAAAAAGTACGGTCCCTTGACATTGACGTCGAGAACTCGATCAAAGCTTTCCTCGCTGGTGTGCAGGATGTCAGCGCGGGTTTCCGGGGCTATTCCGGCGTTGTTGACAAGAAGTTCCAGACGACCAAACTGTTCTTTGACAAAATCAATCAGGCGCTCGCGATCCTTGCTGTCTGCCACATCGGCACGAAATGTCTCGGTTCGAATCGATCGTGCCTTGGCTTGCGCGCAGGCTCGACAATCCGCGGCGGTCTGTTGGGCAGCGGATTCATGGCTTGCGTAATTGATCACCAGGTCCCACCCGATCTTCGCCAACTCAAGGGCGATACCGCGGCCGATGCCGCGCGAGCCGCCGGTGATGAGCGCCACGAAGTTCATGGCCGTCAGCATAGTGTGGAGATTGCCGCGCAAAAGTAGAATCTGTAGCGTCTCCAAACCTTTGACACTCTAGGTTCGACCCGTCATTCTTCGCCCGTGCGCACTGTCAACGTCCTGTTGGGCCATCGCAGCTATGAAATCCGAATTGAGAGCGGATCGCTTGCGACGCTGGGCCAGGAGTGCGCCCGACTGGGCCTGGAGAAGCGTTGCGCGGTGATTTCCGATACCAATGTGGCGCCCCATTACGCGCCTGTTGCGCGCAAGGCTCTCGATGAGGCGGGGTTCGAAGCTTTGCCGGTGACCGTACCGGCCGGGGAGACGGCCAAGAGTCTCAAGACCGTTCAAGCCTGTTATGATCAACTCGCCAGTCATCGCCTGGAACGTAAATCGTTTATTGTGGGGCTGGGTGGCGGCGTCGTGGGGGATTTGGCCGGATTTGTGGCCGCCACGTACTTGCGTGGAATCAGCTTTATTCAGGTTCCAACCACTTTGTTAGCGCAGGTCGACAGTTCGGTCGGAGGAAAAGTCGGGGTCAACCTCAAAGCAGGCAAGAACCTGGTCGGCGCTTTTCATCAACCACGTCTGGTTCTTTGCGATCTGGACACGCTCAAAACGCTTCCCGAACGAGAATATCGTTCCGGCCTCGCCGAGGTCATTAAATACGGCATCATCTGCGACGCTGAACTGTTTGCGGAACTGGAAAGAGTCCTGCCTCGACTGCTCCAGCGTGATGCCGAGACTCTGGCGCGCATAGTGGCCCGCTGCTGCGAAATCAAAGCGGAAGTCGTCCGCCAGGACGAAACTGAGACCGGCTTGCGCGCGATCCTGAATTTCGGCCACACCATTGGCCACGGTCTTGAAGCCATTTCGCATTATGGCAAATATCTGCATGGCGAAGCGATTTCCCTCGGACAAGTGGCGGCTGCGACGCTCTCGTCCAAGCTGACAGGCCTCGCGCATCAGGATGCCCAGCGGATAACCAATCTCTTCCAACAGGCAGGCCTCCCCACTCAAATCAAATTCAGCAAAACGCAAAGAGCAAAACTGATCGCGGCAATG
>Ga0210409_10005064_pt1 | contig 13930 bp, 13 predicted proteins | sample IncBWH17MmetaG_FD_161649 | JGI IMG/M metagenome (GOLD analysis project Ga0210409, IMG submission 161649) | Forest soil microbial communities from Barre Woods Harvard Forest LTER site, Petersham, Massachusetts, United States - Inc-BW-H-17-M | ecosystem: Environmental > Terrestrial > Soil >... | reverse complement strand
GCCGGCGCTCGAACATCGGGTGGGCGCGAGCTACGCCGTGGGCCTGCTGCAGCAGAGCCGTTATGGCGGATTCGTCCGCGACGGTTGTGGAGCGGAAACCTATGCGCGCCATTTGGGCCGCCAAGCTATCGTGCCCGGCAATGAGGCGCCGGAATGATCCTAGGCTCGGGCAGTATAGCTCGCCATGCCCGGCGGGCTGCGCGTACTACCGGGTCCCGATCAGGCTTAAGATTCCACGAGCGAGACACACATGGAATCCTGCGACATTCGCATTGTGTTGGTGGCCCCTTCGCACCCGGGCAACATCGGCGCGGCAGCGCGCGCCATGAAGAACATGGGGCTTTCGGCGCTGGTGCTGGTGAACCCGCGCGAGTTTCCGCACCCGGAGGCGAGCGCGCGCGCGTCGGCAGCGGACGACGTGCTGCGGGCGGCCCACGTCGTGCCTTCGTTGGCGGAGGCGCTCGCGGGCTGCGGTTATGTCGCGGCGACCACGGCACGCGGCCGCGAGCAGTACTACCGCGTCGTCGACGTACGCGTGGCAGCGGCGCGGCTGGTGGCCGAGGCGCGGCGCACGCCGGCCGCGGTGGTGTTTGGTGCCGAGCGCAGCGGCCTCAGCAACGAAGAGCTGGAGATGGCCCATGCGCTGATCCGCATCCCGGCGAGCCCGCAGTACGCCTCGCTCAATCTCGCCATGGCGGTGCAGCTGGTCGCGTACGAGCTGTACCGGGCCCAGGGCGCGCCTGCGCCGGTCTCGGTGCCGCTCGCGGCGCCGCTGGCGAGCACGCAGGAAATGGAGCGCCTCTACGCGCATTTCACCGAGGTGCTCGAGGAAATCGATTTCCGTGACCGCACGCAGAGCGGCACGCACCTGATGGCGCGGATCCGCCGGCTGTTGCAGCGTGCGGAGCCCGATCAGAACGAGGTCAACATTCTGCGCGGCATTCTGACCGCAGTGCAGAACCAGCGCCGGACCGCAGGCGGAGCGCGCCGGTGAGTTCCGCGGCCATCTACCTCGACTACGCCGCCACGACGCCCGTCGACCGCGAGGTGGCGCAGGCGATAGCTGAGTGCCTCACCGCGGAGGGTGACTTCGGCAATCCCTCCTCGACGCATGCGTACGGCAGCGCCGCCGCGGCGCGGGTGGCGCGGGCACGCACCCAGGTCGCTGCACTCATCGGCGCACGGCCCGAGGAGATCGTGTTCACCTCCGGCGCCACCGAATCGAATAACCTGGCAATCCTCGGCTGTGCGCGTGCCAATGCCGACCGCGGCCGTCACCTCATCACCTCACGCACCGAGCACAAGTCGGTGCTCGATCCGTTTCACCGCCTGGAGAAGGAAGGCTTCAGCGTGAGCTGGCTCACTCCCGCGCCCGGCGGCCGTATCGACGCCCAGGCTTTCGCCGCCGCACTGCGTCCCGACACGGTGCTGGCAGCGCTCATGTTCGCGAACAACGAGACCGGGGTGCTCGAGGACGTGGCGGCGATCGGCGCCTTCTGCCGCGAGCGCCACGTCGCCTTTCACTGCGACTGCGCGCAGGCGGCCGGCAAAGTCCCGTTGGCGCTGAATGAGCTGCCCATCGACTTCGCTGCCTTTACCGCCCACAAGCTCTATGGACCGAAAGGGATCGGTGCACTGTACGTGCGCGGCGCTGCACGTCCGCTGCTTCAGCCGCTCACCTACGGTGGCGGGCAGGAGCGCAACCTGCGGCCGGGCACGCTTCCGACACACCAGATCGTCGGCTTCGGCGCCGCTTGTGAGCTTGCCGCGCGCAAGTTGCCGGAGGAGGGGCCGCGTCTGCAGCGATTACGCGAGCGGCTGTGGCGAGAGCTCGAAGCGCTCGGCGGCACGCACCTGAATGGCGCGGCGGCACCGCGCCTGCCCGGCATCCTCAACGTCTCCTTCGAGGGTGTTCACGGCGAGAGCCTGATCGGCGCACTGACGGGACTCGCCATATCCACGGGCTCCGCCTGCAGCTCCGAGTCCGCCGATCCCTCGTACGTGCTGCGCGCACTCGGGCGCAACACCCAGCTGGCGCAGGCCTCGCTGCGCTTCAGCCTGGGCCGCGCTACCCGCGAGAGCGAGGTGGACTCCGCCTCGGCCGCGGTGAGGGAGGCTCTGGAGCGGCTGCGCGCGCTGTCACCGGCGGGTCCTGCGGGCGAGGCACGCAGGGATGGACGGGCGATCGCGAAGGACGCCGCGGGTGCAGCGCTCGTGACCGGCGAGGCGGGTGGGCCGGGGCAGGACACCTGGGTGCGTTTTCACCTGCTCGTCGCCGGCGACATTGTGAAGGAGGCACGTTTTCAGGCTTTTGCCTGCCCCCATACTACGAAGGTGGCCGCACAGCTCTGCGAGGCTTTGCGCGGACGGACACGGCAGGCGCTGATTCCGGGCTCGCCGGGCGGGTGGGCACGGGAACATGGCGTCCCGGCCGAGAAACTCGGCCGGCTGCTGGTGGTCGAAAATGCCCTGCGCGCGTGCCTCGCGCACTGGACCGAGGCGCTAGAATACGAGGAGCGATGAGCATTTCACTGACTGAATCCGCGGCCGACCGCGTCAGGACCTTCCTCGCCGTGCGCGCACACGGTACGGGATTACGGCTTGGGGTGCGCAAGACGGGCTGCTCCGGCTTTGCGTACGTCATCAACTACGCCGACGGCCCACAGCCGGGCGATGCGATCTTCGAGGACCGCGGAGTCCGGGTCTTCGTGGATGCCGAGAGCCTGGCGCTGATCGATGGGACGGTCGTCGACTTCGTGAAGCAGGGGCTGAATGAGGCCTTCCGCTTCAGGAATCCGAACGTCAAGGGCGAATGCGGTTGCGGGGAGAGCTTCTCCGTGTGATGGCCCGGGCGCCCGCGCGCCTGCACCGCCCGCGACCCGTCGTGGCGCCCAGAAAAACTCCTTACCGGACGCGCACTTCCAGCGTGCGGTAAATTGCCGGCGGCTCGGCGGCCAAGGTAAACTGCCCCGCCTGCCCCGGGGCCCCCGCGAAATTGCGCGTCTTACCGACCGGTGCAGGCTCGTCGGTTACGGCAAGCGCAATTTCGTGGGGTGGTTTGCGGGGGGCGGCGCGTCCGCCGCCGGAACATCTCCCACTCGTCTGCATCCTCGAAAGGTCAAAGCGAATGGCGCTCGAGCGCACCCTGTCGATCGTCAAGCCCGACGGCGTAAAGGCCAATCTGATCGGCGAGGTCTACCGCCGTTTCGAGCAAGCCGGCCTCTCGATCATCGCCGCCCGGATGCTGCAGCTCTCGCAGCGCGAGGCCGAGGGGTTCTACGCCGTGCACCGCGAGCGTCCGTTCTTCAAGGACCTGGTGCGTTACATGAGCTCGGGTCCGGTCGTCGTGCAGGTGCTGGAAGGCGAGAATGCGATCGCGCGCAACCGCGACATCATGGGTGCCACCGATCCGAAGAAGGCTGCGCCCGGCACCATCCGCGCAGATCTCGCGACCAGCATCGAGCAGAATGTGGTGCACGGTTCCGATGCGCCTGACACTGCCGCACGCGAGATCGCCTACTTCTTCAGCACCACCGGGCTGCACCCGCGCGGCTGAAGCCGCCAGCCACACAGGCCCATGACCACCGACCCCGCGCAACGCACCAACCTGCTCGGACTGCCGCGCAGCGAGCTCACGCAGTTCGTCGCGCAGCTCGGCAGCCGGCCCTTCCGCGCACGGCAGCTCATGAACTGGATCTACAAGCGCTGGACGGGTTCGTTCGCCGACATGAGCGACCTGGCGAAGGACTTCCGCGCGCGGCTCGCGCTCGCGGCCGAGGTGCGCGCGCCGGAAATCGTGGCGGTGCAGCGCTCCGCCGACGGCACGCGCAAGTGGCTGCTGAAGGCCGACGCCGCCCAGGCGTTCGAGATGGTTTTCATCCCCGAGCCCGACCGCGGCACGTTGTGCATCTCTTCGCAGGTCGGCTGCGCACTCGACTGCTCGTTCTGCTCCACTGCGCAGCAGGGTTACAACCGCAACCTGACGACCGCCGAGATCGCCGGCCAGGTGTGGCTCGCGGCGCGCGAGCTCGAGCAGGAGGAGCGTGCGCGCCTCGCCGCAGGCGTTGCGGTCGAGGACGGCCGGCACGATGAGCGGCATGTGACCAACGTCGTGCTGATGGGCATGGGCGAGCCGCTCGCCAACTTCCGCAACGTGGTGCCGGCACTGCGCATTCTTCTCGATGACTTCGGTTTCGACCTGTCGCGGCGCCGGGTGACGCTGTCGACCTCGGGACTGGTCCCGCAGATCTACCGGCTCGCAGAGGAAACCAACGTCGCGCTGGCGGTGTCGCTGCATGCTCCCGATGACGCGTTACGCAATGAGCTCGTGCCCATCAACCGCAAGCATCCGATCGCCGAGCTGCTGCAGGCCTGCTGGCACTATCTCGATGAGCAAAACGGCCGCAGCGTCACCTTCGAGTACGTGATGCTGGATGGCATCAACGATTCCCCGGCGCAGGCGCGCGCGCTGGCACGGCTGCTCAAGGGGCGCCCGGCCAAGGTGAACCTGATTCCTTTCAACCCGTTTCCCGGCACGCGTTACCGGCGCTCGCCCGCGCATGTGATCCAGCGCTTCCGCGACGAGCTGCTGCAGCGCGGGCTGCTCGCTACCATCCGCCGCACGCGCGGTGACGACATCGACGCCGCCTGCGGACAGCTCGCCGGCCGGGTGATCGATCGCACCACCGTGCGGCTCGGCAACAAAGTCATCGGTGTCGCGGTCCAACCATGAGCAAGCACGGCAACTCTCTTCGCGGCGCGCGTGCACGCGCACGGCTGATCTGCGGCGGGGCTGCAGCGCTGCTGCTCGCCGCCTGCGCCAGCCACGCGAAAAAAGTCGACAAGGCGCACGAAGCGGCCATCTACAATGTGCAGCTCGGTCTCGCCTACATGAGCCAGGGCGATCTCGAGCGCGCGAAGGAAAAGCTCGACCGCGCGCTCAGCCAGGATGCGGACAGCGCCGACGTGCACAGTGCGCGCGCGCAGCTGTTCGCGCGGCTCGGCGAGAAGGACAAGGCGGACTCCGAGTACCGCGCCGCATTGCGGCTTGCACCGCAGGATCCGCGCATGGTGAACAACTATGCCGTGTACCTGTGCCAGAACGGCCGCTCGGATGACGGCGTGAAGCGCTTCCTCGAGGCGGCGCGTAACCCCATGTACCCGACCCCGGAAGCCGCCTACACCAACGCCGGAGTGTGCCTGCGCTCCGCCAAGCGCGATGAGGAGGCGCGAGTCAACTTTGGCCGTGCGCTGCAGCTCAAGCCGAACTTCGCCGAGGCGCAATTCCAGCTCGCCAACCTGCAGTTCGACCACGGCGAGTTCGTGCCGGCGCGTAATGGCATCGACGGCTTCATCGGTACTTACAACGCGACGCCCGATCTGCTGCTGCTCGCCGTGCGCGTCGCCCGGGCCCAGGGCGATCGCGTCGCCGCGCAGCGCTACGCTCGCAAGCTGCAGCTGGATTTTCCCGGAACCGATCAGGCGCGCGCTCTGGCCGCACTCGGCCCCGGTTGACTCGCATGACGGCTGAAGCGGGCGGCGGTGAGCTGCGCGGCATCGGCGCGCGGCTGCGCGCTGCGCGTGAAAAACGCGGACTCACGCTGCTGCAGGCCGCAGAACGGCTGCACCTCGATGCGCGCAGCGTGCAGGCGCTCGAGGAGGAGGATTTCACCGCACTCGGCGCGGATGTGTACGTACGCGGACACCTGCGCCGCTACGCCGAAGCGGTCGGAGAGTCGCCCGCGCAGCTGCAGCAGTTGTACTCGGAGAGCCCCCACGCGTCGCGGCCGGATCTCACGCGCATCCCCCGCGGGGAGCCCGGGAAAACGTCCGCGCGGCTGCTGCTGCCCGCCCTGCTGCTGGTGGTGGGGTTTGCGGTGGCGGGACTGCTGTGGTGGCTGCTGACGATGCCCGGAGAGAAGGCACACCCGCTACCCGCGGACCGCACCCCGGCCGCAGCATCAGACGCAGCAGCCGCCACCGACACACCCGGCACACAGCCCCCCGCACCACCCGCCGCCGCAGGCAGCAGCGCTGCGCGCCCGAGCTCTTCCCCTGCCGCTGCATTGCCCGGCACCGGGCCGCAGGCACGCCTCGAGCTCATCTTTTCCGCCGGGAGCTGGGTGGAGATCTCGGATGGGGAGGGCCGACGCCTGCTGCACGGACTCATCGAGGGAGGGAGTACCCGCACCTTGATGGGAAGCGCGCCGCTCCTGGTGGTGCTCGGCAACGCGCCCGCAGTGACATTGCGGCTCAACGGGCAACCCGTTCTGCCCGGGACACTGGTACGGCGCGACGGTAGTGCGCACCTGCTGATCGACGCTGCGGGCCGCGTGAGTGCGGCCGCGCCGCGGCTCGCCCACGGTGATTGACATGGGCGAGCAGATCCAGCCGGTCCGCGGAATGAACGACGTGCTGCCGGAGGCGGTCAGCGCTTGGCAGTACTTCGAGAGCTGCACGCGCGAGGTGCTCGCCGCTTACGGCTACGAGGAGATCCGCGTGCCCGTCGTGGAGCACACCGAGCTCTTTCAGCGCGCCATCGGTGAGCACACCGACGTCGTCGGCAAGGAAATGTATACCTTCAACGACCGCGAGCGTCGCAGCCTGACACTGCGACCGGAGGCGACTGCGGGCATCGTGCGTGCGCTCATCTCCAACGGCATGTTGCGCGGACAGCGCCACAAGCTGTGGTGCCTTGGGCCGATGTTCCGCCACGAGGCGCCGCAGGCTGGCCGCTACCGGCAGTTCTGGCAGGTTGATGTCGAGGCAGTCGGTAGTCCGGGCCCCGACGTGGACGCGGAGCTCATCGCGATGAGCGCGCGGCTATGGCGACGGCTGGGTATCGAGGGCCTGATGCTGCAGCTCAATTCCCTCGGCACTCCGGAGAGTCGCCGCGACTATCGCGCACGGCTGGTCGAGTACCTGAGCTCGCACGAGTCGCAGCTCGATGAGGACAGCCGGCGGCGGCTCAGCGGCAACCCACTGCGGGTGCTCGACAGCAAGAACCCAGACATGCAGGAGCTGATCCGGGGCGCGCCGCGCCTGACGGAGTACCTGGATGCCGAGTCGCGCGCGCACTTCGATTCGCTGTGCGACATGTTGCGCACCATCGGCGTGCCGTACGAGATAAACCCGCGCCTGGTGAGGGGACTCGACTATTACAACCGCACGGTGTTCGAGTGGGTCACCGCCTCCACCAGCGCACAGAATGCCGTATGCTCCGGCGGTCGCTACGACGGGCTGATCGCGCAGCTCGGCGGCGATGCGACCCCCGCGGTCGGTTTCGCCATGGGCGTGGAGCGGCTCGTGGCACTGCTCGTGGCTGCCGGGCGCACCCCGCCCGCGGCGCACCCGGACGTGTACCTGGTCGTCGGCGGCCCGCAGGCAATCACCTCGGCGCTGCAGCTCATCGAGCGGCTGCGCACCGAGCGCCCCGCGGTACGCTTCGAGCTGAACGTCGGCGGTGGCAACCTCAAAGCCCAGTTCCGCCGGGCCGACCGCAGCGGAGCCGTGCTGGCCCTGATCGTGGGGGAAGATGAGATTGCGCGCGCCGTGGTCGGCTTGAAACCTTTGCGCGACACCGCCGGTCAGAGCGAGTGCCCCATTGCACAGCTGCCGGCCGGGCTCGATGCGGCACTCGCTGCGGCGCGCGCCGCCGCCGCGAGACGCTGAAGTCTGGGGAGGATGCGTGGACGACTATCTGTCTGAGAAAGAGCAATGGGAGTGGCTCAAGGCGCAGGTACGCGAGAACGCGCCGGCCGCCCTGTTGGCGATCGTGGTGGTTGCCGCCGGGGTCTTCGGCTGGCGCTGGTGGCAGGGCCACCAGGACACGCGCCATATGGAGGCCGGAGGCAAGTACATGCAGATGGTCCAGTCGCTCGAGCGCGACGATCGCACGCAGGCACTCGTGCTGCTCGGTGAGCTGGAACGCGGTTACGCCGGCTCTCCTTACACCGATCAGGCCCGGCTGCTGGCCGCGCGGGTGTATGTCGATGAGGCGCAGCTCGATCACGCGGCGAGCGAGCTCTCGACCGTAGCCGAGCACTCGAAGGATCACGACCTCGCGCTCGTCGCGCGCCTGCGGCTCGCACGCGTGCAGATTGCACAGGGCAAGCCCGACAGCGCGCTCGCCACGCTCGGCGGCGTGGCCGAAGCCGGGGCGTTCGCCGCACGCTACCACGAGGTGCGTGGCGATGCCTATTACACCAAGGGCGACAAGGCGGGAGCGCTCAGCGCGTATCGCGCCGCGCAGAGCGCCGGAGGGGAAGGCACCGACACTGCGCTCCTGCGGTTGAAGATCGCCGACCTCGAGAATGGCGCAGCGCCTGCGGCACCGGCCGCGGCCGCCAACACTCCGGTCGCTCCCGCCCCGGCCGCTGCCAGGTAATCATGCGAGTACGGCAACCCGTGAAACCAACACACGCCCTTGCGCCGGCCGCTGTGCTCGTGGCGCTCGTGCTGATCGCCGCCTGTTCGAAGGACAAGAACATCGATGAGCCGGCCAAGCTGACGCCGCTACCCCACCCCAGTGTGCGCGTGACGCACCTGTGGGGCCACAACATGGGCGACAAGAGTGCCGCTGTGCTTCGGCTCGGGCAGGGCATTTCGATCGCCGAGCAGCGCGTCTACGCCGCGGGCCACAAAGGCGAGGTCGTGGCGCTCGACCTCGCCAACGGCCACCTGCTATGGCGTGCGAAAACCGGCGCGCCGCTCTCCGGCGGCACTGCCTCGAGCTCCGAGCTGGTGGTGGCCGGCGCCAGCGACGGGCAGGTGTTCGCCTTCGATCCCGCCAACGGCCACAGCCGCTGGAAGGTGCGCGTAAATGGCGAGGTGCTGGCACCGGCGGCGATCTCCGCACGGCTGGTCGCGGTGCGCACGGTCGATGGCAAGCTGCACGCGCTGAGTCCCGCGGACGGGCACGAGTTGTGGGCGACCGAGCAGCAGGTACCGCGCCTGTCACTGCGCGGCACTGCGAGCCCGGTGATCACCGGGGACCTGGTGCTGTGCGGGTTCGATAACGGCAAGGTCGTGGCCGTCAATGCCGCCGATGGCTCGCTGCAGTGGGAAGCCACCGTGACTCCGCCGCACGGACGTACCGAGCTCGAGCGGCTCGATGACATCGATTCGCCGGTGCGCGTCTCGGGCCGTGACGTGTACGCCGTCGGTTTCCAGGGCAAGGTGGCCATGCTCGCGCTCGACACCGGGCAGGTCTGGTGGTCGCACGAGGAATCGAGCTACCGCGGCATCACGCTCGATGAGGACACCCTGTACATGGCGGATGCCGACGGAGTGGTGGCGGCGCTGAAAGCACGCACCGGCGCGGAGGTGTGGCGTCAGAATGTGCTGCTGCACCGCGGCCTCTCGCCCATTGCGGTCATGGACGATACGGTCGTGGTCGGGGATTTTCAGGGCTATGTCCACTGGCTCGACAAAGCGAGTGGAGCGCTCGCGGCGCGCATCGGCAGCGGCTCCGGCCGCATCAGCACCCAGCCGCTGGTGGCCGGTGACATCGTGGTGGTCGCCAACGACCGGGGTCACATCAACGCCTATCGCGTGAAGCCGCTGGCGGTGGCCGCCACGCCAGGCAAGCCCGCGCCCCCGCAGAACAAGTAGCGGCGCGCAGCGCGGTCAGCGCGGCCATGTTGCCGGTCATCGCGCTCGTGGGGCGGCCGAATGTCGGCAAGTCGACGCTGTTCAACGTGCTCACCGCGACACGCGACGCGATCGTCGCGGATGTGCCCGGGCTCACGCGCGATCGTCAGTACGGCTTCGGACGAGTGGGCCCGATCCCGTACGTGGTGATCGACACCGGCGGACTCATCGAGAATCCGCGCGGTATCGAGGCGCAGATGCGTGCGCAGACCCAACGCGCGCTGGAGGAGGCGGACCGGCTGATATTCATCGCCGACGCGCGCGGCGGACTCTCGGCCCAGGATCAGTTCGTCGCACGCGAGCTGCGCCGCTCGGGCAAGCCCGTCACGCTGGCACTCAACAAGTCCGAGGGGCTCGACCCCGATACGGTCGCCGCCGACTTCCATGCACTCGGCTTCGGTGAGCCGGTCGCCATCTCGGCGAGCCACGGGAGCGGCTGCGAGGAGCTCATGGCGCACGTCCTCGCGGGCTTCGAGGCAGAGCGGCCCGCCGCGGAGGAGGAGGCCGGCGCAATTCGCATCGCCATCATCGGCCGGCCGAACGTCGGCAAGTCGACGCTCGTCAACCGACTGCTCGGTGAGGAGCGTGTGATCGCGAGCGAGGAGCCCGGCACCACCCGCGACAGCATTCTCGTGCCCTTCGAGCGCGAGGGGCGCCATTTTCTGCTCATCGACACGGCGGGGGTGCGCAGACGCGCGCGGGTGGCGGATGCGGTCGAGCGCGCGAGTGTCGCCAAGACCCTGCAGGCGATCGACGAGGCGCACGTGGTGATCCTGGTCCTCGATGCACACGACACGGTGGCGGAGCAGGATGCCAGCGTGCTCGGGCTCGCCCTCGAGCGCGGACGTGCGCTCATCATCGCGGTCAACAAGTGGGACGGCATACCCGAGGAGCAGCGCGAGCAGATCCGTCGCCAGCTCGCCCTGAAGCTCGACTTCGTGCCGTTCGCGCCGCTGCATTTCATCTCCGCGCGTCACGGCACCGGGGTAGGTGAGCTGATGCACTCGACCGTGCGCGCCTACGAGGCGGCGATGCGCGCCCTGCCGACGCGCGAGCTCACCCGCACGCTCGAGCATGCACTCAGCGTGCATCAGCCGCCGCTGGTGCGTGGCCGCCGTATCAAGCTGCGCTACGCTCACCAGGGCGGGCGCAACCCACCGCGCATCGTCATCCACGGCAACCAGACCGCCGCGGTGCCCGACGCCTACACACGCTATCTCGCCAACGTCTTCCGCAAGACGTACGACCTCTTTGCCACGCCGGTATTCATCGAGTACCGCACGGACGCCAACCCTTATCAGCGCGAGTCGCGCCTGCCGCGCGCGCGGCCGCGGCGGCGGCGTGCCGGAACCCGCAGGACACGCTGAGCCGCGGCCGACCTCGAGCACCGAGCCCGACACGGTCGCACGGCGCAGCGCTCGGGCACTGCACCAAAGGGCAGCGGTGGACTCTGGCTTTGTATGATGAAGTCATCTAAATAGACCTCTGGCCGCGCTGTCGCGCAGGGACCAACCGGAAGGTGAGGGGTGGTGGCCGCTCGAAGTCCGCCGAGCCTTTGCGCCGTGCTCGCCGCCGCGCTGCTCGGCGCGGCTCACGTCGCGGGAGCGCAGGAGCTGAATCCGCGCGCGTACGTCATCACGCCAGTGGGGACCAACGCGATCAACCTCGGGTATTCGCACCTCCAAGGCAACCCGGACGTGGCCGGCGCCGCGCCCATTACCGAGGCTGATGGGACTGTCGACCTGGCCGCATTCGGCTACTACCTCAGCTGCGGTCTGCTCGGCCGGTCGGCCAACTTCGCCCTGGCCATTCCATACGCAGTTGGGGAGTTTGCGGGGATCGTGGCCGAAGCACCGAGGCATGCCCGGCGCTCGGGATTCGCGGATTCCTCCGTGCGATTCTCCGTGAACCTGATCGGCGGCCCGGCGATGGAGCCGCAGGAGTTCGCCAAGTGGCAGCAGGATATCCTTCTGGGCGTCAGCCTGAAGATCGTGGCGCCCACGGGGCAGTACGACCCGACGAAGCTGATCAACTGGGGTACCAACCGCTGGGCGTTCAAACCCGAGATCGGCTATTCGCAGCGCTGGAATCACTGGGTGCTGGACGGCTACGCGGCCCTGTGGTTCTACACGACCAATCCCGAGTTTTTTTCGCACAACCAGCTCTTCCCCGGCGTTCAGTCGAAGACGCAAAGTCCGGTCACTTCCGTCGAGGCGCACCTGAGCTACGACGTGCGGCCCCGCCTGTGGATCTCACTCGATGCCAACTTCTGGGCGGGCGGGGAGAGTAGCGTGAACGGCGTGTCGAACGCCGCTACCTATCAACGGAGCTCGCGCGTTGGCATCACCGCCTCCATCCCCCTCACTGCACATCATTCCATCAAGGTGAGTTACAGCGACGGCGCCTACGTCCGCTACGGCGGCAACTACCGGGCGATCTTCGCCTCGTGGCAGTACGGCTGGCTGGGCTGGCCATCCATTCACTGACGCGCAAAGTTGCGAACACGCGCACAAACCGGTGCGCGTGTGCCACGCATAATCTCTGCGGCAATAGCGACGCTGAGGTTACTCGTGAGCGACAACAAGGTCGTCCCGTTTCGCAGGCGGCCGCCCTCGCAGGCGGAGCTGGAGGTCTATCAGCGGATGACGCGACACTGGAGCCCGACGCTCCGGCAGATGATGTTTCCCGAGCTCTTCCGGCGCGAGCAGGATAAAGAGCGGCGCTGGCCGCGGCGCTGAACCGGGGGTGCCGCCGGAGCCCCGGCGCCCGCCGGGGTTGTGCGTTCCGCAAACGTTCGTCATCCTCCCCGGGGCTGGACCGGAGCCCCAGGGTGGAGTGATGAGACCGCGACTACGCGTCGTCCCCGATGATCTCGTACGGCCGATCCTCGATGAAGCCAAGCGGATCCTTGCGGAGATCGGCATCGAGGTGCGTGGCGCGCGGCTGCGCGAGCGGCTGCTCGAGCATGGCCTGAGACTCGCGCGCACCGCCGACGATGCCGAGCGCGTGCTGGTTCCGGCGGAGTATGTGGAGCGCGCCATCGAGAGCGCGCCCAAGACCATCCCGCTCCACGACCGCGACGGCTCGCCCTACACCGAGCTCGGCGGCGACAAGGTGCATTTCGTGCCCGGCTCGAGCGGATTGCAGGTGCTCGACCATCGCACCGGCGAGACGCGCCATTCCAAGACACGCGACTTCATCGAGTACGTGCGCGTCGCCGATGGACTGAAGAACCTGGGCTATCTCGCCACCGCTTTCTCCACCAATGACATCGAGCCGCAGGTCTCGGACGCCTGGCGGCTGTACCTGGTGCTCACCAACTCGCTGAAGCCGGTGGTCTCGGGTGCGTTCACCGAGCACGGTGTGCCGCGCATGGCGGAGATGATGCAGCTTTTCCGGCGCGACAAGGCCGATCTCATCGCCCGCCCGATGTCGATCTTCACGGTCACCGCCAGCGGTTTCTACCGCTACAGCGAGGACTCGTGCCAGAACCTGCTCGATTGCGCCGAGTTCGGCATTCCGGTGGAGATCGTGCCGGTGACGCTGATGGGTCTGATCGCACCCGTGACCCTGGTGGGCGCCACGGTGATGCACGTTGCCGACGTGCTCGCCGGCATCACCATGGCGCAGATGGTGCGACCGGGCACGCCGGTGCTCTTTGGCGGCGCGCCGGCGACCTTCCACATGAAGACCGCAATGTCGCCGATGGCCGCGATCGAGACGCTGCACCTGAATGCGGCGTACGTGGAGATCGCGAAGCACCTGCAGCTCCCGACTCAAAGTTACATGGCACTGAGCGAAGGCAAGTTCCTCGATGCCCAGGCCGGAGCCGAGACCTTCGCGGGTGCGCTGCTCGCGGCGATCAGCGGAGTCAACTCAGTGTCCGGGCCCGGGATGCTCGACTACGTCCTGACCTTCAGTCTCGAGAAGCTGGTGTTCGATGACGAGCTCTGTGGGCAGGCGCTCCACTTCTGCCGCGACTTTGCCGTCATGGATGATCTGCCGACCGTCGAGCTGGTGCGCCAGCTGCTGCACGAGAAGCATCTGCTCACTGCGACCCATACCCTGAGCTACTGGCCGCGGGAGTTGTATTTACCGGGCGCGGTCTTCGACCGTGTCAATCGCGAGACCTGGCTCCAGGAAGGCGGCCGGATCCTCGATCAGCGCGTGAAGGGGGAGGTCGAGCGACTGCTCGCAGCGTACGCATCCCCGCCGACCGATCCTCTGGTCGACGCCGAGCTGATCCGCATGATCAAGGCCGGGCTCACGACCGATGAGC
>Ga0210409_10005062_pt1 | contig 13936 bp, 10 predicted proteins | sample IncBWH17MmetaG_FD_161649 | JGI IMG/M metagenome (GOLD analysis project Ga0210409, IMG submission 161649) | Forest soil microbial communities from Barre Woods Harvard Forest LTER site, Petersham, Massachusetts, United States - Inc-BW-H-17-M | ecosystem: Environmental > Terrestrial > Soil >... | reverse complement strand
AGATTCCCACGCCCAGCAGCGCGGCGCCAGGAATCGTTAGCACCCAAGCCCACACGATGCGCCGAGTGACGCCCCATCGCACCGCTGTCAGCCGCCGGGACGCTCCAACGCCAACGATCGCGCCCGTAATTGTGTGCGTTGTGCTGACCGGAATACCGAAGTGTGCCGTGCCCATTAGCGTGATTGCCCCCGCGGTTTCGGCAGCGAATCCGCCGAAGGGCGTGAGTTTGGTGATGCGCTGGCCCATGGTCTTGATGATCCGCCAGCCGCCCGCCATGGTTCCGCCGCCCATGGCCAGGTGGCAGCAGATGATCACCCAATACGGCACGTGATAGCTTTTCATCATGCCGCCGGCGACCAGTGCTGCGGTGATGATGCCCATGCCCTTTTGCGCATCGTTGGTCCCGTGGCCGAGGCTATAGCCTGCCGCCGAAAGCAACTGTAGCCGGCGAAACCAGCGGTCAACCTTCTTCGGCCGTTGATCCTTTACGATCCAGGTGGTCGCAATCGTCACTATAATTCCAACAATCATGCCGATCACCGGCGACAAAAAAATAAACAACACCGGCAACTTCCACCCGCTCAGGATCAGGGTTTTGAACCCGGCAAATGCCACCGCGGCACCGCCGTATCCGCCCATCAGCGCGTGGGAGGAGCTGGTAGGCAAGCCCAGCGTAAGGGTGATGAGATTCCAGCTGATCGCCCCCAGCAGTCCTGCAAGCAGCACTTTCGAGTTCACCATCTCGATATGCACCATGCCTTTGCCCATGGTCGCGGCCACGGCGGTTCCAAAAACGAAAGCGGCAATGAAATTCCAAAAGGCGGCCCATAGAACGGCGCGAAATGGCGTCAACACGCGAGTCGAGACAACTGTAGCGATAGAGTTGGCGGCGTCATGCCACCCATTGGAGAACTCGAACGCCAGCGTAAGGAATACCGTGATGATGACAAGATGGAAGCTGCTCACAGGCGCCAGCCTCGCATGAGCGCAGGCGTACGGGACCACCCGTTAGGTGACGGACCGTGAGCTGATGTTGACAAGGAATAGCGGGCCTCAGGCATTTTTCAGTATGACGCTTTCAATCACGTTGGAAACGTCTTCGCACTTATCCACCGCGGTTTCGATTACTTCAAAGATTTCTTTCCACTTGATGATTTGGACGGGATCTTTCTCTTCCTCGAATAGTTGCGCGATCAACGTCCGGCAGATGCGGTCGCTCTCGTTTTCAAAGCGGTTGATTTCGATGACGTGCTGCAGCGCCTTGTCGGGATTTTCCATGGCATGGATGGCGGCATTGAGTTCTACAGTTGCCGCTTGAAGAACTTTGGTCAGTTCGATCGTGCCGGGTCGAACGGAAGTGACGCGGTACAGCGCGAAGCGGCTGGCGGCGGCGTCGATCAGGTCAATCACATCGTCCATGGTACCGCACAGTTCGTGCATATCTTCGCGGTCAAATGGCGTGATGAAGGTCTGGTTCAGCTTACGGAAAATCTGGTGGGTAATTTCGTCGCCATTGTGCTCGATGGCTTTGATGATCTGAACCTGCTCCGGAACTCCGGCATAATGGGACAACATATTCGTGAAAGCTTGAGCGCCGGCAACAATGTTTTCCGCTTGTTTCTGGAACAGGACGAAGAAATCCCCGTCGTGTGGCATCAACCGCCGCAAGAATCCTGGCATGGCAACTCGCTCCCCCCTAAGGAGCGCATTGGTAGCGTAGGTAGTGTAACGGAGCAGCGAACGATGCGCCAAGGCGGGTCACACTGATGGGGTACGCGCAGCCTGGAGCGATACTTTGCGTAGCTTGGACGGCAAATGGACAGGAGCGTGCGACGCGACCTGCGCGCCCACGCTCCCGCAGGTACGGCTCAGAGTGAGCGCAGGAAGTTCAGCAGATCTTGCTTCTGCTGGGTGGAAAGTTGGTTGAAGTTGGAAATCACCGCATTGGCCTCAGAGCCGCTGCTGGCGTGCTGTTCAATCGCGTGCACCAGTCCGCTGTTGGCGGGACCGGAGCGGCCATCGTGCAGGAAGAAAATGCGCTGCCCCAGACCCCACAGAGGCGCGGTGCGGAATTCGTCGGGGCCAGCGGAGCCTTGCGAGACGTTGTCAGCCAGTCCGGTACCCATATGGTGCACGAGCAGGTCTGAAAAAAGGGCAGCGGTCTGGTTGCTGAGTCCCGGCGTGAGACTGGAAGCTGCGGTTTGCAGCGCCGGGGTGTGGCATGTGTCGCAGTGAATCTGGCTGAAGAGCGCTTGCCCGTTTTGAATAGACGACGCGGGAGGATTTCCTGGGATGCCTTGTGAGGACTGCGCGGGAGGCGCCAGGAATCGCATGAAATGGGCAAATTCCGCGACGTCGCTCGGAATTTGCACGCCGGACAAGTCGAAGTTGGTGGCGTCCTCGGGGGTCGGATTTAAGATGCAAGCTGCGGGAGGAGTGCCGCGCTCATTCGGAAAGAGTTCGTTGCTCACCCCGATCTCGACGTTGTAGGCCTCGCCGGCAAAAACTTCCAGCGATTTGTTTTGCGCTTTCCACCCGAATCGGGTCATCGTGCCGTCGTTCCCGCTGAAATTGGGGTGCCCGGAAATTCCCAGGCGCTCCTTGAGGAAAGAGTTCGCTTTCATATTGGCAAGGATGGTGGCATCGGCAATGTTCTCGATCAGTCCAGCGCCGAAAACTGGCGTTGGAATTCGAAAGATCAAATTGTGGAGTTGCGCCATTTGCTCGAAATTGGGTTGCGCCAGAGTACAGCTCCCCGCGTCGCCGCGTCCCGCAATCGTGAATAGCGCGTGCACACCGCCGTCCGGCGTTTTGCTGACGGATCCGCCAGGAGTGACGACGAAGGGAAAGCGCGCTTCACGCACCGGACCGTCCGCAGCGACAAAGAACGGGACTTGGTTCGCGGCGCCGCCGGCAGAAGCCGCTGCGATTTGCGGATTCGGTCCGACGTTTGGAAACTGGTCCGCTCTCGGGCTGGTGCCGCCGACGGAAGGTTGCGCGTGGCAGCTCGCACAACTGTTGGAGTTGAATGTGGGGCCAAGGCCGTTTGCCACTTGCTCGACTTGATTGAAGCGCGTCTGACCGTCGGTGAAGAACTGTGACTGGCTTGCACTGAGCGTCGACAGCGCCTGCCCGGCGTTGACGGAGCCAGCGCGCACGCCAGGATCTTTGGCCTGCGACGCGGGCTGGCTTTGCGCCAGCGCCGGTAGATAGAACAACAGCAAGGCAAACAGCGTGCCAATGGCTAAACACACCACGAGCGTGACGATTTTTTTCATCTTTCTCCCCTTGTGAATTTTCGAGCGGGGGCAGACACACCCCGGGCTGCGAGCTGGGTTGGGTTGATCAATGGGGATCGAACTCGGAAATGAACCTGGGTTTCAGACCATCATTTTCCGTCGAACGTTGAAAAAGGTTCTTCGGGACCTGGTAGTTGCGTAATGACTCGACTGCCGGTCCGCCTTTCTGAGGGCTGCTGACTCGCGACACGCCTGGGAAAAAAACTTGCTCCGAAATGTCCTGGTCGCGCGCGGAAAACCATCGATCGGCTGGGAGGATTGCACGGGACAGTATTCCTGTGGGTCCAAGGCGTCAAGCTAGGTCGAGTACAGTTCTCGTACAGGAAGCGGGCCAAGAAAAGCGGTTTCAATATTACCCATTGTAGTTTGCACCAGCGATGTGTAGAAATTAGTACTATGAAATATAACGATAAAGGTAACTAAGGGACCGAGGAGAAAGTGGAATTGAGCGATTTTAGTCAGGGGAGATGGTGAAATTGCCATTGCGACGGAGCGCGACGGGGCCGAGCACAATGAGCCACAGAAGCGCGGCATAAGCGGCATACCAGAAGGCCTCTTGTATTGGCGACACGCCTGCAGGGCTAAACACCACCAGAGAACCAGTCGAGCTGATGTGCAAGAGTTGAGCTAGCGGCAGGCTCTTCGTGTTGGTGTAGACCCATGCAATGATCACGCGCATCGCCGTCATGGCTGCGGTGAAAGCCAGGAAGAACGGAAACCACGCGGCGCGATGCGGTGTGGCGGCTCCCAAAAAATCGACCACCGGCAAATGCCAGATGCCCCACAGAACGCCAAGCAATACGGCGGCGTGAAATGGTGAAAACCCTTGACTCATTTTGGGATACGCGAAACCCATCCAGCCAATTTCCTCGAGGATTCCAGCGGTGACGCCGAAAAGAACGCCCACGTAGAACCGATTGGGCGAATAAGCAGGTGAAACGAAGGTCTTCAAAAGCGTTAGAGTGACCAGAACCGCTATGGGAGGAATAAGCAGAGACAAATACCAGCGCGCGGGCACACGAAACCGCGTTGCACGAGAGAGCAGATCACGCAAATCCGTTTTGCCGTCGACCATGCGCGTCAGCAGGATTCCACAAGAGACGGGTCCAAGCAGCATCGCGGGGAACATCAGAATGCCAGTCAGCTTTGGCAGCGCTTCACCGTGGAGGAGTTTTGGAGCTGCAACCAAGAACGCGCCGGTCCAGGAGACGGCGAAAGTCAAAACGAAGTAACTAGCGATCGGATGAAGCTGGAAGAAGCTTTTTGGCGGCGATGTACTAACTTCACCGCGGTCTCGGATTTCAAGCTCGCTCATCTATGGCGCTGACTCCAGATGTTTGCGTACTTTTCGCGACCAGAGTTTAGCGCAGAACGGCTTGCTTGCGGACCCCCGCGAAATGTTCTGGTCTGTATCCCAAACAAAAGGGCGGCCGCGTAAACGGTCGCCCTTTTTTGGATTGAGTTTTCTGGCTAGCTGGATGAGCTTAGTACATTCCGCCCATGCCGCCAGGGCCGCCAGGACCGCCGGCCGCAGCAGCCTTCTTGTCGTCTTCCTTCAACTCGGCGACGAGCGCTTCCGTGGTGAGCATCAGGCCCGCGATGGACGCGGCGTTCTGCAGCGCCAAGCGAGTGACCTTGGCCGGGTCGATGACCCCAGCCTTGACGAGGTCAACATACTCGCCGGTGTCAGCGTTGAAGCCGAAGTGCTCATCCTTGGAGTCGCGGATCTTGCCGATCACTACTGCGCCTTCAAAGCCGGCGTTGTGCGCGATCTGCCGAGCGGGCTCTTCCAAAGCGCGGCGAACGATGCCTACGCCCACGAGCTCATCGCCCTCAGCCTTGATCTTCTCAAGAGCCGGGAGCGCGCGGAGCAGCGCCGCGCCGCCGCCGGGAACGATACCTTCCTCAACGGCCGCACGGGTGGCGTGCATGGCGTCCTCGACGCGAGCCTTCTTTTCCTTCAGCTCGGTTTCGGTCGCCGCGCCCACCTTGATGACCGCCACGCCGCCAACGAGCTTTGCCAGGCGTTCCTGGAGCTTCTCGCGGTCGTAGTCCGAAGTGGTGTTCTCGATCTGCTGGCGGATCTGCTTGACGCGGCCTTCGATTTCGGAAGCCTTGCCCGCGCCTTCCACGAGGGTGGTGTTGTCCTTGTCGATGGTGACCTTCTTGGCCTTCCCGAGGTCCTCGATCTTCACGTTCTCGAGCTTGATGCCGAGGTCTTCGGTGATGGCCTTACCGCCGGTCAGCACCGCGATGTCTTCCAGCATGGCCTTGCGGCGATCGCCAAAGCCAGGAGCCTTGACGGCGGCGCACTGCAAGGTGCCGCGCAGCTTGTTCACCACCAGGGTCGCCAAGGCTTCGCCCTCAACGTCCTCCGCGATGATCAGCAGCGGCTTGCCCAGCTTGGCAATCTGCTCGAGCAGCGGCAGCAGGTCTTTCATGGAGCTGATCTTCTTCTCGTTGATCAGGATCAGCGCGTTTTCCAGCACACATTCCATGCGCTCCGGGTCGGTAACGAAATAAGGGGAGAGGTAGCCGCGGTCGAACTGCATGCCTTCGACGACTTCCAGGGTGGTCTCCATGGTCTTGGACTCTTCCACGGTGATGACGCCGTCCTTGCCAACCTTCTTCATGGCTTCGGCGATGATGCCGCCGATTTGACGGTCGTTGTTGGCGGAGATGGTGCCAACCTGGGCGATCATGTCGCCCTTCACGTCTCTGTGGAGCTTCTTGATTTCCTCGACGGCGACTTCGACAGCCTTGTCGATGCCGCGCTTGAGGGCGGTGGGGCTGGCGCCAGCTGCAACCGTCTTCACGCCTTCGCGGAAGATGGCCTGAGCCAGCACCGTAGCGGTGGTGGTGCCATCGCCGGCGACGTCGCTGGTCTTGGAAGCCACCTCACGAACCATCTGGGCGCCCATGTTCTCCAGCGGATCCCGCAGTTCGATTTCCTTGGCTACCGTGACGCCGTCCTTAGTGATGATGGGAGCGCCAAACTTCTTCTCGATCACCGCATTGCGGCCCTTGGGACCGAGGGTGATTTTCACTGCATCCGCGAGGGCATTCACGCCGCGTAGAATCGACTGGCGGGAATTCTCTCCGGTAACAATCTGCTTCGCCATTGCTTAATTCCTCCTGAGATTCGTTCCGAAAACTTTTCAAGCCCGGGGGCCTGACCTACAACCATTGCGTAGTTCTCTGAAGTCTTTACTTATGACTGCTTAACTGAAGACTGACTACTTTTTCGCTGCCTTCGCGGCGCCGCCGAGCTTCGCGAGAATTTCTTCTTCGCGGAGGATCAGGAGCTCTTCGCCATCGATCTTGATTTCGCTGCCGCTATACTTGCCGAACAGCACGCGATCGCCTACGTTGACGTCCAGGGGAATGCGTTCGCCCTTTTCCCGCTTGCCTGCACCGACGGCAATTACTTCGCCCTCTTGCGGCTTTTCTTTCGCGGAGTCGGGGATAATGATCCCGCCCTTGACGGTTTCTTTTTCTTCAATGCGCTTCACGATTACACGGTCGTGCAGCGGGGTCAGATTGACTGCCATCTCGAAAAACCTCCATAAGTGATCTAGCGATGTGACTGACAACGGTGGTGGGGGAGAGCAAAAAAGGACTTAGCACTCCTCACAGCCGAGTGCTAATATAGCAGAGAAACGCATCAAGTCAAGCGAATTCCTTGCAATGTGAGTGTGCCTCACTCATATTTATGGGGACCTTGCTCCTAGCTAAGTGCTTTAGTATCATGGCACTCCTCCTGCCAGATTTTCCTTGCACTTGGCAATTGCCCTGCTCCCTCTTCTTGCTTAGACTCCACGGAGCAAAGATACATGCACGACTCCTCGTACATTCGGTTCGTCTACCTGACCGCCGGAACGCTCCTTCCGTTCTTTTGGATGATTGTGATTCTCGGCCACCGCCGCCAGCGCAATCTGGAACGGATATTCTTCTTTCTTTGTCTTGCCTTGGCCTGCTTTTTTGGTAGCAGCCTGTTGGCTCTCAACTCCCAAATCTACTATGGGAATCCGCCGATAAGGCTGTTGTCATTTGCATGGGTGTTTCTGTGTCTTGGCTTGTGGTTCGTGCCGCCCCTTCTGATTCACCTACACGTCGAGTACGCCTCACTCCGAGAACTGATTCGCACGCGAACTCGTAAGATTCTCTGGCTGCTCGCTGCATATGCGCCCGCGATTCTACTTACCCCAAAGTTGCTTGCGGCTCTGCGTTTCAAGAACGCCATCAATTTCGAGGCTCCTGCCCGCCAGCTAAGCATCGGATTTCAAACCTGGCTGGTGCTCTCCATCTTGATTGCTGCACTCTGGCAATGGAAGTTCTCACAGATGCCTCTGACAGACGAACAGAAGACCCTATTTCGTGAGTTGCGAGCGAACTTTCTCGTACTCGCGACCTTCCTCTCGCTCATGCTGTTCGCTCAGTACCGATGGGGAACTGGTGGCACGGCAGGGTTGCGATCAATACTCTCGGTCCTTGTGGTAATGCCTTTCATCATCATGATCCGAGAGGTGCGACGCTTCAATTTCCTGGACATAGGGCGACAGCGTAACCTCATCTACGCCGTCTTGATCGTGTCTGTGGCGTTGTTGTACCTGAGCTTCGTTCGCCGCGCAGGCCAGTGGCTTGAGCCTTATCTTCCTCCCGAGGCCTCCGCCGCGCTGTTGCTGTTTCTCCCGGTGGTATTTCTTGAGCCATTGCAGCGGGTCATGGGAAAATTGCTGCGCCGGACCGCGCAAAGGGAAGTGGATCGCGCGCAAAGGTTGATGGGGCCGATCAACGAAGTGGCTCGGCGCGGCGACCTGGAAAAACTCAAGGCATTCAGCGAGCGCTGGATCGCGGAGCAGTTGCAGTTGGCAGAAGTCCATCTCGAAATGGCTGTGCCAGATGATGCCGCTGCATGCGCTATTGCCGCAAAACGTAGCGTGGAGGAAGTCTTTTTCATCGCGCGGTCGGGACAGCACTTCGGCCGGCTGCGGGTGAGGCCCCATGGCGCGATGGTTTCCGGCGAGACCTACGCGGCGTTGGAATTCGTCTGCGAACAACTGCCCGCGGCCTTCGACCTCTGCCGGCTGATTGAAGAGAAGCTGGAACTCGAAAGGGAACTGGCGGAGCGCGAGCGGCTGGCGCTGGTGGGGCAGATGGCGGCGAGCATTTCGCATAGCCTGAAAAATCCGCTGGGTTCGATCAAGACCATATTGCAGGTGCAAATGGAAAGCCAGGAGCTGCCCCCGACGACGAAGCAGGAAACGCAGATGGTGTTGGATGAGATTCGGCGGCTCTCCGAAACGCTGAATCAATTGCTGCAGTTCAGCAGGCCGGGAGTGCGCAACCGCGGCGCGGCGGGCACGTGCGACGCGGCTAAGGTCGCGGAGAGCGTGGCCAGCATGCTTCGCCACGAAGCGGAAAATCGCGGCATCGCCTTGGAAGTGGTGATGGATCGTCAGCCGCTCGAGGTGGCGGCGAACGCCGAAGTAGCCAACGACATCCTCTCGAATCTGGTACTGAACGCGCTGGAGGCTACCTCCCGAGGTGGCCACGTTCTCGTCTCGCTGGGCATGCACGATGGCCACTGCTCCGTTTCCGTGTCGGACGACGGCGCGGGCATTCCTCCAGCTCTCAAAGAGAAAATTCTTCAGCCATTTTTCACCACCAAGGCACGCGGAACCGGGCTAGGCTTGGCAATTGTTTCGCGTCGTCTGGAGGAAATCGGCGGAACCCTTAATGTAGACAGCCCGATCCGGGAGGTGCATGGCAGCAGGTTCCGCGTGTTGCTGCCGCTGGCGGCAAAGGACAGTCGATGATGAAAACGATCCTGATTGTGGATGACGAACCGGCGGCGCGCTACGGCCTGCGTCGGGCGCTCGAGGGCCGCTATCGCGTTGTCGAGGCAGACTCAGCGGCGGCCGGGCGTTCGTCGCTGTTGTCGGAGAAGCCCGATCTTTTGCTGCTGGATGTTGTGCTGCCGGAGGAAGATGGGCTTTCGTTTCTGAAATGGCTGCGCCAGGAAGGGTACGAGCTACCCGTGCTGATGGTGTCCGCGCTCGATACCGCGAAATCGGCGGTGCAGGCGTTGCAACTGGGCGCGGCGGACTATCTGGTGAAGGGCTTCGAGTTGGACGAATTGCGGCAGCGCGTCGCCAATCTCCTGAAATTCGCAACCTTAGAGCAGGAAAATGTGTCGCTTCGCCGGCGATTGGCAACCGAAGGAAATTTTGGCCAGATGATTAGCCGGTCCGCGGGGATGCGGCGCGCGTTTGAGATAGCAGACCGCGTAGCGCCCACAGATTCGACGGTGCTGGTCCTCGGTGAAAGTGGAACGGGCAAAGACCTGTTGGCACAGGAAATTCACGCGCGCTCGCCGCGCAACGGCAAGGCCTACGTGGCCGTGAATTGCGCGGCCCTGCCCGAGACGCTGATCGAAAGCGAATTGTTTGGCTACGAACGCGGTGCGTTTACCGGAGCGGCCCAGCAAAAGAAAGGCAAGTTCGAGCAGGCCAGCGGCGGAACACTGTTTCTGGACGAAATCGGCGATATGAATCCGGTAACGCAATCGAAGGTGTTGCGAGCGCTGGAAAACCGCACCGTCGAGCGGCTTGGCGGTTCGCAATCCATCCCGGTGGACGTGCGGGTAATCAGCGCAACCCATCGCAACCTCAATCAAGCGATTCGCGACGGAAAATTCCGCGAGGATCTGTTTTATCGTTTGCGCGTCGTGACCATCGAGCTTCCCGCGCTGCGTACCCACAAGGAAGATATTGCCGCACTGGCCGAGGCTTTTCTTCAAATCCATGGCGCGCGGCTCGGACGTACCGGCTGGTTGACCAAAGAGGCGCTCACCACCCTGGAGCGCTACGATTGGCCAGGGAATGTGCGCGAGTTGAAGAACGCCCTCGAGCGCAGCCTGGTTTTGTGCCGCAATGAGGGGATTGGCGCGGGAGATCTGCCGGAAGAAGTGCTGCATGGCTCGCCGGTGTTGCCGAAGAGCGGGGATGGCGCCGCGGACTACGGCTTGCAGGAAAAGGACTTTCGCGACGCCAAGCGCAAGTTTGAAGTGGCTTACCTGTTGCGCCAATTGGGCGCGCATCGCTGGAATATTTCGCGCACCGCGGCGACAATCGGCTTGCACCGGCAAAGTTTGCAGGAACGCCTCCGTGAGTTGGGCATCCGCAGGCCAGGCCAGGAAGCTCCCGAGGATGATGAATGAGCGTGTCGGGTTACGTGCAGGCGGGCGGCGGCAGCACGAGATTTGGCGCGGACAAGGCGCTCGTCGAGCTTGGCGGGAAAACCTTGCTGGCGCGGACCACCGGGCTGGTCGGTTCGGTGTGCAGAGAGGTGTTCATCGTCGCAGCGGAAGGCAAGTACTCCGACGCTCAGGCACCACTGCTAGCGGATCGCTGGCCGGGGCAGGGGCCCCTTGGCGGGATTTTGACCGCGCTGCTGTCGTCCGCACTGCGAGGTTCGGAATCCATTTGGAACCTAATCGTAAGCTGCGACATGCCTTTCCTCACGCACGACTGGCTGGAATTTCTGTGCCAACGTGCAGAGCGAAGCGCGGCGCAAGTCGTGGTGGCCGAATCGGCAAACGGCCTGGAGCCGCTCTGCGCTTGCTGGAAGACGGCTTCCACGCCGGGCGTGCAGGCGGCCTTCAGCTCGGGAGTACGCAAGGTCACCGAAGCTATGAAACGCCTGCCCATGGAAGTGCTTGACGCGCCGGTCTGGAAACGATTTGATAGCGATAACCGCTTGTTCTGGAACATGAACACACCGGCGGACCACGAAGAGGCAAAACGCATCCTGGAAGCGCGCCAGCCATGACCGAAGCGTTGCAAAATACCAGCGCCCTGACCAACGAACTCAAGCAAGACGCGGTGGGGAATTACTTTGAATTTCGCAACGTGTATAAGTCGTTTGACGACCGCCCCGTGCTGATTGATGTCAGCTTCAAGGTGAAGCGCGGCGAAACTTGCGTGATCATGGGGCGCAGCGGCGTGGGGAAGTCCGTATCGCTCAAACACATCATGGGGTTCCTGAAGGCGGACTCGGGGCGAATTTTCATCGACGGCACCGACGTGACGGACTTCACCGAAGCCCAGTTTGAAGTGATTCGCGGGAAAGTGACCATGGTGTTCCAATCGGGCGCCCTATTTGACTCGCTCACGGTGGCCGAAAACATTGCCTTTCCTCTGGAAGATCAACCCGGATTGACTGCAGAGGATGTCGACGCGTATGTGGCCAAGTTTGCGAAGATGCTGGAAGTGGAAGAAGTGCTGGACAAGGTTCCCAGCGAGCTTTCCACCGGCATGAAGCGCGCAGTGGCAATCGCGAGGGCGCTGGCGCTGAATCCCGAAGCCATCCTGTACGACGAGCCCACAACCATGGTGGATCCCATCATGGCAGGGCACATGGGAGATTTGATTTTGCGGCTGAAAGAAATGTTTCACAAAACTTCTATTGTGGTTACGCACGACACGCATCTGGCCAGGCGATTGGCGGACACGGTTGTGTTCTTGCAGGACGGAAGAGCTCAGGTTTTCGCCTCCTGGAAGGATTTTGAAAATTCCAAAGACCCCTTTCTGGAAAATTTCCGGATGCAGGATGAATTGATACCGGCGCTGGACGTGACCCTGTGACCACTTCCGTTCCCGTTGCTCCCGTCAGTGCGGTTGCCGATCCAAAATCTCAACTTCGCAAAACAATGGGCTTCTGGGACGTGTTGCTGTTCAATATCGCAACCGTGCTCGGCCCTCGCTGGATCGCCGCTGCCGGACACAATGGGACTTCCTCGATCAGCCTGTGGGTGATTGCGGCGGTGTTCTTTTTCGTTCCCGGCGCGCTGGTGATTAATGAATTGTCGTCACGTTTTCCGGAGGAGGGCGGCTTGTACGTGTGGTCCAAGGAAGCATTCGGCGATTTTCATGGATTCATCGCTGGATGGACGTACTGGATTTACACGGTATTTTATTTTCCCGGGCTTTTGCTGGCCAGCGCGTCGATGAGCGCGTACATTTTTGCGGGGCGAGGTTCCGAGCTGGCGCAGGATCGCACGTTCTTGCTGACCGTTTCTCTGGTGCTGCTGCTGGTAGCGGTGGTTTTGAACATCATCGGCCTGAATATCGGGAAATGGCTGCAGAATGCCGGCGGCGTTGGCACCTACGTTCCATTGCTGTTGCTGGCGGGGGTCGCGCTGCTGGTTTATTTCAAGCACGGATCGATGACCCAGTTCACCTGGGCCAACATGGCGCCAACCTGGAATTGGGACACGGTGAACTTTTGGTCGCAAATTGCTTTCGCTTTCACCGGGCTGGAGTTGGTCTCTTCCATGAGCGAAGAGGTGCGCGATCCGCGGCGCACGCTTCCACGCGCCGTATTTGGCGCGGGAGCGCTGATCGCCTTCATGTACATTGCGGGAACCTTCGCGATTCTTACGCTCGTGCCGGCCGCTGACCTGGATCCAAAAAGTGGCGTCTTTCATGCCATCACCGCGGGATCGATTGTGCTGAAGATCGGTTTCCTGGGCGTACTCGCTGCGCTGCTGGTATCTGTGGGAAATGCGGGCGGAGTGGGCAGCACAGTCGCGGGAATTGCGCGTGTTCCGTTTGTTGTCGGCATCGATCGCTATCTTCCCCGCGCGTTTGGGAAGATTCATCCCAAGTGGAAGACGCCGTACATTTCCATTCTTGTGCAGGCCGGCGTCTCCGGAGCCATTCTCCTGTTCAGCCAGATCAATCAGACAACCCGCGGCGCGTATCAGATTTTGATCGATGCTGCCATCATTCTGTACTTCATTCCCTTCTTGTACATGTTTGCGGGAGTGATCAAGTTGGCGTACCGGAAAGATCGCGCCGCGAATGAACACGCCGTGCTGGTGCCCGGTGGCATCCCCGGCGTGTGGTTGATGGGCGGCCTGGGATTTGTGGTTGTCCTGGCAGGAATTTTTGTGTCGCTGATTCCACCGGGAGACGCGGCGAATAAATTCAGTTTTGAGATGGAATTGATTGTGGGAACCGTCGCGTCGATCTTTCTCGGCTTGATTCTCTACTGGCGCGGCGCCCGGGAGAAGAAAGCGTCAGCGTAGCCCCTGCTGTTATGTCCCGTGGTTCCTGTAGCTTACCCCTTCCGGGGTGAGGCCGTTCCGATCGGTGGCAACCAAACCCAAAATGACGCCCCGCGGTACATGGCGGCGGCGCTGACGAAAACCCTCAGGCCTGAAGGCCTGAGCCATGCAACCGCGTCGTCAGAAGCCCTGAGCTACGAGCTGCTCTAGGCTGAAACTCGCCGCCGGTTTCGCCGCGTTGCGCGCTTCCAGGTAACGTTCGACATATTTGCCCAGGACATCGCCTTCCAGATTAACGGCATCGCCGATTTTTTTGTCGCGCACGTTGGTGTGTTCGTAGGTAAACGGAATGATCGCAATTTCCGCCACGCGTCCATTCCACCGCGCCACCGTCAGGCTGATCCCATCGATCGCGATCGATCCTTGCGGAACAATAGAACTCACGAACGATTGCGGGACTTCGACGCCGTACCACCAATTTTCGCCTTCCGCTTCCAGCCGAACCACGCGTCCAATCGTGTCCACGTGGCCAAGCACGAAGTGCCCGCCAAATTCCTTGCCGGC
>Ga0210409_10005061_pt1 | contig 13936 bp, 11 predicted proteins | sample IncBWH17MmetaG_FD_161649 | JGI IMG/M metagenome (GOLD analysis project Ga0210409, IMG submission 161649) | Forest soil microbial communities from Barre Woods Harvard Forest LTER site, Petersham, Massachusetts, United States - Inc-BW-H-17-M | ecosystem: Environmental > Terrestrial > Soil >... | reverse complement strand
GGAATCTTGCGAGGCCTGCGATGAGTCTCCTGTTTCTACTTGCTTCATTGCTCGTTGCCGCGATCACCGTTGCGCAAACACAGAAGGCGAGTGGCGCAACGGAATTCGTAAGCGTCGATACACCCGTCTTCGTTCTTGACCATGTGCGGGTCATCGATGGAACCGGCACGCAGGCGAAGGAAGACCAGGCGATCGTGATCGCGAACGGCAAAATACGATTCATCGGCACGGATGAGTCGGCCGAAATCCCTCCGGGTGCGCAACGAATGGACCGCTCTGGCTACACGGTCATCCCTGGTCTAGTTGGAATGCACGACCATCTGTATTACACCAACTCCTACGCCTTGCAAGGTGTCGACGGAAAGATTGGCGAGCCGGGATTATTCATTGCTGAGATCCCTTACACGGCACCGCGACTCTATCTGGCCGCTGGCGTAACGACAATCCGAACGACCGGGAGCCTGGAGCCTTATACCGACTTGAAGGTCAAGAGTCGAATTGACGCGAACCTGATGCCAGGACCGAGTATTGACGTCACCGCACCGTACCTGGAAGGTGCGCCGACCCGATTTGCACAGATGCATGAACTGACCGGATCGGACGATGCGAAACGCATGGTGGACTACTGGGCGGCGGAAGGCATGACATCGTACAAGGCGTACACGAACATCACGCGCGACGAGTTGAGGGTGGCGATCCAGCAGGCTCATGCGCACAAGCTCAAACTGACAGGGCATCTTTGCTCGGTGACCTGGCCGGAAGCGGTAGCTCTGGGAATCGATGATTTCGAGCATGGACCCGTCTTTACCGACACCGAATTCGTGGCGGACAAGCAGCCGGACGTATGCCCAGCGGGTGGTGGCAGCAGCAGTTGGGCCAAACAGGACGTGAACGGAGCGCAGGTGCAGGAGATGATTCACAATCTAGTTTCACACCGTGTTGCGGTGACCTCGACGCTCCCGGTGTACGAAGCTGGCGCGCCGGGACGACCCCCATTGCAGCAGCGCACCCTGGATGCGATGTCCGCAGAATCGGCGCAAAGCTACCTGACGGCGCGCGCTAGATTGGCTTCAGACTCGCCGAGGACGGCGCTGCTGCGCAAAGAGATGGATTTTGAGGTGGCATTCGTCAAGGCAGGAGGCTTGCTGCTCGCCGGTCCTGATCCAACTGGAAACGGTGGTGTACTACCAGGGTTCGGCGATCAGCGCGAAATGGAGCTACTCGTGGAAGCGGGCTTCACTCCAGTGGAAGCCATTCACATCGCCACGGAGAATGGCGCCTTATATCTCGGCCGGCAAGATCTAATTGGAACCCTCGCACCTGGCAAACAGGCAGACCTCGTTTTGATCAAAGGTGATCCCTCAAAACGAATTGAGGAGATCGAAAACGTGGAGACGGTGTTTAAAGCCGGAATCGGCTACGATTCCAAGAAGTTGATTGATAGCGTGCGAGGACAGGTCGGAATTCGGTAGGCGCATCCACGTGGGTGCTGCCGACTTGGCACCAACACGATTCCGGACACGCGGTCGGACACGGAAGTGATCTGATGCCGGCATACCGCGATTAGTAATGTGAAGTCGGCCAGTGTGGATCTATCCGACGTGCTGAGTTCACTTGGGGCATGACGCGCTTGCCTGAGATTGAGAATTGAGATGATAGGATTCCCCTAAGACAGATTGAAAACGCGCTGAGTTCTGGTAAACCCAACAGGAAATCCGGGTTTGTTACTCATGTTACCGCAAGAGAGTGGGTGCGGACACCCAACCGATGTTCCTCAGACGACTATGCAGAGTTGGTAGTGGCTTTGGTTAGTCCACTCATGCACCCCTTGACCAGCGTGACCGCTGGCCAAGATCACAAGTAGCGAGGCGAGACCTAGATTTTAGAGGCGCAGGTCTCAGCCAATCTCTCCGGAGTGAGCTTTCGTCCTGCAGCCATAAGAGAAGCCTCGCGAATCGTGTCGTCGACCTTCCTGAAAAGAGCGGCAGGCGCGGCTTCCAGTTCCGCTACTCTTCGCGCATGAAGTTTTGGCGCCACATCATCCCGGAAGAGCTTTTGTAGTTCATCCAGACATTCGGAGAAGACCTCGATCGTATCGTGCATGTATAAGGTCCTTGGCCCTGTCTTTGTAATCGCGCTGCGGGTGGATGAGAATCTTCTGAGCAAGGAAGCTCGCCGGATTGGCTATCTGCACCGTCCGCTTCGGCGACAACGCGTAGCCGTTTTCCTCACTCAACTCGACCTGCTACGGCGAAATCAACAGAATTTCAATGTAGCGAAGCAGTTGGGAGGAAACGCCGCCGACTTCTTTCGTTGCCTTCCGCTTCCCGCGCCGGTCGTATTCGCTTCCTTCGAGCGGCGCGAGAAACTCTGCGTAGAAGCCTCCTCCTTTTCCGTAGTGATAATGAGTCGCCGGCGGCCGATCCTCTCCAACGAATTCCTCTTCAAAGCCGGCCCCCAGCAGCCGGTTCCGTAAAGTGGATTCTTCTTTTTTCAATTTGGCCGGTACGGCGACGTCGCTATCGAGCGTCGTCAGCGGAAGATAGTCGAGCTTTCGCGCACGCGGATCGAGCCGGTATAAACGATGCGCCCAACCTCCGACAAGCACGACTTCATTCAGCCAGGGCTCCAGCGCCTCGATGAATTTCGAGAACGGTTCGAGTTCGGGGTTCTGTTTGTTCATGGCTCGGACGATTCCAGTGCGGGAGACAGAATTCTCCGCCAGATAAGATCCGCCTGTTCCTTGCCTCGCGCTGGATGCTGCCCAACATCGAGCCAGACCTGGAAAATATCGCTGACCGGCAGGCCGTTCCTGTCAACAACACCACGGAATACGCTTTCGCGGTTGCCCGGAATTCGCACATGGACATCCGCGCCTTCTTCCTCCGCGTTTTCCGAAAGACCGAGTTCCTGCAGAACGTTTGCCTCCAGGCGCTCTACATAGATATAAGGTTGCACGCCATGCACGAATCCGATGCCCAGAGCCTCCGCTGCCGCAAACAACCCGAGGCATAGCCGCGGCCTCCGCGACAAGATTTGCCCGTCCCAATCTTCCGAACCCTTCCTTTGCTTTGATTGGTAGGAGCGTAGCGCGCCGCGGAGGGCCTTTTCTCCTTTGTGAAGGACCCATCGCATCGGCACTTCGAGGACGCGGCGCTGACTCGCAGCCTGCCAACGGTCCAGCAATTCTCGCAATCGCACGAGCCGAAGGGGGCCTTGCCCGGACTCTAGAAAGCCTGCTTTCGAAAATTCCTCCACGAACCGAAACGCACTCATCACCGACACGCCCGCTGCCTCGGCCAGTTGCGATGCCCCTTGGTAATGGCCTCTTGGGGCGGACAGATACTCCTCAGAAATCCGGGGAGCAAGGAGCACTTTGAGCATCCATTGGTTCAAATCGGATAAGAGCTGCGGGGCGCGCACGCGCACTTTATGCGGACCGACACTGCTTTGCGAATGTCTCGGCGAGTTCAGGGATTCCAGTCCATGGCCCGCGAATGATCGGAGCCCTTCCATATCCAAGAGTCCAATCGCGACTTCGGGGGCCCGCTCGCGCACAAATTGTTTCGCTTCCTCGGCGACGGAATCGGGGATACGATTCGCTCCCACGAGCGCGACAGGGATTGGATGGCCGGGGAGGCTGCGTGAATAGTGGCCCGCTTCCAGCGCGGCTTGGGACAGCAAGGGAATAATGCGATCTTTGCGGCCTTCCGAGGCCCGCTTTAGTTCAATGACCAGTTTCTTGTTATGCCGCGACACGAGGAAGTCGGGTTCAAGATTACTGTTGTCGGGCCGGCGTTCTTCGAGGACCTTCCAGCCCTCCTCACGGAACAGACTGGCTACGATCCGCCTGAGTTGGGCCTCGCTGTCGACCGATGGATTTGGATAATGGCCAGGCATAAGATTATCATGGCCACGTTAATTATCATGGCCATGATAGACGCTTCCTCGTTCCTGCGTCAACCTTTACTTACGTGATGGTCCCAAATCGCGGCAACGCGCCAGGTGCAGGTCGCTCTTACCGTCCTCCGTTGCCACAAATCTCCCATCGCACACAGATACAATATGTCCTCAGAACTCGCGCGAGTATTCATGCCTTGAACGGGGCATACGAAGAATCTGACAGGATGATTCAGCTATTTGCTTCTGCTGGTTGCAGAGAAGCCGGCGGCACGGACTGCTCGTTCGCTGGAAATTCTCTCGAACTGTTGCGGAAAGCACGTTGCTCAGCCCATTCTGTCAGCCGCACACGAACGCCGGACGACTTTCCGGATGGCGCACTGCTGACCAATTGTTGCTCTACCTCGCGAAACCAATACCGGCCCAAGCAGCTGCGCAGTCTGTTTGCCAGACGGTGGTGACATCCGATGCTCGGCTCCGCGCTCGTGCGCGACCCGAAGTTCCAAGACCGCGTCGTTGCTGAAACGCGCGCCTTGCTGTCGACGATTCCAAAATGATACGGGGAGGCTTGGGCCTGTTTGGGGTTAGCCCTGCGAAGTCGGCATCTTGTCAAGAAATCAAGCACTGACGAGATGAGCGTTTGTGAGGACCGGATCGTGTGATTCAACCGGCCAAGCGAGGAGGCGCGCCCCCCTCTGTCCGGCGAGGGATGACAGCAGGCACCCCTTTCCCTATGACCGGGCCGAATCCGATTTTCCCGTTGCGTTAAGAACACTGATGGGATTCCAGACGGACACGTGGTAGGTAACCCACAGCGCGAGGCAGTAGAAAAGCACGCGGAAAGGATCGAGAAATACTCAGTGCAGTAGATCAATTGGAGCCGAGTAGACCAAATGGAGCCGAGTTCCCTGTAAGTCTACTGGCTGCAACGAAATTGGTAGGGGCGGTGGGGATCGAACCCACGACCTTCGGCACCTAACTCTTCTGTTTGCTCAAATTTAGAACTTTTCCCATCCTAAGAAGTACCGAATAAATAGGCTCAACCGGTACCTACGCCCCTGATTGGGATTCGGCGGAAGTGAGAAAACCCCTTAATCGACCCAACAAACAGCCTCATCGGCTAATAAGGCGATGTATCTGCCGCTCCTACTGAGCACCCCTGTTGGGGTGTCCCTACCGCAAAATTCAGAAAAGTTTCTGTAATGAACGGCTCCGCCATTCATCATGCTTCTTGACGCGCAAGACCCGATTGCCGCGAGTCACTGGCGCGATAGCGGTACGGGCCAAGACGGGTGATGAGTAGGGCGGCAGACAAAGTCGCGGCCAGAAAAGCGATAAGGGAGGCCCGGTACGAGCGTGTGAGGTCGAAGCTCCATCCCATCAAGAGCGGGCCCACGGCGCCGGACAAAATGAAGGTGGCGAGGACTACACTGTAGATCTGCGCGAACGAGCGAAGACCAAAATAGCGGCTGACGAGGTATGGGATCATGTCTACCTCGGCACCCAAGCCCAGGCCGATCAGGAATGCTCCGAGGAAAGCCGGGCGTGGCGCCGCGCCGACCAGAAATAGGCCGATTCCCGCGGCGACACAGACGAAGAACCAAGCAGCGACTCGCGCAGCAAACAAGCGGTCAAGCAAGTAGCCGGTCCCAACGCGGCCACTCATGACAGCGGCGCCTAAGAGAGAACTTCCCAATGCTGCACCTTGCAGACCTACGCCGCGGTCGTTAAGCATGGCTGCGGTGTGAACGATGCAACCTTGGACGCTTGCACCGACGAGAAATAATGAGGAAACGATCAGCCAAAACGCGGAGCTTCGCCATGCTTCAGACGCCGTCAGACCTGAAATATCGTGGCGTGCTGGCGCAGGGCTGTCTGCCGACGCGACTCCGTCCGGTAAGAGTCCGAGATCCTCTGGCTTTTCCTTAAGGAAAGCGGCCACGATGGGTACGGGAATAAGAAGAACCGCAACGCCGAGAATCGCGTAGGCGTTCCGCCAGCCAAAGTTCGCGATCAGATGCTGCGCGAAGGGCGGCATGATCATAGCTCCGCAACCTATACCAAGCATCGTGAGTCCAAGAGCCAGACCCCTTCTCCGGTCGAACCAGAAGGACACTACATTTCCGTAAGCGAGGGGTCCGAGACCAATGGATGCTGCCAAAGCAAAGGCGACGTAAGAGACATAGAACTGCCCAATGCCGCCTGACAGAACCCTAATGGAGAGAAGGATCAGGCCAAACATGACCGCAGAAGGGAGGATTACTCTGCGCGTCCCAAAGCGAGCGATCAGCCAACCAACAAACGGAGTGCAGATCGCGTCAGCGATAGAACGAAGAGTGTAGGCCAGTGAAACGGCGGCACGGGTCGAGTGGAAGTCCTGGACGAGAGGCTTGAGGAAGACGCTGAAAGAATAGACCGTTATGGGAACGCCCCAGAAAACGGCGACCAGGGCAGTGAGTACAACCCACCAGCCATAAAACAAGTGATGGCCATGGCGCGAGGTCAATGCCGATGCATTCGGTGGCAGCGAGCCGGTTTGCCGGGAGGTGTCGGTCATCCGAAAGCTCACTGATTGTGGGCCGAATCGTGTGCTTGACCTTGTTTTGCGAGCACGATCGTCTGGACAAAGGAGTGAAACGGCGTAGGCGGGTCTGACAGACGCCGAACGAGCTTTTCCTGCAAGAGATCGGGAAAGGCACTGCGCTTGCGCTCGTCGGCGATAGCGGCAGCCAAAGAAGGAGCGAAAATCGAGCGGAAAAAGCGGGCGTGGCGCGTCGCCAGCGCTTGCTTGTTTGAGTCGCGCTCATAATCGGCCCAGGCGGCGTCTGGGAGCGTGAGCAATTCGTAGTGCTCAAGCGTGAGGCCGTGAAATTGATTGTCCGTAAACGGCGCCAAGAGCTCGCTCCGCCGCCGGGGGTAGGAGCCCACAACCATGCGGGCACGTTCGTCAGCTGTGATCGCTCCCTCCGTTACCAACTGTGCGAGCGCTTCGTTCGCGTGCAGGAAAACGGGCTCAAGCCCGCTAACGCCCTCGTCATCCATTCCGGGAAGCACGACGACCAGCCGGCCACCGGGCTTCAACTCAACGGCTCGGAGGGAAAGGAAAGCCTTCCAGTCCTCGGCGGCCTGGCGTTCGAACGCCTCTCGCACAGTCCCTGTGGCAACGCGTGGAACAAAGTGGCCTGGAATTCTCGCCGGATTCCGGCTCAGCCACACCGCCGCATATGACGACCAGCCAAGATGAACATACGCCTTGGGAAACACGTTCTCGTAGAATGACCTTCCAATGGCTGACGGAAAAACGCTCGCATCATCTAGAGAATAGCGTTCAGGGTCGGCGTGAAGCACTTCAAAGAGCGTATTGAAATCGTTGGCGGGCTGGTCGACGTGCACGACGATGATAGGCCGAGCGGGGCCAACACGACCTCGCAATGTTCTGATGGCCGCTCGCAGGGGCGGAAGAGAGTTCTTCCCTTGCGACGAACCGTAATCGGCGATGACCAGCGGCTGGTCGGTGCTGTCGAGCGCGATTGTTCGCGCGGCCTGCTCCAGCAATGGCAAAGCAAGGCCTGCTCCGCCCGCTGGAATCGCGGAATGCAGATTGTAAGAACCGCCGCTTTCCATCACGCCGTGAGGTGCGGCTGCCCGTTGCCCCATGGTGGTTCCTTTCGCGGTAGAGTGGCGTTAGGATCGCGTGTCTGAACGATTGCAAACTATGTTAGGGTTGCGGCGAGCAATCGCAAAGACACAGCAACGAGGAGAAACCTACGCTACATCCTCCGGCCTAATTCTGTCCAACAAATAGTGCAGTCGGCAGGCCTGGCGTTTCATCGCTTCATGTTCGGCACTCAACGAACTGACTAACTGAACGGGCGGGTCGGCGTTGTCTTACGGTAGCTCCGTCCTCTTTGCGTCTCTAACCCTACTCTACTCCATCACTGACGGCCCCAAATGAAAGGAGAGTGAAGCAGCGTCCACTCTCCGTCAACTTCAAAACGAATTGAAGCAGGTTCACGACTGAGTGATAGAGGATAGAGACGCAACAGAGGAAAGGGCCTTGCGGATCTTCACTTCGTTGCGACGGATGGCGTTAGCGGCCTTCTCGTGCTGGCGCCGTTGGGCTTCCAAGGTCTTCAACTGCGCTTTCAGAGATTCGGTGATTGACATGGTCGGTAGCTCCTCGGCCTCAATCTACCCACGAGTTGTAATTTCTCGGTAGGTCATGCGATAGAGCAGCCTTACTTTCGCAAGCGATTGATGGCAGTGTTACGAGTGGCACCAGTGGCCTTGAGAACATGCGTGGGCAATTCCCAAACGCCGCAGGGCCTTACAGAAACACTGGAGGACGTCATGAGCCAGACTTTCCGCCAAAGCTGCCGATGGCTCGTTTTTCTCACCCCGTTTCTAGGCGTGCCGCTGGCTTGGGCCCAAAACCCCAATTCACAAGTGGGGCGAGAAGTCGCGATACAACAGCCATCTGCAGGACGGCGAAGAATTCAACACGCCCGTGAGCCAATTGATCCGCTACGGCGCGCAGCTCTTCAATGCCAAGTTCACAATCCAAGAAGGAGCGGGCCGTCCCTTGTCAAAAGGGACGGGCGCTCCCGTCTCGGACCCAACTTCGCCGCTGGTGTTTCCTAGGAATTTCGACCGCATCTCCTTCCCCGAAGCAAACGCCTGTTCGGGTTGTCACAATGCGCCCGTCGCAGGTGCTGGCGGCGATCGCGTAACGGAAGTCTTCGTTTTGGCACAGCGTTTCGATCATCTCACCTTCGATCACGCCGACGGCATTGGGACGCGTGGGAGCGTGGACGAATCCGGAAAGTTTGTCACGATGGAAAACGCCACCAATGATAGGAAGACCATCGGCATGAACGGATCCGGCTTCGTTGAAATGCTGGCCCGACAAATGACTGCGGACCTGCAGGCAGAGCGTGACGCGACTCCTCCAGCGAGCAGCCGGCAATTGACGTCGAAGGGAATTTCCTTCGGAATCCTAACGCATAACGCGGACGGGACCTGGAATGTTTTCCAAGTGCAAGGACTAGTGGCGCCGAGCCTGTCTACCAAGGGCACCACTCCACCAAATCTGATTATCCGGCCATTACATCAGGTCGGTAATGTGATCTCACTGAGGCAGTTCAGCAATAATGCCTTCAACCATCACCACGGCATGCAGGCGGAAGAGCGTTTCGGGCTCAATGCCGATCCTGACTTAGGCTTAGAATCGCGACCGTTACCTGGTGATGGCAGGATGGAATGGGGCCCACTCGGATGCGCCTCCGGCCGGGACCCACTACTCTGGGAACTCGCCGAGCCGTAACGGGTGACACCCGCCTTACGGGAGTTTAGGGGGGAACGAGGAAACGTCGGCATCATTCGGTAGCAGCCGACAAGGCTGCGAATCTTGCGAGATGAAAGTTCTCGTTCCGCCAATTGCCTGTTGTAAGGCGGATAGCATGTCCGATGCGTGCGAAGGTAACGACGCACGTTCTGCTCGGATGTAAAAAGCCTCGGCTGACCTGCTGGGGAACTTGCAGCGGTAGGAACGATCTGGGAGGCTAGCAAACTCGGAGGCCGGAACATAATGAAATAGCTGCAGCCTCGAAAGCCCACCCGTGAAAAGTCGTGTTCACGGAAGGAAGCGGGAAGCCGACCCAATCGAATGATGGGGAAGGCCGATGAATGCTGAGGAAGAACCAGGCAAACGCACTCAGCAAACCGCCGGGGTATGGGCTCGGGCATCTGGGGAAGGATTCGAACTCCTGAGTGTCGAAGAACTGTCTCCGGCGCGAACTTTTTCATTTTGTGACCGACTTGCATGGGAATTTCTGAGAAACGGAGAGGCAGATGAAGCTTCTGCGCTGTCTTGCTGTAATGTGCTTTCTGCTCGGAACCTGTCACGCCCAGTTGCCGGAATACTATCAAACCATCAACCGCGTCACGTGGCTCTCGCAGAACATCGACGCGATTTTGCCCGCGTGGATTGCACTCGGAATGACCGATATCCACAAGTACGCGAACATCAAGGCCGTGGGGACTGATCATGGCAAGCCCGCAACCATCCATACCTGGCAGGTTACCGGACGCCTCGGCAACCTGACCGTCAATTTTCTTCAGCCAGCCGAAGGCCGGTTGAACTCCTACAATGATTTTCTGGAAAAGCATAAGGACGGCATTTTTTCTGTTGTCCATGAGGTTCCCACCAGGGAGGCGATGGACAAGGAGATTCAGCGCATAGCCAGCCTCGGAGTAAGTGTGCTGCAGCAGGTTACGTTTGAAATCGACCACACGACGGTGACCTACACCTACTTCGACACGGAGCCACAGGGCAAATACGTTCTTGGCCTTGTCTACTGGTCCAGCGGAGCGCCCAAGCCTCTGGAGCAGAAAACCGTCTCCCACATCGCTCCTGTTGTTCGCGATGCGGCTGCGGTTACCGACTTCTGGCAGAAGCTTGGCTTCCCTGGTTTTGAGCTGGAGCATGCTATGCCACGCGACGATTCGCGCTATCGCGGCCAGCCGCTTTCGCTGGCGTTTGAAGTGGGCTTTCAACGAATCGGCTCCATCAGTTATGAGTGGATTCAGCCACCATCCACTCCAGCCAATATTTATGAAGATTTCCTGAAGCGCCATGGCGAAGGCATCCAGCACATTGGCATGCCTGTAGACGATCTATCCAAAGCTACTGCCGCATATGAAAGACTCGGCTTTCCGGTGTGGCAGGCCGGAGCATGGGGGGATATCGGAAAGCCTGATTCCGGGCAGTACCACTATATGGACACGGACAAAATCGGTGGCGTAAGTGTTGAGCTGATCCACGCCTATTAACCGCCAAGTCAGCCTTATCCTACCGGGAGCACCTGCCACTTATACTTGGGAAAGTTCAGCGGAAACCGAATTGAGACCCAGTACCTAAGTTAAGTTATCGGTAACGCGACGCCTGATAAACGCGTTTGCACTAAACCGCTAGCGCGGTAGTGGTGGCGCTGTAGTTGTGTCGGCTTATCCGGTCATACTCGTCGCTGTTCCAGTTGAACAGATCTCCCCTAAGCAAGGCCTCTTTGCCAAAGCATGGAGCGGCTGCTCGCAGCGGCACATTCCATCTTGCAAAGGAGCTTTCCATGACATCGCTTCGACAACGGTTTATCGAGGACATGCAGGTCCGGAACTTTTCGCTGGTAACACAAGCCTCCTACACCCGAGAAGTCTCGGAATTTGCCCGCTACCATCCTGACAACCCATGTTTCGATTCTTTCCGAACGCTAAGCGCTCACTGGATTCTCTCCTTGACTTGATCACCGATCTGGTCGTAGAAGCGCTTCTTTTCTTCCGTCTCCTGTTCCGCTCGCGCACACTTTGACCTGGTTACTTCGCCCAGCCACAGGCATGTAACATTGTTCCTGGCTGGCGAAGTCACAATTCGCCAGCCACACGTTTGGGAATCTGGCGCCTCAAGGGGTCAGATACTTCTTGTCGGATCTGGTCCCCACAGGGCCATTCTGGAGCAGCATGATGATGAACTAACCTAGGTGACGAACGTGAAAGCCGCGCAGGCTGGAAATGACACCGGGTTTCTGGTTTCTTGTTCTTATCAGGGGCGCGGTCGAGGATTCTGAGTGAACAATCGTCGAATGATCCTACAATCGCAAACCGGAGAGCTTCCGCCAAGCAGGAAGAAATCCTTTTACTGTAGGGCACAACGATTTGGCGAACTGCGACTCGAACCTCGCACGGCTACCGTGTTAAAAAACCAGGTCGGAGAGAGCCCGCCAGTCACGGCCTATCTGGGTGCAACTCGCCGAGGACTGCTGATTGGAAGATAGGTACTTATCTCAACGGCTGTTCTCCCCCGCCAAGTACGCATCAGGCGTAGCGAAAGAGTGCTTTGAAACCGTAGTCCATGTGCTGCTGGATGTGGCAGTGAAACAGGGATAGGCCAGGCTGATCGGCGGTAAAATCGACGATCGCGCGACCGTAGTAAGGAACCACAACCGTATCCTTAATAACACCGGCAGTCTTTTTGCCATTGATCTCAGTCAGTTCGAAACTGTGTCGATGAAGATGCATGGGATGAGCGTCATCGGTACGGTTGCGCATGACCAGCCGGTAACGCGTTCCTTGTTGCAGCACGAACTCGCGTTCGTGGGGATACGGCTTGCCGTTGACAAGCCATAAATTGAATCTGCCCGCTCCACCGGGAATCTTCTCGAAAACCAGTTCGATGGTCTGCTGCGGAGGGGGCGAAGTGGAGCTGGCAGTTCCGAAGATCGTATAGTCCCATGCAAACTTGAACGGATCGATCCATTGCGGTTGACGATGCTGCCCAGCGTACTCCACGACGGCGCCGAGGCCGGACTCGCGGATGATCTTCTCTGTTGAACCGAGAATCCAGATTCCTGGATTATTCATCTCGATCACCACATCGGCACGCTCACCCGCACCTAGGAAAATCGAATCGAGTCCGCTCGGAGAGGGCACCGGGTTCCCATCGAGTGCGATCACCTTCATTTTATGGCCAGCCAGCGCGATGCGGCGGTTTTCGATGGCACTAGCGTTGAGGAAATGAATCAACAGACGCTGGCCCTCGCGGACGCGAATCGGCTCACCGGATCCAAGTGCCTTGTCGTTGATCGAGTAGGTCAGGGAACCGACTTCGAGGCCGTCGGGGTCGGTGTTCAGAGTGGCAGGCTTCTCGAGTAGCGGCCCATCGTGGGTATCGTCGTCTTCGTCCTCCATGGTGCCGGTGAAGAACGGCTCCCAATCGCGCAGCGCGAGGAAAAGCTCCTGATCGTATTGCCCGGGATTGTTGCTGCCCTCAACGTAGACAAAACCAAACTGGCCTGTATACGCGCCTTTATGGAGGTCAGCCATCGCCATGGCATGCGAGTGGTACCAGCGGCTTCCCGCCGGACGGGGGCTGAGTTGGAAGCGGCGCCGGCCATGCGGCGGTACGAGCGGCGAACCCTCTTCCTCCGTGCCGTCCACTTCCGGCGGAACGAGCATGCCATGCCAATGCACGAGCTCAGGCGTATCGGTGTCATTTATAACGTCGACGGTGACAGGCTTTCCTTCCCGCATGCGCAGCACGGGGCCGGGCGCGGAGTTGTTATAACCGATGGTCGAGAGAATGTGGGAGCGGTCGAGTTCGACGGTAACGGGCGCAATGCGAAGTGTATGATCGGCGATGGTGTCGGAAGGCGACCGGTGTTGTGGATCGTCCTGAGCGGCAAACGCCAGCCGTGCCATTCCGGCCTGCGCCAAGACCATGCCGCCGAGTTGGAGGAAGTTGCGCCTCTGCACAATCGTCGCTCTCGTATTGGCTGGGCATTCTTGCATGGTCTCACGGTGGAAGTAGCAGGACAAGCGTGGGTGGAATATGGGTGAAACTGCAACCAAGGCAGGTGTTCCGTCGTCTAACCTATTCTCGCCCGCTATTGCTCTCCGCGGAGGTCCTTTATGAAGCTTGCGCGCGCCGCACTGGCGAGTATAGGTGCCACTGTCTGCTGCGCGGGGCTTTGGGCTTTCCAGCGGACCGGCAACTTCGGCTTTGGCAAGGACGACGCGCCAACCAACGGCAAAGCGGAGTTCTACTGGTCGCGGTTGGCATACTCCACAAATATGGCAAGCTACGGTGGCTACGGGCGACACGGATGGCGGGGTTCCTGGTCGCGCGACTATCCTAAAGCGGACCGGCAGTTTCTGATCGCCATGCACCGGCTGACCCGTATCGACGGACGGCCAACGGAGCAGGTGGTTACGCTCAATAACAATGACATATTCAATTATCCGTGGATTTACGCTGTCCAGGTGCAGAACTGGACATTCACCAACTCTGAAGCCAAGCGATTACGCGAGTACTTGCTGAAGGGCGGTTTTCTGATGGTGGACGATTTCCACGGCACCGAGGATTGGGAAAACTTCATGAACGGTATGCGGCAGGTGTTGCCCGACCGGCCCGTTGAGGACTTGCAGAGCGGCGACGAAATCTTCCATACCCTGTATGACATCGACGACAAGATGCAGATACCCGGCG
>Ga0210409_10005060_pt1 | contig 13937 bp, 7 predicted proteins | sample IncBWH17MmetaG_FD_161649 | JGI IMG/M metagenome (GOLD analysis project Ga0210409, IMG submission 161649) | Forest soil microbial communities from Barre Woods Harvard Forest LTER site, Petersham, Massachusetts, United States - Inc-BW-H-17-M | ecosystem: Environmental > Terrestrial > Soil >... | reverse complement strand
GGAGGCGCAAGATCCTTCTCAGCAGCCGGCGGGTGCGCCACCAGCGTTCGGCACCGGCCCTGGTGTAGGGCCGCAAGTCTCCGTTAACACGCTCACCGAAGCCGAAAAACTTGTACAGATCGAACTGACGAAACCGCAGCTAGAAATGGCCGCGTCCAGCTGGCGCGGAAACCTAGCCTCAGTCTACGAGCGCCGCACCGGCCCGCACAAATTGGATTTGCCTCCCTCCGTCGTTCCGTATTCCAGTTGGAATCCCGTCCTTCCCGGACGCAAGGCCGGTCCCGAGCGAAACCAGTTCGTCCGCAGCAAAACCGATCCCGGCCCGCTGCCAAAAAGTGAAGACGAAATCGCCTTCTCTCCCGTCACGCGCCTCTCTCGCTGGGTCGAGACGCGCCAAATTACTTCCGAGCGCCTCACGCAAATTTATTTGAAACGTCTCGAGCAATTCAATCCAAAGCTCCGCTGCGTCATCACCCTCACCAAAGATTTGGCCCTCGCACAAGCCAAGCAAGCCGACGCCGAAATTGCCGCGGGAAAATATCGCGGCCCCCTCCACGGTATTCCCTGGGGCGGAAAAGATTTGCTCGACACCGCGGGCATCCCCACCACCTATGGCGCCGAACCATATCGCAATCGTATCCCGAAAGATGACGCCGCCGTCGTCCAGCGCTTGCACGCCGCGGGAGCGGTCCTCGTCGCAAAGCTCAGCCTCGGGGCCCTCGCCCTAAACGACATCTGGTTCGGCGGGCAAACCGTGAATCCCTGGCTGCTCGAAGAAGGCGCTTCCGGCTCCAGCGCTGGTCCTGGCGCCGCCACAGCCGCGGGACTCGTCGGATTCTCCATCGGCAGCGAAACCGGCGGCAGCATCGTCTCCCCCAGCATGCGCTGCGGCATCACCGGCTTGCGTCCCACTTACGGCCGCGTTCCGCGCACCGGCGCGATGACCCTCTGCTGGTCGCTCGACAAACTGGGGCCTATGACCCGCAGCGTCGAAGATGCTCTGCTCGTCCTGAAAGCAATCTCCGGCCCCGATCCTGGCGATTTGCAAAGCGTCCCCAGCAAACTCGACTACGACGCAGACGCGAGCGTGAAAGGATTGCGCGTCGGCTATTTCCCAAAGTGGATGAAAGAACAGCCCGCCACCGATGTAGATCGCGCCGCACTCGAAGCCGTGAAAAAAGTTGGCATGGTTCCTGTCGAAGTTTCCATTCCCGACTGGCCCTACCAATCCCTGAATCTCATTCTCTTCGCCGAAGGTGCCGCCGCCTTCGAAGAACTCACCCTAAGCGGCGAAGCCGACCAACTGAAAGTCCAGACCTACGACGCCTGGCCAAATCTCTTCCGCCAATCGCGCTTCTTGTCCGCCGTGGATTTTGTTCAAACCGATCGCCTGCGCCGCAGAGTTGCCGAAGAAATGGCCCGCGTCTTCTCCGAAGTGGATCTGCTCCTTGTCCCCTCGCTCCGCGACGAAATGCTCACCATCACCAATTTCACCGGCCAGCCATCGCTCACCATGCGCGCCGGTTTCGTCGAAGTCGCCGAAGCCCGCACCGACTGGGCCCCCGACCCCAGCCGCCCGCTGCCAAAATTTTCTCCGCCCCGCCGCGTCCCCCATGGCGTCACCCTCATCGGCCGCCTCTTCGAAGAAGGCACCCTCGGCCGCGCCGGCCTGTCCCGCGAACGCGCCTTCAACGTCGTCTCCGAGCACCCTCCTGGATTTCTAGCCTGAATGCTCCGGCTTTTTTGATTGGGAGAGCCGGAATAGTTTGAAAGGCAACCTGATAATAATTCTGGGTATCGCCTTTACCCAAAAATAGATCCAGAATGTCAACCATTCGAACACAAGAATAGTGACACGCAATGAGGAAGCATCGAACTTTCTATCCGCATGGGCAAAGAACGAAATGTTTTCTCCGTCCCACGCCATGGAGAATTTGGGCTTATATCGGACGACGGAGAGTCGAGGGAGTCGCAGTCCCACACCCCAACTCAATGGTTCCAGCAAAAAGGCCTTGCCATCCTTTTCGAAGGTCACCCATGCATGGCCTTCACCGTAACGGCCGGCCGTGCCCACAACAAATCTAGAAGGGTAATTCATGTGGATAAGTTGACGCCAAGTCCATAAGGCAAAATCTTCACAGTCACCCTTTCTTGATTGCTCAAAATCGTCCGGAGGTTGCCAGTAGTCATTCTCGCCGAACTGTTCTTTGTCCGTGACGTATTTACACGTCGACAAAAAACGCCGGAGTTCGGAAAAATCAGAGCACCATTTTTTCAGAGGTTGGCTTAGAAAGCGGCCAGGTGGAAAAGTGGATCGGAATCCACTGCGCCCGCGCAAATCCGGCCTAAAGGTTTTTCTACCGTCTGCATCGTAATAATCTTGGACAATTTCACCGATCAAAGAACCCACCACACATCTTAACGGGATCGGCGCTAAAACGTTAAGCTCGCTGGTGGACCTGCATCGGTAATCCGTATTTCGGGCGCAGCGTAATGCTGAAAAAAGGCGTGACCACTGCGTCTGGCGCAAGCGTAAAGCGATAACGTTGCGCAATTGTCGCCAGCAACAGCGTCGCCTCCATCATCGCGAACCCTGCCCCGATGCACACGCGTGGCCCTCCTCCAAAAGGAAAGTACGCGAACCGCGGAATGCGCCCCTTTCGAATCGGGTCGTCGCGCCACCGCTCCGGGTCAAATCGCTCCGGATCCGGGAAAAACCGCGCGTCGCGCTGCGTCACCCACTGCATGATGAAAACATTTGTGCCCGCCGGAATGCGGTATCCGCCCACCTCGAAATCCGCCAGCGCGCGCCGGCCGACTCCCCACGCCGGCGGATACAAACGCATCGATTCCTTGATCACCATCTCGGTATAGGGAAGCCGCGGCAAATCCGCCAGCGTCGGCGCCTGCCCGGCCAGCACCGAATCGAGTTCCGCAGCCAATACTTTCTCGACGTGCGGATTTTGCGAAAGCAGATACCACGTCCACGTCAGCGCGTTCGCCGTCGTCTCATGTCCCGCGATGAACAGCGTCATCACTTCCTCGCGCAGTTGCTCATCGCTCATGCGCTCACCCTGGTCGTTCCGCGCGTCCAGCAGCCGTTGCAGTAAATCATTCGCCGGAGTCTTACTCACTCGCCGCTCCCGGATAATCGAGAGCACAATCTTGTCGAGCCGCTTTTTCGAACGCATCAGCCTCGGCGTCTTCGGAATAGGGAACCGATCCGGCAGCATAAAATGAAGCGCCGCCTGCGTGAAGAATCGTTCCATCACCGCCGCAACTTCCTCGCCGATGCTCCGCGCCACATGGCCAACTTTCGCGCCAAAAAGCGCTTTCGCCACGATGTCCAGCGTCAGCTCCGCCATCTCATGGTGCAGGTCACGGCTTTCTCCATCCTTCCAGCGCGACAAGTGCGTCGCCGCCGAGTCGGCCATAATTTCCGCATACACCGCGATGTTCTCATGGCGAAACGCCGGCTGAATCAGTTGCCGCTGTGCCTGCCACGAAGCGCCTTCATTGGTCAACAATCCGTTGCCCAGAAAAAATTTCAGCGCCCCGTAGTCCCGCGATTTGTGAAAATTCGCCGCATTGCGAACAAGCACGGCTTCAATGTGATCCGGGTGCGTCAGTTGGCACATCGGAACATGCAGAAAGCGGTAGCAGACGATGTCGCCGTAGTCCCGCGCGCAGCGTTCCGAATGCCCCGGCCAGCTACGCGCCAGCTCTCTCGCGCTCCCCAGGAAAAAATTCCCCTTCGGCCCTGGAGGCGAGGGAAGTTGTGGAGACATCACCGCATGCGCCATCTTGAGAGTGTATCCCTTTGCACTGCGCGCGAGAACCCTGAGTTATCGGACACGGCGCTGTTATTCGTTTATAATCCGCTGGAGGATTTCGGCTGGTTCACGCCCCGAATTCTCTTTCACAAAAATTGTCACGGAACCACATCGCCGAATCGGCAAAGGGGAGAGTTGGATGATCCGCAGCACGACGCACGTCAGGGCCATGGTGAGATTTCTTAAATTTGCAGCTTGTGCGGTGGTGTTAGCCATTTCCGCGCAGCCTCAAGTCTCGGCCCAGCAGAACGACAACGCCACCCTTTCCAGCGAAACTCCCGCCCACTTCCAGCCAGTCACCAAAGATTTCGACTACGAACGTCGCGACGTAATGATCCTCATGCGTGACGGTGTAAAACTCCATACCGTGATCGCCATCCCGAAAGGCGCCAAAAACGCTCCCATCCTTCTTACCCGCACTCCTTACAACGCCGACGAACAAGTCAGCCACCGCGCCAGCTCGCATCTCGGCCCCGCCCTCTGGGGCTACGACAACGCCACTGAAGTCATCGTCGAAGACGGCTACATCCGCGTCATCCAGGACGTTCGCGGCAAGTACAACTCCGAGGGCGACTATGTCATGACCCGCCCGCTTCATGGGCCGCTGAATCCCTCGCCCGTCGATCATTCCACCGACACCTACGACACGATCGATTGGCTCGTCAAAAACATTCCCGAAACCAACGGCAAAGTCGGCATCCTCGGCATCTCCTACGACGGTTTCCTCCCTTTAATGGCCCTGGTCAATCCGCACCCTGCTTTGAAAGTCGCTGTGCCCATGAACCCGATGGTCGACGGTTGGATGGGCGACGACTGGTTCCACAACGGCGCCTTCCGCCAGCAAAATCTGCCGTATATCTACGAACAGGAAGCCACGCGCAAGAACGAGGAGAAGTGGTGGTCAGGCGTCCATGACGACTACGATCTTTATATGCGCGCGGGCTCGGCCGGCGAACTCGGCCGCGAACACGGCATGGAGCAACTTGGCTTCTGGAAAAAACTGATCGAGCATCCCAGCTACGATTCCTGGTGGCAGCAGCAGGCAATGGACAAAATCCTCGCCGCCCAACCGCTCAAAGTCCCCACGATGATTGTCGACAGTCTTTGGGACCAGGAAGATATCTACGGCGCTCCCGCACTTTACAAAGCACTCAAGCCCAAGGACGCAGCCAACGACAAAGTCTTCCTCGTCCTCGGCCCCTGGCATCACGGCCAGGAAATTGAAGATGCCAGCACACTGGGCGCCCTCCATTTCAACAGCGACACTGGTCTCTACTTCCGCCAGGAAATTCTGCGCCCGTTTCTTGCGCGCTATCTGAAAGACGGTGCCCCGCAATCGGAAGTCGCGCCCGTAAACGCCTTTGAAACCGGCACCAACCGCTGGCTCAAGCTGAACAGTTGGCCCTCGGGATGCCCCGCCGGCTGCAGCGTCAAGCCGACGCCTCTCTATCTCGCCGCCGGACTGAGGCTAAGTTTCCTCGCTCCCGCCAAAGACGATGCCGCCTACGAAGAATACGTCTCCAATCCCGCAAAGCCCGTGCCATTCCGCGCTCGCCCGATTCAACCTGTCGGCTATGTCGACGGCATGACCTGGCCTGAATGGCTCGTCGACGATCAACGAGAAGCCTCCGGCCGCCCCGATGTCCTCACCTTTGTTTCCGACGAATTGAAAGAACCACTCAAAATCAGCGGTCAGGCCATCGCTAATCTGGTTGCCTCCACCACCGGCACAGATTCCGACTGGGTTGTCAAACTCATCGACGTTTATCCCGACGAGGTCGTGGGCGAGCCCGCAATGGGCGGCTATGAGCTGATGGTCACCGCGGACATCTTCCGCGGCCGCTATCGCGAAAGCTTCGAAAACCCAAAATCCATCCCGCGTGACACGCCGCTCGCCTACCGTTTCGCGCTGCCCACGGCGAACCACGTTTTCCTGCCCGGCCATAAAGTCATGGTTCAGGTGCAGTCGAGTTGGTTTCCCCTCTACGACCGTAACCCGCAAACCTTCGTCCCCAACATTTTCTGGGCCAAGCCCGACGACTATCGAAAAGCCACCCAGCGCGTCTACCACACCCCCACCCAATCCAGCTTCATCGAATTGCCAGTAGCCACCACCAAATAAAAGTGGCACAGCCATTCCTGGCTGTGCTCTTGGGCTTGCATTTTCCTACTCTGCCATCCCGACCGAAGCAGCGGCGCCTTTTGTCGGTGCGGAGTGCAGGGACCGTGGCAAGGTCTTGGCTCTGGGAACGCTTGCCTTTGTAGGACCACCCTCCGAGGCCTCCCCTCAAATCTTCTGCTCTTTCCACTTCCCCCGCCGAAACAACAACACCCCCGCCAATGCAATCGCGCACTCCGCCACAACGATGGAATAGTACGCCCCCTTGGCTTGCCACCCCGCGCGCAGCGCCAAAAAATAAGCCAACGGAATCTCCAGCAACCAAAACCCAAAGAAATTCACCACCGTCGGCGTCACGGTATCTCCCGCCCCGTTAAACGCCTGCAGCATCACCATCCCATACGCGTACCCGATGTTCCCGTAACTCAAAATGCGCAAGCACGACGCGGCCAGCGGCACCACTTCCGGGTCTTGCGTAAACAACCGCACCACCGGCGTCGCATAAATCATAAAGAAAACACCAATCACGCCCAGAAAAATCATGTTGTAAAACCCGGTCCGCCACACGGAAGTCTCTGCCCGCTCCGGCTGCCGCGCGCCCAGATTTTGCCCCACTAGTGTCGCCGCCGCGTTGCTCAGCCCCCACGACGGCATCAAAATAAAAATCAGAATCCGAATCGCGATCGTGTATCCCGCCAGCGCCGCCGAACCGAACACGCTGATAATCCGCACGAGCCCGATCCAGCTCGTATGGGCAATCGCAAACTGCAGAATCCCCGTCAGCGAGATACGCACCAGCCGGAACAATACCTTCAAATCCAGCCGAATCTGCGAAGTCAGAATCCGGATGCGTTCCGTCCCGCGTAGCAGCCGGTAAAACTGATACAGCACGCCAATGCTGCGTCCAGTAAATGTAGCCACGGCCGCGCCCGTTACGCCCAGCTTCGGAAATGGCCCGATCCCAAAAATGAAGCACGGATCAAGAATCAGGTTGATGATGTTCGAAACCCACAGCAGCCGCATCGCGACCGCCGCATCGCCCGCGCCGCGGAAAATGGCGTTGTTCAGAAATAGAAGCAGCACCACGCCGCTTCCGCCCAGCGCAATCCTGGCGTAGCCGGTGCCCGTCGCCACGATCGCCGCGGAAGCGCCCATCAACCGCAGCAGATCGCCCCCATAGAACCAGCACGGAATGCCGATAATCGCCGACACGCCGAATCCAAGAAAGATCGCCTGCGCCCCGGCAACCGCTGCGCCCTGCGGATCCTTTTCTCCAATCCGGCGCGCCACCATCGCCGTCGTCGAAAGGCTCAGCCCCAATCCCACCGCAAACACCAGGCTCAGCAGCGATTCCGTCAGGCCCACCGTTGCCACCGCATCGGCGCCCAGGCGTCCCACCCAGAAAACGTCCACGACGGCAAACAGCGATTCCAGCACCATCTCCAGCACCATCGGAATGGCCAGCAGAAGAATCGCGCGATTTAAGCTCCCGGTCGTGAAGTCCTGATGCGATCCGCGAATCGCCTCGCGGATCGAACTCCACAACCCGGGTGGAACTCCCACTGCGGCCTCAGCCGACGCTGGCTGTAGATCCTGTACGGACATGGATACCTGCACGGTCTGCGCAAGTTCGGCCCCAAAACGCGGGCACTGGCGCGGGAAAAATGGTTAGTAGAAAAACGGGAAACCGAGGGTTCCGCAGGCGATGCGGCTTTAGAGGACCGCGACCATTCGTGCGATGAACATTGTTCGATCCTTGCGGCGCTCTTCGCACGCGCCTTGAAGTAGAGTCTACGTTCCGGCAGTATACACGCGCGGCCAACGCGTTGCCAATAAAAGTTTGCGGGCCGGAAACCCGATTCGAAAGAGGCTTGGGTGCACGACTTTGATGTGATTGTTCTGGGCGGCGGCGCTGCCGGACTCATGTGCGCCATCGAAGCAGGAAAACGTGGCCGCCGCGTCGTGCTCCTCGAGCGCGCCGAGAAAATCGGCAAGAAAATCCTGATCTCCGGCGGTGGCCGTTGCAATTTCACGAATCTCCACTGCCAGCCGAAGCACTTCCTCTCCGAAAATCCTCACTTCGCCAAGTCGGCCCTGGCGCGCTACACCCCCGCCGATTTCATCGCCCTCGTCGAGAAACACGGAATTTCGTATCACGAGAAAACGCTCGGCCAGCTCTTCTGCGACCGGTCGGCCACCGAAATCATCGCCATGCTCGAATCCGAATGCCATGCCGCAAACGTAGAAATCGCTGTCAACGCGATCATCCGCGAAGTCTGCCGCGACACGTCGTTCACCGTGCGCTGCAACGCAACCGAATATCATGCCCCCGCGCTCGTTGTCGCCACGGGCGGAATCTCCATCCCCAAAATGGGCGCCACTGCCTTCGGTTACGATCTGGCCCGCCAGTTCGGGTTGAATATCGTGCAAACCCGCCCCGCCCTGGTCCCCTTGCTCTTTCATGCGGCCGATCGCAAGCGTTACAGCGACCTCGCCGGCGTCTCCACCGAAGTCATCGCCGCGGCAGGGAAGTCCGCCTTCCGCGAAAAAATGCTCTTCACTCACCGCGGCTTAAGCGGCCCGGCAATTTTGCAGGCCTCCAGCTACTGGAAGGAAGGCGAAGCGTTAGAAATCGATCTCGCGCCAGGCCGCGAAGCCACGCAAAAAATTCGCGAAGCCGGCACACGGACCGCAGCCGTAGCCGAAAAAGCTCTCCACGAATTTCTCCCGAACCGCCTCGCTGAACGGTGGCTGAAATTCCATCCGCCTAAGACCTGGACCAATCTCTCTCTCGCTGCGTTTGAAAGGGAATTGCACGCCTGGACCGTCCACCCCGCCGGCACCGAAGGCTACGAAAAAGCCGAAGTCACCGCCGGCGGCGTGGATACCGCCGAGGTTTCCAGCAAAACAATGGAATCCCGCAAAGTTCCCGGCCTCTTTTTCATCGGTGAAGTCGTTGATGTCACCGGCCACCTCGGCGGTTTCAATTTTCAATGGGCCTGGGCTTCTGGCGCCGCCGCGGGCCGCGCGCTCTGACCGCCACCTCTTTTCTCACACCAGATCAGCTGCTTGTCACTTCGGCTGCACTTCCACCGGGTCCGGCAAATGAACCGTCCCCCGCATCAGCGGCCCAATCGTCAATTCCTGTCCGTGTTGCGCGTAACGCGAAAGCACACCCGGCTGCAGCCACTCAACTCCCCACGCGTCCTCCACCGCGACAATTGTGTATGTGCCCGGCACAATAAACGCAACGCTGAACGTTCCATCGAAGTCGCTCTGGTCGCGCCGGAAATATTCGCGGTGTGATTCGGGATCTTTCGGGATCAGTACCACCATCACGCCCGCCACCGGTTTCCCCGCCTTTTGTGCAACTCCTTCCAGCTTCACGACTCCCCCGGTTACCCACGCCGTCAATTCCTGCTGCACTCCCGCCGCAAGCGTCACATCGTGACCGGAAGCTTTGAACGTCGCCGTTTCCGTGCGCGTTACGGCGTAGGCCTTCCCCTGCGTATTGCAAAAAATCGCATATTTCCCGGCGGCAAGTCCGCCAAAATTGGCCACACCTGAAGGGTCCACCTGGCTGCCCGCAACGATGCGCTGCCGGCGATCCTGAAGAAAGATCACCAGTCGATTCGGCAGCGCCTCGCCGCCTTCCGTTTTGAAAGTGATGTTCAAGTTGGAGAGGGGCTCCCCGCGCGACGTGTCGAGCACCTCGCCGTCTCGCGACAAATTCATCTCGCTCGCCTGCGCCATCTCTCCTTGTGCTCCGGAATTCATTCGCACCGAATATTTGCCCGGCGGCACTCCCACTAGTTCGTACACGCCCGGCTCTACCTGTTCCACGCCGCCGGTTTGCACCGGCTCCGCCCAATCAAACACCTGTTTTTGCAGCTGTGGTTGAGGGAATCCGTTTTGTCCGTCGTCTCCTGTCCGGAAAACAATGTGCAGCGCCGGAACTGGATTCAGTTGCATCTCAATCTCTGGATGTTCGCCGGCCTTCGCCACAATCGGCGTTGCATCCGCCGCCTCCGTCGCGCTGCTGTAGTACGTGTTCGGATACGCTGCATCCAGCGCAGGCAACACGCCAGACCGCCCGATCTCGCTAGTTGCTTGCGAGGAAGCCGCATGCACGGCGTACCACGGGGCCGCACTGACCGACACAAAATACGTCCCCGGGATCAGGCTTGAAAAATCAAAGTAGCCGAGGTCATCCGACGTCGCCACCAGAAGCCGGTTGATGCGGTTCATTCCCCCGCCATGGTCTTCCCTGAAAAGTGTCACCTGCGCGTGCCGCACCGGCTCGCCATTTTCGTCCCGCACGTGGCCGCTGATCAGCGCCACCGGATTCAGCCGCAGCACCAGTTCATCCGTTTTCAGTTCGGGTCCCGTAACAATCGCCGTCGAAAACTGTTCATGCTGCTCGTAGCTCGCCGAAATGTATCCGCGCTTCGATCCGTCCAGGGAAAACTTTCCTGCCGGGAGGCCGATGAACTCGAAACGCCCTCCCTCCGAAGTTTTCTGCCGCCCGACGCTCTTCCGCGTTTTCGTATCAACCAGCGAAATGCGCGCCTCCGCCAGCGGCGCCCCGGTCACGCTGTTCACCGCGACACCGGCGACTTTGTACGTAACGCCTGGGCCGTCGCCGCGAGAGGCTATGCTCTCGGCGGCAGCGTTTTCTTGGCTCAGGCAAAGTGCCGATAGCGCCAGCACTCCAAAAGCCCAAAGTCCCATCCGCCACGTCTTCCTTCCGCGCTCCATTCGTGCGAGTTTCATGGCTCGCCCACCAGCGCCAGCGGCGAGGACAGACGTAGCGTCTGTGACGCGGAGAGTTCCACTACCATCCCCTTTGATTCGTACTTCCGGAGCAGTTCCGCGTTTGCGGAGCCGAGCTCCGGCTTCGGGTGATCGAACGCAAGCACGCGATACGAGCCCGGGGGAATTTGCATCTCGTCAAATGCTCCGTTCTGCCAACCCTGCGTCTCCCGAAATTGGCCGGTTAAGTCGCCCAGCGGGACAAAATAGATGAAGGCCGTCGGTCCTGTAACTTGAATCTGGGAATTCGCTTCTTGACGCAGTTGTACGCTGCCGGAAATTTCCGCCCCGTCATTTCGCAAGGAAACTTCGATCGGAGAACTTGCTCCCTCAGCGCCGACCACAAGCGGACGGTGGAGCACATCCACGCCGCCCCGGGTGGCGGAGGCTGCGTAACAATTGTTCGCCGTCACTTTCATCCAATAAGTTCCCGGAGCGACGTTTTTCAGGACCAGCGCGTTCTCAGATTCACCGGGCGCCGGTTGCGACCCTACGGCTTGCGCCATACCAAACTGCTCCACTGGTGAAATTACAATCGACGCATTGAAGGGTGAAACTGCCACAACATGGTTGCCATGAACCACGGCGGTTCCCGTTGAGTTGGGTGGGGATGGAAACTCCCCCGTTATGTTCACGCTCAGCGAAACGTTCGGATACAAACTCACCACGGAGCCTTCCAACGGCCCACCCCGGACGGAAAAGTTCATGCTCCCACTCGCCCCTGCCTCGCCTTGCGCGAAAAGTTTCACCGTGTAGTTTCCGTCTGGCAGAGTTCCACGCACCACCTGCTCCCCTGCATCGTAGCCCAGCGAATAGCCCGGCCCCGGGCGACCTTGCAGAAAGACCTCTACCCCCGGATAAACCCCGGGCGGAAGATTCGCAACCCCGATCTTCACGGGGTAGTATTCCCGTCGCGCCACCGTAAGATTTGCTTGAACTGTTCCGCCCGCCGCCAGTTTTATCGGCGTGGCCGAGGAAAAATCGCTGACGTTCGGATAAAAGACCGGTGGAAAACCGTAGAGTTGGTCCCCCGGGTTGAATATCGCCGGATCCCGTTCCGTTCGCTCCAGCGTGAAAAGCTTGTATGTCCCCGCTTCCAACTCTGAAAACCGGAATTCCCCGGTCGCCCAGGTCGTAAAATTCCCCGCCTGCAGCCACCGCTCGTGCCCCTGCTCAAAATCCTGACGGTAGAGCTGCAGTTGAATGCGGTCCGTGTTGTCCACGCCCGGCAGCTGCACGTGCCCTACAATCAGCGCTTCCGGCTCCAGAGGAATGACGACCTCCGCCCGTTCGCTCCCGTCTTGCAGCACGGAAGTGCCGCTCGGATTCTGCAGGAATCCCGGCCGTCGCGCAAAGAAAGTGTTCGGCCGCGTGTTTCGTGCGTACCACTGCTGAAACTTGCGCATGCCTTCCGCATCTGTGTCAGACGTTGGAGCGGGCGGTGCCGATTTTTCTGGCGGCGGAAATTTAAATTCGAAGTGCCCGCGGTCGTCTGTCAGCGTTGCGTACCGGTTGTCCGGTGAATAGACCAGTGCCCGCGCGATGGGTTCGTGCGTCTTGCCGTTGATCACCGTCCCATGAACACTATCCGGGCCCGACACAATTACGGTACTCGGGCCACCGTTAAAAGACTGAATCGATATTTGAGATTTCAATCGCGGGGCAAGGGCCAGGCAGAATCCAAGAAGAATCGCGAAGCGGAAACTGTTCCATTCGCCGGTCCAGCGTGAGCCCGCAGTGTGGGGTAGGGGAGTTCCAGTGCAGCCCATGGCAGGTACCTAATTCGGCTACAAGTATCGCACATCAGAAAACCTGCGGCGACACCCCATTGTTCGGCGCAGGTTTGACGGAAATCCGCCGTGCCGATAGTATCGAATCAGGTTTCGCCCCATGAAATATGCCTATTTTGACTGCTTTAGCGGCATCAGCGGCGACATGACCCTCGGCGCTCTCCTGGATGCGGGTGTCTCTATCGAACAACTACGCGGTGAGTTGCAGGCCCTGAACATCCCTGGTTGGGAACTGACCACCGAAAAGGTCTGGAAAAACGGCATGGCCGCCACCCACGCCAAAGTACGCGCGCAAGACACCCAATCACATCGCTCGCTGAGCACAATTCTAGGCATCATCGACAAATCCACACTCGCTCCAGGCGTGAAGGACCGCGCCGCCGCAATCTTCAAGAAGTTGGGTGAAGCCGAAGCCGGAGTCCACGACGTCCCGCTCGAAAAAATCCATTTCCATGAAGTCGGCGCAGTGGACGCCGTCGTTGACATCGTCGGCTCCTCGATCGGCTTCGCCGCACTCGGAATCGAATCCTTCGCGTGTTCTCCACTCAACGTCGGCGGCGGAACCGCAAAAATGGCCCACGGCGTCCTGCCCGTTCCAGCGCCGGCCACCGCGCGCCTGCTTCTCGGCAAGCCCACCTATTCGAACGGTGTCCAAAAGGAATTGGTCACGCCTACCGGAGCAGCCATCGTCGCCACGCTCTGCTCCTCCTTCGGTCCGCAACCGCCCATGACCGTCAACGCCATCGGCTATGGCGCGGGCACCGCCGATCTCGAAGGCCAGCCCAACGTTCTCCGCCTGATGGTCGGCGAAGCCGCCGAAAAACGCGCTACAGCGGAATCTGAAAGCATCCGTGTACTCGAAGCCAATCTCGACGACATGAATCCCCAAATTTACGGCTACTTTCTCGAAAGAGCCCTCGCCGCAGGCGCTCTCGACGTCTTCGCCACTTCGGTGCAAATGAAAAAGAATCGCCCCGGCACGCTCGTCACCGTCCTTTGCAAACTCGAAGACGAAGCCAAGTTCCACGAGATGCTTTTCGCGGAGACTACCACTCTCGGCGTCCGCAGTTACACTGCGGAGCGCCGGGTCCTCGCGCGTCAGTGGGAAACCGTGCATACCGCTTTTGGCGAAGTGCGGATCAAAGTGGCCCGGCTCAACGGTCGCATCCGCCAGGCTTCGCCAGAATTCGAGGATTGCCGTAAACTGGCAGAAGCAAAAAACGTGCCTCTCCAGCGCGTTATGGATGAGGCCATGCGTTCCTGGTCAACGAAAAGCTAATTTTACGGCACGTTGAACTTCTTAACTTTTGAACTTTTTGACTTTGCATTCTTAACTTTGAACCTAAAACTCGGAATCGCCGAAAGCACCCAGAGACGACGGAA
>Ga0210409_10005059_pt1 | contig 13938 bp, 17 predicted proteins | sample IncBWH17MmetaG_FD_161649 | JGI IMG/M metagenome (GOLD analysis project Ga0210409, IMG submission 161649) | Forest soil microbial communities from Barre Woods Harvard Forest LTER site, Petersham, Massachusetts, United States - Inc-BW-H-17-M | ecosystem: Environmental > Terrestrial > Soil >... | reverse complement strand
GATGTTGCGGGGTCGCGGCGAGGGCATGAAGTCGCCATGCTACAGGATCAGTTGGCGGCGCTCCAGCGCCTGAACTTGACCGTTTGGTCAGACTGTCGCTACCGTGCTGGCCGACGATGGGGAACATATGGATGACATTGCGGCACGGCGCCTGGGGGCTGACGAGCTGGAGCGGAACTTCGCGGACATCCACGTCCCGCTCGACCGCAAGCGCGCCCTGATCGAGGCGAGCCGCTGCTACTTCTGCTACGACGCGCCCTGCCTGCAGGCCTGTCCGACCGGCATCGACATCCCGGGCTTCATCCGCAAGATCGCGACCGACAATGTGAAGGGTGCCGCCACCACCATCCTGAGCGAGAACGTGATGGGCGGCGCCTGTGCGCGCGTCTGCCCCGTCGAGATCCTGTGCGAGGCGGCCTGCGTGCGCCAAGCGCAGGAGAGCAAGCCGGTGCAGATCGGCGCTCTGCAGCGCTACGCCACCGACTGGCTCTTTGACCAGAAGCTGCAGCCCTTCACGCGCGCCAAGACGACGGGCAAGCGCATCGCCGTGGTCGGCGCCGGCCCGGCTGGCCTCGCCTGCGCCCACCGCCTGGCGCTGCGCGGCCACGACGTCACCGTCTTCGAAGCCAGACCCAAGGCGGGCGGCCTGAACGAATACGGCGTCGCCGCCTACAAGGTGCCGAACGACTTTGCGCAGGCCGAGGCGGCGTTCATCCTGGATATCGGCGGCATCCGAATCGAACACGGCAAGGCGCTCGGCGGCGACATCACGCTGGCGAAGCTGCGGCAGGACTTCGACGCGGTGTTCCTCGGCATGGGACTCGCCGGCGTCAAAGCCCTCGCCCTCGAAGGCGAGGACATGGCGGGCGTGATGGACGCCGTCGCCTATATCGAGCGCCTGCGCCAGGCGAAGGACAAGGGCGCCCTCGAAATCGGACGCCGCGTGGTGGTGATCGGCGGCGGCAACACCGCGATCGACATCGCCGTGCAAGCCAAGCGCCTCGGTGCCGAGGATGTGACGATCGTCTATCGCCGCGGGCCGGAGCAGATGAGCGCGACCTGGCACGAGCAGGAGCTGGCGCAGACCAATGGCGTCGGCATCAAGCACTGGGCAAGGCCGGCGCGCCTCATAAGCCAAAGTGGACGCCTGAAAGAGGTCGAGTTTGAATACACCCAGCTCGACGAGCAGGGCCGGCTGATGACCACAGACGACCGCTTTACGCTCCTGGTCGACATGCTGTTCAAGGCAATCGGCCAGAGCTTCGTAGCCTCCCCTCTAGGCAACGGCGCTGCCGGGCTGCTGGAGCGCGAGCTACTTGAGTTGAGCGGCGGGCGCATCGCGATCAACGCCGACCGCCAGACCTCGCTCGCCAACGTCTGGGCCGGCGGCGATTGCGTGCCGGGCGACGATCTCACCGTGAGCGCCGTGCAGGACGGCAAGGTCGCCGCCGAGGCGATCGACCGCGCATTGCGTGTCTAAGGGAGGAAATCCATGGCCGACCTCAGCACCACCTTCGCCGGCATTAAGTCGCCCAATCCGTTCTGGCTCGCCTCGGCGCCGCCTACCGACAAGGCCTACAACGTCGTGCGCGCCTTCAAGGCCGGTTGGGGCGGCGCGGTCTGGAAGACGCTGGGCGAAGACGGGCCGCCCATCGTCAACACCGCCTCGCGCTATGGAGCGCTGGAAGTCGGCGGCCTGCGCATGGTGGGCTTCACCAACATCGAGCTGATCACCGACCGGCCGCTGCAGGTCAATCTCGACGAGATCAAGCAGGTCAAGCGCGACTGGCCCGACCGCGCGCTGGTCGTGTCCCTGATGGTGCCCTGCGTCGAAGACAGCTGGAAGACCATCCTGAAGAGGGTCGAGGACACCAACGCCGACGGCGTCGAGCTGAATTTTGGCTGCCCGCACGGCATGTCCGAGCGCGGCATGGGGGCCGCGGTCGGCCAGGTGCCGGACTACGTCGAGATGGTGACGCGCTGGTGCAAGCAGCACACGCGCATGCCGGTGCTGGTCAAGCTCACGCCCAACGTCACCAACATCCTGGGGCCCGCGCGGGCCGCCAAGCGCGGCGGCGCCGACGGCGTGTCGCTGATCAACACCGTCAATTCGATCATCGGCGTCGATCTCGAGCGCATGGCGCCGCAGCCGGTGGTGGCCGGCAAGGGCACCCATGGCGGCTATTGCGGCCCCGCGGTGAAGCCGATCGCGCTCAACATGGTGGCCGAGATCTCGCGCGATCCCGAATGCGCCGGGCTGCCGATTTCGGGCATCGGCGGCATCGCCACCTGGCAGGACGCGGCGGAATTCCATGCGCTGGGCGCCACCACCGTGCAGGTCTGCACGGCGGCGATGCATTACGGCTTCAAGATCATCGACGACATGGTGGACGGCCTCGGCAACTGGCTCGACGCCAAGGGCCATGCCGGCGTCGCCGGCATCGTGGGCCGGGCCGTGCGCAACGTCACCGACTGGCAGCATCTGGACCTCAATTACAAGACGGTGGCGCTGATCGACCAGGAGGCCTGCATCAAGTGCGGGCTCTGCCATATCGCCTGCGAGGACACCTCGCACCAGGCGATCGCCGCCACCAAGGCCGGCAGCCAGCGGCGCTACGAAGTGATCGACGCAGAGTGCGTCGGCTGCAATCTTTGCATGTATGCCTGTCCGGTGACGGACTGCATCAGCATGGTCGAAGTAGCGACCGGCAAGGGACCGATCACCTGGCTCGAGCATCCGAACAATCCCCTGCGGCAGACCGCGAAGTGAAGGCGAGCCCCGCGCCGTCCGCTCCTCTCGCCATCGACCTGCGCGACCTGTCGCTCACCTTCGAGACGGCGGATGCGCCGGTGGTGGCGCTCTCCAAGGTCAGTCTCCAGATCAAGGCCGGCGAGTTCGTCTCGCTGATCGGTCCATCGGGTTGCGGAAAGACTACGCTGCTGCGCGTGATGGCCGATCTGGTGCGGCCGACCGGCGGCGAGATCAAGGTCAACGGTCTTTCACCCCGCGAGGCACGGCTCGCCCGCGCCTATGGCTACGTCTTCCAGGCGCCGGCTCTCTATGCCTGGCGGACGGTGCGGCGCAACCTCATGCTGCCGCTCGAGATCATGGGGGTAGCGAAGCCCGAGCGCGAAGCGCGGGCCAGGCAATACCTCGCCATGGTCGGCCTTCAGGAGTTCGCCAACAAGTTCCCGTGGCAGCTCTCGGGGGGTATGCAGCAGCGCGTGTCGATCGCGCGCGCGCTCAGCTTCGAGCCCAGACTGCTGCTGATGGACGAACCGTTCGGCGCACTCGACGAGATCACGCGCGATCGCCTGAACGAGCAGCTACTGCGGCTCTGGGAACATACGCAGAAGACCGTGATCTTCGTCACCCATTCGATTCCCGAAGCGGTGTTCCTGTCCAACCGCATCGTCGTCATGTCGCCGCGGCCGGGTCGCATCCTCGAGGTCATCGAGAGCGACCTCTCGGCCGACCGCACGCTCGACGTGCGCGAGACGCCGGCCTTCCTCGACATTGCACTCAGAGTACGTCGCGCGCTGCGTGCGGGGCATTCCTATGAGTGACGTCGCGCTCCGGCCAGCTCTGCCCCCCAGGCTGCAGCGCCTGCGCGAGGGCAGCACGCTGCCGCTCGCCGCGGTGGTCACGGCGATCATCGTCCTCTGGTATCTCGGCGCGATCTGGCTGAATGCCGGCCTGGTCGAGCAGCGGCTCGAGCAGGCCAGCCAGCCATCGACGACATCGACATTCGTGAAGACCGCCTGGTCGCTCGACCGTCCGGTGCTGCCAGCGCCGCATCAGGTGGCCGTCGAGTTCTATGACAGCGTCTTCACCCGCGACGTCACCTCGCCGCGCAGCCTGGTCTATCATGCGTACGTCACAGGCTCGGCGGCCGTCGTGGGTTTCGTCTTGGGCGCCGGGCTCGGCATCCTGCTGTCGCTGGGCATCGTGCGCTGGCGCACGCTCGATCGCAGCCTGCTGCCCTGGATCATCGCCTCGCAGACCATCCCGATCCTGGCGATCGCACCGATGATCATCGTCGTGCTGGGCAACATGGGTTTGACCGGCCTCCTGCCAAAGGCCGTGATCTCGATGTATCTCTGTTTCTTCCCGGTCACCATCGGCATGGTGAAGGGCCTGCGCTCGCCCGATCCGCTGCAGCTGGACCTGATGCGCACCTATTCGGCGATGCCCCGGCAGGTGTTCTGGAAGCTGCGCTGGCCTGCGTCGGTCGGCTTCCTCTTCGCTTCTCTCAAGATCGCGATCGCCATCAGCCTGGTCGGCGCCATCGTCGGCGAGCTGCCGACTGGCGCACAGGAAGGCCTGGGTGCGCGGCTGCTGAGCGGCTCCTACTACGGCCAGACGGTGCAGATCTGGTCGGCGCTGTTCATGGCGGCCCTGCTCGGCGCGGTCATGGTTACAGCCGTCGGCGCCGTCGAGTTGTCGACGCTGCGCCGCATGGGGGCAGCGCCATGAAATTCAACGGCGCCGCGCTCCTCGCCGCCCTTTTGGCGCTGGCCTCCATCGTCCTGCCGGTTGGCCTCGGCAACGGCGCGCCCGTCCATTGGCACGATCTCGGCACGCCGGTCGTCGCCGTGGGCCTTTGCCTGCTGGCCGCGCTCGCGACCCTGCGACGGCACGGAAGCAATTCGATCATCGGTATCGTTGGCCTGGGCGGAGCGTTGGTCGGCGCAAGCGCGCCGCTGGCCGCCCTGGATGCCGACCTGTCGATCGGCCCCGACGCGCCGGGATTCTGGCTGCTCGTCGCCGCCGTCGCGGTGCTGGCTTGGCGCGGACTCGAAAGCTTCGCGGAACTGCGGACGCCGCGCTGGATCGGTGCGCTGGTCGTGCCGGGGCTGTTCGGCCTCCTGCTGCTCTGGCTGTGGCAGGTCCTGACGGTGGGCTTCGACGTGCCGTCGGTGCTGCTGCCGAGCCCGGCCCGCATCGGCCATCAGCTTGCCGCCAACGTCGGGCTGCTGTGGCAGGATTTCCGGCAGACCTTCCTTAAATCCGTGCTGGCTGGCTTCACGCTCGGTTCCAGCGCGGGCTTCGTGGTCGCCGTTCTCGTCGACCGCAGCCCCTTCCTGCAGCGCGGCCTGCTGCCGCTCGGCTCGCTGGTCAGCGCCATCCCGATTGTCGGCATCGCGCCCATCATGGTCATGTGGTTCGGCTTCGACTGGCCGTCGAAGGCCGCGGTGATCGTGGTGATGACCTTCTTCCCCATGCTGGTGAATACCCTGGCGGGGCTGGCTGCGGCGGGTGACATCGAGCGCGATCTCATGCACTCCTATGCTGCGGGCTACGGCCAGACGCTGCGCAAGCTCCGCCTGCCCAACGCATTACCCTTCATCTTCAATGCCTTGAAGATCAACTCGACCTTGGCGCTGATCGGCGGCATCGTCGCGGAGTTCTTCGGCACGCCGGTGGTCGGCCTGGGCTTTCGGATCTCGGTCGAGATCGGTCGCATGAACGTCGACATCGTCTGGGCGACAATCGCCGTCGCGGCGCTCGCCGGATCGATGTTTTACGGCGTCCTCGCGCTTATCGAGCGGGGACTGACCTTCTGGCATCCATCGTACCGCCAAGAGCAGAGTTAGTAGGGCAACGACAACGACAAGGAGGAACGCATGAAGAGACTTGCGATTTTGGCCGGCACTGCCGTCCTGGCATTATCGAGCCTGAGCGCCCAGGCAGCCGACAAGCTCACACTGCAGCTAAAGTGGGTGACGCAGGCCCAGTTCGCCGGCTACTTCGTGGCCAAGGACAAGGGCTTCTACAAGGACGAGAACCTTGACGTCACGATCAAGGCAGGCGGCCCCGACGTCGCCCCGCCGCAGGTCATCGCCGGCGGCGGCGCCGACGTGGTGGTCGACTGGATGCCCTCGGCTCTCGCGACGCGCGAGAAAGGCATCGCCCTCGTCAATATCGCGCAAGTGTTCAAGCGCTCGGGCATGGAACTGACCTGTCGCGCCGACAGCGGCGTGAAGACGCCAGCCGACTTCAAAGGCAAGACGCTCGGCGTCTGGTTCGGCGGCAACGAGTATCCGTTCCTGTCGTGGATGGACAAGCTCAAGCTCAAGACTTCAGGCGCCGATGCCGACATCAAGGTGCTGAAGCAGGGCTTCAACGTCGATCCTCTGCTGCAGAAACAGGCGGCTTGCATCTCGACCATGACCTATAACGAGTACTGGCAGATCATCGACGCAGGCGTGAAGCCCTCCGATCTGGTCGTCTTCAAGTACGAGGACCAGGGCGTGGCGACACTCGAGGACGGGCTCTACACGCTCGACGCCAAGCTCAAGGACCCGACCACGGTCGACAAGCTCGCTCGCTTCGTGCGCGCCTCGATGAAGGGCTGGGACTATGCGATCAAGAACCAGCCCGAAGCGGTCAAGATCGTGCTCAAGAACGACACGACGGGCGCGCAGACCGAGAAGCATCAGACGCAGATGATGGGCGAGATCGCCAAGCTCGTGGCCGACCAGCCCAAGGGCCTGGGCTATCTCGAGGAGGCCGACTACCAACGCACTGTCGACGTGCTGCTCAAGGGCAGCTCCGACCCGGTCATCACCAAGAAGCCGGTCGGCGCCTGGACACACGACGTGTGGGACAAGGCGATGAAGAAGTAACGGCTTCGTTTGCCAACGAGAAAGAGGGAGGCGATCGCCTCCCTCTTTTTTGCCAATCCTTGGTGGCTACTCGGCCGCCATACGCGGTACCGCACGTGGCGCCTTGAGGTCCGACTGGCGCTGGACGGCATCAAAGAACGGCGCGAAGGTCGGCCGCGGAATATGACGGCCGGCGCCGCGCTTCGCGTCCAGCTTGCCGTCCGCCCACACGACGTTGCCTTGCGAGACAGTGTGTGTGGCGACGCCCTGCACGGTTAGCCCCTCGAAGATGTTGTAGTCGACCTTCTGGTGATGAGTCTTCGCCGAGATGGTGCGCTTGGCGTTGGCATCCCACACCACGACATCGGCATCCGCGCCGACGCTGATCGAGCCCTTGCGCGGGTAGATGTTGAAGATCTGCGCAGCGTTGGTTGAGGTGACGCGCACGAACTCGTTGGGCGTCAGCCGGCCGGTCCCCACGCCGTAGTGCCAGAGGATCGACATACGATCCTCCACTCCGCCGGTGCCGTTGGGGATCTTGGTGAAGTCGGCCCGGCCCATCGCCTTCTGCGGCGCGCAGAAGCAGCAGTGATCGGTCGCCGTGGTCTGCAGATTGCCCGACTGCAGGCCGCGCCACAGGACTTCCTGGTGCTCCTTGGACCGGAACGGCGGGCTCATCACGTGCGCCGCCGCCACGTTCCAGTCGGGATTGCGATAGACCGAATCATCGACCACGAGGTGGCCGGCCAGCACCTCGCCGAACACACGCTGGCCCTCGTTGCGCGCGCGCGTGATGGCCTCGAGGGATTCGCGGCAGGAATTGTGCACGATGTAGAGCGGTACGCCCAGTACCTGGGCGATTCGGATGGCGCGGTTAGCAGCCTCGCCCTCGACTTCGGGCGGCCGGGACAGCGGGTGGCCCTCGGGGCCGGTTATGCCGGCTTTCAGGAGCTGCTGCTGCAGATGGAACACCAACTCGCCATTCTCGGCGTGCACAGTGCAGATGGCGCCAAGCTCGCGGGCGCGGGCGAAGCTGTTCACCAGCACGTCGTCCTCGGCCATGATCGCGCCCTTGTAGGCCATGAAGTGCTTGAAGCTGTTGACACCGTGCTCCCTGGCGAGCGTGCCCATGTCGCGATGGACGCTGTCATCCCACCAAGTGACCGCAACGTGGAAGGAATAGTCGCCAGCCACCTTCTCCGCCCAGCCCCGCCATTTGTTGTAGGCCTCCAGCAACGGCTCCTTCGGGTTGGGGATCACGAAGTCGATGATCATCGTGGTACCGCCGGCGAAGCCCGCCGACGTGCCAGTGAAGAAATCCTCCGACGCGGTCGTGCCCATGAAGGGCAGTTCCATGTGGGTGTGAGGATCGATGCCGCCGGGCATGACGAGCTGGCCGCCGGCATCGACCACGCGCGCGCCAGCCGGCGCGTCGATCTTCGGCGCGATCTCCTTGATGAGGCCCTGGTCGCAGAGTACGTCCGCCCGGTAGCTCTGATCGGCAGTCACCACGGTGCCGCCGCGGATCAACGTTGCCATGCTTATCCTCCCAACCTGACCAATTGATCAAGATTAGCGCGAATCCCTGGCCGCGGGGAAGTCAGGTTGCTTACGCGATCGAGGGTGCCCGCAGACGACATGTCTTAAGTTCTTTGTCTTGTTGCGCTGAAACGTCGACAGACATCGCCAATGCGTATCCGGGCCTCTGGGCGGATTGGCATACGGCCTCTCGCGCGCGTATTGCTCAGGAACGCCTTCTCATCGACGTGATCGGCCGACGCTCGGAGTATGCAGGTTCATTGGCCTTGCGCTCGGCTGCCTCAGGTAACCTACATGAGTTCCAACTAGCTGGAGGTAAGCATGGAGCGGGGCTTACTAGTCGAGCTTAGTCCGAACGAAGAGACCGCGCTGTATCGCATCGCCCAAGGCATGATGCTTACAGCGGACATGGAACCCCACCACTTGGCGCGCCTAAAGCAGCTCGCCTTGATCGAGGAGACGGCAACCGATTTCAGGTTGACGGATCTCGGCAGGCACCGACTTGCCATGCGTGGCGCGGCACCCCGGACGTCGCCTAGCGACAAGCCGGGGAGAGAGGTGCCCGAGCCCGATAGCCTCGGCGGGTAGCAACGCGGCCGAGGACAGTCGAGGTCGAGACCGGCAAGGCGGCAAGGCCAGGGCCGCCAGGACTGAGCAAGCCGCGAAAGCCAATGCCACGACGCGGGCAGTTATTGCTGAAATCCAGCGCGCCGGCAAAACAACGCTGGCAGCCATCGCCCAGGAGTTGGAAGCGCGCGGGGTGCGGACCCCGGCAGGCCGGGACCGTTGGCACACCGGCCTAGGTCTCGCGGCTGCTCGCGGCTTAGCCTCGCGCGACGAACAATTTTCGCGTAGAGTACGTTCAGCGGTCGACCAGCCGCCGTAATCCCCTCTCTCAATGGCCAAAAAGAAGAAATCCAAGAACAACAGGCTGAGGAAGCGCCAAGAGAGCAGTGCCAACCAGCACGTGATCGACCACCTCTATCTCGTGATCGAGGGGCGCAAGGGCGCCGATCCCGACACCTCCTACACGGCCCGTCTGTTCAGCCGCGGCCGCCAGCAGATCGCCAAGAAACTGGGCGAGGAAGCCGTCGAAGCACTGATCGAAGGGGTGCGCGGCGACCGTCCCAAGCTGGTCGTCGAGAGTGCCGACTTGCTCTATCACCTGTTGACGCTGTGGGCCGCGACCAACGTCAAGCCCAAGACGTTGTGGACTGAGCTTGCCCGCCGCGAAGGCATGTTGGGCAATGCCGAGAAGGCGTCCCGCCGTGCGAGGGCATAATGGGGGACGACCTCAGGTCTCCTGGCTGCTCGCGGCCTAGATCCTGCTGGGCCGAGCATCGGACTACAGCGCCCTAGGGATGCTTTGAGCGATATTCCCGGACTGCTTCAGTTGCTTCCGTCCATAAGGCTAAAGCCGGCCCCTGAACGTCCGCCGGATAGCCCCTGAGTCGGTCGTAACACTCAAACGCCAGGCGCTCTGCCTTCAACAAGCGCTCAAGCTTAGGGTCCGGGTCGGCCACAGAAAGCGAATACACGAAACGGCTTTTGGTTGCCGTCCGATTCCAGACGGAACATCCTCGCGCGGACGCCTTTCCGTGCGGCCTTCCGCTAATTCGGAAAGAGTTCAGGCCTTGAGGTTGACTGCGGCCTCTTTGCCGCGGTCCTGCTCGATCTCGTAAGTTATTTTCTGCCCTTCACGTAGACCGTTGAGTCCCGAGCGCTCAACCGCGCTGATATGGACGAATACGTCCTTGCCGCCGCTGTCAGGCTGAATGAAGCCGTAGCCCTTTGTGGCGTTGAACCACTTAACTGTGCCTGTAGCCATGTTTAATCCCCGTCAGTGAGCGCAAGGTGCGCTTTGAACAGGCTAGTGGTATTCGAGCGATCAAGTCCAATCAAGCGCGAGCCCATAGGCCGATCGACATGGCAGCAGGTGTCGAGGTTGCTGGGAGCCTGAGCGGCGCCAGCGGATCGATCCTGCTACGCTGCGGGATGGAACGCACGACGCTGGAAGATGATTTGAGCCGAGCCGAGGCTCACGTTGCAAACGGTCAGAAGCGGATCGCCCAGCAGCATGAAATCATCGCTGAGCTAGATCGGGAAGGGCACGACACCGTGCCAGCAAGAGAATTGCTCGCCACTTTCGAGAAAACGCAAGCAATGCACGTCGCCAACCGCGATCGAACCGCCGGCAAGCTGGCAACACTCGACCAAGATTACCGGCCATGGCCAGCGAGACCAAAGCCCTAGCCCTGCACCTGGTGCGTACCCGCAAGTGGCCCGAAGGTTGATGCGTCCTATCTGGATTCTCTCGGCAGTCTTGCTGTTGGCTCTACTCGGCTTTTTCTACTCACGGGACCGCATGATGGGCTGCGACGCGCTTGAGTCAGGGGCAACACTCCACTTGGTGCGCTCCAATGTCGATACGATCCGCGCGCGCTTTTGCCATGCCGCAGATTGCAGGTTGATCGCGGAACAGATGAACAAGGCCGAGCGCGCCCTTTGGCACTGCGAATAGGAAGGCATCATCGTCTAGGCTAGCGGATGCCGCCATCGCCCGGCAAATCCGCTCGGCCAGTTCCTGGGCGCAGATCACGGGTGCGCCTTCGATCGCTTTGGCGCCCGGCGCGCTCCATGGCAACAGTGACCTTGACCGGGGTGGCTTTCTTCGGGGCTGGTTTAATTGCGTTATCCAATTCTTGCCAAGCCGCCTCTATGGCTTCCTCGCGAGTGCCCTTCAAGAGACGAAGCCTGCACAGCTCGTTTACTCGCGCGATGGCCCGACGGTTAGCTTGTGGGTCGCAGTCATAATTGACGGCTCCGGCATCTTCGTGCGGGGATATGTCTCCCACTCGTAGAGCCTGCGACTGCAGATCGCTCGTCAGTTTAGCTCTTGGTATTGATAGTTCCATGTAATGTCACCAAGCCGCACTTCGACTGTAACTGTAACCCACAGGGGCGTCATTGGTTGCACCCGTGCTAGCGTCGGCACATGCCCAGCGAGACCGAAAACCTGGCCCTGCACCTGGTGCGCGCCCTATACGACGCGACAGACGGCCTGCCGCAGCAATGGCGCATGTTGGAGGAGTTGGACGGGGCGACCACAGACGCAATCGTGTTCGGGGATGGCTAGTCGGCGAAGGTGACCCGCCGTTGGATTGCCATGCCGAAGCTGTTTCTCAAGACAACGCCTTGCGTGCCAACCGTCTCCCAGCCTCGGTCAGGCAAATGCTGTCGTCCCGATCATCAACGAGAAGCCATCCATGCGCGACAGCGTGCTCTTCAGCCATATGCATCCGCGCCCCGCCGACGGGCTTCCGCCACTCCATGGGCCACCCGTCGGTGAACTCGTAGAGTTCCCTGCATAGGACGCGGGCCAACTCATCTGCAGTGGCGCGCTTTTCCATGCGCTGAGCCTCCGAACGCTCCCTCCTAGCTCCCCCTATTCCAGTGACGAAAACGCTGTGCCCATTCTCTACGGGCGCGGGACGCCACCTCCGGCCTTCCCCCATCTCCCCTTGCGCGCCAGCCGCCGCCCGTCGCTGGTTAACGCGGCCTTGCGTTCCAACGGTTTGCCACCCACGCCCGGAGCGGCAATGCGTGGCTGGAGGATGACCCATCCGCGCTCAATCGCCCGCGCTACTGTCGCCCGTGACTCGTCCATCCCACGCAACGTCGCCCATTGCATCGGCTGTCCGTCAGTAGCCTCGTATAGCTTGTAGACGAAGTACCTCGCGGCCACATCAATGGCATTGAGGGTCATAACCTTGGGTTTGCCCGTAGGCGTGGAGTGGAAGCGGAAGGTCGTGACGGTCATGTGCGTCGAGCTAACGACCGAAGGTAGGGCTAGGTGACAAAGAAATGCCCGGAACTTCAGCTCGCAGCGTGGGAGGAGACCGCAGCCGCGTTAGCTAAAGGTCCACTGTAAAGAAAAATGGCCCGCTCGGGATCAGATCCGTTCCCAAAAACTCCAAATCCGAACGGGCCAAAAACTGGAGCGAAGCGGGGAGGAGTGGCTGCCCCAGTGAAGGAAGCGACGACGGTTACAGAACGTCTACGGCGGGAAACGGTGACTCGACAGTGAACTGTCCGGATGCAGGCGAAGGACGCGCTACCGTTGACGGCCGCCCAAAACGTGGTGCGCTACCAGGGCTGCGGCTTCGCCCTCGTTGGCGAGCGCTGTCATGCCTGAGCTTTCGGCAACGCCCGGTACCGTTCGCGCCCAATATCAGTGAGGGACAGCCGACCGTCGTTTTCAGCGACCAGGCAAAGGCTGATCAAGTACGCCACGTCGCGCGCCAGCAAATGCCTCGCCTGCGAAATACCAAGGCCGATGCGGCGCAAGGTGACTTCCTCATGCGGACTGAGTGGTGCTTTAAGACCACGTTCCATGGCTTGCCCCCCAAGCACATGTTCGGTGGAAAGCTTGGGCGCAAATCGGCCGCGAGTCACCGCTCTGTCCGCATTCGGACTGTTAGCTTGCCGGGCGTCACCTCTCTACGGGCTGGGCGTTCCCGTATTAGAGCGTAGGCATCCCCATGCACGCTCCGGCCCGCGCCCCCGTGGGTCAGGCCCGCCCGAGTTTGCTTCCCCGGCGCGGGCCTTTTACCTGATGGGTCCTGAGCGGCGGCGCCGAGCCCGCGCTATCTGGCGGCCCTAGTACCGCGGCGATTGGCCTGCCAGACTTCGGCCATGCCCAGCGAGACCGAATCCCTTGCCGTGCAATTGGTTCGCGCGCTGTATGACGCGCCGGACGGACGCCCCATGCAATGGCACAAGATCGAGCGACTAGATGGCGCTACTACCGATGCCGTCGAGTTCGCTGCCGCTCGGGGATGGGTACAGCTTGAAGGCGCCCACAGCGTCGCGCTGACCGAAGCCGGCCGACAACTCGCAAAGGATCTAGGAAGGATCTAGGGCAGCGTGATGGCTGTTTGTGCCGCCGGCCATTTCACAATCTAAGCACTGGCCGTTGCGAGTTCCGCTTGATTTCCTGCGATGGTTTCAACGCGCGTGCTGTTGCGTAACAGGAGATCAATATGATCAACGAAACGCACCAAGCTACAGCCACGCCATCGCTAGATGAACACCGCCCGATCTGCCCAATCTGTGGGCGGGGCAGGCTTGATCTTATTGATGAGTGGCCGCATCCGATCTTAGGAGTCGCAGGCGTCACTTGCCAGACGCTGAAGTGCGACGCTCCCGAATGCGGCAAGCTCACGTCTATCTAGCGAGTGTAGGGCCACTCTGACTAAGCGGGCATCTCAGATCGAGAAGCGAGGCCGCCGAAGAGGCCGACGAAGCCCGCCAAAGACTAGCGCGCTCGAGAAGTCAGCGGTTCGCATCATGCGCAAACTCTATGAGGCCACCGGCGGCCGGCCGCAGCGATGGGAGTCCCTCGGCAACTTGGGCGTGGTCGCGTCCGACGCGGCCGGCATCGCCTACGCGATTGACAAGGATTGGCTCATCATTTCCGGCGGACTGCATTCAGTGACCCTCACCGAAGCCGGCCGCCAGCGGTTGAGGTAGCCGCCGCGTTATTGCCCCAGTCTCGGGCTAACCGGATCCGATGAAACTGTCCGTTCTGGCCGCTTTCTTCATGCTTGCGGCCCTCCCAGCCTTTGCCGAGTCCGTCCGCGTGATTGATGGCGATACGCTCAAGATCGACGGCGTGACCTATCGACTATGGGGGATCGACGCCCCCGAGTCGGCCCAACCGTGCGCCGACGGATGGCCCGCCGGACGGGCTGCCACCGAACACTTGCGCGCTCTCATAGGCGACCGCCA
>Ga0210409_10005058_pt1 | contig 13944 bp, 10 predicted proteins | sample IncBWH17MmetaG_FD_161649 | JGI IMG/M metagenome (GOLD analysis project Ga0210409, IMG submission 161649) | Forest soil microbial communities from Barre Woods Harvard Forest LTER site, Petersham, Massachusetts, United States - Inc-BW-H-17-M | ecosystem: Environmental > Terrestrial > Soil >... | reverse complement strand
GACTGGGCCATTTCGCGCGCCGTCGCCTTGCGCTCGTGCAGAAACTTGAAGAACTCGACGCCTTCGCGCAGCCGCCGCTTCATCACTTCCGGATCGCGCAGCATCCCGCCGAACAGCGAGAACATTTTCCGCGGGCGGAAATAGAATTTCCTGTAAAGGTCTTCCACGGAATTAAAAATCACGGTCGAGCTGAGTTTCGGATAATTCATGGCCGCCGTCTGGATGCCGTGCGTATCCACGAGCTCCCCGCTCTGAATCTGCAGCCAGCCCTGCTCCTGCGCCTGGCGGTACAATTCCGTGCCCGGATAGGGCGCGGCGAGCGAAACCTGGATCGTTTCGGGATCGATATCGCAGGCGAACCGGATGGTCTGCTGGATCGTTTCCGGCGTCTCGCCCGGCAGCCCGAGTATGAATGTCCCATGAATTTTGATTCCAAGATCGCGGGCGTTGCGTGAAAACTCGCGCGCGATATCGATGCGCACGCCTTTCTTGATGTTGATCAGAATTTGATCGTTCCCGGATTCGTATCCCACCAAAAGCAGCCGCAGGCCGTTGTCTTTCATGATCTCGAGCGTCCTGCGCGGGACGTTTGCTTTGGCGTTGCACGACCAGTTCAGCCCCAGCTTGCCCAGGCGCCGCGCAATTTCCTCGGCGCGCGGCAAATCGTCCGTGAACGTGTCATCGTCAAAAAAGAATTCGCGCACCTGCGGAAAATATTTCTTCGCCAGCGCCATTTCATTGGCCACATTTTCCGGACTGCGCACCCGGTAACGATGCCCGCCCAGAGTCTGCGGCCACAGGCAGAACGTGCATTTCGAGCGGCATCCCCGTCCGGTATAAAGCGAGACATAGGGGTGCTGCAAATATCCGATAAAATAATTCTCGATGGTCAGATCGCGCTTGTACACGTCCACGACGTAGGGAAGTTCATCCATGTTCTCAATCGTGGGGCGTGGCGGCGTGAGCGTGACGCGCCCGTTATCGCGATAGGCGATCCCACCCACATCTTTGAGCGGCTTGCGGGCCGCGATTTCCGCGCAAATATAATCGAATTCGCCGAGAGAAACCCAGTCCACCGCCGGCGCCGCGTTCATGGATTGCAGCGGCAGAACACCGACGTGGGCGCCAACCATCCCGATCATGATTTTCGGATTCACTTCCTTGAGGTGCGCCGCAAATTTCGCGTCGTTGGGAAATGACGGCGTGCTCGTATGCAGCACAGCCAATTCGTAATCCTTCGCCAGGGGCGCCACCTGATCGACCGTAAGCCCATCCGGCGGCGCATCAATCAAGCGGCTGCCGGGCACCATGGCCGCAGGCTGCGCCAGCCACGTCGGATACCAGAAGGATTTGATCTCCCGACGCGCCTGGTAGCGCGCGCCGGCCCCGCCGTCAAAGCCCTCATAACTCGGCGGATTCAAAAATAGCGTTTTCATCACTTCGGGCATTCTGTTCTTCCCCTGACCCAGAACTTCGCTAACGAATGCAACTCTTCTGAGCCTATTATCTTACCTGAAACCCGGCCCGCCTCGATAGAAAACTCAGCGAGCGGTGTTGTCTCCATATCGAAAAAACGGGATCCTTTGAAATAGCACAGGCACTCTTGCCTGTGCGGTTTTTGCAACACTATCGCGTCTAAATCACCGGTGACAATTGCACTACCCGCACAGCCAGGAGTGGCTGTGCTATTGCAGCACCTGGGCCAATTGGCCGGTTGTGTGGAGAAGCTCCAACTGCGTCTGTTGGAGAGAATAATTGGCATCCAAAAACGCCAGCCACTTGTCGTTTTCCTCGATGTGCGCGGCTTCCAGGTCCTTTAAGCTGCCGCGCCCCCCGTCAAACTGCGCCTGCAAAACGCGCACATTCTCCTGCGCCAGCTGCAACTCCAGCCGCGCCACTTCTCCTCCGAGTTCCGCCTCGCGCACCAGCCTGGCCTTGCGGCGGACATCCAGACTGATTTCGCTGCGTTTTTTTTCCAGGGCCAGATTGGCGGCATTCAAATCGGCTTGCGCAAAAGCGACGGCGGAGGAAGTGCGCGAAGCAAAGATGGGAATTTGCACCTGGACTCCGAAGATGACGTTGTTGCGCTGAAACTTGCTGAAGAAATCGGTGTAATTGTTGATCTTGCTCAGCACATTGTACTGGCCGGTCAGGGCGAACGAAGGCCAGCGCCCGCCCTGCTCGCCTTTGAGTTTGAATTCGCGCGCCCGCAACTCGGTTTGCGCCTCTTTCAGGTCCACGTTGTTGGCCATCGCTTCCGATACAACGTCCTTCGAGGCCTCCGCGGCCGCCCCCGGAATTACCTCGGTGGAGACATCGATTCTCTCATCCGCCGGCAGCCCCATCATGTCGCGCATTTCGCCCGATAGGGAATCGTCGCGGTCCTCCAATTGCGCGATTCGCTGCTCGATTCGCGCCGTGGTCAGCTGCGCCCGGATCACCTCAACGGGCAGCTCGCGTCCGGTATCCGCCCGCTCACGAGTCGCCTCCAGAATCCGTCCCGCGCTCGTGCGTTCGCTGTGCATGAGTTCCAGAGCGTGCCGCACTTTTGCCAGCTCGAGGTAGTCCATCGCCGCGCGCGACATCACCGTGTCGCGGACGTCGTCCATCGAAAGCCGCTGCTCCTCAGCTCTTTGTTCTGCGGCGCGCTGTTCCCCCTTCAGTGGTGGATTGAAAATTTGCTGCGTATAGGAAAGCGTGAATATGGCGGGTGCGCCTCCCCCCTCCAGGAGCGGAAAGCCGTTGGTGTAGGCCACGCCCGTCCCGGAATAAAGGTTGGGAAGAAACACGGACTTCGCCACGCCGATCTGGCGCTGCATCACGCCGTACTGCAGCCGCGCCAGGGCCAGATCGCGGCTGTTGGCCACGGCGAGGTTCACGGCTTCCTTCAAGGTCAGCCTGCGCGCCAACTCCGCATCCTGCGCGCGAATCGCCCCGGCGCTCGCCAAGCTGCAAATCGTCAATCCAGCCGCGTAAAACACTGCCGGCCAAATTCGCCGAACGCTTCCCGTGAAATTTCGCTCGCACATCTTATTGCACCTGCTTTCCATCGGTTTCACGCGCGCATGCTTTGATGCCCAGGGAGGCCAACGCCATTTTCCGGTTTCCACGAAAACCGGACAAAGCCGCGCTTATTCATACCGCAGCGATTCGGTGGGCTGCAATTGCGCGGCGCGCTCCGCAGGCAAGTATCCGAAGAACACGCCAACCGAACATGACACTAAAAACGCCAGGACTACCGATTCCCATGGCACGGGAAGGCTGATGTTTGCCGGAAGCAACGGCCGCACCAGAACAGGAATCGCGACCGCGATCAGGATTCCCAGCACCGACCCGAAACCGCTGATCAAAAATGCCTCCAGCAAAAACTGATACAAAATTTCCTGGTGCCTCGCCCCGATGGCCCTTCGAATCCCGATCTCCCGCGTGCGTTCCTGAACGGTTACCAGCATGATGTTCATGATCCCAATGCCGCTGACCAGCAGCGCGATGAATCCGATGAGCAGCAGAACGACGGTCAGGGCCAGCGCGATTCTTCGCGCCGCAACCAGGATGGAGCTGAGATTCTGCACCGAATAACGCGCCCGCGTGGGATGCCGGCTGGTCAACAGGGCCTCCAGTTGGCGGGTCGCGGGGATCACGCCTTCGGGCGTGCTGGCCTGCAGGTAGAGCATCTCCAGCGACGAATCTCCCAGGTAGTTTTTCATCAACGGAAAAGGAATCAGAACGGAGTAATCCTGAATTTCAGAAAGCCCGAAGGTCTCCACGCGCTCCCGAAAAACTCCGATGACCGTAAAGCTGAGTTCGCCGACGCGCAAACTTTGTCCAATCGGGTCGGCATACGGAAAAGCAAACTTTGCGAGTTGCGTGGTGATCAGACAAACCCGGCTTCGTTGGGCAATGTCCTCGGCATCCAGGAACCGGCCCTGCAAAATCAGCAAATTTCGAATTCGCTGGAACCCCTCGGTGACGCCCACCAGGTTCACGTTTCGCTCGACCGAGCCGGCATTCACGGTGGCCAGATCGCCACGCGTTCCGGCCACGGCCACCACGCCCGGAATCCCCGCTTTCGCGGCGTTCATGTCCTCGATCGACAATTCGTCCTGCAACATGACTGGTTGGTTCGGGTCAATGTCCAACCGCGCGTAGACCAGGTTGGATCCGACGCCCTCGATTTGCTGGATAACGTAGCGCCGCCCGCTGAGTGCCACGGTCACAACCAGGACGATGCAGGCGCTGCCGATAATCACGCCCAGCGTGGTCAAAAACGCGCGGACTTTATTGGCCCAAAGAGCGTCCAGCGCCACCATCCAGGTCTCGTTGCGTAGCATCATGAGAATTCCCGTGGACTATACCAAACCTAGTTCGATAAACGCTGCCCGCCGGGCGCTGTTTCCTCTACTTCCTTTGCACCCGCCTCAAATCCTCTTCCACCTTTTTGTCATGCGGATCCAGGGAAAGCGATAGCCGGAATTGTTCAGCCGCTTCGGAAAATCGCCCCAGCGATTCGTACAGTTTGCCAAGCCATTCCCGCGCGGCCGCGTGCGGCGGAAGATCGGAATTATCGGGAACAGTGGCCAAATAGGATTTCAGCAGCATTTCAGCTTCCATGGGGCTTTTTCCCTGCACCACCAGGAGAGCCCCTTTGTAAAACTTCAACCGGCGGTCGTCGGGATCGATCTTCCCGGCCTTGTCGATGGCCTCGCCCATTTTTTCAGCGTTGGCGCGGTCGCGATAATAATCGCTCACCTCGAAGTAGACGCCTGCCCGGTCGGCGCCCGATTCCAGAAGTTTGTCGAACACTGCATCTGCCTCAGGGATCCTTTTTTTTGTAGCGAAGAACTCCCCGCGGGCAAGTTGTCCCTGAATGGGATCGATCTTCTCGAGCGCATCGATGTGTTTCAACGCTTTTTCGTCGCCGCCCCCGACGACGCTGGGAGCGTTCATTTCGTAACGGATCAGATCGCGTTGCCCCTCCAGATTCTGAGGATCCAGCTCGACGGCGATTTCAAATTCCCGGTGCGCTTTTCGCGCCCAGCTCATCGCGCTCAAGAATAAACTTTCCTCGGCCTTCCGCCCGTAAGCCCTGCCGAGCCAGTCATGGTATTCGGAATTTTTGGGAGCAAGCTGGACGGCCCGCTCCAGGCTCCCCACGGCCCGCAGGAATTCGCGCAGTTGATAATAACTCTGTCCCAGCAGGAGTTGCAGGGAGGCGTCCTCGGGCGATTTTGCAATGGCGATGTTCAGCGCGTCCACGGCGCGATTGTAGCGTCCGGCGTTATAGTCGTGTTGCGCATCAACCAGAGAAGTCTGTCCCGCAAAAACCGACGACCCGCTCAATCCACAGTACAAAACCAGCGCCGTGGCTGCGAATGAAAAACGCGGCATCATTCCGGGCGCACCGGTATTATGCGCAGATTTTCTTTGAGGGAAACCTCCCCGGGCAGCGCCACCACGTCGCCTTCGCTCAAGCCGGAAAGAACTTCGATCTTGGTTGGATTCGCGATGCCCACTTTGATCAATCGGCGGTGCAGCCGGTTCTCCTCCACGCGAAACACAAACCGCCTATCACCCTCGATGTAAACGGCCCCGCGTGGAACCACCAGAGCCGCGGGCCGCTCACTGATATGAATTCGGACATCGACTGTGGTATTGGGGAGCAGGTCCAGCCGGTCATTGCTCACCGAGCAGATCAATTCCCCGACGTTGCGCGTGCCCCGGGTGACCACCTGCTTTGGCAACATTTCCGTTCGCCCATTCCACACACGGTCAGGATGCGCATCCCAGAAAATTTCGACGGACTGATTGATGTCAATCTGTCCGAGCTCCGGCTCATCGATGAACGCCCTGATCCGCACCTGGTGCAGGTCCGCAATCTCGGCCAAAAGGTCGCCGGCCTTCACAAAATCGCCCTGACGAATCGGCAGCGAATACAACGTCCCGTCGAAAGGAGCGGTCCCGTGTGCCGACTGAAGCCGCTCCTCGAGATCGCGAACCGCCGCGCGCCCGTGTTCCACCAGGAGGGCGACACGCCCCTCGTCAAGCTTGGCCTGTTGTTCCAAGGTTTGCTTCATCTTTACAAACGATTGAACGTCGGCTTCCGCCTGCGTCAACTGCAGCCGATTCTGCTCCAATTCCTCGGGCGTTGCGGCTTTCTCGGCCACCAGTTTCGTCAAGGTCTCGTTGTCGTGGTGCAATTGGTCGCGGCTGGCTTGCGCCTTTTGCAAATCGGCTACGGCTTTCGCAAGCTGGCTCGCGTGGCCGCCCGCCTTCGCCACGCTGAGCGCTTCCTCCTGGGTCGCCAGATCGGCGCGAGCCTGCGCCAGATCGGCTTGAACTTCCGTATCGTCCAGGGCAAAAAGCTTCTGGCCGCGCTTTACCTGCTGCCCCTCGACCGTATAGACGCGTTCCACAAAGGTCGGGTATCCCGCGCGAAACGTGCGCGGCGCCAGGGGTTCAACCTTCCCATTGGTGGATACGACCGAACTCAAATTCTCGCGGACTACGTCCGCAACCGCCACGCGGGCCGTGGATCCTCTCCCGCTGAGAAACACCAGCAGGGCAGTCAGCGCCAGGGCGCCGCCCACAAGTAACCACAGTCTTCGGCCCAGCGCCGGTGTCATTCCGTCCTCGTCCTCCCAGCCTTATCTGGCGCGATTAAAACTCGGCATTCTAACAAAGTTTCAGACGGCAGGCGACCGGCCGGAGATGGCTGGATGGCTCCGACTGCGTCCGATAAGATGCGGCATTCCTTCGCCCGGGATGCCGCGCGCCCGAAGCATGCACTCAGCAGAAGTGTCGCAATACCCGCTGGTGTGCTAAAATTTGCCCATGGCCACTGAACCCGCTCCGCCGCAAACCCACACCACGAAACACGAATCTCCGACGCCCGGGCAACCTGTGCTTCATCGTGTTTGCATTCAGTGTAACAATATGTTCCGCGTTACGCCTGAGAATTTTGATGCCAAGCAATGCGCCAACTGCCATAAGGGCTAGTCTCTCCAGCTTGTTTCCGATGTGACACTCCATCCTCCTGCAAATTCGTCTGCCGATCAGATACAATCTGCGCCGCATCTTCTCGAATTGAGATGGCATGATCGAAGCCCATCATCTGGTAAAACGATTCCGGGACAGGAAACGCGGCACCGTGCGCGCCGTCAATGGAGTTAGTTTTTGTTGCCGGCCGGGGGAAATTTACGGGCTTCTCGGAGCCAATGGCGCCGGAAAAACCACCACGCTGCGCATGCTCGCCACCATCCTGGCACCCTCGGAAGGCACCGCCACCGTGGCCGGATATGACGTCGTAAAAGATCCGCAAACCGTCCGCTCCCGCGTGGGATTTCTTTCCACGGCCACCGCCCTCTATGGGCGCCTTTCCGCGCAGGAGATGGTCGAGTATTTCGGCCGCTTGCACGGCCTCGATGAATCCACCCTGCGGCGGCGCATTGACGATATTTTCACCCGGCTCGAAATGAATGATTTCCGCGACCGCCGCTGCGACAAGCTTTCAACCGGGATGAAACAGAAAGTTTCCATCGCGCGGACCCTTGTTCACGACCCCTCGGTGATGATATTCGATGAGCCGACTGTGGGCCTGGATGTCATGGCCGCGCGCACCATCGTCGGTTTCATCAGGGAATGCCGCGACCACGGCAAGACCGTGGTATTTTCCACGCACGTCATGAGCGAAGTCGAAAAGCTCTGCGACCATATCGGAATCATCCATGACGGCAAGTTGCTCGCCGAAGGCACTCTCCCTGATCTGCGGGCTCGATATGGCATTCAAGATCTCGAAACATTATTTGTGAGAGTTGTCGAGCCATGAACCTCCGCAATATTGGCATCGTCTATCACAAGGAACTCGTCGATTCCCTGCGCGATCGCAGGACGGTGATCTCCATGATTGTCGTTCCTTTGCTGCTCATGCCCCTGCTTACCATTGGAATGGGCGCGCTCTCCTTGACCCTGGTGGACCAGGCCCGGAAAGAAACACCCAGGGTCATGATCCTGGGCGGCGCTGATTCGCCCGGCGTGATTGCGGAACTCCAGCAACTCAAGGACGTGGAGGTCGTCCCCGCGAATCCGGACTTCGCCGAGGAAATTTCCAACAAGGAAATTCGCGCGGCTGTCGAAATCCCCAAGGGGTTCGAAGCCAAGCTGGCTGCCGGCGAAACCTCCACCGTAAAAATTTATATGTACGAGGGCGAATTGAAGTCCGGTTTCGGCGCCGACCGGCTGCAACGATTCTTCCGCGAGTTGCGCGACCGGACGATTCGCGAGCACCTCGAAGCGCGGCAGCTGCCGCTTAGCCTGGTGCGCCCGTTCGACATCGAACAGAAGAATGTCGCTCCGCCGGAAAAAGTGGGCGGCGCAATCCTCGGCGGGCTGGTTCCCTACTTCGTCATCCTGCTGTGCCTGACCGGCGCGATGTACCCGGCCATGGATCTGACTGCCGGCGAGAAAGAGCGTGGCACAATCGAAACGATTCTTTGCAGCCCGGTTTCCCGCACCCACCTCGTCCTGGGAAAATTCCTGATGGTGCTCACGGCTTCCATCGCCACGGCGATTCTGACGATCACCTCCATGGCTGTTTCTTTTGGCGCCGGCAAAAAGCTGCTTCTCGGAGTCACGCAGGGAGAGGCCGATGCCGCCTTGCAAATCACGATCACCGGAAAAGCCATGATTTCCATATTTTTTATCGTGCTCCCGCTCGCGGTATTCTTTTCCGCTTCCCTGCTGGCCCTCTCGCTATTCGCGAAAAGCTTCAAGGAAGCGCAGAGCTATATTTCTCCGTTGATGATTGTCGCGGTCCTGCCGGCGGTTGCCGCCATCTTGCCCGGCGTCGAATTAAGCCCGGCTCTGGCGCTTGTGCCCGTGCTGAACACCAGCCTCGTGAGCAAAGAAATCATAACCGGCACCTATCAATGGAACTTGATCGCGCTGATCTTCCTGTCCTCCAGCGTTTATGCCGTGGCGGCGCTGGCCATAGCGGTAAAACTATTTCAGCGGGAAGATGTGCTGTTCAGGACTTGAAGGATAGAGGCAGAGAGGCACGAGGCAAGCTGGCAAGAACAACGCACTTCGATTCTCCCGCGTCTCCCTGCTTCCCTGCCTCGGTCTCTTTCACGCAGGTCTGGCGGGTTCGTGATGCTCGTCCCAGGCGTTGGAGAGGCGCCGCACGGTTTCGCGCAAACGCACGGCTAGCCCCGCGATGGTTTCCAGACGTTCGACGGCGGCAGGCGGCAGACGGTCGCGCCGCGCCAGCAGAAGCTCGGTATTTCCGAGGATTCCGGTCAGCGGATTGTTCACTTCGTGCCGCAGGACTTCCCCGAAGTCGCCTGACAATTCGTCGTTTGGAAATTGCAGCATCCCCGCGGCGCGCTCGGCCATCCGCACCCTGCGGTCCAGCATGGCCGCGACCAGCGGCAAAAAATCATTGGTGCGCGCTACAAAATCCACCGCGCCGGAAGTAATCAGGAACGCCAATCCCCTTTGTTTCTCCGGCGCCGCCGCCACGACGACGGGCGCCGTTTCGGTAAGCACAGCGGTCGCGGATTCCAGCGTCTCGCCCCCAGGCACGTTGTCAATTGCGGATTCGTCCAAAAACACCGCGCCTGGCGCGCTCCTTCCGATTCTCTTTCGCGCCTGCACCACCGTGCCTGCAACCACGATCCGATCGTGTCCGCCAAATGCGGCTAACTCCTCGAAGCATCTCCTGGAAAGATCTTGATCGCCGCTGATGATGAAAATAGTCCGGCTTGTCAAATTCATGGGTCCCTCTTCACGGTTCTCGCTTCACTATTCCCGGCTTGCCGCGCGCGACCGTTCCGCTCCCAAGCCCAATTCCGCGCCCTCCAGCGTGGCGGCAAGAGCTTGCCGGACGGCCCGTTTCAGCTCGTCCACCAGAAACGGCTTGGCCAGGTACGGCAAGCCGCTGGATTTCAGAAATTCAAGCGTTCGCGGCCCGATCGTGTCTCCGGTGACAAACAGGATCTTGTGTTGCATCGGGCTCTTCCCGCGCACCAGCGCGCGATACAGTCCCTGCCCGTCCACGTACGGCATTTTCAGATCGCATATTACTAAAGAGTAATTCTCATTCTCGAGCCGCCCTAGTGCCTCCCGGCTGTCCAGCAGCATGTCCGCGCGGTGCCCTTCCTCGGCCATCACGTCCGCAATCAATGCCGCCACGGTGGGCTCGTCTTCCACAATCAGAATGCGCTCCGCTGTAACGCTGCGCTGCAAATCCGGGAGGGGCGAGGTCGCGGCGGCTTGCCGCCTGATAGCTCTCTCTTCGCCTGCGAAATCAAACCCCGAAACCGACAAAGCAGGGAGTTCCACAGTCAGCGTGGCCCCCCGCCCTTGCTGGCTATCGACGCTGACTTCCCCTCCATGCTCCTGCACGATCCCATAAACTATGGAGAGCCCGAGCCCCGTTCCGACGCCCGCTGGTTTGGTGGTAAAGAACGGATCGAATATGCGCGACACAATGTCGGGCGATATTCCGGGGCCATCGTCGGACACTTCCATGGCCAGGCGGTCGCCCGCGAGGCGCCGCGTGCGAATCAGAATATGTCCGAAGCTGCCCTCTTCCACTCGGGCCATTACGATGGCTTGCTCCGCGTTCACGATCAGGTTTAACACGACTTGCTGGAGTTGCGCCGCATCCGCAAGAGCTTGCGGGAGCGCCGGATCGAGACTCAGCTCCACGTCGATGTTCTCGAGCTTCAATTCGTAGGAGCGCAGGGAAAGCGTGCGCTCTATCACCTCATTCAGATGGACCGCGCGCCGCTCTGGCTTGGTCTCTCGCGAAAAGAGCAGCAAGTTTTTCACGATGCGTCCGGCTCGCTCGGCTTCCTGCGAGATGCGCTGCGCGTCTGCGGCGCGATCCGTCGCGGATCGCCGGCTCAGTAATAGCTGCGCGTAGCCCTGAATGCTCGTCAAAGGATTGTTGAGTTCGTGGGCGATGCCAGAGACGAGCTGGCCCAGCGCGGCCATTTTTTCAGTCTGCAGAAGCTTGGATTGGATCAGGCGCTGCCCGGTAATGTCGCGATAAACTTCCATCCAGCCCAGCCGCCTGCCGTCAGGCTTGTGCAGCGGCCTGGAAAACCGCTCCACGATTTTTCGGGACGGACGGACCAGCTCGAATTCGTCCCAGCTGGCTTCGTCGCCCTGGCAAATATGCTCGCGCCAGCGCGCCGCGGTTTCCGCCGGGCGCAGGAACTGGTAAGCCAGACTGTCAATCAGCGCATGAATGTTGCCGAATTCCAGCAACCGCCGCGATTCAAGTCCAAAGATTGCTGCCAGCCGGTCGCTGGCCATGAGAATGTGCCCGTCGGCGTCCAGCAGCAGCACACCGGATTCGATGGAGTCGACGAGCGCGGCCATTTCGGCCTTCAGGCGTTCTTCGATTTCACGATGTGTCTGCTGCGCTCCTTGATCTTCAACATGAATGAGCCACCTCGGTCCAAGCCCGCCCGTTCCGGGGATCTCGCGCCGAAGGTGCATGCGAATGACTCCCCCTCGTTCGAGCGCCGCTTCGAGTGTCGGCGCGAAAACCCCTTCCTTCGGCCCGGATTCGCTGGCAGGCACATGCAGCAGGTCTCGCCACTCGGTAACCGCATTGCGCGCCACAGGGGAAAAAAGGTCCTCCAGGAATGTTTCCTTCATCCGGCCCCAGGGCGCAAACAAGAGCTTGGCTGCGGAACGGCTGGCTTGCAGAAGCTTTCCTTCCCCGTCAATCACGATCAGAATTTCGCCGCTGTCTTCTATGATCTTTCGCAGGATTTCGTTGGACTCCGCTCGTTCCTCCCGCGCGGCCTCGCGGTCCAGCGCCGAGGCGCCCAGCAACGCGTAGGATTGCAGCCGCGTGAAGTCCTCGGCGGCGTCTTCCGACCGCAGGAGCCCCGCCATCAAAACGCCGCGCGTCACCCCCCGGACCTCCATGGGCGCGGCCACCACGCGATCCAGGACCGCGCGGGCCCCTTCGGACGAGGTACCAGAAAGATTGGCGAGCCCCTGGCCCGCAAGTTCGGATTCCCGGCCCTCTTTCAAAACTGTCCGCCACAGTTGTGAGAGACTTTCCTGATGCGCGACGGCCAGCCACCCTGCCGCGCCGTCCCATCCCTCCCCGGCAAGTGGAGGCGCACTGCCCCGGCCCAGGGCGATGAATTCCGCCTGCAGGTAGTGCCGCGCTGCGCGGGCAATCTGAGAAAGGATGGAGTCGACGGAAACGCCGCACAAAATGGCCCGGGAGAGGCGCACCTGGGCGCTCAATTCCTCCGCTCCCAGTTCGCTGCGGCGGGAATTCCGGTGGTGCTGAATGGCCAGAGCGATTTCATCCGCCCGGGCACGCAACTCGACGAGATCCAATTGTCCTGGCGGCCGGGTGTGGGCCACCATAGCCAATCCTAATGTGCGGTCGCGCGCCCGCACAGGAATCCAGACCGCAGTACGCATACCGATCAGGGGGCCCAAGCGGGGGGTCATCCCATCCATGGCTAATTCCACCCGCAACGGATTGGGGCTTTCGAGCGCCTCTCGTACCGAGGGCATCGAAACATCCAGGCGCTTCCATTGCTCCGGGATTGGACCTGGTTCCGCTTCCACCACCCAGCCGGTGCCGGACTCCCCCCGATGATCTCCGGAGAGCCACAGCCCGGAGCGATCCGCGTCCGCAGCCGCCAGGAGGGCGCGAGCCCCCAACTGCAGCAACTGACTGAGCGGTTCGCCACGCGCGGCGGCGAGGACCGGCGTGTTGGCCCGATCCTCCGCGCCCCGGCCGCCCCGCCATCTTCGCATCCAGCCCGCCGCAGGCATTCCCCCTCCTACAGCCTGGCCCACATAATCAGATAGCTCAGCAGCAGCGCCGTCCCGGCCGTGACTAAAATCGTGATCGCATCCTGGATCCGGCGGTAGTGCAAGAGATAGGTACGATAGATCATGGCAGCCTCCTGCCCTCTTGTCTTGCACCACAGTGGCCAATAGTAGAGTCTGGATAACTCTTTTGGAATCAAGGAGATGCGTATTGCTCGGAATCGCTGCAAAGGCTGCCAGTTCCCATCCCGAAACTCGTACCGGGCACAATTCCCGGATAGGTAAACTGGGCCGCCCGCAAACCGGGACCCTGTGGGCGCGGCCCTGGCGTCACAAACTCGTCCTGGTACGGACGGACAACTCCCCGGCTCCCGCAGAGAACCATATTAACTTATAATTTATTTATTATTCATGTTAATAGGCAACCATGCGAAGTCGCCAGACGAAACCAAAAGGGGGATGCCCGATTCTAAGGACGTGAAAGGTCTTTCAGGGCCGGGCGCCCCGTCCTTCGCCCCGGGCGAGGTTTGGGAATTGGGACGGAAGTGTTCCCATGCGCGTCGCGGGATTGCGGGCGCCGACAAAAAGATTCAGGCGTGCTCTCGGCTAGCTTCGTACTGCTTGAGTTTCCGGTACAGTGTGGTTTTTCCGATGCCCAGCAGGCGCGCGGCGGCCAGCTTATCTCCCGACGTTTCCTGCAGCGCGCGGAAGATAGCGCGCCTTTCGAGGGTTTCGAGCGGCACGAGTTCGTCCACATCCGAAATTTTTTCAGAGGAGGAATATTGGAGATTCGAAGGCAAGTCCCCCACGTGCAGAATTGGCCCCGAGCCGAGCGCCACGGCGCGTTCGATGGCGTTCTCCAGTTCGCGAATGTTGCCCGGCCAATCGTAGCCCATGATCCGGCGCATCGCGTCTTCGGAAATGGCGTGGATCGGACGCGCCGGATCGGAAAATTTCTCGAGAAATGTGTTCGCTAGAAGCGGAATATCGGCCTTGCGCTCGCGCAGCGGGGGCAGCTTGATCTGCACCACGTTCAGGCGGAAATACAGGTCCTGGCGGAATCCCCCGGTTCGAATGGCCGATTCCAGGTCCCGGTTGGTCGCGGCGATCACACGCGCGCGGATGCCGATT
>Ga0210409_10005057_pt1 | contig 13946 bp, 8 predicted proteins | sample IncBWH17MmetaG_FD_161649 | JGI IMG/M metagenome (GOLD analysis project Ga0210409, IMG submission 161649) | Forest soil microbial communities from Barre Woods Harvard Forest LTER site, Petersham, Massachusetts, United States - Inc-BW-H-17-M | ecosystem: Environmental > Terrestrial > Soil >... | reverse complement strand
ACACCCGCTTGCGGCGCCATATCCTTGAAGTGTCCTTTGCCGTCGTTTACCAGCAGGACATTTGGTGTTCCATCGTTGGAAATGTAGAGGTCCGGCGCCCCATCACGGTTATAGTCCAGCACCGCAGCGGACATCGCGCGATGTCCTGGAATTTGAATGCCGGAAGATTCGCTGACATCTTCGAAGGTGCCGTTGCCCCGATTGCGATAGAGCTTATTGAACTGCGCCTTGTACGAGAGCGGGCCAGGGTAGGCGTCGGCGCTGAAATACAACTGGTAGCTCGGATCGAAGCTCAGGTAATTCGCAACAAACAAATCCAGGTAGCCGTCATTATCAATGTCGAGGAACGCCCCTCCGATTCCTGTGCCCCCTGCGTTGGCCACGCCTGCTTTATCGGTGACATCTTCGAACGTCCCATCGCCACGGTTGTGGTAGAGAATGCAACGACCGACTCCGATCACGAACAGATCCGTATGGCCATCGTTATCGTAATCCGCCGCTATGGCCGCGGTTCCATAACCGGCCCCCTCGACACCGGCCTTCTTGGTAACGTCCTCGAACGTGCCGTCGCCACGGTTGCGATAAAGCCGATTCGGCTCCCTTGGTGTTCCCGGGGCGTGGTGTGTGACTCCGTCCAGCGGGCCTGAATTGACCAGGTAGATGTCCATGAACCCATCGCCGTCGTAGTCGAGCCACACTCCGCCCGCCCCGTTGGATTCAAGTATGTTGGCGATCCGCGAATCGCAGTACTGGTTAACAAATCGAATCCCTGCCTTGGCAGTGACATCCTCGAACAGATCATCCTTGCCGGCGACCACGGGTGGTGTGACGGCCAGCGCCGGAACTGCCGCTCGGGACTCCGCCGGCGCAGTGCGCAGCACGGATTTCTTAAAAGAGACGATAACCGCTGCGCCCAGCGCCAACGCCAGCCCGAGGACCAAAACTCCCTTCCAAAGGTTAGGCTGGTTGCTCATGGAAACAAAACGATTAGATAAAGCTCTGGTTTTAGTTCGTGCTGGTAATAGCAGAATGCTGCGGCAGGCGGGATTGCACTCTCCCTTTTTGGTTCTTTTCGCTTCATTTTTTGCTGCATTATTGGCCGAAGGGCCGGGTTGGGCCAGTGCGGAACCAGGTTATTGAGTCTGCGAGGGCCGCTTCCGACCAGAGCGGCGAGGAACTACCAACCAGCCAATCATGGGGCGAGCATGAAGAGGCGTGGCTCAGTTCATCCAGAAAAAAGGGCTGTTTGGATGGATTCCCGGTACGAATGGCCGACAATCGTGTCCGAACCCTAACTCGCCATTGACGGCGCGTGCCTGGACTGCGAAAGATATACCTAGCTCCCGTGAGAAACCTGGCGTTCAAATGTGGATTCGTTGCTGCCCTGGTTGCCCTGACTTCAGGGTTGGTTTCGTTCCGCGCCCAGGCTGAACCGGGGCAATCCTTTGAAGCGGCGCGCCACCACTGGGCTTATCAGCCCATTCTCAGGCCCGTTCCTCCCAGGACATCACGAGCGGATCGCGCCCAATCTCCTATCGACGCGTTCTTGCTCGTTAAACTAAAGGAAAAAGGACTCGGGTTCGCGGCACCTGCCGATCGCAGGACGCTTCTGCGCCGCACCTATTATGATCTAATCGGGCTGCCACCGACGCTGCAGGAAATCGAGGCATTTCAAAACGACCATTCGTCAGGGGCCTTCGCGAAGGTCGTGGAGCGCTTGCTGGCTTCTCCGCGTTATGGCGAACGCTGGGGCCGGCATTGGCTGGATGTTGCCCGCTATGCCGACACCAAAGATCTGGTTTTGGCTTACGGCAAGGATGCCCTGCGTCCGTATGCCTACACGTACCGCGACTACGTCATTCGCGCGTTCAATGACGATTTGCCCTTTAATCAGTTTGTCCAGGATCAGCTCGCCGCTGATTTGGCTGGAGCGAATCTGCCTCGCTGGCGCCTGGCCGGGCTCGGCTTTCTTACGCTTGGCCGTTTATTCGATAACAATCCCCACGACCAGATCGACGATCAGATAGACACAACCACTCGCGGTTTTATGGCGCTGACGGTTGCCTGCGCTCGTTGCCACGACCACAAATATGATGCGATCCCCCAGGCTGATTACTATGGCTTGTACGGCGTGTTCGCCAGCACGGAACGTCCCTACAACTTGCCTTTGCTGGAAGATCCCGAACAGGTTCCTGGCGGGGCCGAATTCGAAAAACAATTGGATAAAGCGCGCAAGGAACTCGAGGCGCAGATTGATACCGAGTTCGCGAAACTCACTGAAACCTTTCGCCAGCGCATTGGCGATTACCTGGTGCGCGCCGGCACTACTGAGCCTGACATCACGGAGACGTCGCAATTTGCTCTTTCGCTGACACCGGATGATTTTCGGCCGACGCTGCTGCAGCGCACGCGGCATTGGCTAGCGCAGCACGCGGTGCCGGGCGATCGGTTGTTCGGGTTATGGGCGGAATTCATGGCCTTACCCGAGGACAGCTTTGTTGCCGAAGCTGGTGCGAAGGTTGCCCAGTTGCTCTCCGGGAAATACGCACAGCCCGCCAATCCTCTGGTCGTCGAAGCTCTCGAACAGACAACGCTCACAAACAAAGCGACCGTGGCGCGGGCCTACGGCCAATTGCTGCGCGAGGTCTACGAAGAATCCAAAAAGCCGGCTGCTGGAAGCCCGAACGGCGGGTTGAATACCGACCAGCGCGAACTGCTCGAAGTAGTGATTGGCTCCGATGGCCCGATCTGGTTTCCGCGGCGCGACACTCCCGAGCACATGTCGCGGCCGGAGAAAGATCGCTACAACGGGCTGGTGTCGAACCTCGACAAACTCGCAGCGAATGCCACCAACGCTCCGCCCGCTCGGGCCATGGTGGTGGCCGACTTGCCGGAACCTTACAATCCGCACATTTTCCGGCGCGGGAACCCATCACGACTGGGCGAACCGGTTCCTCGCGCATTCGTGCGCCTGTTAAGCGGAGGCGAGCCGCGGCCTTTTACTCATGGCAGCGGCCGGCTGGAGCTCGCTCAGGCCATTGCGTCGGGCACGAATCCACTCACGGCGCGGGTTTTTGTCAACCGGGTCTGGATGCATCATTTTGGCGAACCGTTGGTGGCGTCGCCGGCGGACTTCGGGGCGCGCAGCGATCCTCCGAGCAATCCTGCATTGCTGGATTGGCTGGCCTCGGAGTTCATCCGCTCGGGTTGGAGCGTTAAGCAGTTGCACCGGCTTATGCTCCTGAGCACGGCTTACCAACAGGCATCAGCATCTCCGAACCCGATTGATCCGGAAAACAAATTGCTGAGCCATTTCTCGAGACGGCGTCTTGATTTTGAGGCGATGCGCGACTCACTGCTGTTGGTCTCCGGCCGGCTGGATCTGACCCGCGGGGGCCGGCCGTTTGATCTGGCCAGCGAGCCGCTCAGTGGGCGTCGCACCGTTTACGCCCTGGTCAACCGGCAAGATCTCCCTTCTCTGTTCCGATCCTTCGACTTCCCGGTTCCCGATCAGTGTGTCGAACGCCGGCCGCGCACTACCGTTCCGCAGCAGGCGCTGTTCGTCATGAATTCGCCTTTCGTGCTCGAACAGGCCCATGCTCTCGCTGCTCGACCGGAAATCCTGCAAAGTACCAATCCGGTGATGCGAGTGGATGCGCTGTTCTGCCGGGTGTTCGGCCGGCACGCGGCGCAATCTGAGTCCGGTTCATGCGTGCGATTCATTCACGAGGCCGAACAGGAAACGTTGCCTGAAAACGGGCTTAACGCCTGGGAACAACTGGCTCAAGTGTTGCTGATGTCCAATGAGGCGGTGTTTGTTGATTGAAACCTTATGAATCCCTTTGAACACCTGCCTGCGCGTTTGCTCACGCGCAGACAAATGCTGCATCAAATGGGCACGGGCCTGGGGATGCTCGGCTTGGCATCTTTGCTCAATGACGCGGGCTTGCTCACACCCGCCGCTCAAGCTACTTCCCTCAATCCCTTGGCTGCCAAACCTCCGCAGTTCGCGCCCCGCGCCAAACGCATTATCCATATCTATCTGAACGGCGGTCCCTCCCATGTCGACACCTTTGACCCGAAGCCTGCGCTTGGAAAATGGGCCGAGAAATCCATTCCGTCGGGCAATCTAACGACGGAACGCCCCACCGGCACCGCTCTGCCCTCGCCCTTTAAGTTTCAGCCATATGGCCAAAGCGGAATCGAGGTGAGCGAGATCTTTTCCAAGACGGCTCAACACGTGGACGAGATCTGTTTCATCCGGTCGATGCATGCGAATACGCCCAATCATGAACAGTCCATGCGTCTGATGAATTGCGGCGACGAGCGTCTGTCGCGTCCGAGCTATGGGGCCTGGATTACGTACGGTCTGGGCACTGTGAATCAAAATCTGCCAGGTTTTATTGCCATGTGTCCGGGCCTGCCTGTGGCGGACGTTTCGAATTGGCGGGCCGCTTTTCTGCCCGGCATTTATCAGGGCACGCACATCAACACCAAAAAGACCAAGCCGGATGAGTTAATCGAAAACATTACCAACGTGCGCATCACGCGTGCGGCTCAGCGGAAGCAACTCGACTTGCTTGGCGAACTCAACGCCGAGCACCAAAGGACCCGTGGTGACGACCCGCAGCTCGAAGCCCGGATCCAGTCGTTCGAATTGGCCTACCGGATGCAACTGGAAGCCACCGATGCTTTCGACATCTCCAAGGAGCCGGCCCACATTCGAGAAATGTATGGCGATACGCTCCAGGCCCGCCAGTTGCTCATCGCCCGCAGGCTGCTCGAACGAGGCGTGCGGGTAGTGCAGTGCTATCATGGCGACGTTCAGCCGTGGGATAGCCATGAACTGATCGAAGACAACCACCGCAAGCTGGCCGGCGAAGTCGACCAGGGCATTGCCGCTCTGCTCACCGATTTGAAAGCACGCGGGTTGCTAGAGGATACTTTGGTCATTTGCGGCGGCGAGTTCGGCCGGACGCCGGCGGTGGAGATACCCGCTCCCGGCACGCCGGGAAAAGGGAAAGGCCGCGACCACAACCACTACGGCTTTACTGTTTGGCTCGCGGGCGGCGGAGTAAAAGGCGGGCACGTCTACGGCGCCACGGACGAGTTCGGGTTTCGCGCGGTTGAAAACCCGGTCCACGTGCACGACCTTCACGCCACGGTGCTGCACCTGCTGGGTTTCGACCACGAGAAACTTACATACCGCTACGCCGGCCGCGATTTCCGCCTCACGGATGTAAGCGGAGAAGTCGTGACCGACATCCTCGCATGAGCTCTCTCAATAATCCTTTTAGAATTATGTTTGGCCGAGTTTCCTCTATGGAGTGCGGCCCACGTAGGGTAGCCTTTCCAGGCTGCCGGTCAGGGGCGCTTTCCAGCGCCTCGTTACTGAACCCAAGCCGCACAAGGGACGCGGGGCTGAAAAGCCCCGCTAACCGGCAGCCTGGAAAGGCTACCCTACAAGGCACCCAGCGCTTGTACATGGTCGCTCTCATCACGGCGCTAATTTCTGTAACGCCTTGCTTTGCCAGCGGACTTTCTCCGGGCGAGCATAAACTCATCTACGTTGCCGCGCCCGGCATTCGAGATTACCTCGAATACGGCGGACATGGCCTGCTGGTGTTCGATATCGATCACGGCCATCGGTTCGTACGCCGGATTCCCACAGGCGGGCTCGATGAAAAGGGTAAACCGCTCAACGTCAAAGGCGTTTGTGCCAGCTCGGTCTCCAAGCGGATTTATATCAGTACTACGCGCACAATTCTTTGTCTCGATCTGCTCACCGACAAACTTCTCTGGGAGAAGCCTTATGACGGCGGCTGTGATCGACTGGCACTTTCTCCGGATGGGAAAGTCATTTACGCGCCTTCCCTCGAAGGAGATCACTGGAATGTTGTGGATGCGATGACTGGAGCAGCTCTCGACAAAATCGTCCGTAAATCCGGCGCACATAACACGATTTTCGGCTTGGACGGCTCTCATGTTTATCTGGCGGGTCTGAAATCGCCTGTGCTTACAGTAATGGACGCCAGGACGCATGAAGTAAGCGCAACCGTGGGGCCCTTTGGAAACGTCATCCGGCCTTTCACTGTAAATGGGGGCCAAACGCTCTGTTTCGTTAATGTGAATGGACTCTTGGGTTTCGAGGTGGGTGACCTGCATACCGGCAAAGTCTTGCATCGAGTAGAAGTACCAGGCAGCAAACCCGGGACGGAGAAACGGCATGGCTGTCCCAGTCATGGGATCGGGTTAACGCCGGACGAGACCGAACTCTGGCTTACGGATGCCGCGAATAGTGAAATGCACATTTTCGATGCCACGGTGCTGCCGCCGAAGCCCGTCGATGTCATCCGCCTGCGCGATCAGCCAGGCTGGATCACCTTTGGACTCGATGGTCGCTTCGCGTATCCCTCGACAGGAGATGTCATCGAAGTCAAAACGCGCAAGATTGTTGCGGAGCTAACGGACGAAAAGGGCCGTGCCGTTCAGAGCGAAAAGCTGCTGGAGATCGATTTCGTGGGTGACCAGCCGGTCAGAGTGGGAGACCAGTTCGGTCTGGGACGCAAGCAGACCGTAGCGGCAGGCGTCCCGCCTGCCGGAGAGGGCGGCGTCCCGCCGTCCGGGAAAAGTGCATCGAAGTGAATTCGGGCCGCGTCTTAAACAAGGGGCGACTATCCGCTGGGCAAGATGCCCAGCTCTACGGCGGGCCGGAGGCCCGCCGCTACGCCCGAATCAAAAGAGAATGAACGCAGGCCGCCAATAGGCCGCCAACGATCGGCCCCACAACAGGCACCCAGGCGTAGCCCCAATCACTGTTCCGCTTGCCTGGGATGGGAAGAAAGGCATGCGCTAAACGAGGCCCCAGATCTCGGGCTGGATTAATGGCATAACCCGTAGTACCCCCCAGCGACAGGCCGATCGCAAAAACCAGCAGGCCGACGGGCAAGGCTCCCAACGTCCCCAACCCAATGATAACTTCACTCGTCGCGCCCGCGGCGGTGGGGAGTTTCAGCTTTGCGTCCGTCATGAGGAATACCGGCAAAACCAGCAGGAATGTTCCAACGGCTTCACAAAAGAATGATTGCCACAAGTTGCGAATGTTCGGCGCGGTGCAAAAGCAGGCCAACTTGCTGTTGCCATCTTCGGTGGCCTTGAAATGTTCGCGGTAGAACAAAAACACGAGAATGCCGCCCGCAATCCCACCAGCTAATTGCGCGAGCAGGTAACCCCCCACATCAGACCAGGCAAACTTGCCAGCCTGCGCCATTGCCAGTGTAACCGCTGGATTCAGGTGCGCTCCGCTAAACGATTGGGAACTAAAGACGCCGACGAAAACCGCTAGCGCCCAACCGGCCGTAATGACGATCCAGCCACCGTTGTTTCCCTTAGTTTTTGCGAGAACCACGTTGGCTACGACGCCATTGCCGAACGTAATCAAAATGGTCGTTCCGATAAATTCAGCGAGGATTGGGTTCATAGTATTCAGTTCTTGGTTTTCACTTGGAAGCAGGCTGCGACCTGCTCGAAATCCCGGAGTTGGCGCTGCTGCCATGGCCCATTTTGTCCCAGTTCAGCCGCCATCAGTCCGGCCACAGCCGGTGCCATCTCGAGGGCCGCGCGGACATTGAGGAATAACGCGCGGGTCCGGCGAGCCAGCACGTCCTCAACTGTTCGAGCCATTTCATTACGGACCGCCCAGATCACTTGTGCGCCAATGATCGGCAGGGATGGATGTAACGAATTCTGCAACTCGGGTCGATTGCGAGCCAGTTCTTCAATTTGAACAGCATCCGACCCGTAAACCGTCAGAGGTCCGCACTCCCCATGGTCCGCGCCGTGAATTTGCAAATGTCTGGTGAGGCAAACGCGTTCCTCGAGGCGGGCCAGCACGATTACATGCTCCAGACAATCCTCCGCCATCTTGCGGTAGGTGGTCCACTTCCCCCCGGCGATGGTCAGTAAACCCGATTTGGAAATCGTGATTGTGTGTTCGCGTGATAACGCGGCTGTGCTGCTGGCCTTGGCAGCATTGACCAGGGGCCGTATCCCGGTAAAAACGCTAAGGATATCACCCCTGCTCGGCCTGTGTGCCAGGTAATCCCGCGCCGTTTCGAGAATGAAATCGATCTCGCCGTCCTGCGGTTTTGGCTCGAGGTCGACCTTGGAAATGGGCGTATCGGTTGTGCCGACGATCACATGACCGTGCCAGGGAATGGCGAACATTACCCGCCCGTCACGGGTATGCGGCACCATAATCGCGGTGTCAGCGGGCAGGAAGGAGCGATCCAGAACAATATGAACGCCCTGGCTCGGAGCAATCATTGGTTCGGATTTCGGGTCATCCCGGCGCTGCAATTGGTCGCAAAAAGCGCCGGTGGCGTTGACTACGCTTTTCGCATAGAGCGTGTGTTCCTGTTGGGTTTCGGCATCTTGAAACACGACTCCATTGACCAATCCCTCCGCGTCCTTGAGCAGACGCAGGACGCGCGCATAATTTACCAGGCAGGCTCCCTGTTCGGCCGCGGTTTGCGCCAGGCTGATCAAGAGGCGACTGTCATCAAATTGCCCGTCATGGTAAAGCACTCCGCCTCTCAGACCTTCCTGTTCGAGCGTGGGGATGCGTCGCAATACCTCTTCGCGCGTTAGCAGGACCGACCTGCCAAATCCATATTTGCCAGCGAGCAAATCGTAAACCTTTAACCCGATACCGTAAAAGGGGGTTTCCCACCATTGATAGTTGGGCACGACAAAAGGCAAGTCGCGCACCAGGTGAGGCGCATTCCGCAGCAGAATTCCTCGTTCCTTAAGCGCCTCCATCACAAGCGAGACGTTTCCCTGCTGGAGATACCGAACTCCGCCATGCACGAGTTTGGTCGAACGGCTGGACGTGCCCTTTCCGAAATCGCTTTGCTCCAGCAGCACCACGCTGTACTTCCTGCTAGCAGCATCTACAGCGATGCCCATCCCCGTAGCTCCGCCACCCACCACCGCCAAATCCCAGGGCTCTCGGCGCTGTCGAATTTGCTCCAGGAATCTTGCGCGGATCATTTGGTTGGATTGCGGCTTTGAATCAACCCAGGCTCTTGTCTGTTTCCACGCTGGTCCGCTCTTCCCAATCCCGCGCCCGTTTCAAGGCTTCGGCCCAGCGACTGCGCCGATGCGCGGTCTCGACGGCGCTCTTTTGAGGCATGAACCTGCGGTCCGTCTGCCATGCTGCTTTCAATTCGTCTCGACTTTCCCAATAGCACACCGCCAGCCCAGCCAGATAGGCCGCGCCCAAAGCTGTCGTCTCAACCACCTTTGGACGAACCACGGGCACTCCCAGCAGGTCGGCTTGAATTTGCATCAAGAGATTATTGGCTGAGGCGCCTCCGTCGACCCGCAATTCGCTCACGCTGATCTGCGAGTCCTGTTTCATTACCTCCAAAACGTCGGCGACTTGAAAGGCGATGCCTTCCAGGGCGGCCCGCGCGATATGACCTGCCGTCGTGCCGCGGGTCAGGCCGGTTATCGTGCCGCGCGCGTACTGGTCCCAATGCGGCGCTCCCAATCCTGCAAACGCCGGAACCAGGTAAACTCCACCGCAATCGGGCACACTGGCCGCCAGCGTCTCTATCTCCGCCGAGGATTTAATGAGCCCCAGTCCGTCACGTAACCATTGCACTACGGCCCCGCCGATAAATACACTGCCTTCCAGAGCAAATTCAGTTTGTCCCCGGGCTTTCCAGGCGACAGTGGTAATCAACTGATGGCGGGAGGGCACCGCCGCCGTACCGATGTTCATGAGCATGAAACAGCCCGTGCCGTAGGTGTTCTTGGCCATGCCTCGGGAAAAACAATTCTGGCCAAACAAGGCTGCCTGCTGGTCGCCGGCAATGCCTCCGATCCGCACCGGGCTTTCGAAAACGCCCGGGGCGGTTTGTCCATAAACCTCGCTCGAGGACCTGACTTCCGGCAGAATTTGGCGTGGCACCCTCAGCGCTGCCAGGAGTTCATCGTCCCAAGTCCCGGAATGAATATTGTAAAGCATGGTCCTTGAGGCGTTGCTCGGATCGGTAATGTGCAGCGCTCCGCCGCTCAGATTCCACATCAGCCAGGAATCAACCGTTCCAAAGGCCAGTTCACCCCGTTGTGCCCGTTCCCGCGCGCCCTCGACGTGGTCCAACAACCAGCGCAATTTGCTGCCTGAAAAATAGGCATCGATCACCAGACCGGTTTTACGCCGAACCACGTCGCTGTAGCCGGCCTGTTTGAGTTCGTCACAAAGCCCGGCCGTGCGGCGGTCCTGCCAGACAATAGCGTTGTGGATTGGAGCGCCCGTTTTGCGATCCCAGATGATGGTCGTCTCGCGTTGATTGGTAATGCCCAGCGCGGCTATGTCGCTCGCTTTGAGTTTCGCCTCGGCCAGGACGGAGCGGGCAACTTCGAGTTGGCTGGTCCAGATTTCCATCGGGTCGTGCTCGACCCAGCCTGCCTGGGGGAAGATTTGCCTGAACTCCTTTTGGACAGTCCGGCGTATGGCGCCGTTATGATCGAAAATGATCGCGCGCGAACTCGTCGTCCCTTGATCGAGTGCTAGAATGAAAGACATAGTTTTGGCTCGTTAATGCTTTTGCCCGTGACTCAAATTATTGTCGATGACGGACGCCGCTTTCCGTAGCGCAGACTTTCAGTCTGCTGTATCGCCGACTTTCAGTCGGCAAGGGCTCGTCAGTAAACCGCGTCCGATTTGTTAGCCGATATGACTTCGGTCGATATGCAGGTTGAAAATCTGCGATACAGCAGACTAAAAGTCTGCGCTACGCTCAAGCATGCTTGTCCGCCGGCTTCAACTGTGCCGCAAAGAAAAGCAGCATGTCTGCCAGGTGCGTTTCCCAATACGGCCAACTGTGCCCGCCTGGAAATTCTTCGTAAATATGGGGGACCCCCGCTTTCTTGAGTTCCCGGCTTAGCTCGCGGTTGTACTCAATAAGTTGGTCCTCTGAACCGCAATCGAAGCGCAGTGCAGGCAAACGACCGCGGTTTGGCAACATGGTTTCCAATACCGATTGGTCCTCGTGCGCGCAGCCATATAACTCAAGCGGTTCTTCGACAAACAGTTTAAACTGATCAAACCTTGTGATGGAAGAGTGCCCTCCCGCGCCACGAAATCTATCCGGAAATCTTGCCGCTAAACGGAGAGCTCCAAATCCTCCCATGCTCAATCCATTAATAAACAATGGCGATTGTTGACTTACCTCCGGTACTGCCTCGCGCGCGGCTACGGGCACTTCTTCAACAATCCAGCGTTCGAAATCCGCTTCGCCATGCCGCAGATACCCGGACCCGTCTCCCCACAAACCATCGCTGGGCATGGCCAAAACCATGGGCGGGATTTGCCCTGTATCGATCAAACGTTGAGAGGTTCGATGGGCTCCGCCTTTGAGCGCCCAGGCCCAATGGCTGCCGTAAACGCCGTGAAGCAGCATGACCAGCGGCAGATTCTCTTTCGCAGCCGCCTGCTTGGGTACAAACAAGGTCAGATCCGCCCGGTGCTTTAAGGCCTGGCTTTTGACGGTTACCCAGCGAAGCCCTTCAGCCTCAAAGCGGGGCTCTGAAATCTCAATCGTTCGAAACTTGGACGCGCTCATTTAATCAAAAGTGATCACACCCTTGGCGTTGCGGCCGGACAACATGTCCTCCAGGGCCGTTCCTAGTTGTTTCAGGCTATAAGTGCGCGTGACCAGTTCATCGAGTTTAAGTTCGCCGCGCTGGTAATGTCCAAAAATGCGTGGGAAATCCCGCGCGGGCGAGCAGCCGCCATAGAGCGGGGTAACATAGGTCTTGTTCCACATGAACCAGGGCATCGGCACGCTGACCGGGTCATTGATGCCGCTGACTTGCAGCGCCATGCCTCCGTTGCGCACTAAACGTAATGGCGCGAACGCGAGCGCTGGAACGGCCGTCGCCTCGAAAGCATAGTCCGCTCCGCGCCCGTCGGTAAGTCCTTTGACAGCGTCCGCCAGGCGCTCGAATTGTTTATCGGCTGCGTCGGCAAGCAAGGTGTGCGTTGCGCCGAATTTTCGAGCCTGCATGAGACTATTTTCGCGCAAGTCGATGGCAATAATTTTGCCGGCACCGCTAAGCCGCGCGCCTTGGATAATATTCAGACCGACCCCGCCGCAACCGATGATTGCGACCGAGCTGTCTATTGTAACCTTGGCGATGTTTACTGCCGAACCAAACCCGGTCATCACGCCGCAGCCGATGATGCAAGCGGAGGCAAAGGGCACCCTTTGCGGCAAGTGCGTAACCGCGTGAGCTCGAACCAGGGCCAATGTAGAAAGCGTGCCCAGGTTGAATGAGCGATCCACCGGTTGTCCATTGAGCGTAGTGCCTTCCGGGTGAGCATGTCCGTTGGATCGTTCCATCACATAGGCCGGCTTGCTGTCCTCGCAAAGCACGGTATCCCCGCGCCGACACTGGAAACATTCGCCGCAAGGAATAGCCCAGTTCAGCACCACCGAATCTCCAGGGCGCACGTGGCGAACCAGCGGCCCAACGGAGCGCACAATGCCCGCGCCTTCGTGCCCCATGACCAAGGGTCGTTTCCAACTCAACGAGGCATGATCGGTGTGGCAAATGCCGGCCGCTTTGATCTCGACCAGGACCTCATCACCGATTGGTTCACTGACCTCGATGCGCTCAAGCGCGAACTGTCCTTTGCCATCCGCGATGGCTGCTTGGGCTTGCATGCCCGAACTGTAGACGGCGCGGTCAAGAGTCTCAACGCTGGAATTCGAACGGGGCGGGGTCTCGTCCCCGCGTCCCACTGCCAAGAAAAACTCAATGCGGGGACGAGACGTGGCGCCCCGTTTCTGAGCCTCGGCTTCGCCTCAGAATGGCTGCCCTACGTGCGAGAACCACGATTTGCTTGCTGCCGCAGTTTGCCCGTGGTCATGCTGCCGCTGTGAAAAACCACTCGCTCGCCCACTTTTATTTCGACTGGGACATGGTACTTCTTGGTCGTTTCCAGATCGGGTTCGATGCCCAACCCCGGCTTCTCGGGAAGCTGGATCAAACCCTGGGCATCCGGGGACAAGCGGGTGGTCGAGAATTCTTGCGCGAGCGCCGATGGCTCTGATGGATACTCGCAAAGGGAGTGGCTCTCCAGTCCCGCATACGGCTGAAGCGACGCGCTGAGCGCCAAAGAAGTGGTAAAGGTGTGATTGACAAATTGCACAGACTTCGCGGTGGCGTAATCCGCCACGGCTTTTGCAGTGGTGATGCCCCCAATTCGGCCTGCATCAATCTGAATGTACCCAAGCCCCGCAAAATCGATCATGTTTTTGGCCTGGTGGAAATCGTGACAACCTTCGCCGCCGGCGAGTTTGATGGAGCCGCTGCGCGAGGCCAGTGTTTTATACGATTGGAGCGCTCCAGAAACAAAGGGTTCCTCAAGCCACACCGCGCCGCAGGCTTGCAAGGCCGGCAAGCGCTTCTCCGCTTCACTCACGTCATCGCCCCAAACCGTACCGGCATCGATCAGCAACATCCGATCTTTCCCCAGTCCTTCGCGCGCAGCCTGGACGTGCTCGGTGTCCTGGACGACGCTCCCACGCCCATAAGGTCCCCAACCAAACTTGGCGGCGCGAAAGCCCGCTCTTGCCACTCCTTGAGCTTTTCGCAAGGTCCCTTGCGGATCATCGCCGAACAACTGCGACGCATACGCGATCTTCGGATGCGCCCGTTTATAGCCGAGCAATCGATACGCCGGTTCGCTCAACTTCTTACCCAGCAAATCCCATAAAGCCACGTCCACTCCGGACAAGGTATGGTCCGTTTGCAGCAGGTCGAAGCTGTTCGCGCGCACCAAGTCATTAATACGCCGGATGTCTTCTGGACCATCAAGCTTTTGGCCCAGGACTGACGCGCTTAGCGGTTTGCAGGCGCTGTGAGACATC
>Ga0210409_10005052_pt1 | contig 13952 bp, 12 predicted proteins | sample IncBWH17MmetaG_FD_161649 | JGI IMG/M metagenome (GOLD analysis project Ga0210409, IMG submission 161649) | Forest soil microbial communities from Barre Woods Harvard Forest LTER site, Petersham, Massachusetts, United States - Inc-BW-H-17-M | ecosystem: Environmental > Terrestrial > Soil >... | reverse complement strand
TGTATTTCCTGCACAAGGCATTTCCGGATCTGGTGAGTCCCGAATACACACTTCGTGCGGTGAACTACATTCTCGGCGCACACCCGGTATCCAGCACTTCGTATGTGGCTGGAGTGGGAACGGTGTCGAAGACAATGACCTACAGCAACAATCGTGCGGACAATTCGTACATTCCGGGCGCCGTGATTCCGGGATACATCATCATTAAGCCGGATTTTCCGGAGTGCATCGATGACTTCGGGTTTCTGTGGTTTGAGGATGAAGCCGTGGTGGCCGGGTCGGCAAGCTGGGTGGTGGCGGGGAACGCTGCGGAGGCGATCATTAAGGAAGCGAAGTAGAGCCAGTACTGAAAGCGCCCGGCGGCTCCGAGCGGGCCGAGCGCTTTTCTTGGGGGAAGAATCAGATTACGGCGCGGCGTTCATCGCATTTACGACAATGCTGTCATGAAAAATCGCCGGACTTTGTGCGCATATGCGACGAAGTCTCACGACCTGCCGCACGCGCATCCAATTTGCACAGTCTGTGTACGAATTCAACGTTTTCAATCCATTCGAGTTATCTTGAGCAAAAGCAGATGCCCCGATTTATTGTAAACGTCAGTAGTTAGAAGAAATGGATGGAGTTGTTGGAGTCGGTTTTTTGTGCGCCCAAGGCAGGCGCGCTACCAGGCTGCGCTACGCCCCGACAGTTTGCATTTCTAATTCTACAGGAGTTGTCCGGTTGTCTCTACTGTTCGGGGCACCAAGGTCTGGATTTCACATCCACGCCGCGGTTTCCCTATAAGCACTATCATCGGTATGCGCTGCATTACATTCGCGCTCCACTTCGTTACCATGGAAGACGCCCCTTTTGCCCAGTCCGCACAAGCGCTCCAGGAAAGGAAATTGCCATGAAGCGCGCTCTGTCCACCGCAATCCTCAGTTTCTCGCTTCTCTTTGCCGGCGCGTGCAAATCGAAGCCCGACGACCAGCAAGCGATTCGCACCGGCGTGATCAACTATTTGAACTCGTTGAAAAGCCTGAATGTCAGCGCCATGGATATCGCCATTACTCAAACGACCATGAATGGCAATCAGGCCGAGGCAAAAGTGGAAGTTCGTCCCAAGGGAAGTGCTGGCGGCGACGCAAACATGCAGCTAACCTATAACCTAGAAAAGCGCGGCGAGGAATGGGTGGTTGTAAAAAGCCAGCCTAGCGGCGGCACGATGCAACATCCAGGACCTGGACAAATGCCTGCGGGCAGCACAATGCCCCCGGGTCATCCAAATGTTTCCGGTAGCGGCGGGCAAGCGCCAAGCGGACACTCCGACTTTAGCGAAATCATGAAGAGCACCCAACCGCCACCCCAACAAGCGCCGCAGACCGACAGCAAGCCGTAAGCAAGAATCGCTCAAAAGCCAGCGCGAACCACGAATCTAGACTGTTTTGTCCTTGGAATAGCAGATCTTTTCCAGGTTGCATTCCACGCATCGGGGTTTCCGCGCGACGCATACGCGGCGGCCATGCCAGATCAATTGGTGTGAAAACTGGATCCATTTGCTTTGCGGAAGGATCTTCATTAAATCCTGCTCGATTTTTTTCGGGTCTTCGTGCTTAGTCAGGTCCAGCCGCCGCGACAGCCGGATCACATGAGTGTCCACGACCACCCCAACTGCGATTCCATAGCCGGTACCTAAGACAACGTTCGCTGTCTTCCTCGCGACACCGGGCAGGGTCAACATCTCCTCCATGGTGCGCGGCACTTTTCCGCCAAAAATTTCCACGATAGCCTTGCTCGCGCCCATCACGGATTTGGTTTTGTTGCGGAAAAATCCCGTGGGGCGTATTTCCTTTTCGAGTTCCGCGGGAATCGCATACGCAAAGGCCTCGGGAGTCGTGTATTTCTTGTACAGCTCCGCGGTCACCTGATTCACGCGAACGTCCGTGCACTGCGCCGATAAGATCGTCGAGATCATCAACTGGAAGGGGTTTTCGTGCGTCAATTCGCAAACGGCTTGCGGATAAGCTTCATCCAGTTTGTCGAGAATGGCCGCGACGCGCTCCGGGTTGGTGCCACGAGCCTGTCCACGCGCGCCCAGCGCTTTCGCGGAAATGACAGCTTTCCGTTTCGGTTGCGTGCCGTCACTCGCGGATTTCCTGGTTTTTTTCTTGGTGCCAGTCACTGCCGTCTTTTTGGCTGCCATTTACGCCTCAAGGGTCGAGAAATTCCAGCAACCGGCGAAACGCCTTTCCACGGTGGCTGTGTGTATTCTTCTCTGTTTCATCCAGCTCGGCAAAACTTTTCTCTCGCGCAGCGAAGTAGAACACCGGATCGTATCCGAACCCGCCCCCGCCCCTAGGTTGCTCCAGAATTTCGCCGTCCACTTTTGCGGAGACAACGGCCAGGGGTTGCCCCTCGCGTACCAGCGTGATCACGCAAACGAAATACGCGGAGCGTTCAGGCCCACGTTTGTCCCGCATTTCCCGCAGCAACTTCGCGATTTTCTGTTCGTTGCCGGCGCCGGGCCCCGCGTATCTTGCCGAAAGTACACCGGGCGCTCCGCCAAGTGCAGGCACCACCAGACCGGAATCATCGGCGAATAGCAAACCTTTGGCGTGCCTGCCGTAATATAGAGCTTTTCCCGCTGCATTTTCCGCGAATGTCGGCGCAGTTTCTTCGAATTCCGGAAGTTGCGCGAAGGCTGGCAGAAGTTCCAATTGCAAATCGCGCCCGGCGGCCCGCACCAGCCCGCGATATTCACGCAGTTTCCCTTCGTTTCCCGAGGCAAACAATAATGTTCTTGATTCGTCCGTGGGATCCATCCATGCCACTCGTCTTGGCGTATCGTCAGGTGCGACTACCATCGCATACGAAGTTCATCCGCTACCGCCCGCGTCCGAGAAACTTCCCGGGCAGCAACGTGCGTTGCTCTTCGGCCAGTCGCCGAATCCCTGCCGCAGCCAGCGCCAGCAAATCCTGCATCTCGCTTCCAGTGAATGCGCGCCCCTCCGCGGTTGCCTGGATCTCCACGAAATCGCCGCTGCCGGTCATCACGACGTTCATATCCACTTCTGCGCGCGAATCTTCCTCGTAGCAAAGGTCCAGCAACGCGACATCGTCCACAATTCCCACGCTGGTGGCCGCCACCGAATCGATCAGCGGAGAGCGTTTCAGAATTCCTGCCATCACCAGGCGCTCCATCGCCATGGCCAACGCCACAAATGCCCCAGTGATGGACGCCGTGCGCGTGCCGCCATCCGCTTCAATCACGTCGCAATCGATCCACACGGTGCGCTCGCCAAGTCCCTCCTGGTCCGTCACCGCTCGCAACGACCTTCCGATGAGTCTCTGAATTTCCAGCGTTCGCCCGGTCTGCTTTCCGCGGGTAGCCTCACGCGCCGTGCGTTCTTCGGTTGCGCGTGGCAGCATGCCGTACTCGCTGGTGACCCAGCCCTTGCCGGTTCCTTTCAGAAACGAAGGCACGCCATCGTCCACCGTTGCGGTACAAATCACGCGGGTCTTGCCCAATTCAATCAATACGCTGCCTTCCGCCTGCGAGATAAAATCCGGCGTAATTTTCAACTCCCGCATCTGGTCCGCGCTGCGACCGTCGCCCCGCATGTGCTTCCCCTTTTCTTCCGTCTTCTCAGCCTGTCGTCTTAAGGCTTCTCAGCCGGGCTCGTCGGGTTCATCGCCGGCTGTGGTTCCGTCGCCGGCACCGCGAGACTCAGCATCTTCATGTTCACTGGAAAAGTCTGCGTCAAATCCAGGTGGCCCGCCAGTGTATCCGCTTCCTGCCCATGAATCAGAATTTTCAGCCGCTGCGCTTGAGGAATGTTGGCCTCCAGCGTTCGCGCTATGGAATCCACCGCCAACTGCTCACTCTGAATCCCCGAAGGAATAGAAGTGCCGATAGCCTCCGAAAAATCCGCCACGGCAGTTCCATCGGGCAGCAGATAAAACGCCAGCAGCGCCGCATCCGGTGGTAGCGTACGCGATTCTGGATCGACGGGTCCTGCCAACAGAGTATTCAGCACCTGTTTGGCGCGCAACGCGGGATCGCTCGAAAGGGGAAGCTCGACGGTCACGGGGTTCAACTTCCCATCCTGCTCCCGGGTTCCCCAAAACATTTTCGCTTTCACTCTTGGCTCGCCGCTGCTCACTGGCGCCGGCGGTAACAACTCCCGCCTGGCCTGCTCCGCGGTTTTCTGCGTTAGTTGCTTCGCTTTGTCGACCTGATGCCGCAAGGCAGGAAAGTACAACGCCGCAGCGATCACCGCGGCCAAAAGCCCGCCCGCCAGCCATATTTGCCAACGTGTATTCACGGGCGCACCCCCGGAGCGGCCGGCGCGATCATCGGAACGACGTACGTGGGCTTGAACGCCGTCACGGCTCGGGCAATTGCGTCCGCAACGCCTGGAATCATGCGGTCCAGGGTGGCGCGGTCCGCCACCGAAACGCTGGAAATCTCGACGGCAATCGCGGGTGCGGCGGTTGTTCGCAATTGCCGCACGGGCGCAACCTGTGCCCCGTTCGGCGAACCCTTAAAGCGCCGGGCAAGTTCCGCCTGCACTAGATCTCCCAGCTTATGGCTCAGACTCGTGAACGGCGCTTGTGCGCGATCCCATACGATCAGACCGGATCCATCGTTGGCTGTCGGCAAATCGGGCATGGTGTACACCCGAGCGGTTCCCGCGAGACCGGTGGAGGCCACATGTAGTGAGATGAACACCGCTCCGCGCTGCGCATTGGCACGCGCCGAACGGTCGTCGAAGGAGGGGTTCTCGTTGCCTTCGCGCGTTTGTACCACCTGAAATCCCTGCGCTTCCAAGGCCTTGCGCACCTGCGCGGCGAATTGCAGCACCACTTCACTTTCCCGGATGCCCTCCGTGCCGCGTGCACCCAAATCCGTTCCACCATGTGCGGGATCGAGAACTACCACGTTCAGGGCTCCTGCGGCAGTAATCTGGGGTGCGCCAGCAGGCGTCTGCGACTGCGCGCCCCACGCCAGAATCATGCTCAGGCCGGCGAGCAGCACACAACTGAATATATATGGAAGGATTTGCTTCCGAATCGTCACGTACAGCAGGATACCAAATCTTGCGTCGCACCCGCGTCAACATCCGCCGAAAGGTAATCGCTGGTTCCCGCGGAATCGGCTATGCGTCGTCGCGGAATCCCGCTATATAGAGCGCGCACAAGGCAAGCGCTTCACTTTGCATGAAGCGCTTACTCGTCCTTGCCCAGATACTCGCCGGGCACATCGTCTTCCGGCACTTCATGCGTGTGCACTTCGCGTTCGTCCGCATCGCCTGCGTCTTCCACGCCCTTCACCACTTCGGCTTCGAACGCGTTTCCTTCCTCAAGCAGTTCGTCCACGCTCTCCGAATTCGCGCCTTCCCGATTGGACAATCCCTGCAAATCTCCCGATTGTCCGCCGGACCGCGCACCCAGTCCCACTGGTGCAAACACCACAGTGTCGACGCTTTCGCTCTTTCCGCGAACGCGCTTCTTGCTGGCAGGCTTCGCCTTCCCGGCTGCTTTCTTGGGCGTTGCCTTTGCAGCCGGTTTCTTTTTGGGGGACGCGACGGCCTTTCTGGTAGCGCTCTTCGCCGCCTTCTTCGTGTGTGCTTTCTTGCCGGCGATCTTCTTCGCCTTGCTGGGTTTCTTCTTGCTTTTCCTCTTGGTAGCCATACGCGCAGTGTACCACCGCTCCGCAGGAAAGCCAGTCGGTGGTAATAGTCTGTGAGAGGATGGCATCTGCGATCACCCGCGGGACAAGAGCGAAATTTCAGCCGACGTATTCCGGCGCGCCGCCAAGAGAGGCTCCAACTAATCTATGTACATCCACATGTTCGCTTTTCGCTGGAAGCCAAGCGTAACGCCAGAGCAAGTCCAACGCGCCAAATCAGAAATTCGCGCGTTGCAGGGACAAATTCCCGGCCTGCTGGAAACTGCCGTTGGCATAAACATTTCGCCGCGCGGCAACGGGTACGAGTTTGGAGGCATGATGAAATTCGCGGACAAGCATTCTCTCGAGAGCTACGGCGCGCATCCAGTGCATCAAGCATTGTTGAAGTGGTTGATGCCGCTTATCGAGCCGGTCGAAGTGGACTTCGAAACGGGTGAATAAAAATGGCTTGCCGGCGCGTTCGAAACTAATCCGTCCCTTGATCGGGAAGCGCAAGCACTGTCGCGGGCTGCGGCGCAGGCTCGGGCAATTTAGCCTCGTGGATGTGGGACGCAAGCCCAAGTTGTTTCAGAATCCATATCGTGTACCAGTTGAAATCGATTTCGTACCACCTCAGCCCGTGCCGCGCGGAAACTGGATAAGCATGGTGGTTGTTGTGCCATCCCTCCCCGAAGGTCAGCAGCGCCACCCACCAGCTGTTGGTCGACAAATCCCGCGTCTGAAACCGCCGCGAACCCCAGATATGCGTTGCCGAATTGACTAGCCATGTGGCGTGCAGCCCTACAACGATGCGAAGAAAAATTCCCCAAAGCAGAAATGGCAAACCACCCATGGCAAAAAGCACGCTGCCCAAAATCAGGGTCGGCACAAAATGAAATTCCGTGATCCACACGTGAAACTTGTCCTTGGCCAGGTCCGGTACGTAGCGGTCCAGCGTCGAAGCATCTTGCCGCAACGCGTTGCCGACCAGGATCCAGCCGACGTGTGACCACCATTTGCCGTCGCGCGGAGAATGTGGGTCGCCTTCTTCATCCGGAAATTGATGATGCGTGCGATGCGTGGCCACCCAGAGGAGCGGGCCTCCTTCCATGGCGATAACCGCGCAAATCGTCAGGAAGTACTCCACCGACTTGGTGGTCTTAAAGCTTCGATGAGTGAGCAGCCGGTGGTAACCCATCCCGACTCCCAGGCTTCCCCCCACCCAGTACAGAAAGATCGCCACGAATAGCGCGTTCCACGTGAAGAAGAACAGCGCCGCCACTGCCCCAACGTGGAACAGCAGCATAAAAGAAGCAATTAGCCAGTTTAACTGGCTCTTGTCGGACTTTTTTTGGGGCGAACTATTGAACCGCAGATCACGCATAGAGGGTATGGTTGGCGCAGAAATTGTAGACATCCGTACGTAGGAAAACTGTCTAGAAAGGTACACTTTCCTCTTTTCCACAAAATTCTTGCTGTAATCGCGTGAAGCTGGTCGGTCGCCGTTCAGCGCAGGCGCGCACGCCATCGGGAACTGCGTGACACCGATGAGGAGAAAAGCACTGTAGGGGCGCGATTGTACTCGCTGTTCGACCGAGAATTCCAGACCAAACAATTCCGCACTGTGGGAATCACAGTCCCATGCCGCGCGCGACGCGCCGGGCGGAATTGCGTCAGGCTGCTGTGATATAAGACGCCATGCGGAGTCGCACCACGGCTCCGTGGCTGGCTCGCTGTGAGGAGCGCGATCGTGCACAAGAATCTTCGCAACGTATTATTCGAGTTAGCGTTCCTCGGCCTGCTGGCTATTTCGCCCTTTTGCTCTCTCGCGCAATCTTCAGACCACAATAGCAATTCCAGCCACGCGGCCGTGCGCGTCTGGCAGGACTCCCTCGAGCTGCCCACCTACGAAGAGGGCTTGCCGGACGAAAATCCACCCTTCGATCAATTCGTCACCAATGGCAGGTACAACTATCCCTATGCGCTGCGCGAAAATCTCACCAATCGCGTTGCTCCCCGGCGCTGGCGCACACTAAATCTAGAAAATGAGTATCTGAAATGTGTGATCCTGCCGGATCTCGGCGGTCATCTATACCGCTGCCTGGACAAGCGTAACGGCGCGGACCTCTTCTACGCGAATCCGTCATTGAAATTTGCACGTATTGCCTACCGCGGCGTCTGGGCTGCCTACGGTATCGAATTCAATTTTCCAGTTTCGCATAACTGGATGACCGCTTCCCCTGTGGATTTCTCCACCTCGACTGCGCCGGACGGCAGCGCATCTGTCTGGGTTAAGAACATTGACCGGGTTTACGGCATGGAATGGTGCGTGGAGCTGAAACTCCATCCTGGCCACGCGGTCCTGGAACAAAAAACCACGCTCTATAATCCCGGCAGCGCCCGGCACCGGTTCTATTGGTGGACAAATGCCGGTGTACAGGTCTGGGACGACTCTCGCCTGTACTACCCGCAAGAATTCAGCGTGTTTCACGGATTCACCGATCTGGATACTTGGCCGGTCGATCGTACCGGTGTCGATCTGAGTGTGGTCGGGAACCATAAGTACGGCCCGGTTTCGCGTTTTAGCTTTGCCAGCAGCGAGCCGTATATGGCGGTATACCACCCCAAAACCAACGCGGGCGTAGTGCACTATGCCACGCGCACCGACCTGCCATCGAAAAAAGTCTTTTCCTGGGGCAGCGACGCTGAGGGCTTGGAATGGCGAAAAGCGCTTTCGGACAACCAAAGCGCCTACGTTGAAATTCAAGCGGGACTCTTCCGCGATCAGGAAACTTACGGGTTCTTGGATCCCCAGCAAGCCATCCATTTCACGGAGTATTGGATCCCCGTCCGCGAGATTGGAGGAGTAACCCGTGCGAATCCCGAAGCCGCGCTGAACCTCCAGCGCACGCCATCCGACAAATCCGAAACGGTATCGCTCGACGTAGCCCTCAATGTGACGCGCGACTATCCCAAAGCGAAACTGGAACTCCGCGATACGACGCAAGTGGTTGCCACGGAAAATGTTTCCCTCACGCCGGGCGCGACATTCCGCAAACAATTTATGGACTTGGCCGCCGCCAAAAGTTACACCGTCGTGCTCACAGAAGAATCCGGAAAGCCCATCCTCACGCACACGGAAGGGAAGTACGACTTCACGCCGAAATCCGAAGTGCCTAAAGCTTTGCCGCCACCGTACGTCTATCCATCCCTGGAGAAGCGCAGCGAGAGCGACTTTCTGGAATCGGGAACCGAGCAGGAACGAAACGGAATGGTGCTGGATGCTCTCTCCACCTACAACGAAGGCCTCAAGCGTTTTCCTGAGAGCGTAGTTTTGCATCGCGCCGCGGGACGCCTCGAAGTCGCTCTGAAACAATACCCGCAAGCAATCGAACAACTTTCTCCTACGGTGGCGCGCGTCAGCAATGACAAGGAGGCTTCCTACTATCTGGGAATCGCCTACGCGGCAACCGGCGAAGCGGAAAAAGCGCGCCGCGCATTCGAAGTCAGCGTGCAGTATGGAACTTTTCGCGCTCCCTCGCTCTATGAGCTGGCCGCACTCGATGCGCGCCATGGCCAAACGGAAAAGGCACACGAGAAACTCGCGGCGGCCTACACCGAATTCCCCGACGCTACGCTTGCCAGCGACGTCGATGTCGCCTTATTGCTCGCCCTGCACAACGCCAAGGAGGCGGAGGACCGCTTACGAACTCTGCAGGTCGCGGACCCCGCGAATTCCTTTTTGCGGTATGAGGCAGCACGTTTGGGAGGTACAGGCGTAGCGCTTTGGGAACACCTCGCGGCGGATCCCGAGAGAATCCTCGCCATCGCCGTCCTCTATATGCATTTTGGCCTGTACGACGAAGCCGTTGAGCTCCTCGCTCACCAATTTCCCGAAGGACCCGATGTAGTGAGCGAACCCGGCATGCCCAGGCCGGAAAAATATCCGCTCATCGCCTACTTCCGTGGCTACTGCCGCGAAATGCTGCATCAGGATGCCAGCGCCGACTTTCTGGCCGCTTCGCGTATGCCGACGATCTATGTGTTCCCGAATCGCGCCGAATCCTTGGCCGTCCTGAAACGAGCCATCGCCGCGAATCCTAAAGACGCAAACGCCCACGCCCTGCTTGGCTCGTTATACATGTCCGGCGGCATGCAAGACGCCGCGATGAGCGAATGGAACGCGGCCCGCGAATTGAACCCGACGATTCCCGCGCTGCTCCGAAATATGGGCGCAACCACACTCTACCTGAAGCAGCCACCAGAACGTGCCATTGAATTCTTCACCGAAGGAACCAAGTACGACCCGCAAAACGCTCAGGTTTATCTCGGCTTGGAGCAGGCGCTTCGCGAAGCTGGCCGCCCGGCCGGGGAACGTGTCGCGGCCCTCCAGAAATTCCCTGGCCGGAATCCACCCGCGACCCTGATCTTTCAATTGACGCGCGATCTGGCGGATGCCGGACGCTACGACGAAGCCCAAAGAGAACTGGCCACTCGGTTCATACCGCTGGAAGAGGGCGGTGCCAGCCAGTTGGATGTGTACATCGAGATAAAACTGAAACAGGCGCGAGCGCTGGCGGCTAAGCAGCAGTGCCAAGACGTTCGCAACCTGCTCCAGCACCTGAGCGGCGACCCGGTGCCGCAGCTCTCCCTGACCAAAGACGCAATAATCCTCGCCCTGCAATCCCCGAGCAGACAAAAAGAAATCGCAGAGGCGCAAGCTGCCTGTCAGAAATAAGAGGACTGCCGAATTTGGGAGTGGACTAATTTTGCGCGGGCACAAAAAAATCGAGGGCGACTCGGTGTGACCGCGTCGCCCTCTGTCGATTGAGTCGCGAAGTTCTCGCTCCCCGACTCAACTTACTCGGAGGCGCTTCGGTTTTACCCTCACCGCCCCCTGTAAATTGACTCGTGAAGCTCTACTTCCTAGTTCAGCCCACGATTACGTCTCGGTGTTACCCTCGCCGCATCCTTGAGTGCTCCGAAAGTGCTTCCGCTTTTGCCCAGCTGCGCCTCAGTTTTACCCGCTGCGCTTCCGAACTTGGCTGCGAAGCTCACTCCCCGGTCCAACGCTACCGAATGGCTCGGTGTTACCCTCGCCCTTCCTTCGCATCGAACCGTGAAGCGTTCTTCTCAATTCAATTCAGTCGAGGCCAACTCGGTTTTACCCTCGCCGCCTCTGTGAATTGAACTGCGAAGTTTGCACTTCTCATTCAACTCCAAGTTGACTTGCTCGGTTTTACCCTCGCCGCCACCTTTTGAATTGACTCGCGAAGTTTTTCTTCCCGATCAATCTGAAACGGATACTAAGAGTAGCGAGAAATACACGCAAGAGTTATTTCACGTAAACGTTGTGGAAATCTGTGCATGGCTGTGCAAGAAAGTTTTCCCATGCATCGTCTGTGATATAAAACCTTGGCCTTCGGGCCATCGATAGCCGCTCGAACGTCAAGAATGGATGCGGTTTTCACCGGGAGACTTCTTCGTCATGATGCGTAAATGCCTTGCAAAACCTCACTTCCTGGTTCTGGCGCTCTTATTTGTTTCCATATGCGGCAGCGTGGCAATCGCGCAGGATGATGGCGACGGCGCATGGGCAAAAAAGAAGTCCGCGTGGTTGCTGCTCGCTCCTGAACAGCGGGATCAGGTCAAGGACTTCGCCGAAGATTACAAGGCCTATCTCAACGTAGCCAGAACCGCGCTCGGCTCCACGCGCGAAGTAATCCGCCGCGCCAAAGCCGCAGGCTTCTCGGAGTTTACGGACAACAAACAAATCAAGCCAGGCGCGCGTCTGATCGTTCCCAATCGCGATCGCGGCCTGGTTCTCGTGGTGATCGGCTCGGAACCGATCGTCGACGGCTCGCATGTCGTCGGCACGCATCACGACAGTCCGCATATCGATTTGAAAGGCCGCCCCATCTATCCCGCACACGGTTTTGCCCTTTTCAAAACCATCTACTATGGCGGCATCAAGAAATATCAATGGGCCAATATCCCGCTCGCGCTCACCGGACGCATCGACACCACCGATGGCCGCACCATTGACGTCTCCATCGGCCTGAATCCCGGCGATCCCGTTTTTGTCATTCCCGACAACGCGCCGCACTCCGATTCCGAGCTACGCAATCGCACCTACGAAGATGTCATCAAAGGTGAAGAACTCGATCCGGTGGCAGGCAGCATCCCGGGAGAAAAGGACTCCGTCGCCGCCGAAGTCGCCAGCGCCCTGGCCACCAAATACAAAATTACCGAAGAGGATCTGGTGAGCGCCGAACTGGCGCTGGTACCCGCCGCAAATCCCGCGGATGTGGGTATCGACCGCGGCCTCGTCGGCGCCTACGGCCAGGACGACCGGCTATCTTCCTTCTGTGCTGCTCGCGCGGTCATGGACGTCAAGGGCACTCCCAAGTATTCCGCGTTCGCGTACCTTTCCAACTTCGAGGAAGAAGGCTCCGTGAATAATACTGGCGCGGGTTCGCAGTTCCTCAGCTCAACCTTCGCGCGCTTGATCGGTGCGCAGAGAGGTGCTTCCTATAGCGATCTGGACTTGCGCCGCACCTTGCGCAATTCGCAGGCAATTTCCGCCGACGCCAACGACGGCGTCAACCCAATCTTCCCCAACACCAGTGAACGCAGCAACGCCGCGCGTCTCGGCTACGGCGTAACCATCAAGCTGTATGGAGGAGCCTTCAATGGAACGTCCGAATACACCGCGCACGTTCGCGGCTTGATGGATAAGAACGGAATCCCGTGGCAGACGCACACTTACAAGGTAGATGTCGGCGGTGGCGGCACCATCGGAAGGTTCATGTCCCGTGAAGACATGGAGGTCATCGATATGGGTGTGCCGCTGCTTTCCATGCACGCGCCTTATGAAATGTCTTCCAAGGTGGATGTCTGGAACTTCTACCGCACCATGAGCGCGTTCTACCTGCAATAACCTCAGTCAAGAAGTTCGAATAGGGGACGCGAAGCCGAAGAGAGTTCACCCGAGGGGGGCCAAATGGTTTCAGATTCCAAAGCTTCCGCCAATCTCCGTTGTACCATCGCACCATTTCTTTCCGTCCGCAACGGCGCTCGAGCGGTCGAATTCTTCAAATCCGCCTTTGGAGCCACAGAGGTCTTCCGCCTGGAGGCTCCTGACGGCGCGGTAGTGGCAAGGCTCTCCGTCGATGGCGCTGAATTCTGGCTCAGCGACGAGTCTCCCGAACACGGCAACTTCAGCCCTGAATCTCTCGGCGGCGGCACCGTTCGCATGATTCTCACCGTCGCCGATCCCGACGCGCTGTTCCAGCGCGCCCTGAAAGCCGGCGCATCCCAAGTCCACCCGGTCAGCAATGAACATGGCTGGCGCATCGGCCGCGTAGTCGATCCCTTCGGTCATCATTGGGAAATCGGCCGTCAGCTCGACGCGTGACATTCGTCCACTCATCCGAAAAATCCCCAGCCGCTTGACCGCCGCGCAGCACTTCTATAGGCTCAGGCGGCAGTAAAGGGTAGTTTCCCACCGGGTAGTCGGGCCCCTTCCACAATCAGGTCACGATCGCAGGTAAAGGAGTCGAGAAGATGCGTAAATTCAGTAAGTTTGCATTGGGATTGTCACTTGCCGTTACGTGTGTGTCCGTGTCGGCGGCGCAGGAGAAGTCCATACCAAAGGTGTTGGAGATCCAGCGGGAATATCTCAAGCCCGGCAGGGCAGGGATGGTCCATCAAAAGGCAGAAAGCGCGTTTGTCTCCGCGATGATGCGAGCCAAGTGGCCCACTCATTATTTCGCCATGACCTCGCTTTCGGGAAAGACGCGGGCGCTCTTTCTCACCTCTTATGACTCGCTCGAAGCCTGGGAAAATGATGGCGCCGCGGCCTCAAAGAATGCAGCTCTTACCGCAGCCCTGGACCACGCCGCCTATGCGGACGGCGAGCTGCTGGAATCCGCGGATCAAGGCATATTTCTTTTTCGAGAGGAAATGAGCCTGCGTCCTCGCGCCGATCTTTCGCAGATGCGCTTCATGGAACTCACCGTGTTCCACGTCCGTCCTGGCAAGTACAAGGAATGGAACGAAGTGGTGAAGATGGCCAAGGCCGGTTATGAGAAGGGTGTGCCAGGCTCGCACTGGGGAATGTTCGAGGAAGTTTACGGCGGCGACGGTGGCACCTACCTCTTGTTGATCTCCCACAAGTCTCTGGCGGAAGTCGACAAGGCCTTCGCCGCAGACAAGGATTTCGCAGCTGCTGTGGGCGAAGACGGCATGAAAAAACTCGACGAACTATTCGCCGCCAGCGTGGAATCCACGTCACAACAGT
>Ga0210409_10005050_pt1 | contig 13954 bp, 12 predicted proteins | sample IncBWH17MmetaG_FD_161649 | JGI IMG/M metagenome (GOLD analysis project Ga0210409, IMG submission 161649) | Forest soil microbial communities from Barre Woods Harvard Forest LTER site, Petersham, Massachusetts, United States - Inc-BW-H-17-M | ecosystem: Environmental > Terrestrial > Soil >... | reverse complement strand
CGTTGACGAAGAAGTGTGCTCGAATTCAGTGATAAAGAAAATAAAAAACACTCTTGACACGGCCGGCGTCGTTAGAGATTCCGCGTTATACGGCCAGGTGACCGCTGGCTTTGCGGCAGAAGCTACGCACACCATACCTTCCAAGTAATCGACCAGTGGTCAATCAAGCAGCGAACCACGATGTTTCGCCACGCGTAGACAGCCAATTCCCCTGAAAATAGTCAGGTTGCTTTCAAAAGTGCCTGGCATTTGCACGCGGAACCTTCTCCCAGCATAAAAAACGTCAGTTCACAGTCTGCGTCAAGATCGCTGACGTGCTGCCGAGGTCTTCCCCGCCACCTGCGTACACCCCGGTCATCGAGTGTGCCCCATGGGTTAGCGAGGATGTGGAGATTGTCGCCTTTCCGCTTACCAGCATCGCTGTACCGACAGTGGTGGCCCCATTTTTCAATGTGACCGTTCCCATGGGTGTACCGCTGCCGGGCGCGACGGTAGTCACTGTGATTGTAAAAGTCACGGACTTGCCCAACGTCGAGGGGTTAAGTGAAGAGGTCAACGTGGTCGAAGTCGACGCCTTGTTGACGGTCTGTGTGAGAGCAGCCGAAGTGCTGGCGTTATAGTCCGCACTGCCATTGTAGACGGCAGTAATGGAATGTGCGCCCATCGGTAAGGTCGAGGTAGAAAGCGTTGCCTTTCCACTGCTGAGTGTGCCGGTGCTCAACACGGTTGCTCCATTCTTGAACGTGACCGTGCCGGTGGGAGTACCGCCTCCCGGCGCGACCGCAGCGACGGTGGCCGTGAACGTCACGGACTGACCGAACACAGAAGGATTGTGCGAAGAGGTCAAAGTAGTCGAACTCGACGCTTTGTTCACGGTGTGAGACAGGGCTGGCGAAGTGCTTGTGGCATAGGTCGAATTGCCGGAGTAGACGGCGGTAATGGAATGGGCGCCCAGCGCTAAGGCCGAGGTAGAGAGCGTTGCCTTCCCAGAGCTGACGATGCCGGACCCGAGGACGGTGGCGCCGTCCTTAAACGTGACCGTGCCGGTGATTGTGCCCGGCGTCGCAGACGTCACGATGGCTGTAAAGGCAACGCTCTGACCGAAGACGGATGGGTTCGCCGACGCGGCTACCGATGTGGAGGTATCGGGGAGCACATGTTGGATGAGCGCCGCCGAGGTAGATGCGTTGTCAAATGTGTCGCCACTGTAGTGCGCCGTAATCGAGTGAGTGCCGATGGTCAGAGAAGATGTCGTGAACGTTGCAATCCCGCCGCTGACTGCGCTGATCTCTTGAATGGTTGTGCCATCGAACCAGGTCACGCTTCCGGTGGCCGTCTTGGGCGTCACAGTGGCAGTGAAAGCCAGCGAAGTGCCGGAACCGGAGGGATTGGTTCCCTTGGTGAGAGCCAGAGCCACAGTTGTATTGGCCCTGACGATGCCCGTGCCAGAGAGGGCCACGATCTGCCGGCTATTGGGTGCGTTTAGGTGATTGTCGATGAACGTAAGCTCGGCAGTCCGAGTGCCGGTCGACGACGGCTTAAACGCAACCATATATCCGCAGAAATCACTAATTTGAATAGTCGTGGGCAGGGTTGGGCAATCGCTTGGCGGAGTAAAGGTGAAATCGCCGGCGTTAGCGCCGGACAGGATCACGTCGCTGAGTGTCAATGCGCCTGTTCCGTTATCGGTGATGGTAATCGGCTGTGAAGCGCTCGTTCCCATGCCTTGGCTGCCGAAATCCAAGCTGGGGGCCGAGAGGTTCGCTGATGGCGTCGGACCCTGATTGAATTCATACGCTCCTACATCATATTTCGCGCCCTGGGGGCGCGGGACACCGCGCTGGTCCGCAGTGACTGATGTGGTCAGGCCCTTATCAATCGCTGGGCTGCCGATCAACAATGCCAGTGTTTGTGTGGGGCCCCCATTATTCTGTAGCGGCCCAAGGAGCGGGTCGAGCGGCGTGGCCACCGTTCCCGTTTGCGTAGTGGGGGCGGTGAAGCCAGTGTTGCCGCTACCGGCTCCCGAGATGCCAATCAAGTTGCCGCCGCCATCGGCAAAACTGCCTGCCGGGTTATTCGCGTCCGGCCCAACGGAGGCTGCGCTGTTCTTGGCCACGATCGTATTCACCAGGTTTATGGCGGAACCGCTCGTCCCCGCCCAGACGAGCCCGCCACCGTTCGAAGCGAAGTTGCCACTGATGGTGACACTTGCTAGCTTCAGTGAACCAGTAAAACCAGCAGATGCGTCAAGTCCGCCGCCGTTGTCGCCGCCGCCGTTGTTGTCTGTGGAGTTGTTGGTAATCGTGGAGTTGGTGATGGACGACGCGCTGCTCCCCGTGCCACTGGTCTGCAGCTCAATGCCGCCGCCGTTAAGGCTCGCAGTATTGTTTGCGAAGGTGCTGTTCTGGACCATCAGGGTCGTGCCCCGGGCAAGAATACCGCCACCCACGCCGCCACTGCTGTTGCCGTCGATCTGGCTGAAGGCGATCAAGGTCCTGGCTCCGCAGTCCTCGATTGCCCCGCCGCCGTTCACGGCTGTGTTCCCGAGAAACGCGCTCGAGGAGATACTCAAAGTCCCCCTGCAAACCGCATCGGAAAAGCCTCCGCCGAAGTTGCCGGAGGAGTTGTTTTGAACCGTGCTGCCGGTGATGCTGACCGCGCCAGTCCCGACATTGGCGATGCCACCGCCAAAGGCCGATGACGCCAGCGCTTTATTGTCGCTGACCAGGGTCGCCTGCATGGTCAGATTGGCTCCCCCTGTGCCGGCGAAAGCCCCTTCAACAAAGATACCCCCACCAAAGTTTAGAGCTGTATTACCGCTGATCAAGGTGCCGCCATTAATCACAATACTGCCCGTGCCGTCGCTATCGATCCCGCCGCCAGAATCCCCCGCATGGTTGTTGCTGATCGTGCTGTTGCTAATGGTCAGCACCCAGGTCGAGTTAATTTGGTTTTCCATCGCGATGCCTCCACCATCGGCCGTGGCTTCGTTCCCGTTTATGATCATGGCGGTCAGCGTCACGCTGGCAACGCCCTTGGCTCGGATGCCGCCGCCACTGGCGGTTCCGGTATCACCAGGCTGTGTCAAGCCATTGGTGATGGTAAATCCGCGCATCGTCACAGTGAATGCTGGCGAAGAAGAAGCGCTGGGATTGATGTCAAACACGCGGTCTAGTTTGTTGCCGTCAATCACAACTCTGCCGCCACTGGTGTTCACAATCGTGAGGTTGCCGCCGCCGGGTAGGATGGCGAAGGCGCCTGAAGCGTTCGTGCCCACGTTGGCCCCCGGGATCGTGATCTTATAGGCGCCTGCGACAGTAAGATTTATGGTGTTGCCGCCACTTCTGGAGTTGGCCGCCTGGATGGCGGAACGCAACGTCACCACGCCTGCCGGCGGGTTAAGGATATCCGCGGTGCTGTTCACGTTAAACGTGTCTGCTGATGCCAACTGCGGCATCAGCAGAAGGAGGACAACGAGGGTCATGTAACGAGTAAGGGAATTACACACCTGGAAGACTCCCGGTAGCAAAAACATGGTTTTGTCCCCTTTTTTGAAAAAGTGGCTAACGATACTACAGTTGTGCACCTGTCGTCTCCACCAAACCTGGAGACTGGCCAGTCAAACGTCTTTGCAGATCATTCAGCCACGTTGGTAGCTCGCTCGAGGGCCAAGCCATGCAAATTGCGTGAGCGAAAATGTGTCGAGAAAAGGGAGTGGGAGGATTCGGAAACCGGACATTAGAAAATCGTTTGTCCGATTAACGCTAAACGGACAAGTTGTTTTTTGCTGAGACGGGTCAAATCCACCTGCTCAAAGCGTAATGATTACACTTCCCTGCTTTGCTGTGGCGTGCCTGTACCTTCTGCGAGACCGGGCAAGAGACCGAGAGAATTTAACCATCAATGCAGATCAAAATATGGGCGTCGATCAGGTTGGGCTAGCCTGCCTTCACTAGAGCCGCCGTCAATTGCACTTCCGAGCCGGGCTCAACTGTGATCCATTGCGACCAATTCTTGTAGCCATTCATAAAGATACGAATGGAGTGTTGGCCTGGCTTCAGGGTAAGTCTAGTCGGCGTTTTCCCTACAAGGACACCGTCGGAGTAAACTTCGGCTCCGTCCGGGTTGGACCCGAGAAGGATCGTGCCATGGACCTCAGAAGGTGGTGCTGGGGCCGGTTCTCGGGTGATGGGTGGAGTTGGTGCAGGGGCTGTGGCTGCTTCTACAGGGACAACGGACTCGGTCTTCTGCTCCGGTTTGACATCGGCTTCCAATTCAGCGGTGATGTTTACCTTCCCGTTGCTGGTCTTCAGTTTTCGTTCCCACTCTTTGAACCCTCTCTTGGTCAAAGTCACGAGATGGTCGCCCGCAGAAACTCCAATCGTAGAAGGAGCGTTTCCCACGAACCCTCCGTCAATTTGGATTTCTGCACCAGGTGGAGTTGATGTGATGGTCATCTCGATATTCGCGTCAGAGGTGGATTGTTGTGGAGCAGAGGTTGTTGTGACCGAAGTGGATGGTGCGGCACTTTGTTGGAACTTCGAGAGATCAAGGGAGAGATTGCCATCCACGAACGTCGGAATCTCCGTCCCCTTGGGAAATGTGATGTCCTTGCCATGCATGAACAGAAAGAAAGGCGCGGCTGGCCATAAAACCAATGCAGTCGCAACAATTCCTGCCGTCATCGCTCCCGTATGCCCGCCACCCTTGCCTTCTTTCGTAGCTCGCAAGGCCGCCTTTTCGCCATCCGCTAAACGAGCGGAGTCCATGACGATCTCTAATTTTCCGCCCCGCGCCATTCGACGTTTTGGCTGTGCTTCCGTGACCGTCCCCCATGCAATTCCACCTTTGGGGATCACGACAATGTCCGATACCTTTATGTCTTCCAATACCTCGAATTCGACGCGGTCATTCATATGCGCATCCGCGGATGACACCGACTGCGACATACGCAGCTTGACTGGTGTCCCATCCTCAAGGCACGGCTGCTTGCAAGCTGCGGTCGGAAGTTGTTGCGACGGAGTCGTACTCTGCTGAGGCGTCAAAGTAGTTTTTGATTGAAAAATGAGGAGGAGACACAACAAGACGCGAAAGCTCATATCCATGGCCGAGGGCGTCCTTTCAATTGGCAGTTAATTAGGCGGGAACCAACTAAACCGTAAACCCTAGCGGGGTTTGTGTCAAGGGGTGGACACCTATGAGAAGAGGTGCTCACTTTCGGAGGTTCGTCCCCCGACCCTTGTTTTAGAATCCCAAGGTTGTCACTTTTTTGGAGCGAACATGTCCGTGAAATCGCTGGAGTGGGGTAAATTAGAGTGCACCGGGGAGGGTGAACCTTGGTTCACACAAAGAGAGTCATTAATTACCTGAAAAGGCTCAGCCCAGCCCCGGCGCATTCCCGCCAGCCCCGGTGAACTCCCGTTCACGCAAAGAGAGTCAGAAAGTAGGTTTTCCGCTGGGGAACTGTGAGTTTATTCAGCAGAAATGTAATGATTACATTTTGCGATTGCTGGAAACCGACCGATTCTACTCGTTTGCAATCGAAGTACGAACTCTCCAATTCTGAAGTCGTAGGTTGGGCTGTCAATATCGCCATTCTAGGAAGTCAGAGAGGTCGTACCCGAGCCAGATGTTAGGCCGCGTCCAGAGGCAAGTCAATCCGATTGGGGGATAGGTTACAGGGCGGGGAAAAGTGATACACCCCCTTAGAGAAAGAAAGAATACAAAAGATGCTGCTTGGAAACTGCATTGCGATTTATGTCAAGAACGAGCGAATCGCCCAGACATCAGCCCGTGCAGCTTGGTTGGGGAACGACGAGACGCACTATGTGCGAAAGTGGGAAGGTAAGGATTTAGAGGATTTGAAGAGGCTTATCGGATTGACCGTTCGCTGGATTGAAATGGAACAAATGACGGATGCTGCCGTGAAGGATATGCCCGATGGCAAGAAGTAACGCTGCGCAGGACAGACTGAGTCTCACCCGGAGTCGCGCGGCCATCGCACATCAATTCGTCGCGGCAAGAGTGTTGGAGGTGAACCCACCACTTCTCAAGTTGAAACCCCAAGATTTTCGCCACAATTTACTTCAATTCGACTGCAGTTACCATTTCGAGCGGCCGTCGTGCCACGTCCTCGCCCGTGAGATATGCTAGTATTTTGGGCTGTAACCAATCCATTGAGGTTCACTCTTGCGTTACCCCACGAGAGGCCTCTCCTACGCTGAAACCACGCTCATAACAGTGTTCATACTATGGGCTGCAACCGCCGTTGCGCAGGAGCACGACTTCAGGAAAGACATACCATCAATAGCACGAGAGGCGCTCAAGTCCGTCGTCACCGTTGAAACTAGGGACGGGCAGGGCAAGCCGCTGAGTCAAGGTAGCGGTTTTGTCGTTAGCAGCGATGGTAAGGTCGTCACAAACTATCATGTCATTCAAGGCGCAACCTCCGCAGAAATCCGGTTTCCCGATGGTGCTTCTTATTTTGTTGAAGGACTGATAGCAAGCAATCCTGAAAGAGACCTTGCTGTCCTGAAAATGAAGACTACATCGAATGAATTTCGCTTTCTGAGCCTCGATGATTCCGACCAGGTGGAAGTCGGTGAGCAGGTAGTCGCGATTGGCAGCCCACTGGGACTTGAGGCCACGGTGTCTCCCGGGTTCATTAGCGCAGTGCGCGACGTAAACGGACTCAAGCTTCTCCAAACCACGGCTCCGATTTCTCCCGGTAACAGTGGCGGCGCCTTGATAGATTTAGCTGGCAAAGTTGTGGGAGTCCCTACTCTGTCGCTGACAAGTATTCGCCAGTCTGCCACTGTGAGTCAAAACCTCAATTTTGCATTGCCCTCGAACTACGTGCTTGAATTGGTTAGCGGAGCAACGAAGGAAGTCAGTAGCTTCCCGGTCGCCAATGTTCACAGCGAGCCCAAGACACCTGACCGCTCCCCCAAAGAAATAATCGCTTCAGCCAAAACGCTTTGCGTAGAGGTCCCCTCAGGCAGCGCCGTACTCAAGACAGAGTTGAGTGGCAAGCTCTTGGAATGGGGCAAGCTGAAGCTCGTTTCTTCTCCGGAAGAGGCAGACCTGGTCCTGAGGGTTGTCCAAACGGGGGAACTCAACACGGCGACTGGTGCGGGCAATCAGGCCACAGCCCTACTGACTGACCGTTCATCAGGTGTCGAACTATGGTCAAAAACAAAAGGCGGAAGCTGGGCGATGAGCGGGTGGAACAATGCTTGGGTTGCGCGAGCGCTGGCGAAAGAGTTCATCAAGTTCTTTGATTCCGCTTCAAAGTGATTCCACGAATACGAGTTGGACCGAATTCAAGTTGAAACTCGTTTGCTGAGGAGGTCCCAAGTTACTGCAATTTTACTGCAGTCGCCATTTCCAGTGACCGTGGTGCCAATCTGAGCGAAACCTAACCCCTTGCGATTGTGGAAGAAAGGTGGTGGGCCTGGGGAGAGTCGAACTCCCGACAAATGGAGTTGAAGTACCAAGGCAATTTTGCGGCAGAAGCTACTTCTGTAGAATGAAACGCCCATCCTCGCTTTCGACGAATGCGAGTTTGCCGGGTATGCAACACAGAATCGTTCCCATGCCGTAACCGACTATCTTGGGCAGTATCGAATCGAGTTCGACTTCGCGCCCGTCAAGCTCTACGTCCTCGGAAATGGCCCAACACTTTTCTCCTGCCCCTTTGGAGCGGAGCAGTTTTGCAATCAAGGGCGCATGGCTCTGCGCTGGGGGAATAGCTTTCACAAACCGCGAATCGAACCATCCGAGGTTCGGATGGGCCAGCGCTTTGGTGATTTTGCTCCTCTTCTTCGGGTTCGGTAGCAGTTCAAGAAATCTTGCACGCCTAGCTCGAATAATAAATGCTCGAATTGTCGCTTCTTCCTGGGGAACAAGTGGATGGGTCATGACGGACTAGCTTAAGCCAGGATAATTAAGGAGAACATAAGAAGGCCCCTCAACTCTTTCCAGCCGGTGACGAGCAAGCTGGGTTGCTAAAGACCGGGTGAGTCTCGTCTAACGGCGCTGCTTCCCGGCCATCAATGAATTGGTGCCAAGTTCGGCGTCTATTGGGATTGGCCATACTTCGATTTCATTTTGCTAGAGACGCGCAAGATTTCCGCGTAAATGTGACGGTGGCGCGAGCCTCACATTTCGGTTTCAATGACGCGCAGTCGTGAGTTGCATGCGAAATCGTTACATTTTCGTATCCCTCAAAAAATACGACATTGCTGCTGCTCTGAAAGTCACCAAGTGGGCGAGGACCGGCACCGCGTGTTCCCAGAGGAACTACTTCGTCCAATATTTGAGTAACGTCGTCTTCGGACAGGAGACTATCCGCTTCGAACTCTTGGTTGGGTATCATAGGTCTTGGAGCTTCGATTACCATCTGACAAGCAAGCCCGTCTGAACCGTATTCAACCGTTAGGGTAATTCCGGGACGCACCGTAAATCGTTCCATGTCTGGCTGCCCGTAGCGGTTGCGGAGTTCGGGCGACGTCATTTGCGGAGCCAAAACGGACGTCAGAAGAAGAAGGCATCCAACCAAGATTCGCACAATGGCTAGATTTTAAGCCTGCACGTTCTCAACCAGCAATGACGATTTGGTGGGGCGGGGCATGGAGGTCGAAGCCACCGCTTCTCGAAATGGAACTGCTTTAGCTTCACCGCGAGTTACTGCAATTTTACTGCAGTGACCGTTTCGAGAGCCAGCGGACAGAATAAGCGCGAGACCTAACCCTTTGCGATTGTGGAAGAAAGGTGGTGGGCCTGGGGAGAGTCGAACTCCCGACAAACGGTTTAGGAAACCGCTGCTCTATCCATCTGAGCTACAGGCCCAAAGTTCCAACTCACAGTCAGCAAATAGGTTAGCATATCGGTACCAGCCCGCTGACCTGCAAGTTGGAAGACCGCTACTCTATCCATCTGAGCTCCAGTCTCAAAGTTCGGACCTACAGGCAGCGAACAGCTTAGCATACGGCTTGCTGTACACTGTTCTTCGAGTTGGGAACAAAACGCGCTCCAGTTTTTCGACTGCCCGCCGATTTGTCTCGGGAGTCGCGTGCGTGAGAAGGCACTGAGTGTCGTCTCCACGCTCGCATGGCAGAGTGGTTGACGAGCATGAAAGCATAGAGCGTCTCGTGGGACCTTTTGTCCGCCGCAGCCTACTGGCGTATTCTGATGATTGCAGGGGCCCGATACGTACCGAATAGACAATTCTTGAGTATTTTGCTCCGCAGCGAATTGGTTCACTACACTGTGTGAGCTTCCCACTTCGACGAGGATTCGGGGATAGTTTCCGCATAGCCGACCATCCGGACGCCGTACGATATTCGTATGGGATAGGTGGACAGAAGCGAGTTTCCCGCTACTAACTTATGCAAATTGCCGCAGCCAACTGTTGTTGGATACGATGGACCGGAGATCAGGGCGGTAGCCCCGGTATTTCGTCTCAAGGAGTCGGGATTGAGTGATGGAGGCTGGTGATCCGTTATTCGTCATCGATCAGACTACGGTTTACCAAAGGTCGCACCAACCCACCGCGTCCTCGAAAGACCGCATCCGCAAAGGTCCGGTAGGCATATCGGCGCTAATGATGATGCTCCGCAGCAGGGTCTTCGCGATATTCCGTTCCGTCTGACCACCGTTGCACGACCACCACGAACTGCGTCAGGCGTTCCGCGGAGTCGCTCACACCAATGACGGGGGAACCCGGCAGATTCGCGCCCCAGCTGGCGAGGTCGGTACCCGAGTAGAAGAACATGAGGTGGGAAGGCCAGTGGGGGACGCTGTCGCCGCCGTATCCTTCCTTGGACATCATGTAGCACATGGCCCCAGGCTCCATCGGCGGCAGTTCTTTCCTAGCGATGGCAGCCGCGATTGCCTCATTCATCTGTGCCGGCGTGCGTCCCGCCAGTCCCCATTCGGTCTCTTTGGTGACGCGCAGAAGGTAGGAACGCGCGGCTGCCGCGTTAACACACGCGGGAACCCGCACTTTCGGATTCCAAAATTCAGCATCCACAGCGGATGTCCACGAGCGTCCCACGGCACACACGAAACCGTTTTTGCCTTTGACCGCTGTTTCAAATCCGTGACGTCCAAGAATCATTACCTCGGCGTCGCGTGAAATGGACTCCGGCGCTGCACTGCGCGCCAGTGCGATTTCCGCGGCTCGGTCGGCCATAAGGTACTGGTCGATCGGAGCCATCTTCGAATACGGTGTTGCGGCGGCCTGTGCCATGGCCTGATGAACCGTACCGAGCACTACAAGCAGTGCGAATCCTATGATCGCGATTGCGCTAATTTTTCTAGACATTGTTCTCCCCCTTAGAATGGGCCTTCTCTATGAGGCCGCGCCCCTGTCCCCTAGCACCTGAAGGTGGCGAAACCCGACTGTCAAATTGCTATTTTTGTCGCACGGGGAAGTGGTTATAGACAATACCCACTGTGAGATGATTTGCTATTACCGTTGTCACTCATTCAGAAAGCGAGCCTTACGGCCATGATTGTCGATGAATGTCGTGCGAAACACATCCGTAGGAGTGTGAAGTCCGTTCAAATTGAGCTGTTTCGGGTATGACCATGGAGAGCCACAATGAAGGTTCCGCCTGGAATATCGCCGGTCGTTACGATCAATCGGAAAGCGGAGACTCCGATATACCGCCAGGTGTATGAATTTTTCCGCAGCGCGATCATGGATGGCCGGCTGCGTGCGGGCGAAAGAATTCCGTCAACCCGCGCGCTCGCGCTCGAGCTCAAAGTCTCTCGCATTCCCGTCCTGAACGCATACGCCCAACTGTTAGCGGAGGGTTATTTCGAGAGCCGGACCGGATCCGGCACGGTGATCTCTCGCGCATTACCAAATCCCATTCGTGTGCCGCACGAGGCGCAAGTTGATCGCGTACAACGCTTGGGGCCGCGGCCACTCTCTGCAAATTCGGAGATGCCACTTCAACCGGCTCGCAATCTTTTCGTACGTCGCGGGCTGGGTGCCTTCGGCGTGGGACAAGTCGCTTTTGAACAGTTTCCGTTTCGCATATGGAAAGCATTGGTGGCACGCCACTGCCGCAAGGCAACTGACAAATCGTTTGATTACGGTGATCCGTTGGGCCTAGAAGAGCTGCGCCAGGTAATCGCAGCATACGTTCGGACAGCGCGCTCGGTGCGATGCCAAGCCGACCAGGTGGTGATTGTCAGCGGGTCGCAGCAAGCGCTGGCGATCACGAGTCGCGTACTGCTGGACCCCAACTGCAGCGTGTGGATGGAGGAGCCGGGCTACGGTTTTGCACGAAGAGTGTTTCGCTTCAGTGGTTGTCGTATCGTACCGGTCCCGGTTGACGATGAAGGCCTCGACGTTGGAGAGGGGATTCGGCGATGCGCCACGGCGAGGGTTGCGATGGTTTCTCCTTCGCACCAATATCCTCTTGGTTCGACGATGAGCGCTGCACGCCGCCTTCAGCTAATCGAGTGGGCAGAGCGAGCGGGTTCGTGGATCATCGAGGACGACTACGACAGCGAATACCGCTATGAGACAACCCCGATTGCTTCGCTGCAAGGTCTGGATTGGAATTCGCGCGTAATTTATATCGGAACCTTCAGCAAGGTCCTGTTTCCGTCATTGAGGCTGGGTTATATGGTCATCCCCTCGGACCTGGTCGAGCACTTCATCTCGGTCAGGTTCGCGATGGACATCACGCCGCCGGGCTTTTTTCAGAATGTTCTCGCGGACTTTATCCGCGAGGGACATTTTTCACGACATCTGCGCAGAATGCGGGCGCTGTACGGCGAGCGGCGGGCAGCTCTGGTCGATAGCCTGCGCAGCGAGCTTGGACCAAAGGTTCGGATCAGCGGCGCGCAGGCGGGTACGCACCTGTCGCTCATTTTGAATGGGATTGAGGATGCGAAGTTCGTCGAGCGCGCGGCCAAACGAAACTTGTGGTTGGTGCCGCTATCGCCATCCTATCTGGGAAAAGCCGTGCATCAAGGCTTTGTGCTAGGTTTCGGCAGCGTCGCCACGGAAGCCATACCAGCTGCGGTGCGCAAGCTGGGGCTCGTTCTGAACTCCCGCTGAACGGAGCAAACTATAATAGCTTTTACTTTGGTCCGCCGCCATGCTGGACGGCCGATATAAGTGGCTATATCTATTGACACCAGAATGGTTATTGTGGAGTACCAGCCGCGCGCTTATTCTCGTTGCGAGGTGCGTCCGTTTCTCGCGTCTCCATTGAACTGGAGGACAAGCCATGACCAATCGACCGAAAATAATCGCGGGCTTCTTTGTTCTATCGCTGCTCGCCTTCTTGCCTGCTCTGGGATTTCAGGTCCGGCCCGACATGACTCCGGAGCCAGCGCCAAAAAAGAAAGTTGTCTACGTTTGTGCCTGCCTTAAGACGAAATCCTGCCCGTGCATGACCGAAGCTAAATCAGAGGGGCCCTGCGCCTGTGGAACCGAAGGCGGGCCACCGATGAAGGCCGTGCCGGCAGACGGCGATTGGGCAAAAGAAAATCGCGAAGCGCTCGCCAACTGACCGCAAACGAACGCATCGGGCCGAATCCTTCAGGCCGCGTTTTCGGGAGTTGGTGCAGCGCGGCGTGAATGCGCTCGAATATCCAGTTCGCCTTAGGATGAGGTGATGAGAATCTATCTCGGACGGCACGTCTATGGGTTGGCTGCGATCATTTTTGGTATCGTAACTTTAGTCTGGCGTGATTTCACTACATGGCAACAGAATATCCCTCACGGTGCAGTCGTCGTAGACCTTGTCGCTGCCGTGGAACTTTTCGGGGGCGTGGCCATTCAATGGCCGAAAGCGGCGCGGGCGGGCGCGGTCGCACTCGGCATCATCTACACGGTTTTTGCTTTGTCGTGGGTGCCGCGTATTGTTGGTGAGCCGCTAGTGTACGATCGCTGGGGAAACTTCTTTGAACAATTGTCGATTGTCTCTGGGGCGATGATCGTTTACGCCTGCACCAGCCGGAACGATTCGGGAAGACAGCCCAAGATCGCACGGATGGGGTACACATTTTTTGGAATCTGTGTAATCTCATTCACACTCGAACAACTCTTCTATCTTTCCGCAACGGCATCATTTGTTCCTAAGTGGATTCCTCCGGGACAAATGTTCTGGGCGATTACAACCACCGTAGCCTTGGCGCTCGCGGCCATTGCTTTGCTTTCCGGACACAGTGCTCTTCTCGCCTCTCGCCTACTTACCTTGATGCTGATCGGCTTCGCGCTGCTGGTATGGTTGCCAACGCTTTTTGCGAACGCCCACAAAATGTTCAATTGGGCCGGTAACGCGCAGAATCTGGCGATAACTGGGGCAGCCTGGATCGTTGCCGATTTTCTTGCTCAAAACAAAAGCCATTCGTCCACGAGCAATCCTTAGAGCAAAGATAACGGTGTTCTCACCTCGGTGCTAAGCAGGCCTCCCAAACTGCCTCGACTAGTTCAAATCTTCGGCTTGCGGTCCTTCCAGGGCTGCGCCTTTTCCAGTTGTCGTCCCAATCGAAACAGGAGCGCGTCTTCACCGAATCGACCGGAAAACATCACTCCGATCGGCAGTCCTTCTCCGCTCCAGGACAGCGGCACAGACATGGACGGCTGTCCAGTGACGTTATACAGCGCCGTGTATGGGCTAAAGGCACCTACCTCGTGACCCCACGTCGCTAATTCTTGCGTAAGCCTCAACAACCCGAGCGGCACCGGAGGCTTGGCCAAGGTCGGACTCAGCACCACATCCCTGCTCTCCAGAACTTTCGCCATGGTCAACCCGATTTGATGTAGCGATGCGATTGCCCGGGAATATGCGACGCTGCTGACGCGCCAGCCTGCCTCCGCCGTACCCCACGTCACGGTCTCTACCTCTTCTTGCGTCACCGGTCGCCCCCGTTTTGTTCCGGCATCCTCGAGAATGCGCGCGGTGGACACCTGGAACACCGG
>Ga0210409_10005049_pt1 | contig 13954 bp, 12 predicted proteins | sample IncBWH17MmetaG_FD_161649 | JGI IMG/M metagenome (GOLD analysis project Ga0210409, IMG submission 161649) | Forest soil microbial communities from Barre Woods Harvard Forest LTER site, Petersham, Massachusetts, United States - Inc-BW-H-17-M | ecosystem: Environmental > Terrestrial > Soil >... | reverse complement strand
AACCGTCGAAGTGCCCGCTCAATTTGAAAAGTTGATCAAGAAAGAAGGGCTGCTTCCAGTTTTCGAAAAACTAAGCTACACCCACCGCAAGGAGTACTGCCGCTGGATTACCGACGCCAAGAAAGAAAAAACACGATTGAAGCGATTGGGGAAAGCCATTGAAATGCTCAAGAAGGGAATAAGCACCCCTGGGTAGAATAATAAGGTCACCGAATTGCACTATGAATGTTTCCGGTTGGGCGCCCCTTGTTAGGCGACCACTCGCAAGCCGGAGATCGTCGAGCGCTTCCTCGGAACCAAATAGGAGGCAGTCGGTCGCGGCGAGGCCCGCGAAGCTCGTCGCCCGCTGTACTTGGACGTTTGAAAGGTTTTGTGAAGCCATATGACTTCGTGCTCGCTCCCATTCTGCTTAGCGACAAACTCGATCCGGCAGAACGAGCCGAAAAGCCTATCCTCATCACACGTTTTACCAAGCATTCCCAAGAGTGGCTCGACGCGACGTACTTCAATGTCCGCACCCGCGAAGAATGCCTCATCACAGTCGGAGGTCCCAAGAATGGCCGCATACCGGTCAAGAGTTATCGAGAAATCCTCCATCAGTATCTCTACCATCCGGAGTGCAAGTTTGCTGGTCCGGACGGACATCCCTGTGATCCGTGGACTCGTGGCGTGCTGCAGCGCCGTCACATCATCGCCGGAATCTTCAATTATTGCGGTAAGGAATTCAAGCGAAAACTGGAACAAGGTCCCGTAGATCACGAGATCGACTACAAGTGCAAGGTGTACGAGAACGGGCTAGTGGCCGCGGACCCCGAAACTCTCAGGCAGTTGGCAGGATTCTCAGAACGCGAGATTGCCAACGGAACGGGGTTGCACAGAAAACCCATTCGGTTGTTCCGGCATGGCGGGACCGTGACGCGAAGAACGTACCAAAGGATAATGAAGTTCTTGAAAGAGCACGCGGAGCTGAGTGCCGGATAGAACACTCAACTCGCCATCACTTCAGGTAGCCAGCCGTAACGGGACGGAACCGCACTGATTCTTGTTTATAGTGATTGTTCTTCTCTCCGCTGTCGTCGGTTCTGGACGAGACACATCTCACGGAAGCTGCTGAACGGCGAGACTGTTTTCTCGGTCCCCGACGAACAGCTTAAGGTCCACGCCTTCAATACTCGCATCCAATTCCGGTAAATGGCAACTTATTCCCGCATTCTTAATTGTGTTCGCCACAAATGACGCAAGATCGCTTTGTGCCGGTTTGTAATACAGATGCAAGCCTTTAGGAATCTGAACTGGCTCGCCATCAGCGCCAATGTCGGTTCCACTTATCACTTTCCCAACCCCAGTCGTTGACCACCTTGCTTTGTGAAACACGAGTAACCAACGTCTCGCGTAGTCCTCCGTGTCTCCGGCTGGGTTGTGAACATCAATTGATATAGATCCACGATGTGTTGATAGCAGGTCCGCTAGTGTGTTCACGAGATCGTCGGCGATGGTTCTAGCTTGTGACCCTATGTTGACAATTCCTGCGTTCACACCGATGTTCGGACTGAAGGGAGCACTTCTGGTTTGATTGATTGTCGTTTCCTGACCATGATCCGCAAGCACCATTTTCTTGGTCAGGCTTTCATATAACGCATCTAACCACTTCGCGTAGTTGTCTGGGTTAAAGGCACGGTCCTCGGGGTGGTGCTCTATCGAATAGCGCATCGTTACGAAGAATGGCCATTGCATCGTCGTAGCGGCATGTGATGTAAGGAAATGCTTTGGAACATTTCCGACTCCAGTACCAGCGAACATTTGGACGATAAACTGAACCTTGAAATACTTCGATCTCTCGAACTGCACTATAAATCGCTCCGGCGGCTTCCCCTCTTCATCAAATACTATTGCCGTGTCCTTTGGCAGCATCATCCTCTTTACTCCGCTGAAAGACGGTCTGTGCAAGAAAGGGCGGTAGTATCTGTTGTCGGCTAACATCTGTGACAGTCTTTCATCTGGATAGAGATGAGCATCCGGCGGTTCGATACCAGCGCTGGCCTCTGCGGGGTAACCAACGAAGACTGTCAGAGAATTGTGTTGCAGATTGTCGATAGAAGCAAAAATGTAATATTGCAAAAGACGCCCCAAGAAAACAGGAGCCTCGTTCATGGTTACGGGATTACCCTTCCACGTTATTGTTCCTGTTTCCTTAGTCTCTCTTGCCGAATCTGGAATAGTGCCCCATTGTGCCAAACTCTGCATCTCCCCGTAAGTGCGGAATAGTGGGTCGTCTGGATTCTCATCACGCGGAATCGGGGCAGTATTGGGCGCTGTGTCGAAAGGAATCATTACAGCAAACTTAGCTGTTCTTTGGAGTGGTGGCTGTCCTTGCGGGACAGTGGCGTGAGCGGCGAGCTTGCCGATAGCCACCGGATACTGCCTGACGGCGTTTCGGAGCGCCAAGTAAGAATCATGGTTCACGCTGCTGGGCTTTACAATACTAATATGGTCTTCATTGATCGCTAGAGGCGGATCATCACAATTCCGCGTGCCGCTCAGCCTATCGACGACGAGCACGCCTTTGTACTTCTTCTTCTCATAGGCGCAAAACCGGTGGATGCGGAATTGTGCCGCCTTCCACTCGTTCTCCAGATTCTCCAAATAGACATTTTCATCGCCGGGGATCAAGGCCCTCAGTAACGGATCTGAACTGAACAGGCTCGCTAGACTAGCTATCTGAGCGCCGGTCTCCGGTGTTGAAAAGAAATAGATGAAGGGCACCTGCTTGGCATAGCCTCGGAAAGTGAGCAGCAATCGCTGCACAATCAACCCGCCCAAACTGTGACAGACGAACACAACCTCACGATGCTTCGAGAAGACCTCGTCGCTGACGAGTCGATTATTTAAGTTGGTGACCACCTCGTCCACGTTCATTGTATTCCCGAAGTAAGGTGAGGAATAACTTGCGACGTAGACATCCGAATCTCGGAATCCTTCGTCGGTCAACAGAAGTGTTGGCCAATAAACGCTAGGCGAGTACCTCCAGGTACCGTCTGCATCTCCAAAAATGCCATGTACGAACACGACCACGCGCTTTTTATAAGGCCCGCCCTTCGTACTTGGGCGTTCATAGTGGGGCGGAACGTATGAATCAGTTGGAGGGGTGGCAGCGGACATTGACCCGCATTGTAGGAAGGTAAGCCAACAGCCGACAACGGCTACGAACCTAACTAGCCTTGACATTTGGAGATTCAACTCTATTTTACGTCATCCACGCCCCGAGCACCGCACTCCCGCGTTTCCCTCTTGCCGCGCTCGCCCGCCAACTAAGGTCGCCCGACCCTCAACAGCAGGCGAAGAGCGGCGTCAACGTGTGGTGGGAAAAGCAATCACGCTGAAGGCCCACCCCGCCCCGCGCGGAATTTCCCTGTTTGAACCCAAACCCGGAGACCCCCCGGTCTGCGTCTATAATTGCTCACCTTATTCGTCTGGGACGCCTCTCATGCCAAAGAAGTTGTTTTGGACTAGTCTGCCAGGCCTGCTGACAGGAGCCGCCGCACTTATCACGGCAGTTATTAGTGCTATCGCCTTTTTCCAGCCCACACGAAATCCACCACCTCATGGGGACACGCGGGCTTCGACCACGATTGGTGTGTTCCGACCCGCGAACACACAATTCAACCAGACGCCCAACGGTCAGTGGCTTCTTCGCAATAGCAACGCGCTGGGAAACCCGGACATCTCCTTTTTCTTCGGCGGTCCGGGGGACATTCCGGTTGTCGGCGACTGGACGGGAAAGGGCACGACCACCATAGGTGTGTTCCGGCCCGCGAACACACAATTCAACCAGACGCCCAACGGCCAGTGGCTTCTTCGCAATAGCAACGCGCTGGGAGACCCGGATTTCTCGATCGCCTACGGCGGTCCAGGGGACATTCCGGTCGTCGGCGACTGGACGGGAAAGGGCACGACCACCATAGGTGTGTTCCGGCCCGCGAACACACAATTCAACCAGACGCCCAACGGTCAGTGGCTTCTTCGCAATAGCAACGCGCTGGGAAACCCGGACATCTCCTTTTTCTTCGGCGGTCCGGGGGACATTCCGGTTGTGGGCGACTGGACGGGAAAGGGCACGACCACCATTGGTGTATTCCGGCCCCCGAACACACAATTTAACAAGACGCCCAACGGCCAGTGGCTTCTTCGCAATAGCAACACGTCGGGAAGCCCGGACATCTCCTTTTTCTACGGCGGTCTGGGGGACATTCCGGTCGTCGGCGGCTGGACGGGAAAGGGCACGACCACCATAGGTGTGTTCCGGCCCGCGAACACACAATTCAACCAGACGCCCAACAGCCAGTGGCTTCTTCGCAATAGCAACGCGCTGGGAAGTCCGGACATCTCCTTTTTCTACGGCGGTCTGGAGGACATTCCGGTTGTCGGCGACTGGAGCGGGTCGAACGTTCAGCTCCATCCTTGATCATTCTCTTGGACCATTGCCTTAGAGTCTTCCCCCAGACCCCCGGCCCAGCGCGCAGCGCTCAGTTTACTTATTCGTTTGCCTCTTTACTCAATCGTTACTGGGTGGGACACTTTTCCCGGTGCAAGTAGCTTACCCCTGCCATTCGTTGACGGGCTGCCACTGCGTCCGTAAGATGAAGCGACCGGAGGGCAAGGCATCCTTTAGTGATTGGCCAAACCATTTCGCACTACCGCATCGTCGAGAAGCTTGGTGGTGGCGGCATGGGCGTGGTTTACAAAGCCGAGGACACCGAGCTGGGCCGCTTCGTGGCGCTCAAATTCCTGCCGGATGAAATGTCGCAGGACCCCCAGGCCCTGGAACGGTTTCGTCGCGAGGCACGCGCGGCGTCGGCCCTGAACCATCCAAACATCTGCACCATCTATGAGATCGGCAAGCATGAAATCGGCAAAAGCGGTGAGCAGTCGTTTATCGCCATGGAGTTTCTCGACGGCGAGACGCTGAAGCATCGCATTGGCGCCAAGCCGATGGAGAGCGAGACGGTGCTCGCGCTGGGCATCGAAATGGCCGACGCGCTGAATGTGGCGCACTCGAAGGGAGTGATTCACCGCGACATCAAGCCAGCCAACATTTTTGTGACGGCCGAGGGGCACGCCAAGATTCTCGACTTCGGTCTTGCCAAGGTTTCGTCCTCTGGCGGGCGAATTCCTGAAAGTGCAGTGATGCTGGAAGCCACGGCCGACGCCGGGTCAGCGCAGCTGACCAGTCCCGGCACGGCACTGGGTACGGTCGCATACATGTCACCCGAACAGGTGCGGGGAAAGGAATTGGACGCTCGCACCGATCTATTCTCGTTTGGCGTGGTGCTCTATGAAATGGCGACGGGCACCCTGCCGTTTCGCGGTGACACTTCGGGAGTGATCTTCGACTCCATCTTGAACCGGGCGCCGGCGAAGTTGGCACGCCTCAACCCCGAAGTGCACCCGGAGCTGGAACGGATCATTGACAAGGCTCTGGAGAAAGATCGGGACACGCGCTACCAGCACGGCTCCGACTTGCTGGTCGACCTCAAGCGTCTGAAGAGGCAAAGCGAATCAAGCGGAATCGCAGTGCGGGCGGCGCCCGAGGCAAAGACAAAGGCCAACCAGGCCTGGATTTGGATTGCCGCGGGCGTTGCCCTTGTCGCGCTGGTGGCTGCTTTCGCGTTGTACCTGCGATCCGGTAGGGCAGCGCAGATTGATTCGATTGCCGTTCTGCCTTTTACAAACGTCGGCGGGGATGCCAGCGCTGACTACCTGGGCGACGGCATCACGGAGTCCCTCATTGCCAACCTGACCCACGTTCCCGACCTCAAGGTGAAGTCACGCAACTCAGTTTTTCGCTACAAAGGAAAGGATGTAGACGCGCAGAAGGCCGGCAGCGAACTGGGCGTGTCGGCTCTGGTCAGCGGGCGCGTAACGCCGCACGGCGACAATGTGGAAGTCAGCGCCGAACTAACCGACGTCCGCGACAATACGGAGCTTTGGGGACAGCATTACAGCGGCAAGAGCACCGAGATCATCGTGCTGGAGCAGCAGATGGCCGGCGATCTGGCGGCGAAATTGCGCTCGGGGATGAGCAGTTCCGAGAAACAGCGGGTCACCAAGCAGGGCACACAGAATCCCGAAGCCTATGAGCTGTATTTGAAAGGGCGTTACGCGTGGAGCAAGCGAACAGCCCCAGACCTGGAGACGGCAATCTCATATTTCAATCGGGCTATCGCCAAGGATCCCGGCTACGCGTTGGCGTATTCAGGTCTGGCCGATGTGTACACGGTTTTTCCGGTGTACGGCGCGAAATCGAGCGATGTCGTTCCGAAGTCGGACGCGGCAGCGCGCAAGGCGCTGGAGCTGGATCCTACACTGGCGCATCCGCATGCGGTGCTTGCCGGTAACATCATGGAGTATGACTGGAATTTTGCCGGAGGAGAGGCGGAGTACAAGAAGGCTTTCGAGCTCGATCCGAACGATGCCTCGGCCCACCAATGGTATGCACAGGACCTTGGCTGGCTTGGTGGCAGAGAGCAGGAAGCGCTGGCCGAGGTGGATCGTGCTCACCAGCTTGATCCCTTGTCGCCAATCATTAGCTCCAACGTGGGATTAGTTCAGGGCATGGCACGGAAGTTCGACGAGGCTATTGCCACCTGCCAGAAATTGGCCGTGGAGAACCCGACATTCGCCCAGGCGCACTTTTGTTTGATCCTAGCCTATTGGGGAAAAGGCATGTACCCGCGGGTGGTGGAAGAATACAAACTCATGGGTCAACTCGATGGGGATCCGAAGGATGTGGAATTCGCGTCCGCTCTCGAACAAGGCTTTCACGCCGGAGGATGGAAGGGCGCTCTGACCAAGGGAATCGAAGTGCGGCAGGCGCAACGGAAGGCGAGCTATTGGTCCGCGTATGACGTCGCTGCCCTTTACGCCGGGTTGGAAGAAAAAGACGAAGTCTTTCGCTGGCTCACCGCTGCCTACGAAGAGCGCGATTACCAGATGGAGAGCCTGAGGACAGATTTCCGCCTCGATCCTGTGCGTTCCGACCCACGGTTTGCCGAACTCGTACGTAAAGTTGGGCTGCCGCAATAGTGACAATGGCTGTGCTTTTTCCCGGAATTCCCCTTTACCGCTGGTGATTGCATTAACGGGCGATTGGCGTCAACAGCCTGTTCCATCCGTGGAAGCGTTCCGGACGGATGACGGGCAATCCGGAAGTTGTTCCGGGCCAGAAGTCCTCTTCGCGGAAATTACGATTGATCTCCCCGAAGCCCGTTTCTGGACCGCGAACGCAGTTTCCAGTGCTGGCATAAGATGAGTTCGAGCCCCATTTTGTAAAGATCATCGCTCGGTAACTCCGCGTTCAGAGCCTCAAATCGACCGGCTCGCTCTCTAGCGCTTACGCCGAACACACTCTCATGTGCGTGCGCAAGAGTTGGTGCGCCTTTGGCTGACACAGAGTCTGGTTAGCAGGCAAGGCTAGCGGACGGGCCTTACTGTAGCCACACACGGGTCGTCGGTTGCGTGACAATTGTTCAGCCCCAGAGTAGTCTTCCACTATCGAAATCGGGAGGACCCGCGGAAGCAGCAGAGTGGGAATCTAGGAGCCTGTCTCAAGAGTGACGAGGGACTGCAATGGATTACGGCTTCGTCTTGGCATTGGCCGTGGCTCCCCTGGCGCTACTTGCTTCGGCTGCATTGCTTGGATGGTTTTTCCGACGCTCGGTTTTCAAATCAATGAATCTCTCGGTAGTTGGTGTCCCGCTCGACCTGCGGACGCCGACCGCCATTCAGACCGATCGCAGGTCGGCTCCGGTGTTGATTCGCCGACTCGAATTATCTGCCGTTGGTAGAACAACACGGCAAGGGGCGGTGGCGCTCTCCGCGGCCGAGACCACAGTACGCGCCACCCGTCTCGTCGGGTCTCGGCGTAGCCGTAGACTTCGGTGAGAACATCTCCAAACAATGCAACTAGGGGAAACAGAATCAAGCCACCTGTAAAGGGAAGTTGACCAACGCGGATGATTTTGCAGTTCAGGACATTCGATATCAGAAGCGTGGCTGTAAAGAAGCCGGTGAGGACCGGCAAATACGTAAAAGACGTCCGTCGGGAAGACTCGCGAAGCATATAGTTTTCAACCTTATCCTGCGCAGATCGGGCCAGCGTACCACAGCTCCGTTTACAGCCTCACGATCGTGATGTTCGTCCAAGCATCGCCTAATAGGTTTTGAGTGGAATCAAACGGAGGCAGAGATATTCAACAGTTTCGCTAACAGATTCAAAACTTGAGAAAGGAAAACCTTCCCAGATGAGCAAGAACCGGCTTGAAGCATTCAGCGACGGCGTGTCTGCGGTAATCATAACGATCATGGTGCTCGACATGAAAGTGCCGCAAGGAACCGACTTGCATGCCCTCAAATCAGTGGTTCCTGTTTTTCTTTGCTACGTATTGAGCTATGTGTATGTCGGGATTTACTGGAACAATCATCACCATTTATTGCAGGCATCCGAACGCGTAAGTGGCGGAATTCTCTGGGCCAATCTCGTTCTCTTGTTCTGTCTGTCTCTTGCGCCCTTCACAACCGCATGGATGGGAGAGAACAACTATGCGCCGCTTCCTGTGGCAGTGTACGGACTAATGCTGCTTTTCGCGGGAATCGCATATTTCGTTCTGACCAAGAGATTAATTGCGCACCACGGCAAGGATTCTGTTTTGGTAAGGTCAAGCCATTGCTGGCTTGCGCCTGCTATGCCCTTGTAGCGATCATGTGGCTATTGCCGGATCCCCGTATCGAGAAACACGTGCATGCGTGATCTGTTCGATACGTGCGCAGCGGCTCGCACTGGAAGGCTTTACAGGACAACCACAATCCTTCCGCGTCTTGCGGGATGTTCCGCAAGTTCGTGAGCGCGAGCGATCTCCGAAAGCGGAACTCGCTCGCCGATTTCGAAACCCGGCCATCCTGCCTCCAGCGCCGCATTCAAGTCCCTTGTCGCTGCCACTTTTGCTTCCATCGGAAAGTCGTCACTGCCCAGGAAAAATATTCGTATATTCTTGAACACCAGCGGCCAGAATGGAATCGCAGGCCGGTCAACATTCGTCGCATAACTAGCGATTGACCCGCCGAGGCTCAAGAGTTCGAGATCCGCTTCGATGTTAGCTCCAAAAGCTACTTCGACAACATGGTCGATTCCGTTTGGAGCGAGGTGTTTTACGCGCGTTATGAATTCCTGAGTTTTATCATTGCGAACGACTTCGTGAGCGCCGGCATTTCTTGCAGTCTCCTCCTCCGCCGCAGAGCGAATCGTGCCGATCACGCAGGCTCCCGCTTGCCGCGCGAGTTGAACGGCACAGAGGCCCACCGAACCTGCAACTCCTTGCACCAATACCGTGCGTCCGCTTACTGGCCCGGCCACATGGACCGCCCGATGCGCAGTGATGCCCGGTATGCCAAGACAAGCGCCTTGGTCCGCTGACACATTCTGAGCCAGGGGCACAACCTGATTTACTGGTACGACGGCAAACTCTGCGGCGGTGCCGAACGGCCGGTAGGATTGAGCTCCATAACACCATACTGCTCGCCCCAGCCATTCAGACGAAACACCAGCGCCGAGTTGATCAATGCGCCCTGCCCCATCGCTATGGGGAATCACGCGAGGGTACGGCATGCCATAGCCGAACGCGTTCTGTCGTTTCTTGATGTCTCCTGGGTTGACGCCAGAGGCAGCAACACGAATGCGGACCTCGCCTGGCCCCGGCATCGGGTCCGACATTTCACCAACCGTGAGTTCCTCTCGAGCCGAACCTTGCCTTTCATACCAAGCTGCTCTCATATGATGACCTCCAGTTTTGAACATTAAGTTTAAGCTCTACCGCTGATTACTCTGACAAGTCATCTTGTGGTTATTCACTTCCGACAAGGAACACCAACTGCCGAGAGTCGGCCAAGGCGTTCATCGACCTAGGATTGCGCGGCATTCCGAGGATTGGTTCCCGAAAACGGGCAAGCATCCAGGATTTTGTCTCCAGCCTAGCCGACTTTTCGTTACTGATCGTGACTGAGAGAGTACATTGGCGATCATGCACTCACCGAGATCCGACGATTCAGATTGCCGAGACGAAACAGCGCGATGGGTCAGGGCCTGGGGCTCGCGGCCGTCTCGGAGGCCCGCGCGAGTGCTTGCGTGTCGACATACTCCCGGATATTCGTCACTTTGCCATTTCGAATGGTAATGGCGAAGACCCAATGGTCCTCGAACGTCCTATTCGTGGCTTTGATTCTCCCCCTAGCGAAGCCGACGACCAGAACCCGGTCTCCCTGCGCTATGAACTCGGGGGGTTCTGGGTACGAAGTTTCCACCGTTTCGTTAGCCTTCTGAAGTAAGTTATTCAATCCAGCCTGCCCGCGGTGCGTGCCGGCCAGCGGCCAGTCCTCGCCTGGAATGATCCACTCGATATGTTCGGCAGACAACGCCTGCAAACCTTCCTTATCGCGGCGGCCGAGTGCCGCAAGAAAATTCTTCACAATCTGGACATTCTTTTCGGTGCTCATCGAAACCTCTCCTTTTCCCTTACATCAAGTGTGTCCGGTCTAGCACGACGTTTCGGAACCATCCTTCTCGGGCCAAATCGCGCGGTCATAGATTGATTACTGCTGCTTCTTGAACAAATCCTGGAAGATGAGCTGACCCCAAGTACGGCCGCTTGCGTGGACCAGCGAGCCCCCCTCGTTGAGCTTTCCCAGTTTGACGGGTGCGAACCCGAGTTGTTTGGTCAAATCCGCCACGGGAGAGATTGCGTCCTCGTCATCGCTCGACAGAAAGACAACCCGATGGCCCCCTTCGACGACCGGGTCGGTAGCCAAGATGGCCGCAACCAGGTGATTGAAAGCTTTCACGAGCTTAGCTCCGGTAAATGCCTTCGCAATGAAGGCGGAGGACGGGAGGCCGTCCAACTCTTCAGGGAGAACTCCAAACGCGTTCGTCGCGTCGATGACCGTCTTGCCTTTCCAGTTCGGCAGGGCCTTCGCAACCTCGCGATGTTCCCCGAACGGGACCGCCAAGATGATGGTGTCGGCCTCAAGTGCATCCTGCAGCGACCTGGAGACGACCGTAGGTCCAATCGCCCGAGCCTGCGGCGCCAACGCCTCAGGCGGCCGGCGACTCGCGACAGTCACGTTGATGTTTTTACGGGCAAACGCGTGGGCGAGGGCCTGGCCTATCTTGCCGAATCCGACAATCGCATAGCTCATAGTGCTTCTCCGATCCATGTTGATATTGATTCCAACCGCCGACTTCAGATGGCCGAGAAGCCGCCGTCGACATTCAACTCCACCCCGTTCACGAAGCTCGAATCGTCGGAAGCAAGAAACAGCGCGACGGTGGCGATTTCCTTAGGTTGCCCCATCTTCCCTCGTGGGATTAGGGATTCGAACATCTCCTTCGCTTCCTTCGTGAGAACTTCTTCCTGCATCGGTGTAGCGATCGGCCCCGGGCCCAGCACATTCACACGGATATTCCTGCCCTTCAGTTCGTTCAGCCACGTGCGTGCAAAGGAGCGCAATGCCGCCTTGCTCGCCGCATACACGCCGAAACCAGGAAAACCCTTCACCGAAGCAACTGATCCGGTCATGATGATCGACCCACCATCGTTGAACAGCGGCAACGCCTTCTGTACCGTAAACAGCGTTCCGCGCGTATTCAGGCCGAAGGCCGCATCGAAGTGCTGCTCGGTGATCGCGCCGAGTTGAGCGGCTTCGCCCCTGCCGGCGCTCGCGTAAAGGATGTCGATCTTGCCCTTCACTCGCTTGACCGTATCGAAAAGACGGTCGAGGTCGTCGAGATTGGCCGCATCACCCTGGACGCCGGTTACGTTCCGGCCGATGACCTTGACGGCTTCGTCGAGCTGCTTCTGCTTCCGGCCGGTGATGAAAACGTAAGCACCCTCTTCCACGAAGAGCTTGGCGCTCGCCAGCGCCAAGCCGCTCGATCCGCCCGTGATGACTGCAACTTTTTCTTCAAGCTTTCCCATAATTGCTCCCTTCGGGATGTGTTTAGCATCTAGTCCAGAAGAGTAGATTTCTTTGACAGTGGACGAGAACTGCCCGAGAGTCCTAATATTTTGTCTATTCGTCCAGAATCATGAGGTTAACTTGGACCCAATTACAGATATCTTCAAAACGATGCACGTGACCGCTTTCGGTCTGCACAGGCTGGAAGCGACAGCTCCTTGGGGCTTAAAACAGGAGAACGAGGCCGAAGTACAAGTCACGCCTTCCGACAAAGAGATGCCATCCACAGATTTGGCGCACTTCGCTATGCTTTCGCGTGGCAACTGCTGGCTGAGTGCGGAAGGCATCGAGGAGCCGATTCCGCTCACCGGTGGTGATTGCTTTTTGCTGGCCCGGGGGACTTCGATTGTTCTGCGCGACAGTCCGCGAACACGTCCGAAGTTGACCTTTCGCGAGATTGGTGCCAGGGCTAACGGCAATGTCGCTCTTTGTGGCGGCGGTGGCGCACCGACGACAATCGTCTGTGGGTCCTTGAGTTTTGATCGCGCCAGTTTGAAGCCGATCACTCAACTATTGCCGAACTTCATTCTGATGAAGGCCGATCAGGCACGCACGCTTGCGCTTCACACCACAGTGCAGGCGCTCGCGTCAGAGATGGAAGAACAGGCGCCGGGATCTGAAGTCGTCGCGAGTCGGTTGGCCGAGGTTCTGGTGATCCAGTTGCTCCGGGCGCATATCGCGTCGGGACCCGCCCGCAACAAGGGATGGCTCCGTGCGGTCTTCGATCCTCAAATGGGCGCTGCCCTGAGTGCCCTTCACGACAAAGTGAATGCACCGTGGACAGTCGAATCCCTAGCCGAAGCGGCGGGCATGTCTCGCTCCGCATTCGCAGCGCGCTTCAAAGAGCTACTCGGACAAACGCCGCTGGAATACGTAACCGAGTGGCGGATGCAGAAGGCGATACAGCTACTTGAACGGCGTGACAAAAAGCTCCCAGAAGTCGCTCGATTGGTCGGTTACGAGTCCGACGCCGCATTCAGTAAGGCGTTCAAGCGAGTTGTCAGGGCTAATCCTGGCGAATACCTCAGACGTGGTTTGAAGGATCCAAAATCGACCGGAGCAGACCACGATCAGTCCCGATAAACGGGCAATGTGTTCAGCAGCCGAAAGGGCGGGAGCTATTCCCTAGGAGACTATCTCGGGCTCGGAACAATAGGGTGTCCCGCGTTCACTGAACTTACAATTAGGTATGATTTCTATTTCCTTGAACGCTGAATCGGAGCCGATAGTCGCCCGGCGAAAGTCCCATGACTTTCTGGAACACTCTTCGGAACGCTCCATAGTCCTCATATCCAACCTTCCAGGCAATTTCCTTCATGGCTAGCGATGAAAACTCAAGCGATTCGCGAGCTTTTCCCACACGCAAATGCTGTACGTACTCCGTTGGCGTAAGACCTGTTGCCTTTTGAAATCGGCGCAAGAAGGTACGTTCGCCCATTCGGGCCTTTGCGGCCATCGTGGAGACACTTACCCTGCTCACATCAGACTTCTGAAGCCATTGTTGAACCTTGAGTATGGGTTCGTCGCCATGGTGCAGCTTTGGCGAAAAATTTGAGTAGAAACGCTGTTGTCGACCCGAAACATCCACAAGAAAGAACCGGGCAGCTTCAAGCATAACGGTCGGACCCAGGAAGCGGTCGACAAGTTTCAATCCCAAATCGACCCAAGCCATAAGCCCGCCCGCCGTAATGATATCCCCGTCATCAATGATCAGTTTTTCAGTGTCGACCCGAATTTTAGGAAATCGCTCGGCGAGCGTCTCTGAGAACGACCAATGAGTCGTGGCGGATCGTCCGTTTAACAGCCCAGTCTTGGCGAGAAGAAAAGCTCCTCCGCAAACCGAGCAGACGATACAGCCAGAGGCATGCTGCGTTTCAACCCATTCTTGAAG
>Ga0210409_10005048_pt1 | contig 13958 bp, 10 predicted proteins | sample IncBWH17MmetaG_FD_161649 | JGI IMG/M metagenome (GOLD analysis project Ga0210409, IMG submission 161649) | Forest soil microbial communities from Barre Woods Harvard Forest LTER site, Petersham, Massachusetts, United States - Inc-BW-H-17-M | ecosystem: Environmental > Terrestrial > Soil >... | reverse complement strand
CGCACTACCGACATGCCGACTCCTGCCGCGACACCGAAGGCCACGGCCCCCGAGGTGATGCCGGCACCCGCGCCCGCGGCCCCTGTCGCAGCGGCTGCGCCCCTCGCAGACGCCGCGCCTGCGGCGGCCGAAGCCGCACCCGCCGCGGCCGAGGCAGCATCGGCTCGTGCCGAGGCGGCACCCGCCCCGATCGAGGCGGCACCCCCTCCCGCTGAGTCGGTCGCCACACGTTCAGCGGCAGCGCCAGGGCCCGGCCCCGCTTCTGCAAGCGCCGGCGCCGCCGCAGCCCCTCCTGCGCCGGCTGTGAGTTCCGCCGAGAGCGAGGGCAAGCACACAGTGCGCAGCGGAGAGACCCTGTCGCAGATCGCGGCGGGCATCGCCGGCGACAAAGCGGGATCCGCGCGCACGAGCAGCTGGATGCTCGCCATCTATCAGGCGAACCCGCGCGCCTTCCAGAACAATATGAATGTGCTGCACTCCGGCGCGGTGCTCCGTATCCCCGATGCCGAGACCGCCGCTGCGGTCTCTCCGTCCGAGGCGGCGAGCGAGATCCGCCGCCAGTACGCAGCGTGGCGCGGCAGCCCTGCTCCCTCCGAGTCGGCGGCTGCCGAGCAGCCCGGCCGGCTGAAGCTCGTAACACCCTCGGAGAGCCCCTCGGTCGGCGCAGGCCCCGGCGCATCGGCGGGCGAGTCCGCCGCTATGCAGGGTCGCGTGCGTGAGCTCGAAGGCCAGCTCGCCGAGTCCAAGCGACTCCTCGAGATGAAGAATGCGGAGCTTGCGCGCGTGCAGGCGCAGCTCGCGGCGAAGCAGAGTGCGCAGCCCGCAGCGCCGTCACCCCCGCCACCGCCCCCCGCGCCGCCTGCACCCGCGGAGCAGCCGCCTGTAGCTCAGGCCGCACCGCCTCCGCCACCGCCCCCAGCGCCGGCACCCGAGGAGAAGCCTCCCGAGGCCACGCCCGCTCCGCCGCCGCCGGTGGTGGCAAGCGCACCGCCACCCGCACCTGCACCGAAGCATGAGGCGCCGCCTCCGGAGTCCGGCGGATCAATCCTTGGAACACTCGCAAGCTACTGGTGGGTGCTGCTGATTGGCGCAGTGGCAGCCGCCGCGGTCGCCGCGCTGCGCATCCTGCGCGCGCGTCGTGCCTCGCAGTTCGATGATTCCCTCGGCCGGCTCGCAGTTGCGGGAGCCGGTGCCGATATCGATCTGGGATTCGTCGATCAGGCTCCCGCCGCGGCAGCGCCGACGAGCAACGCCCGCAGCTTCGCCGCGCCCGATGCACCGATGCGTGCCAAGGCCGCGCCGCTTCCGGAGTCGGCGTTTCTCGTCGAGGAGACAGGCAGCCACGAGCGTCCGCGCCTGACACCGGCGGGCGCGCCGGCCGCCCCAACGGCGCGCCATGTCTCGAGCGATGAGACGATCAGCAGCGAAACCGCCATCAACCTCGACCAGGGCGACCCGCTCGCCGAGGCCGACTTCCACATGGCGTACGGCCTGTACGACCAGGCCGCGGATCTCATCCGTATCGCGATCAGCCGCGAGCCGAACCGGCGCGATCTGAAGCTGAAGCTCCTCGAGGTCTTCTTCGTCTGGGGCAACAAAGATCAGTTCCTGCAGACAGCGCGCGAACTCGCCGAGTCGCGTGCGGACGCCGCGCCCGGTGAGTGGGAAAAGATCCTCATCATGGGCAAGCAGCTCGCTCCGGACGATCCGCTGTTCTCCGGCGGAGGTGCGGTGACCGGCGCCGCCGCCGGTGGAGTGGACCTCGACCTCGAGGGTGGCCAGAGCCGCGTCGATTTCGACCTGCTCGGAGAGCCTGTTCCCGGGGACGCGGCGCAGGGCGTGGACCTCGACGTCGGTACAGCCGCAGGCGATCACCACGAGGCGACGACCAGCGTCACCGATCGCAACGTGGCGGTCGCCGAGAACAGCTTCGTTGGTGCGACCGGCACCACGCGGCAGATGACCGCGCGCCTGCGGCAGGACAGCGGGACGACCGAGATGGAAGGGCCGACCGTGGAGCAGCCCGCGCTGCCCGGCTCGCACCAGCCCACGATCCGTCAGAAGGTCGAGACGGCGATGCGCAAGGGCGTTTCGGAGGCCACCGCCGAGCTCGCCATCGACGATCTCGGACTCGATATGGGCTCGGTCGACACCGTCGACCAGCCGGGTCCGACGACTGCGGCGGCATCGAGCCCGGATACGCCGACCCTCGTGGCGGGCCTCGATGATCGCTCGCGCAAGGTGATGGAAGACGCGCAGCGCCGTGGCGCTACGGAGGAGAACGCCGCGATCGCCAGTACCGGTGCCTGGAGTTTCGACCAGAACGAGCTCGAGGCAGCCCTCACGCAGACGAGCGTGGCGCTGACCGATCCCTCCGACACCTCGCGTCTTGCGGCGCTGCGTGGGCGTGGGGTGGATGTCGACCTGAGCGATGCCACCGGCACGCACGCCGCTACGGCGACCGACGTCGACCTCGATGTCGGCACCGCGACGGGCATCCACGCCAACGGTGGGCTCGATCTCGATGTGGGCACGGCCACGGTGCCCGATGCGGCCTTTGCCGCCACACAGCGGCTCGCCTCCGAGGAGCTGGCGCTGCCGGACCTCGAGCCGGTGACCATGAGTGAAGTAGGCACCAAGCTCGACCTCGCCCGGGCGTACATGGACATGGGTGACCCCGATGGCGCCCGCAACATTCTCGAAGAGGTGCTCAACGAAGGCTCGGCTGCGCAGAAGCAGGAAGCGCAGCGGCTGATGGAGTCGCTCCCCTAAAGCACGCCGCAGAATTTCGCTTGCCACGCTTGATCAGCGCATATCGATCAGCAAGACGCGAAATTTCGCGGGCGCCCCGCTAGCATCAGGGGACCCTGCCTGGCATGGCCCGGCTAGCCCGAGTTCCGCGGCCGCCGTGAGAATCGCCGTTGGTATCGAGTACGACGGCAGCGCCTACGCCGGCTGGCAGGCTCAGTCTTCCGTACCGACGCTGCAGTGCGTGTTCGAGCAGGCGCTCGCCCGCGTCGCGGCCGAACCCGTGAGCCTCACTTGTGCCGGGCGCACCGACGCCGGCGTGCACGCCACGGGGCAGGTGGCTCATTTCGACACGCACGCGGCACGTAGCCTGCGCGGCTGGGTGCTCGGCGCGAACAGCGAACTGCCGCGCGATGTGAGTGTGGCGTGGGCGATGCCGGTGCCGGGTCACTTCCATGCCCGCTATTGCGCCGAGGCGCGCACCTACCGGTATCTGATCGCGAACCGTCTTGCACGCCCGGCTTTACTGCGCGGGCGCGCCGCCTGGATCCACCGCCCGCTCGATCATTTGCGCATGCACGAGGCGGCGCAGTCGCTGCTCGGCCTGCACGACTTCAGTGCCTTCCGCGCGGCCGAATGCCAGGCGAAATCCCCCGTCCGCCGCATGGAGCGGCTCGAGGTCGACCGGCACGGCGAGTTCGTGGTCATCGAGGGGACCGCCAATGCGTTCCTGCATCACATGATGCGCAATATCGCCGGTCTCCTGGTCGCGATCGGCCGTGGGGATGCACCGGTCGAGTTCGCGCGTGAGGTGCTCTCCGGGCGCGACCGGACGCGCAATGCGGCGACGGCTCCTGCGGCGGGGCTGTACCTGCTCTCGGTGCGTTACCCGGCCGCTTTCGCGGTGCCCGCACCGCGTGCGCCCGCAGTGTTTCCAGCCTGATCGGCTATGATCGGCCGGACCTCTAGAGCTACCTGGCCGTAACGATTAACCGATGACCTGGTTCGACAAGATCATGCCTTCACGCATCAAGACCGAGCGCCGCACCCGCTCGGTCCCGGAAGGCCTGTGGATCAAGTGTCCGGCGTGCGATGCCGTGCTGTACCGGGCGGAGCTCGAGCGCAACCTCTATGTGTGCCCCAAGTGCAGCCATCACATGCGCATCGGCGCGCGCGACCGTCTCGAGCACTTCCTCGACCCCGGATCCGGCGTCGAGATCGGTGCGGGGATCTCTCCCGAGGATCCGCTGAAGTTTCGCGACAGCAAGCGCTACCGCGACCGCCTCGCCCAGGCGCAGAAGGCCACCAATGAAAAGGATGCGATGGTGGTGCTCTCCGGGACGCTGCACGCGTTGCCGATCGTCGCCTGTGCGTTCGAGTTCCAGTTCCTCGGCGGCTCGATGGGCTCGGTGGTCGGCGAGCGCTTCAAGCGCGGCATCGACGCCTGCATCGCCGAGGGCCGGCCGCTCGCGTGCTTCTCGGCGAGCGGCGGAGCACGCATGCAGGAGGCCCTGTACTCGCTCCTGCAGATGGCGAAAACAGCGGCGGCGCTGTCGCGCCTCGCGCAGGCACATCTGCCGTTCATTTCCGTGCTTACCGATCCGACCACCGGGGGCGTCTCGGCGAGTCTCGCGCTGCTCGGAGACCTGAATCTCGCCGAGCCGCGCGCCCTTATCGGCTTTGCCGGGCCACGCGTCATCCAGCAGACGGTGCGCGAAACCCTCCCTGAGGGGTTCCAGCGCAGCGAGTTTCTGCTCGAGCACGGTGCGATCGACATGATCGTCGACCGTCGCGAGATGCGCGACAAGGTGGCGGCGCTGCTGCGTCTGCTGCTCAAACTGCCCGCGGCGGCCGCCTGAGCGCTCGCAGCGCGCCACTCGACCGCATCCATGCGCACGCTCGATGAGTGGCTCACGCTGCAGGAGTCGGTGCATCCGCAGAGCATCGACATGGGGCTCGAGCGCGTCACCCGCGTGGCTCAGACGCTCGGGGTCGCGACGCCCGCATTCCCCGTCATCACGGTCGCCGGTACCAACGGCAAGGGCTCGGTGGTTGCGCACTTCGAGGCGTTGCTCGAGGCGCTCGGCGTGTGCACCGGCCTGTTCACTTCGCCCCACCTCACACACTACAACGAGCGCATCCGCGTCGGCGGGAGCGAAGTCGGCGATGCGGAGCTGATTGCGGCGTTCGAGCGCATCGAGGAGGCGCGCGGCGCGACGACGCTCACCTTTTTCGAATACAACACGCTCGCCGCGCTCCTCGTCTTCGGGGCCGCGCGCGTCGACGCCGCGGTGCTCGAGGTGGGCCTCGGCGGACGGCTCGACGCCACCAATCTCGTCGACGCCGACGTGGCGGTGCTCGCTTCGATCGGCTTCGATCACCGCGAGTGGCTCGGCGATACCCTGGAGCTCATCGGCGCGGAGAAGGCCGGCATCTTCCGCGCCGGGCGGCCGGCGGTGCTCGGCACGCCACAGATGCCGGCGAGCGTGTACGAGGCGATCTCGCGGCTTGCGGCGCGGCCTGTCGTGGCCGAACGCGATTTCCATTGGCAGATCCGTCCCACGGCCTGGGACTACCAGGGACTCGAGCTCTCGCTGCAGTCCCTGCCGCCATCCGCCCTCGCGGGAGCCATCCAGTACCGCAACGCCTCCATAGCCATCGCTGCGCTCGAAGCGCTCCGCCCGGGAGGGAGCATTCGCCCCGGGATCGCCGCGCTCGCCGGGCGGCTCGCAGCGCTCGATGAGCGCACGGTGGCGGCAGCGCTCGGGCGCGTGCGACTCGCCGGACGCTTTCAGATCATCCCGGGGCAGGTGGAGTGGATCCTCGACATCGCCCACAACGAGCCCGCGGCGCGGGTGCTTGCGGCGCAGTTGCGCGAGCGTCCGCTGCCACAGGCTGAGGTGCGCGGCAAGGGACGCACGTTCGCCGTGATCGGCGTGCTCGCCGATAAGGACGCCACCGCCATTGGCGCGGCCCTCGCAGGAGTCATCGATCACTGGATCGTGTGCACGCTGCCGGGACCGCGCGGCCGGAGCGCGGCGCAGCTCGCCCCGCGACTCGTGCCGCACGGAGCATCCTTCGAGCTCGTCGCCTCGGTCGCTGCGGGCTGCGAGCTGGCGCGCGCCGTGGCGCAACCCGGGGACCGCGTCGTCGTGTGCGGTTCGGTCCACACCGTTGGCCCGGCGTTGCAGTGGCTTCGGATATACTAAGCATCCGGCGGTCGCGGCAGCGGCCACCTGTCGTGCGCAGGCGGGGTGAAGCGCGCGCGATTTTCCGGGGTGCCCCCTCTGCCGTGCTTGGCGTCTCGGTTTTTGCCCCCATGGTGGGTGGTCTAGGTGAAAGAACGGCTCACGGGCGCGATCATTCTCGTGGCCCTGATCGTGTTGTTGGTGCCTGAGCTGTTGACCGGACCGGTCCGCTCGGCTCCGCGGTCCGTGGCCGTGGCGTCATCCGTCGAGGGACCGCCATTACGCTCCTACACCATCAAGCTTGCGGACGATCCGCACCTGCGCGGCGCCAGCGCGCACAGCGGGCCGGAGCAGCCGGCACCACTTCCGCCCGCACCGGCACCCGCGGCGAGTTCGGCGCCGGCGCCACTTGCGGCGGAGGAGGCGACGAGTGCACCGGCGCCTCACGCAGTCACGACAGCCCCCGCAGCTCACCCGTCCGCTGCGGCGGGCGCGGTGGCGCAGGCGGGCAGCGCAGAGACCTCCGGCGCCTACGTGGTGCAGCTCGGCAGCTTCGCGAGCCGTGCGAATGCCGAGCGCCTCGCGAAGAAGGTGCGCGCGCAGGGATTCGCGGTGAGCGTCTCGCAGGGCAGCTCGGGGCGGCTCTACCGGGTGCGCGTCGGACCGGCGCACGATCGGGCGGCCGCCGGGGAGCTGGTGCAGCAGCTGCGTGCGCATGGGCACAGCGGCGCGATCGTGCCGCAGTAGTGTCAGGTGCACCCGTGACGGGCTCCTCAGGCGGCGCGCGCGATGCTCTTGTACAATCCGCGCCGCGCGGAATGGCCGCGCTGACCACCGGCAGCGATGAACGCAACAGACTACCTGGTGATCGCCGCCATCATCATTTCAGCGATCGTCGGTGCGGCGCGCGGGTTCCTGCGCGAAGCGATAGCGGTCGGCGCCTGGCTGCTCGCACTCTTCCTCGCCTGGCATTTCTCCGATCTGATCGCGCCGCACCTCGGCGGGCTGATGTCGGACTCGGACGTGCGGCCCTGGGCGGCGCGCATCATCATCGTGGTGCTCGTGCTGCTGCTCGGCGCCGGCATCGGCGCGACTGCCAGCCACTTCGTGCGCCTGTCGATCTTCAGCGGCATGGATCGGCTGCTCGGATTCTTCTTTGGACTGCTGCGCGGATTCGTGCTGCTCGGCGTGTTCGTGATACTCGGCCAGTTGCTGCGCCTGCAGGGCGAGCACTGGTGGCGGGGGTCGCTCCTCATCCCCTATGGAGAGTCCATGGCCAACGGCCTGCGCGCGCTGGTGGGCGAGGAACGCGTGCGCCACAGCGCCGCCGACCCGCACCTGCGGGTGTGATTCGCTCGCTGGAGGGTTGAGCAACTCATGTGCGGCATCGTCGGCATCGTGGGTACCAGCGCGGTCAACCAGCGGCTCTACGATGCGCTCACGGTGCTGCAGCATCGCGGCCAGGATGCCGCCGGCATCGCCACCTCCTCGGGCGAAGGGGAGCTGTGCGTGCGCAAGGGCAGCGGCCTGGTGCGCGACGTGTTCCAGCAGCACCACATGCTCGAGCTCAAGGGCAGTATCGGCATCGGCCACGTACGCTACCCGACCGCCGGCTGCGACAGCGCCTCGGAGGCGCAGCCCTTCTATGTCAACGCGCCGTACGGCATCTGCCTCGGCCACAACGGCAACCTCACCAACGCCGGCGAGCTCGCGGAGATCCTGATCCGCGAGGACCGGCGCCATCTCAACACCACCTCCGATTCGGAGGTGTTGCTGAACGTGTTCGCCTCCGAGCTGCAGCGTGTCGGCACCGCGCGCATCACGCCCGCGGACGTGTTCGCGGCGCTTGCCGCGGTCTACCGCCGTTGCCGCGGCGGCTACGCGGTGGTCGCCATGATCATCGGCCACGGCATCCTCGGCTTCCGGGATCCGCACGGCATCCGACCGCTGGTGCTCGGCGAGCGGCGCACGCCGCGGGGCACCGAATGGATGCTCGCTTCCGAGAGTGTGGCGCTCGATGCGCTCTCCTTCCGCATGGTGCGCGATGTGGCGCCGGGCGAGGCCGTGTTCATCGACGAGCATGGCCGGCTGCACACGCAGCAGTGCGTCGCCACCTCCCGTCACACCCCCTGCATCTTCGAGTATGTCTATTTCGCCCGTCCCGATTCGAAGATCGACAACATCTCCGTTTACCGTGCGCGCATGCGCATGGGCGATCGCCTGGCAGACAAGATCCTGCGCGAGCGGCCGAAGCACGACATCGACGTCGTGATTCCCATTCCGGACACGAGCCGCACGAGCGCCTTGCAGCTCGCACAGCGGTTGGGCGTCAAGTACCGCGAAGGCTTCATCAAGAACCGCTACATCGGCCGCACCTTCATCATGCCGGGGCAGGAGGAGCGCGAGAAATCGGTGCGCCGCAAGCTGAATGCCATCGATCTCGAGTTCCGGGGCAAGCGGGTGCTGCTGGTCGATGACTCGATCGTGCGCGGCACCACCTCGGCGCAGATCATCGAGCTTGCGCGCGAAGCCGGTGCCGCCAAGGTTTACTTCGCCTCGGCCGCGCCACCGGTGCGCTTCCCCAACGTGTACGGCATCGACATGCCGGCAACGAGCGAGCTGGTGGCGAGCGGCCGCACCGAGGATGAGATGGCGCAAATCATTGGCGCAGACTGGCTCATCTACCAGGATCTCGAGGACCTGATCGCCGCGTGCAAGCACGAGGATGCACGCATCGAGGAGTTCGACACCTCGTGCTTCTCGGGCGTGTACGTGACCGGCGATATCACTCCGCTGTATCTCGAGCGGTTGCAGCTCGAGCGCTCGGATGCGGCGAAGCTCGCCCGCCGTGACGGCCGTGGCAAGCTCAAAGTGGTGCGCTAAATACCACCCCAGAAAATCGCGCCCACTGCGCCGAGTGAGCACACACTGTCTGATAAGAAGCGCGATTCCCTGGGGACCCCGGTGAACGCGGACGACTCCGACCTGCGCCGCACGTTGCTGCTGGAGCTGTTTCAGACCGGCCTGGCTCGCGTGCACGGTCGCCGCTGCGTCGCAGCGGCCCTCACCGGGACACCGTCCGCCGCGCCCGTGTGGGTGGCGGCGATCGGCAAGGCGGCGACCGCCATGGCGCTCGGTGCGCACGATGCGCTCGGTCGCGCCATCGAGCGCACGCTCATTATCACACGCGAGCCTGAGGACCTGAGCGGCTTCGCCGCAGGCGCGACTCCCGAAGTATGGCTCGGTTCACACCCGGTGCCCGATGAGCGCTCTCTTGCCGCGGGTGCACGCGTGCTCGCGTGGGTGGATGAGCTCCCGCCGGGCGCGTTGCCGCTGTTCCTCATCTCCGGTGGCGCATCGAGCCTGGTGGAAGTTCCGGCCGAGGGCGCCACGCTCGAGGATCTCGCGGCGCTCACGCGGCTCTCATTCTCCGCCGGCATGGCGATCGGCGAGCTCAACGCACGGCGGGCGGCACTGTCGCGCATCAAAGGCGGGCGGCTCGCGGCGCGCCTCGCGGGCCGCGCGGCGCGCGCGCTGTTCGTCTCGGATGTGCCGCGGGATGACCCGCGCGTCATCGGCTCGGGAATCATGGGTCCCGCTCCCGGCGGCGATCGCGTCGAGCGCCAGGTGGTGGCGAGCGTCGATCACGCGCTGGCCGCGGTCGCCACGCGCGCCGCGCAGCTCGGCCTCGCCGTGCACGCATCGACCGAGCGCTTCGCGGACAGCGCCGAGCGGCTTGCGGCACGCTTCGCACACGAGCTACACCTCGGGGCGGCGCAGCTGCGCGTATGGGGCGGGGAATCGACGGTGGCGCTGCCCTTGCGGCCAGGGCGCGGTGGCCGCAACCAGCACCTGGCGCTTGCCGCCGCGCGGCTCATCGCCGGCCACGGTGAGCTGTTGCTGCTCGCGGCCGGCACCGACGGCAGCGACGGTGTGACCGATGATGCCGGAGCGCTCATCGACGCGGACACCTGCGCGCGCATTGCGCTCGCGCAGCTCGATCCCGATGCCTGCCTCGCGCAGGCGGACTCCGCCCGTGCGCTCGCCGCGAGCGGCGACCTCCTGCATACCGGTCCCACCGGTACCAACGTCGGGGACCTCGTGATCGGACTGAAGATGTCGCCGCAGGACGCTCCGATGCTCGCGCACTACCCTGACGCCCGCGGTCGCCGCGGGCTGTAATCCCACACGTGCGCCTGCTGTTGATCGAAGAAGACGTCCGCCGCTGCGCGCACATCCGCGAGCGGCTCATCTCCTGGCGACCACACGCCGAGCTGGTCGTGCACCGCCCGGTGTCGCAGGGGACGCTGGCGCGCGAGTTCCTCGCGCAGGGTTTCGACGCGGTGATGCTGGCGGATGAATGGCCGGGCGGTCGCGGCCTCGCCTGGGCGCGCGAGCTCTCCGGGCGCGCGGGGTTCGCGCCGATCGTGCTGCTGTGCCAGAAGAATGATTCCAGCGTGGCGCACGAGGCGGGAGCCATCGGCGCCTTCACGGTAAGCGGCGAGGACCTGGAGCGCGAGACTTTTGCGCACGTGCTCGCGGCCGCCGAGCGCCGCCAGGCGCACGCGCGCGCCATCTGGCGCACCAGTCCCGCCGGCCGCGAGACGCAGCGCTTCGGCGATGCGTTCATCCGCGGCTACCGCTGCATCCGCCGTCTTGCGGCGGGAGTGACCAGCGACCTGTATGTGGCCGAGAGCGAGCGCGCCGGCTCGCTCGTGGCGCTGAAGGTTGCGCGGGACCGCCAGGACGAGGAGCAGCCGGTCGATGCCTTCCGGCGCTTCCTGCAGGAGTATGAGATTGCGCAGCGCATAGCGAGTCCTGCGGTGGTGCGCCTCTACGATCTGGGGGTGAGCGACGAGCACGCCTGGCTCGTCATGGAGTACTTCGCACTCGGCGATCTGCGCCGCCGCATGCGCAGCACGCTCAGCCCCCGCCAGGCGCTGTCCTTTGCGGTGGCGATCGCCGAGGCGCTCGCGGCAGTGCATGCCGCCGGAGTGCTGCACCGGGACTTGAAGCCGGGAAACGTGATGCTGCGCGAAGCGGGCACCATCGCGCTGATAGATTTCGGGCTGTCGAAGGATGCGGCGCTGACGCTCGATGTGACCGACACCGGCATGATCTTCGGCACCCCGCACTACATGAGCCCGGAGCAGGGGCACGCGGAAGCGCTCGACGCGCGCAGCGATCTCTACAGCCTCGGGGTGATCCTGTTCGAGATGCTGGCGGGCGAGAAGCCCTATCGCGCGGAGAATCCGATGGCGATCGTCTACAAGCACCGCAAGGAGCCCGTGCCGCAGCTGCCCGCGCAGTTCGCCGCCGTGCAGCCGGTGCTCGAGCGCCTGATGGCCAAATCGCCGGCAGAGCGCTTCGCTGACGCGCAGCAGGCGCGCGTGGCGCTCACGGAGACTCTCAGCAGCTGGCTCACGCGCGGGCGCGAGACATGAGCACGAGCGTCAGCATCGACTCGCGCGGATCCATCTTGTGCGCGCCGACCCCCGCCGCCTGGGTCGAGGATGCTCTCGCGCACCTGCCCGAGCTGCTGCAGGACCACGCCAACTGCGAGAAGAAGGCCGCCTCCACCGCGCTGGCGCTGATGTTCGCGTACCCCGAGGACCGCCCGCTCGGTGCGGCGCTCGCGCGCCTGGCGCGCGAGGAACTGCGGCATTTCGAGCAGGTGCTGCGTGCGCTGACGGCGCTCGGGCTGCCCTTTGCACGGCAGCGCCCCGGACGCTACGCGCAGCAGCTGCGGCGCGCGGCATGCAGCAGCGACCCGGGGCGCAAGCTCGATCTGCTGCTGATCGGCGCGCTGATCGAGGCACGCTCCGCGGAGCGCTTCACGCTGCTCGCGCCGCATCTGTCGGCGCCTCTCGCAAGGCTGTACGCCGACCTCGCCGGCGCCGAGGCGCGCCACTTCGTGCTCTACCTGGGATTTGCGCGCACTGCGGCACCGCAGGAATGGCGCGCACGGCTCGAGGCGCTCGCGGCGCGCGAGGCACAGCTCGCCACCGAGCCCGATGACACGCTGCGCTTTCACTCCGGTCCGCTGTGGGCACGCGGCGACTAACAGTTGGTTACACCTCAACTCCCACGGCTCACCCCCTGGGCTGCGGCGCGGCACCAAATGCGCTGCCGGTTGTCTCTCGGTGCGGGTATCCTGAGCCTCACGAGGCACGATGAGCGAACGACCCCACGTGTTGATCGTCGATGACGACCGCGAGATACGCGGCCTGCTCGCACAGTACCTGGAGAAACACGAGTTCCGCACCACGGCGGTGGCCGAGGGCAAGGAGATGCGGCGCGTGCTCGAGCGCGCGCACGTCGACCTGCTGGTGCTCGATCTGATGCTGCCGGGGGAGGATGGGCTGTCGCTGTGCCGCGAGCTGCGCAGCCGCTCGCAGCTGCCGATCATCATGCTGACCGCGCGCGGCGAGGACGTCGATCGCATCGTCGGTCTCGAGCTCGGCGCCGACGACTACGTCGCCAAGCCCTTCAACCCGCGTGAGCTCCTGGGGCGCATCAAGGCGGTGCTGCGCCGCTCGGCGCACGCGCCGCGCGATCCCAGTCCCGAGAACGTGCGCGGCTTCTCCTTCGGTGGCTGGCGGCTCGACACCGTGACACGCACCCTCGCCGACTCCGAAGGGCGTGAGGTGGCTCTGAGCGGCGCCGAGTACCGGCTGCTCGCGGTACTGCTCGGCGCCGGCAACCGCGTACTGACGCGCGCGCAGCTCACCGAGCTCCTGCGCGGGCGCGATGCCGATCCTTTCGATCGCAGCATCGATGTGCGCGTCAGCCGCCTGCGGCAGATCCTCGGCGATGACGCACGCGCTCCGCAGATCATCAAGACGGTGTACGGCGAGGGGTACGTAATCGGCGTCGGCGTCGTGACCGAATAGCGCACTGCGCGCACATGCTGCTTTCGCCGTGGCCACAATCGCTCTTCGGGCGGCTGCTCGCCGCCTCGGTAGCCGCCGTGCTCATCGCCCAGGCGGTGGCGCTGCTGCTGATCGCGCAGGAGCGTGAGCACTTCATGCTGCAGGGAAGCGTGCGCGAATGGGTGCGCCGCATCGCCGAAACCACACTGATGCTCGCGCCGCTGAATGCCGCGCAACGTGCGGATGCGCTCGCGCAGCTCGTGGCATCACAGCCGGCGCACCCGCCGCACGTGATGCATCACTCGGCGGGCCCGCACCCGATGTCCGCACATGAGCTCGGGCGCGGTTTCCTCAGGCTGCCGCTGCTCACCGACTTCGAAAGCGCGCTACGCGAGCAGCTGCGCGCGGCGCTCGGTCCCAGTTATGGCATCGAGATTGGAGCGACTCGCGAGCCCGCGCCGCCCGCAGTCGCGCTGCCGGCGCCCTTCTTCGAGGCGCATGAGCTCGCCCTGCACCCCGCGAGTGCGCAGCGCTATGACGTGACGGTTCGCTTTGGCGACGGCGCGACCGTCACTTACCGCGTGATGCGCACGCCGGGAGGTGCGCCGCTGCCGCGCAACCTGTTCCTCAACCTCACTCTGCTCGTGCTGCTGCTGGTCATCGTGCTCTACATCGCCGCACGCAACATCACGCGGCCGCTTTCCGACCTGGCGCGCGCCGCCGACAGCATGGGCCGCGATGCGCGCCCGCCGCCGCAACTCGCGGAACGCGGCGCGCGCGAGCTGCGCGATGCCGCGCGCGCCTTCAACACCATGCAGGATCGGCTGCATCGCTACCTCGACAGCCGCACGCGGGTGCTGGCCGCCATGTCGCACGATCTGAAGACTCCGCTCACGCGGCTGCGGCTGCAGGTGGAGGCGCTCGAGAATCCGCCGATGCAGGCGCGCATCGGCCGCGAGCTCGATGAGATGGAGAGTATGGTGCGCGAGGCGCTGTCGCTCTTCCGTGGGCTGGACGATGGCGAGCCGCCGACCGCGATCGACATCGATGAGCTCGCCGCGCAGATCCGCGACGAGTTCGCCGACATGGGGGCATCGGTGACGATCAGCGGTCATGCGCTGCGGCCCTTCACCGGCAAGCCGCAGGCGCT
>Ga0210409_10005047_pt1 | contig 13959 bp, 14 predicted proteins | sample IncBWH17MmetaG_FD_161649 | JGI IMG/M metagenome (GOLD analysis project Ga0210409, IMG submission 161649) | Forest soil microbial communities from Barre Woods Harvard Forest LTER site, Petersham, Massachusetts, United States - Inc-BW-H-17-M | ecosystem: Environmental > Terrestrial > Soil >... | reverse complement strand
CGGCTGAATCAAAGATCGATACGCGAACCGAGTTCGACGACGCGTTCTGCCGGCAACCCATAGTGATCGACCGCGCTCTTGGCGTTTCTCGACAGAAAAGCGAAGAGGCTCTCGCCGAGCCGGCCCATCTTACCCCCTTTGCCGGCAATGAACGTCTGGCGGCCGACACAATACGTCGCGTCATCGAGGCGGAGCGGGATTCCGCTTTGTTCAAGCGCACGTGTCAGGGCAGGCGGCACCTCCGGAATCTCCATGTAGCCGAAGTGAATTGTCACCCGTACGAAGCCATTTCCAAGCGATTCGACCTCGTGCCGATGCGTCTCTTGCACCTGGGGCTCGTGCTCGATCGCCACGGTTAGAAGTACAACGTCCTTCATGATGGACCGAATGCGCCGGGCCTGCATTGCGAGGTCGTAGGGCACCTCTCTCGTGGTCGACAAGTAAATGGCGGTGCCCGGCACGCGCGCGACGTGGCTCGATTCCAGAGAGGCGAGAAACTCGGCGAGGGGCACGCTGCAATCCTCCATGCGCTCGCGCCAGACCTCTCGGCCCACGTGCCAGTTCACCATGATTGCGAAGAATGCAGCGCCCACGAGTAGCGGGATGTAGCCCCCGTCCAAGAGCTTGAGCAGGTTGGCCCCGAAGAAGGGGAGGTCGAACGAGAGAAAGAGCAAAAGCAGAGGCACCGAGCGTGCGAGCGGCCATCGCCAAGTCTTTCGTGTCACGTCGAAAAACACCATCGACGTGATCGCCATCGTGCCGCTCACGGCGATGCCGTAGGCGCCGGCGAGGCGCGCGGATTGCTTGAACGACAGAACGAGCGCGACGCACGCCACCATGAGCCCCCAGTTCATGAGCGGTACATAGATCTGTCCTTCCGTCTCTCGCGAAGTGTGCTTAATCGCGACTCGCGGAAAGTACTCGAGCTGAACGGCCTGGTGTGTGAGAGAGAATACGCCGCTGATCAATGCCTGCGACGCGATCGTCGTGGCCGCGGCCGCCAGCACAACGAGAGCATATGTAGCCGGCCCAGGCGCCATCGCGAAAAACGGATTCGCCAGTGCGTGTGAATCGCGCAATACGAGAGCCCCCTGGCCAAGATAACAAAGGATGAGGGAGGGAAGGACCAACGCGAACCACGAGAGGCGAATCGGGCGCACGCCGAAGTGCCCCATATCCGCGTAGAGAGCCTCGCCCCCGGTGATTGCCAGAACGACGACACCGAGAATACCCAGCCCGTGCAGGCCATGTCGCGTGAAGTATCGCGCACCCCAATGGGGTGAGAGTGCACCCAGAATCGCTGGATACTTCAGGAGTTCTTTGAACCCGAGCGTTCCGATGGTGAAAAACCAAACCAGCATGATCGGCCCGAAAATCTTCCCAACGGCTCCGGTACCTCGGCTCTGAATGGCGAAGAGAGCCAGCAGCACGACGCATGTCAGCGGCACGATGTACGGCTCGAAGCTCGGTTCGGCGAGCCGCAGCCCTTCAAAGGCGCTGAGCACGGAGATGGCGGGGGTGATCATCCCGTCGCCGAAGAGAAGCGCGGCGCCGGCGACGACGAAGAGTGCCATGACGCCAATGTGGGCTCGTCCGGCGCGACGGGGCAGGAGCGCCAACAGCGCGAGGATCCCTCCCTCGCCGCGATTGTCTGCACGCATGACGAAAGTGACGTACTTGACCGAAACGGCGAGAACGAGCGCCCAAACGATTAGCGAGACGACACCGAAGGTATCCTCGCGATGAGGCGGCGCGCCCTGCTGACCCTCCGCTGCGACTTGCAACGTATAGAGAGGGCTCGTGCCGATGTCGCCAAAGACAACTCCGACCGCGCCGGTCGCAGTGGCGAGAAGCCTGGGCCGAGAAGCGGAGCCATCGGCGGTGTCGAATGTTGAGCGCTGGCTGCGGATCATGCTCGATCCTAGGCGGAGCCGCCCGACCGCGCGCCGAACGTTCTAGCGGTGCTTCAAACATGGGTGGCGACTACGGTTTGTTCGCCTGACTTAGCTGATGGCGACGGCGGCACGGTTCGCGCTTGAGTCGTCGGCTGATGCGTCTGGAAGTCATTACCCGACGGTGCAACACCTCCCTTGCCAGCGCCTTCGCCGTCTTGGTCTCGTGCAGCATCGCGCGCGCCCAAGACACTTCTCGGGCTGCAGCACAGCAGGGTCGACCCTCAGCCGATCACCCGGTCGGGGAATCCACGCCGCACCCGGTTCGCGTCGGGGCCATTGGCGGGATTGGCTTTCCGCGACCTCTCGCCGTCGAAGGCATGGTGCTGGTGGGCGGTACCGTCGCTCTCGAGGTCGAGTATGGCGCGCTGCCGCCCACACGATCGGCGGAGTGAACGTAAGCAAGTGGTCGCTCGGTGGCGACGCCCGCGTTTTCCCGTTTCGCGGCGGATTCTTCATCGGCCTTCGCGCCGGCCACCAGCACGTTGGGGCCGCCATGACGGTCATCGTGGGCTCGATTGGCTCGGCGTACGAGGAATTGGCGCTCGATTCGTTGTTTATCAATCCGCGGCTCGGCTTGCTGTGGATTTCGCACTCCGGGCTGGCCTTTGGCGTCGAAGCCGGCGTGCAGATCCCGATGAGCACGGCAGTTTCCAGCACGCTTCCGCTGTCGCTTGCCCCCTCGGTACGAAGCACGGCCGATGCGCTCGGCAGCACAGTCCTCCCAACGTTCGACCTGCTGCGAATCGGAATCGTTCTGTGACCCCCGTTGCACGCCCCCCCACGCCCCAACGAGGCGTCATGGACTCGATGGTTCCCGCGGAAATACGCGCGCCGTCGTGCGAACGTGAGCGCGCGGCGTAGCCATTTCCTCTCTGCAACGCGCGCATCGCCACGAAGTGCGTTCCCTCCGACGCACACTCCGTGTTTCGTGCGTTGCCCCGCCCGTGCGCGCAATGTGTATGCCGCGATTCGAAAAGTGGTGTGGCGTTTTGCCAATTGCATGGTCTCCCGATCGGAACATCGATCGACAGATGGCTGCTGTCGCTCGGGCACGGCCTTTGCTGACCCGGCGTTCGGTTCGGCGCGGAACGCGCTCGGAGCGACCTCGGTCCGTCCAATATCCGGAGGCTGGCGTATGACCTTGATCAACCATGCGAAACATCGTGATCTCGATGCGGATACGACGGTCAAAGTGGCCGCGCTCGCTGACATTCAGCTCGTCGAATTCGATGGGTCCGATGTCGAAAACCAGACGGGGAGCGGCCAGTTCCAAGGATTCGACGTGCGATCCGTTGCGGAGAGACAGACGAGGGGCGCCGGAACGCTGGACCTTGCGGCGGTGGTGCGCCGGCTGACGCCGCCCGCACCGCGAGACGTCGAGCCGCGTTCGTCGTCGCCCGCGATCGTCCAATCGACATCGGGCGCGCGCCAGTCCACGAACGTGGCGCTGGGCGAGGTAGCACTCGCCGAGCTGCGTGGAGCGGGTATGGTCGTCGTCCGCGGCATCGTGCTCATCGTCTTCGCGACGGCCGAGCGGCTTCAGGAGATGAGCAGACGGTTGCCACTGTCCTTTGCGCGGCTGCTGGCACGACTCGCACATCAGGGAAGAAGCCTTGCGCTCGCATACCGCAGCCATCGCGGCGACGCGTGGGTGGTCCGTGCGTGGGCGGGGAAGCTCTTCGTCAGCACACGTGCGAGACTACTGCGTTCGAGAAGCGCCTTTCGCACCTTCACATCGCCGCTCGCTCTGCAACCTCACGCTCGCAGGTCCTCAAGATCGCGAGCGACTTAGTCTACAGGCTTCAGAAAGAAGCGGACGAGCGGCTCACCTGGTCACGGCCCCTCGGACTTTTCCACGCCAGGCATCGATTCGATGCCGAATGACCGACAGCGTGCTCGGGCGAGATGGGCGTATCCGGCGGGTGCTCAATCGAAGCTCTTGAGGTCGCGCTGGGCATTTCCGCACTGACAGTGTGTCAGAACTCCGCACCCGAGCAAGGCGCTGTGGCGAGGCTGTCCCCCAACCACCGATCACCCTTGCGGAAAGGGCGCTGTTACTGCCCAAAAAAGGGCGAGACGTCCAAAGGCCAGGCTGAGCACGGCGTTTGCCAGCGACGCGGTGAGCATGCTTCACGAGTTCCTTTCCACGAACAGAGCCGCGATCATCTCGCGGACGCGCGCAAAGGTCGCTGAGAGACCCGCGCCACGCGCAACGGAAGAGGAGCTCGAGAAAGGCATCCCTCTCTTCTTGGACCAGCTCATCGACACGTTGCGACTTTCGCGCGCCTCCAGCAACGGGATCGAAAAGGGCGCAACCCTACACGGCCGAGAACTCCTGAAAAGGGGCTTCAGTGTGGCCCAGGTCGTCCACGACTATGGGGGGGTCTGCCAGGCGGTCACTGAGCTTGCCGGCGAGACGAATGCGTCCATCACGGTCGACGAGTTTCACACCTTCAATCGATGCCTTGACGATGCCATTGCGCAGGCGGTCACCGAGTACACGCGCACGCGCGAACAATCGATTGCCAATGAAAGCACGGAACGTTTCGGGATCCTCGCGCACGAGCTTCGTAACGCGCTCGGTTGCGCGATGCTTTCCTTCCAGACTCTCAGAACAGGAAGCGTCGGGCTCGGCGGCAGCACCGCTGCCCTGCTCGGCCGCAGCCTGAGTCGCCTGTCCAGCCTCATCGATTCCTCGGTGGCGGAAGTACGCCTAGAAAAAGGGATCGGAGTACCAGAGCGAGTTTCGGTGTGTGAGCTCCTCGAAGAAGTCGAGGTCGGCGCCTCCATGGAAGCCAACGCACGAGGCCTGAGCCTCGCCGTCACCCGCGTCGAGCATGGGATCGACGTCGTCGTCGACCGGCAGCTCCTCGCCGCAGCAGTCGCCAACCTGCTGCAGAACGCGTTCAAGTTCACCCGCCCGAAGGGCAACGTATCGCTGAGAGCATCCTCAACCAAGGATCGCGTCTCCATCGAAGTCGAAGATCAATGCGGCGGCCCTCCGCCCGGGAAGATGGATGAACTGTTTCGCCCTTTCTCGCAGCGAAGGTCCAAGCGAAAGGGCCTGGGTCTTGGACTCTCGATCAGTCGCAAGAGCGTCGAGGCCAGTGGGGGCGAGATCCGTGTACGCGACATCCCTGGGACCGGTTGCGTGTTCACGATCGATTTGCCGCGGCTCTCGTCGGCGAGCTGATGGGCGCGCCCTGCGAAAGAGTAACTCAGCAGTATTGACGACTGGATCCCGAGGCTTATCTCGTTATTTGAAGAAGCGCGCGCGACGGAGAGCCCGCTGCTAACTCAACCGTTATCCGCAAGCGCGCAGCAAAAAGCGAACCGGATGGTTATGGTGTCCTCCTAATGCACTCGCGGGTTCTGATCGTGGAAGACGACGCCGAGATGCGCGGCGCGCTCGGGGGGGTGTTCTCTGCGGACGCCCACGACTGCGAGCTCGCGGCGGACGCGATGGCCGCTCTGGAGATCGTCAACCGCCAGACCCTCGATGTCGTCATCAGCGACGTTGTGATGGATGGCATGAGCGGGCTCGAGCTGCTCGACCGGGTCAAGCAGACGCACCCCGCGTTGCCGTTCATCGTCATCACGGGGGCTGGCGGCATTCAGCAAGCGGTCGATGCCGTCAAGCGCGGCGCTTTTGAGTACCTGGTCAAGCCGTGCGATGCCGACGCATTGCGGAGGATCGTCGCGAGTGCGCTCGACGGCCGAAGGCATCCCGGCGAGAGCGCACGGCTCTCTCTTCCGCCTGCCCCGGTAGGCAAGCCGGAGCTCGTTGGCAACGGACCGGCGATGCGAACGCTGCAGACGACGATCGACTTCGTCGCTCGGTCGAGCGCGCCGGTGCTCGTTACGGGTGAAACCGGCGCCGGCAAGGAGCTCGTGGCGCGCGCGATCCATGCGCGAAGCGCACGTTGCCATCAGCCGTTCGTCGCGGTGAACATGTCCGCCATCCCGCAGGACCTGCTAGAGGCGGAGCTCTTCGGGCACGTTCGCGGCGCCTTCACCGGCGCCGCGCAAGCTCGCAGAGGGCTCTTCGCGGAGGCAGACGGAGGGACGCTGCTGCTCGATGAGATCGGCGACATGTCCTTCACCTTGCAATCGAAGCTCCTGAGGGTCCTTCAGTTTGGCGACGTTCGCCCTGTGGGCAGTGAACGGACGCACCACGTGGACGTTCGCGTGATCGCGGCCACTCACCGGAACCTGGAGGCCCTCGTCAGTGAGGGGCGATTCCGCGAAGATTTGTACTTTCGGCTGAATGTTTTGCCCGTGTTTGTTCCGCCTCTTCGCCATCACAGGGAGGACATCCCGGAGCTCGCGACGTACTTCCTTGCGGAGGCTTGCCGGCGTGCGCCGCTGTCTCCGGTCCGCTCGATTGGACCGGACGCGCTCCGCATGTTGTCGGACGCGCCGTGGCCGGGCAACGTACGTGAGCTCGCGAGCTCCATCGAACGCGCGGTGGTCTTCGGTGTGGACCAGATGATCGACTCGAATCAGCTGGCGCCCGTTCGGAGCGGCGCCATTCCGAGCGGCGCACCAACGCCGGCGTGGCCGTTCCCGACCAACGCCCCGTGGACGCTGCAGAAATTAAGCCGCGCCTACGCCGATTGGGTGCTTGCCAAGACGGGTGGAAACAAGGACCGAGCCGCCGAGATCTTGGGGATCGACGTATCGACGCTATACCGCTGGCTGCGCGCCCCGCCCGACTGAGTCTCGACCCGGTGGTGCGTCTGCCACCCGACGAGCTACTCGACCTCGCCGATAAGGTCCGCAAACGTGTCGCCCCCGTCCGCCTTGACCGCGGAACGTCCGACGCTGGTGACGTTGGGTGACCTGAGCCGCGCGGTAGCCCTGTCGCTGCAAGCGGCGGCGATCGCGATTGCCGCCGCGGAACGATGCGCGCCTACGTAACGGGCTTCCGCGGTTTTTGGGGCAAACTCTTGCCAGGCGTTTTGCCAAAGCAAAATGAAAACGGGAACGGCCGGACGCGGACTCCCCATCGCTAGGCGGGACAAACATTTCGCGCACTTGCTAAACGCGCTTCGCTGGGGCACGGGCGATGCTTTCGCGCCGACCCGCGCGCGCCTCGTGCATGAGTCGCCACGCGGTATTCAGGCGTCAGATGGGTGAGCGCGCGTGCCCGCGGCGGCGACCACAGAACAAGACAAGGACAGGTGAACCCATGACCGCACCGAAAAAGTCTGAGCGCGCGAAGAGCAAGCGCGGGTTCTCGTTGATGGATCCCGGCCTGCAGCGTGAGATCGCGAGCACGGGTGGCCGCGCCGCCCACAAGCTGGGCCGCGCGCACGAGTTCAACGCCGAAGAGGCGCGCATCGCCGGCCGAAAGGGCGGCGACGTGGTCAGTCGGGACCGCGCCCACATGGCCGCGATCGGGCAGGCGGGCGGCCGCGCGCGGAGGCAACAACGCGTGCAAGCAGTTAGCGAAGGCTAGGGCGCGCGAACAATGATTGACTCAGAGCCACCGCACCGCCGAGCAGGCCGACAACAACGCGCTCAGACGTCAACGTAGTCGTGAACGACCTGCGCCACCGTAAAGCCCATTCTCAGCACGTCACCGCCGTGCGTCGATGGGCTTCTTCGATAGCTCCGATCGTTTCGGCCGGGGGCCTCTCGATGCGCAAGGCTTCAACGAGTGGGTCCAAGAAGAGAGGTACGCCGCTGTCCTGCGCGTCTTCGGTCGGCCAGGGCGCTGATCGCGCCTCGTGCCTTGCTCTGACGCGAGCGATGAGAGCGCCGCGGTTTGCGCTGAGGAACCTGTGCAGCATCGCGCATGACAATTCTACGCCGCTCTCGCCCACGACCATCGGCTCCGGGGCGGGCGCATGGTCCGACACAAATGCGTTTTGCAAACCGGACCGGCCCAGCGCCGCGACCGCGCGGGTGCTCGAAAACGAGCCGAATCACGCTTGAGGTTGCCAGCGCAGAAGCGCTGGCTGCACCGAGCCGTTCAACCCAAACAAGGAGTCCACGATGATCAATGCCAGTCAGATTAAGCCCAACACCCCTGTAGTTTGCTCGAACAACCGCCCGCTCGGCGTCGTCGATCACATGGAGGGCACCGAGACCATCAAGCTCACGAAGGACGATAAGGGCCAGCACCACTACATCCCGACGGCCTGGGTGAAGACGATCGACGACAAGATTCACATTGATCGTCCGAACGATCAGGCGGTGCGCGAGTGGTCGACGACACCGACAGCCATGCCGCAGAGGCACTCCTAGATCGCGGACCCGTCGGGCGGGCCACGATCTACCAGCGCCCGCCCGCCGGGTCAGCACAGCATCCGCCGGATACACGACGTCACCCGTGCGTTTAGGGAGTTGCTTCCACCTGACGCCAGCAACGTCGGCACATGCCGAAGCAGAACTGCTTCCGCCCGGCGCTCGAGGCGTTGCCTGTGCCGGAGTGGTAGAGAGTTGAGCAGGTTCTCCTCCCGCGCCGACGGCCCCACGCCCGAGCGAGGCAGCGACAGAGCACCTTGGCTACCATTCGTTTCTTTTTTCCAAACCCCATAGGCACAAAGCGACTGCCCGGGCATGCGCCCAGGCAGCCGAGCTCGCCGGACCGCTACCTCTTCACGTCGTCCTTGACGGCGTGCTTGACCTCCTCGACGGCGCCTTTCACCTTGCCCTTGGCTTCGTCCACCTTTCCCTCCCGCTCGAGGTTCTTGTCGCCGGTCACGGCGCCTGCAGCCTGCTTGATCTTGCCTTTGACCTTGTCGATGATTTCGCCCATTGATCTTCTCGCGTGCAAGCTTGATGCGTTTTTGAGGGCCGCCCGAGGCAGACTTCGGATCGAGCGGCCCCCGATACGACGCTTCGCTGCAAGTTGGGAGCCGCGCGCACACTATGTGCGAGGCGTCGAGGCCCCTTCGGGGGGATCAAGGGGCAGGAACCAAGGCAAGTGATGCATCTGCGTGGAAATCACGCGCTTCCCTGACAGGAAGGAGCGTTGCTTCTTGCCGCATCCCGTTCCCGTCCGCTCGGCCCTGAAATTGCTCCGGGGATCCCAACGCATGGAGGAAGCCATGAGTACAATGACGTGGATTTTCCTGATCGTGGTGCTATTCGTCGTCTTCGGCGGGGGCGGCGGTTACTACTGGAGCCGAGGCCGCCGATAGAGCGAATGAGGTGGCCCACGGAGGGCGCGTCTCGTACCGGCTCAAGTACGTCGACCGCGGGCGACGGGGCAAACATGGCGTCATGACGAACATGGAGTTCATGACAAGGCTCGCCGCGATCATCCCCGTACGATATGAAAGTGCCGGACCGAACGGTAGCCACGCGAGCGACACGCGGGCGCCGTGGGACGTATCGCTGAGCCGAGGGCAACGTCGAGCGTGCGTCTGCTACTGCTCTGGGCGCCCATCTCGGGCGCGCCGCCTGCGCGTCCGGGCGAGGTCATGGTGCTCACGCCAGGCGCAGTCGCACGAGCCCAGGCACCCCTTTCGCGTTCTCCCTGCGAGGGCACTCGCGGCTATGGGCGGTGCGGTCCAACCCGCGATACAGTCGCGAGATGCGCCTTGAGGCAATCCTGTCGCCAGAGGACGTCGCGGCGCTCGTGCGCAAGTTCGTGCCGCTCGAGCTCGAACTGGGAGAAGTCGGCAAGAGCGAACGATTCGTCGCCATCGACGAGGTGAGCGACGTCACGCTCGTCGCCAGCGCCGGCGTGCGAGTGACATGCAAGGGCCACTTGCGTTGGCCGGTCCTGGGTCTACACGTCCCGGTCCGCGTCAATACGCTCGACGCTCTGGTCTGGCCGCGCATCGAGACGCGTGACGGTCATCGAGAGTTAATCTTTTCGCTCACGGTCGAGCGAGCCGACATCGCCTGGTCACCAACGAGTGTCGACGAAAGCATCACGGAACGGGTGAACAAGGAGCTCGCCGAGCACCACGTCGAGCTCTCGTGGAACTTCACGAGGACGCTGAGTCATGTGTTTCGTCTTCCCAAAGCGATGCGGACGGCACAGACGTTCGGACTCGAGGTCATCGGGGGTCAAATCCGTGTGACCGAGGCGTCGCTTGAAATGGCCGTTACGTTCAGCGCCACCGTCGGCCAGCGCGCAAAGCCTGCGTCCTGACCTGTCCCGCCGATCTCGACAACCTCGGAGAACTGGCTGTACTGATGACATGCTCGCTCTCGCCTGTCCTGGCGAAAAACTGGTTCGACCGGTCACGTGGAGTAACGGTGGTGGAGCCCACTGACGCGTGAAAGTGAGGTGACCCTGCCCGCGCTCGGCGGTTGGACCGAGCGCGCGACTGGCGCGTCACGATCGAGCGACATGTGCGATCGGTCCTCGTTGTATTGGGACGCGTGTTGCCCGACCAGACGGAGTAGCTCGCGCTCACCGATCACGATCACGTGGTCGAGCAACTCGCCAGAGACGTGCTCGTAAGAGGCGGTGCGATCGTCACCGGCGCGAGGTCGAACGCGCCGCCGTGGCTGCGCAGGACGTACGCGCGTCCGGTGCCGAAGCCCGCGTTCGGCACGCTTGGCGCTCCGACGAGGAGATCCACGAACCCGTCGCCGTCGACGTCGCCAGCGCCCGCGACGTCGAACCCGAACCTACCGGCGCCGACTGCTGCATCCGGCCCTTCGAACGTCCCCATGGGAGGCGGCGTCGCGCCGCGCGGCGCGCCATGGAACAGGTACGCACGACCAGCACCGCTCGCCGCGTCGGGGGCGCCGACCAAGTGTCACCAAAGCCATCGCCGTCGACGTCGACGCTCCTGTCGACTTCGTGCATTGGCCAAAGCGTGTACGCCTCGGCACGGCTCTTTCGCAAGTTGCAGAACGCGTTCACCTTGCCTTACGTGCCGTTATGTGTCCGCCGCCCCGGCGAAGCCAGGCCCCACGGCAGCGGCGCCGGCCATGGGCGAAAACGCTGTTGTCGCGCGCGTAGATGCCACGAAGGCCGGGAATCTTCGAGGCGATTGACGCACCTCGCTACTCGAGCGTGCAAATGACCCGGTTACTGGCCCGCGTTCTGCAACTGCGGGTCTCGAGGAGGTCTACTCATGGGCATTATTGCGTGGCTCATCCTGGGGCTGATCGCTGGGTGGCTAGCGAGCAAAATCGTCGACCATCATGGGCAGGGGCTTGTTCTCGACATCGTTCTCGGCATACTCGGGGCGATCGTCGGCGGCTTCTTGTTCCACCTCATCGGCGGCTATGAGGTGAAGGAGTTCAACCTTTGGAGTCTGCTGATGGCCATCGGAGGGGCGGTCTTGCTCCTGCTCATCTGGAACACCATCACCCGTCGACGGCGGCCGGCGTTCTCGCGTTGAAGACGGCTGACGGTGCGGGGCCGGGTTCCGGCCCTCACCGCACGACCGGGCGCACCTTCACTTTCACCTTGTCCCGGCGTTCGACGTACCAGTCCAACGGGACCGGCGTGCGCGACCAACTGTGGGAAACGCCTCCGGCCGCCTGCTCGTGCTCTGAGTGTTAATGCACTCTGCACGTATCTCGTTGACTATTCCTGACGATTCATTCTGATGCAGCGTAAAACAGGCTGTCGGTCGGCGTAGCGCTGTCGCTCCTCGTGAGCTCTGGTACGCCGCGCGAGCTTCGAAATTGCCACGACCGAGCCCGTGTACTTCCAGGGGCGCACCGCCTACTGGTAGGCAATGGATAGACTGCGCCAGTCGAAGTGTGATCATGAGGACCGCAAGACTAGCCCCGGCGCGACGAGACCGTCGCGGCCTTCGACAGCGTACGGATCATTCGTACGCCTCGAGCACGATGTTCTCGCGCCGTGCCGCGCTCTGCGGCCTCCAGGCTCGAGGAAACGCTGGAGCAGGCGTACGAACGGCGTGTGCACCCCCTCGGCGCCATGTACCGATTGGATCTCCGCGCGTCGCGCGCGCACGCGCACGCCTTTTGCGGGGGCAATGCCGTCCTCGTCGGAACCCGGGCGCGCTGCCGCGCTCGTTCCGTCGCCGTTTCGCTAGTGTCCCAATTCCGTTATTTGCGCACGAATCAAGGACTCGGGAGCCCTGTGAAACGCGAGATCCTCGGCCGAGGTCTCCGTCGGAAAGCTGATGCCCATGTACGCGACGAACGCTTCGGCGAGGTCCTCGTCGCGCTTGGTGTCGTAGCCGAGGGCGTCCCAGACGCCGAGGCGGGAGCTCAGCACGTGCGAGAGCTCGTGGGTCAGCGTTCGCACGAAGCGCGGATTGGGCACGAGGGCGCCGGCGTCGTCCTTGATGAGCGGGTCGTTTCGCATGAACAGGTGGTTGAGCGAATCGACGTAGAGCCCCCAGTAGCAGCAGCCCGGCGCGACGGCCGCGAACCTCGAGGGCACGTCGTTGAGAGCGCGGCTCGCCTTGCCGTCGAGGAGCGTGTTGCCCGGAAGCAGCGAGAGCGCGGGCATCGCGTCGGGTTCGCGGCGCGGCTGCGGCAGCCTCTCGGCGCGCAGGAAGGCGCTATAACGACCGAGCGCGTCGCTGCAGGCGTGGTCGATGACGGCGAGCGCGCGATCGGAGGGGGTCGTGTCGGCCTCGAGGGCTGGCGTCGGGCGCCACTCGATGATCTGCATTCCGCAGTGAGGTAGTGCGATCGGGCGCGCGAGCCGCTCTCCCCCGCGTGGCAGCGCGTCCAAGGGGGACGGCGGGGGTCTGCCCGACGAAGGCGTGGCGACCGATGAGACGAGGGCGAGCGCGGCGACGGCGACGAGCTGGGCGACGCGGCTGGATGCCCGGCTCATGTGTCTTGGACGTTACCGTGGCCGCAGCGTTCGGGACCATGCGGATTTCTCGGATGAGCTTCAGTTGGGTCGCATGGAGTGCGATGTCCTGAGAAGCGTCAGGAGACCTGCGCGTGGCACGGGAATTGCGCTGAATAATCTCTCAGAGGTGGATCGTGACTCACATCAAGACATTGCCTCGGTCGAACCATGCGGCGATCCAGATCGGGGTCTTCGCTGCCGTCATCGCCCTGGGCGCGTGCACGACGAACCAGCCCCCGTCCTCTCCCCCTCCTTCGAGCGTGGCTCACGCGGCGCGGCCACGTTACGGCGCGACCATGATGCAGCCAAGCGTCCGAGGGGTCCAAGGGGGAGGCCGCGCGGCGACCTCCGCCCCGAGCTCGACCGCGCCCAAGCCGGTGTCCGAAGCCGAGCTCGCCACCCTCGACGACGCGCATCTGTCAGGGCTTATCGAGGAGGTCAACGACGGTGCGGCCCGCTTTGCGAGCCTGGGGGAACGGCGCGTTACCGACCACAAGGTCAAGCGTTTCGCGCACGATCTCGTTTCCAGGCACGTTGCGACTCAGAGCAAGTTCAGGGATCGCCTTGTGCAGCTCGGCATCGACCCTGCGAGCGGTCCTCTCCGCGAGCAGGTGCGCGCGGAGGTCGGCCGAGACCTCGAGGCGCTGCCCAGCGCGCGCGGCGAGGACTTCGACCGCGCCTACGTAGACGGGCAGCTGCGCGATCTGACGCGGGCAGCCGACCTCCTCGACCGGATCATTGGGCACGTCCAACGTCCGGACCTCAGGGCAGCAGTCGAGGACTTGCGTTCGAGGCTCGACGCCGACATCCGCGGGGCGGAGTCCCTTCGCGATTCCCTGCACGCGGGAACGACGAACCGGAGGCCGGATGCATACGACCCCGACAAGTTTGAACGATGACGGCCGGGCCCTCGGGCTCGTCGTCACCAGCGCGCGGCCCCCTGCCGCGCCCAAGAAAGAGGATTCCCATCATGTCTAAGCTCGCTTCGCTTACGTTCATCATGACCCGCAACGCGCTGCTCGCGTCTTCCGTCGTGGCCGCCGCCGGCGGCTGCACGGGAGGGGTTTACGCCAGGTCCCCCAACGTGGAAGGCACCGTGGTCGTGGAAGACGACAGCGAGGTCGAGTACGTGGAAACCCCGCCGGTCGTCGACATCGAGAGCTATCCCGTCGTCGTGTACGGGGGCGTCGACGTCTACTACGTCGAGGGACGCTGGTATCATCGGGGGCCGCGCGGGTGGGG
>Ga0210409_10005046_pt1 | contig 13959 bp, 12 predicted proteins | sample IncBWH17MmetaG_FD_161649 | JGI IMG/M metagenome (GOLD analysis project Ga0210409, IMG submission 161649) | Forest soil microbial communities from Barre Woods Harvard Forest LTER site, Petersham, Massachusetts, United States - Inc-BW-H-17-M | ecosystem: Environmental > Terrestrial > Soil >... | reverse complement strand
ATTCGAACTGCGAGGCTGGCGGCGCTTTCTTGTCGATCTTGGTGACCTCCCCGCGCGACTTCTCGGTGGCTCCGTCTTCCGCTTACGACACATATCGCAATGGGAAGTGCTTGCCGTCGAAGAGCTCCGTCATCCACGCGTGCTCGGTGGGTATGCCGGTCGTCGGCAGCGAGAACCATGACGCGCCCTCGTTCGCGACGCAGACCGTGCCTTCGCGATAAGTCGTCGTGATGTCCCAATTCTCGCATTTGTAACCGGCCACCGTATCGAACTTGCCTGTCTTCGTGACCTTGGGCGGCGGCTTTTGCGGTGCGGACGGGGCGTGCGCATGCGGAGGTTCCATGCCCTTGAAGCCTTCGGCGAACCCCTTGAGCTGCTCGCCGCTTTTGGTCAGGTCAATCACCATGACCTGCTTTTGCGCATCGGAGACGACAGAGATCTTCTTGGCGGCCGAATCGAAAATCACGTACCCCTTCCCGCCAAAGCTCCCCTTTTGCGCGACACTCTCGGGCACGTCGAAGCGAACCTTGTCGCTCTTGACGAGAACCGCGATCGGCTTTGGCTGCTCGCCGGTCTCCCTGATGAAGGCGTCGATTTCGCCCTCGAAGCCGTTGAGGAAGGCCAGACCGGGGATCAGCGTGGCGCTCGTCGGAGCGCCGCCTTCGCCGGTCGACGCAGAGGACTGGACCTTGGAGCAACTGCAAGCGAGCACCGACGAAGCGGAGCAGAGCAGAGTGACAGCGGGCAGGGTTCGCATTAGGTGCATGCTACGCTTGAATTGATGCTCCGGCAGCAAGCGCTGTCCTGGCGCTCGGCCGCGTGGTCGCTCACCTTGGCCGCCCTTGCCGTTGGGTGCGGCTCAAGCACCTCGAGGCCCGCTCCCCTCGACGCGACCGCCAGTTGGAACAGCAACGCTGCCGCGCGCGATGGCGGCGACGCCGGGGGCAGGGCTTGCGACCCGCATTGCGTCGACGTCCTGACCTGGCACAACGACAACTTCCGGTCAGGCCAGAACCTAAAGGAGAGTGCCCTCACGCCTGCAAACGTCGACTCGACGCACTTCGGAAAAATTTTCGTCCTCCCCGTGGATGGAAAAGTCGAAGCGCAACCCCTCTTCGTGTCCGCCGTCGACGTCCTCGGAAAGGGAACCCACGATGTCGTCTTCGTCGCGACGGAGCACGACTCGCTCTACGCCTTCGACGCCGAGAGCAATGCAGCCGCGAACTCGAGCCCTCTTTGGCAAGTGACTCTGCTCTCCCCGGGAGAGACGCCGTCCGACGACCGCAACTGCGATCAGGTCACGCCAGAAATCGGCGTCACGTCCACTCCCGTCATCGACGTCGCGACGAGCACCTTGTACGTCGCGGCCATGAGCAAGCGGGCAAGCAGTTACTTCCAACGACTGCACGCCATCGATATTGCGTCGGGCGCCGAGAAGCGAGGGAGCCCCGTCGAGATTCGAGCCACTTACCCCGTTACGAGCGGGGGCGACGCCGCCGGCAATCTCGTCTTCGATCCGGCGCTGTACAAGGAGAGGGCTGCGTTACTCCTCTTGAACGGCGCGGTCTATCTATCGTGGGCCTCGCATTGCGACCTCGGCGCGTACAACGGTTGGATCATGGCGTACGACGCGGCGACCCTGCAGCAGAAGGCCGTCTTGAACTTAACCCCGCAAGGCGATAACGGCGCCATTTGGGCGTCTGGCGCCGGCCCCGCGGCTGACGGAAACGGCAACATCTACTTTCTCGACGCGAACGGCACCTTCGACACGAATTTAGACCCAACCGGGTTCCCTGCGCAGAAGGACTTCGGCAACGCGATGCTTCGATTGTCGACGACGGGAGCGCTTCTCGTTTCCGACTACTTCGCCACGTGGAATACGGTCTCGCAGAGCGCGGCCGATTCCGACCTTGGTTCCGGAGGCGCGATGCTTCTCCCGGACGAGGTCGGAAGCCCGGCACACCCCCATCTGGTCGTCGGTGCCGGCAAGGACGGGAATATCTATCTGGTCGATCGAGACAATATGGGGAAGTGGAACGGAGCGGATGGCGCGACCAACAACGGACAGATCGTGCAGGAAGTTACCGCCCGCTTGAGCGGTGTCTTCGCCGCGCCCGCATACTTCGGCCATGCCATCTTTTACGGGTCCGCGAGCGAAGGACTTCAGCGCTTCGCGATAAACGCCGGGTACATCGATACAGGACCTGCAGCTTCCACACTTGCGTTCGGCTCTCGTGGCACGACGCCGTCTATCTCCGCGGATGCCGACGCCCCTGACGCCGGGACGACAGCCATCGTCTGGGCCGCGGACTACAGGAGTCCTGCGGTTCTTCACGCGGCGGATTTGCGAGAGTTGTACAGCACCGCACAGGCCGGCGCGCGCGACACGTTGAGTAGCGGCAACAAATTCGCCGTCCCGACGATTGCCCATGGTCACGTGTACCTCGGCACGGTGGATAGCGTCGCCGTGCTGGGGTTATTGCCCTAGGAGCCATCGTGATGGGTGATTAGGCCTCTGCGGTGGGCCGCGGACGCGCGGTCATGCCGCCAGCGCACGCCGTGGGCCCGGTAGCCCTGCACCATTCGTGGCGCCATCCGTTCCCACGGTGCCAAACTGGAGCTGCGACGTGCCGGGCGAGTCGCTGAAAGACTCACTGTAGTTTCCAAAGGCCAGGGCTGTCCGCCCATGCGTTGCCGGGACCTCCGAATGGGGAGCGAGGATTCGTGATCGCGATCGGTGTCGAGGTGGTTGCCGTGTCCGGCCCGGCGTTCTTTCCTGTCGTATGCCACATCCCGGGACCCCAGCCGTCGCCCGACGCGGCCCAGATGAAGCCGTGAGCACCGCTCCCGGTGAGAGGAATCGGTGGGCTCCCGCAAGTCCCGGCGTCGGTAAGGGGATAGAGACAATACGCGCTCGCCTTGCCCAACCACGTGCTTCCGTTCCAGTGGAATACATCGCCCAATGCCGTCACCAGCCAAGCGTCATTCGGCGCGAACGCGTTGAGTCTCACGACAACATTGTTGGAGACGACGAGATCCAAATTGTATGTCGACCATGTGTTTCCGTCCCAATGAGACGTGGAACTCCCACCACCCAACCAGAGGTCGTTGCTGGCAGTCCCGGAGACGACCGCGCCGCCTGGTCCGGTCGCGGCCCATTGTTGCCCATTCCAGTGGTAGGAGGTTGCGCCCGTCGTCCAGAAGTCGTTCGGAGCGATCCCCCACACATCCGTGAGAGGCGTGGGCTGAAGCGCTTGCGCGGTCCATGCCATCCCGTCGTAGTGGGTTGCGATTCCCCCGTCGCCAACGGCCCACACGTCGCTCGGCCCAGTGCCCCATATGGCATTCATCGCCTTGTCGGTGCCGATGCCGCCCTTCGCCGTCCATTGACGCGGAGCCGTCGACACGACCAAGCTCGGGGGTGTCGCGTTCGTGCCTGGAACTGGTCCCGGGTTTTGAATGCTGTAATACGTGCCTCCGCCTGCGTTCCAGATGAGCGAGCCCCACCCGCTGCCCGTCCCGGTCGTGTACATGGTCCACGCACCAGGCGATCCGTGCGCCAAGCCATTACCGCCTGGGCGAGGATCGCCGCCGACGACGTACTCGCCACCCACGGCCCATATTTGGTATTGACCTGTGCTGAGCTGACCGCTCGTGGCGGGAACGTTGGCGGGCACCCCCCCGCCATCGGCCGCGCCCGTCCACCACCAGAACGAGTTCAACCCTGTATCAAAAATGATGTCGTTGGGCGCGCGACCAAAGCAGCCGCTGATGCCGCCCGAGAGAGGCCCCAGGGCAAACACGGACCACGAACTACCGTTCCACCGGTAGGCGGGCGGTCCGCCGCACGCCCATAGGTCCGTCGGCGACAGGCCCCAGAGTTGCCCGGAAAACCCGCTCGGAAGCCCGGTGCTCTTGTTGGACCATTGCGAACCATCGTAATGCAGCATGAATCCGGGGCCGGCCTGGAGCCACACATCATGGGGTCCAAAGCCCCAAAGTCCTCCGAGATCGTTCGCCGTGCCGGATGGTTGCTTGGTCCAAGTCTTCCCATCAAAGTGCATGATGGTGCCGCCGGCTCCGGCGGCGAACACGTCCGTCGGTGAAGACGCCCACACGCTCCACAGATTGAACGCCGTGCCCGTTGTTATGGTCCTCCACTGCGAACCGTCCCAGTGAAGGAGGTTGGGAGCGCCGTTGGTCAACGCGTTGCCGGCTGCGTGAAACGTGCCCCAAACGTCGGTGTCACTGGTGCCGAACAAAGAATCTGTCTGGAGAAAATAGCGTGTCCAGTTTGACCCGTCGTAATGCAGCACACCTAGCTCACCCGTCATCCAGAGATTGCTCGTGGAACTCCCCCATATGGAGTCCAGGCTCCCGCCCATCGGATACGGGTCGACAAGGCACCAGCGCCCGTCGGCCGTGCAAACTCCGGACACGGAGACAACGCCGCCGCCGCCCCCGGCTTCGCTCCCGCCGTCGGCCGCGAGACCGTCGCCAGCGCCCGCTGTGTCCTGACTTGCACCTGTGTCGCCACCATCGCCCATGCCGTCGCTTCTACCGGCAGTGTCGGCAGCGAACGTCGCGTCACCGGCTCCGGCCGATTCTCCATCGGGCCCGCCAGAACCGCCATCACTCGCACCCGAGCCGCTGCTCGAATTGCAGCCGATAGCTCCAACCGCCAAGACTGCGATTCCGATAAGAGATGGGAGAGAAGACCTCATGTGGTCCGGTCCCTTGCGGTGGGCGGATAGGCAACCAAGCGCGTTCCGCGGATTAGGCAAATGTGGGATCGTCCTGCCCCCTTCGTGGTTGTCACAAGGATCAATGCCAGCTGGCAGGGGCGCGGATCACGAGATCGTCGCGACAGTGCACCGATGGCATCATGGGCGCATTGGCCTGGGCACGTCACCACCAGGTGTCTGCCGCTCAAGAGCCAGCAGATCCGGACGCCGAGTGCAGCCACGGCGAGAAGACGTCAGCAAGGCGGATACGTCCAGCGGGCCTTCATCGCTAAGAAGCGTCCCTCGATGATTTTCCAGGAGCAGTACGCGAGCGCATAGGTCGCAGCGATCGCCACCGCGTAGAAGGCAGATTGCACGATCCATTGGGTTCCCCACATGCTCGGCACGAGGCGTGGAGTTGAGGCAGCCGGGAAAATGGCCAGAAGCGCCTGACGCACGGGCATGTGCAGCAGATACATGGCGTAGCTGTACCGTCCGATCGCGCGTAGAGGAGCCCAACCTAGGAGAGCGGCGAGCAGCGCAGTGGGCGCGCTCGAAGTCACCTCGAACATGATCGCACCAAACACGAGTGTCCACCCCGAGAGACCGACAGTCATCCCGAACGGCCCCAAAAAGCGTGCTGGGCCATCCAGCCACCCGGCGACCAGCACGGCCGCCACGCCCGAGAGAAGCGAAACCATGGCCACCAACCTGCATGTACGCGTGCTGCCGGCGAATGCCGAGAGCGCCACGAGAGACCCGGCGGCAAGGGCGTCAGTTCGAGCCGGCATCATCGCGTACGCGGCGAATTCGAGATGCATCCACGAGCGCAGCGCACAGCGAAACCCGAACGCTAATGCGATCGCAACGACGCACATTCTCCGGAGCAGTCGGATGTCGAAGGCTCGAACCACCATCGGCCAGATGCCGTAATATTGCTCCTCCACGGCAAGCGACCAAGTAACCGCGAGCACCGGCGGGCCAATGCTGCCAAACAAGGCAATCGGCATGTTTTTCAGATAGAGCGCGTGCACGACGGCTCCGGGCACGTCAATGCGTCCCTCGCGCAGGCCGTTCACGCCGTAGAATCCGATCAGCAGGGCGTAATACGCAGGGAAAATGCGCAAAATGCGGCGCATATAAAACGATGAATAGTATCTCGGTGACTGTCGAGTTCGAAGCAAAATGGACGTTATCAGGTAGCCAGAGAGCACGAAGAACAGTTGGACCCCCGACCAGCCGATTCCCGTGAACCAGAATACCGCCTTCTCGGCCGCCGTCGATTTGGGAACGATTTGAAGATGAAAGGAAAGCACGAGAAGCAGAGCGACTCCGCGAAGCCCGTCGAGCGCAGGGAAGCGATCCAGTACGGTCTCTGCGCCGTTCGCAGCGGACAGCGCGTTGCTCGCACGCGGTGCACATTGCATGGTTATCCCTCCCGCGCACCACTGTTGGCGCGCGCCGACTGCAACGGGATCAAATGCCTTTGGTGAAGCAACCGGATCACGCAATCGTGCTCATCGCCGAATGGCGATTCCATGATCCGGATTGCCCGCAACGGGCATGATCTCTATGGGGAGTCCCACCGTATCGGTGCGAGACTTCGACCTTCCGTTATCTCAAGGTCATGACATCGACGGTCGCGATAGCGCTGCCTGGCATCACGGCCGCCGCTGTCGCCGCGTGACGGCGGGGCGGACAGATTCCGCAATCCGCGCCCATTCTCGGCGGCATTGTCTTTTGCCTCCGGCCTCGTGCTAGCTTGCAACCTACTTTGCGAAGCGCGTTTGCGATCGCACGCCTGGGCGCGTTCGCATCAGCCCTGCTTTCATCCGCGATTGCGAGGGCGAGTTCAGAAACGCTCCCTGTGTCTCTCACATATCACGCGAGCCCCGCGTGTCCGAGCGAAGCAGACTTCCTCGAGGAACTGCGCATACGGACGCCGCGCGTTCGCGCCGCCCGGCCCTCGGAGCGAGCTTATGGCGTGTTGGTACGGATCGTGGACGAGAGCAACGGAGTGGCGGCCGAAGGCGGGCGTGTGGTTGGAGAAGTCGAGCTCCTCGACTTGGACGGACGCCCCGCCGTCCGACGCCTCGAAGGGTCGTCCTGCCTCGACGTAGCGCGTGCGCTCGCACTGGTCGCGGCGCTCGATGTCGCCGGTGTTGCCTTCGTTCCGCCGCAGGCCGCGGAGCCCGTGAAGGACGGAGCTGCGCGACCCGCGCCTGCGCCCGTTGGAGAACAGGTAATTGAACCCGCACGGTGGTTTCCGTCGGTGGCGCTTCATGCCGGGCTCCGCAGTGGCGTCGCGCCGACGTTGGCGGCGAGTGGGACTCTTTCCTTCGTGCTCGACCGCAATGCTCCGCGTCTTGCCTCCGAGTTTCGCGTGAGCGCGTCGTACGCGGCGGGCGACACCCCGGGCGCGCGTGCGTCGGTGTTGCTCAGGCTTGCGACGATGGCGCTCGACGCGTGCGTGCCGGCTGTCGACCTGCTCGGAGCTCGAATGCGCGTCATGCCCTGCGCCCGTCTCGAGACCGGCATTCACATGGGAGAGCTTCAACCTGGACTCGGCGCCAAGGCGGCCCTTTGGATTGCTCCCGGCCTGGTCGGCCGCATCCGCGCAAGGGCAGTGGGGCCGGTGTTCGTCGAGGCCGAGATTTCGGCGCTTTTCCCCCTGGTCCGCACGCGCTTTTTCGAAGGAGATGCGATCTCTCCGGTCTACACGTCTCCTTGGCTCGTCGCCGCGGCGGCCGTGGGCGGGGGAACGACGTTTCCGTGATCCGCGCCGGCCTGTGGTGTCATTGTCCTTATAGGAAGTGTTGATCCGCACGATTGCTTCGGAGCATGAGCTTTCGCGAATGGGGTCGCCGCCGGTACCCGAGGTCAGCGCCCCCGCCTCTCGCGAAGCGCGTTTTCGCAAGTTGTTTCAGGCCCACTACACCTTCGTCTGGCGGCAGCTGCGGCGGCTCGGGGTCCTCGAAGGCGCGGTGGAAGACGCCGCTCAAGAAGCGTTCGTCGTAGCCGCCCGGCGTATCGACGACATCACCCCTGGTTCCGAACGGGCTTATCTCTTCGGCGTCGCTCGTCGCATCGCGGCGCACGCGCGCCGAACCCGCCTGACCCGAGATGCTGTGACCGTCTCCGAAGACGCGATGTCGGAGCGCATGGACGCGGGGCCGAATCCGGAGGAAGCTCTCGAGGGAACCAGGGCCCGGGCGATGCTCGACGCGGTGCTGGACGACATGCAGGACGACACACGGGCAGTCTTCGTTCTGTTCGAATTCGAAGCGCTTTCCAAAGCAGAAATTGCCGATGTCCTTGGAATACCCGAAGGCACCGCAGCATCGCGCTTGCGACGGGCGCGCGAAGAATTCTTGGCCATCGCTCGGCGGATGAAGGCCAAGCTCGGGTGGGTCGAGGAGGAATCACCATGAAGCGGCTCGTAGAAGAGCTCCCCGCGTGCTTCGAGACGCGGTTGTTGGCGTCCGAGAAGACGGCTGAGCCTTCCTCGGAAGTGCAAGCGCGAGCGCTTGAGACGGCGCTGGATGTGATGGTCGCGGCAGCCGCAACGGCGGCCGGAGCCGCCGTCGCGACTTCAGGCAACGCGGGCGGAGCCGCACTGACGACGAAGTTGATCCCAGGGCTGGCCTGGAAGACTTGGGTCGTGGGGGTCGTGCTCAGCAGCGCCGTCGGAACGGGGACTGTCCTCGTTGTCAAAAGCACGAGGCACGAGACCGTCGCGCCGAGTGAGCCCAAAGTCGAGGCGCAGGCGCCTTCGGCGGCGGCGGTCCCTCACAATTCGCTTGTCGAGTCGGCCCCAGTCGTTCTGCCATCTCCGGAGCCCAAACCCACAGCTATGCGCAGCGAGCACATCGATCGCAATGTCTCGCCGCCCGCCCTCGCCCATAGTGCGCCACCGCGGCCTTCCGCGGAGAGTGACCTCGCTGGGGAAATCCGCATGATCGACAACGCGCGCGCCGCACTCGCGGGTCATGACCCCAACGAGGCAATCGCCATCCTGGCGGAGTTCGAGGGCCAATATCCCTCCGCGTCGCTGTTGCGCGAGGCCGCTCTCCTGCGCATTGAGGCGTTGGCGGAGCGCGGTGATCGAGGCGAAGCGGTCCGACGCGCCAAAGAGCTTATGGCGCAGTCTCCCGAGGGTCCCTACCAAGCCCGTCTTCGGAAGATTCTCGAACGTGAGACTTCGCCCTGAGTGCTGCTGTTTCTCTTGATTCAGCGACACAGGATTCCTCAGTTGCCAGGTACGTAGTCATGAATGATCCCCGCGCAGCCTCCTTGATGGCCTTGCTCCTATTTTGCGCCGCATGCGGGGCGATCGACCTTCGACTCCAGCCTGAGCCCACCCATGACGGGGGCACCCTTGCCCTCGACGCGAGCGTGGGGGCGAGCGGCGAGGCCTGTAGTGCCACGCCCGTGTGCGACGGCGCCGGTTGCCCCTCCTCGTTGGTGGGTGCCGCGGTGATGAGCGTCGCGGCAGGGGGAAACGTGGCCTGCGTCCTTCGTCAAGACCAGAGCGTGTGGTGCTGGGGCTCGAACCAATACGCCCAACTTGGCTCCATGCCGTCGACAGCGGATCAGCAGTGCGGCGAGCTGCATTGCAACCCGGTTCCCCAGCGTATTTTGGGGCTTACTGGCGTCGTTGCGGTCAGCGTCGGGAGCACATTTGTGTGTGCGCGAGAGGCCGACGGCAGCGTCTGGTGCTGGGGGAGAAACGCCTATGACGAATTGGGCCACAGCGATGTCTCCGATCCGGTTTGTGCCGACCCACCGGATGCAGGCGCCGGCTCGACCTGCGATCCGATGCCGTCGAGAGTCCCTTTCCCGCCCAACGTGCGCATAGGAGCAATCACCGCGGGATTGGAGGTCGCCTGCGCTCTGTCCGAGACCGACGCGAACGGCAATCCATCCAGCGATGTCTATTGCTGGGGAGAGAACGATCACGACTCACTCGGGATTCCCGGCGCCCATCCTTACAAGGTGGCCACGCCCAACAAGATCGGTGGCTTTGCCGGCGACATCCTCGACATCGCTCTGAGCGACGACACGAGGCAGGTGTGTGCGGTTCGACGAGACGGAACCGTGTGGTGCTGGGGCGACGATTGGCAAGGACGCATCGGCGTCGTCCCCGGGACGTTTCCGCAGGCGGATTGCGGTGGCAATCACTGCACCGCGGTGCCGCAACAGATTCGAGTTGAAGATCCACTTGTGGACGGCGGGGCGGACGGCGGCGATCTCGGTCTCGGGGCGTTCCTGACCGGTGCCCGGCAGGTGCAGTTGGGGGACGGCACGTCGTGCGCGCTCAGAAACGACAACACCGTGTGGTGCTGGGGTTACAACGGCGCCGCAGGGCTGGCCAGCCCAGGCCCGTACACGACAGACGACACGCACCCCGGAGCTCGGCCCGTTCTAGGCCTTCCGAGCAGCATACGCCGGTTGGTCCGACACTTCGCCGCGTCGTTTACAATCGACGACAGCGGGACTCTTTGGGGATGGGGCGAAAACTCCTACGGAGAAATGGGAGCCGGAGCGATCTTCGGGCAAGACTGCGTACCTGGTTTGTGCATCGAGCCCCCGATCGCGGTCATGAGCCTTCGGGACGTGAAGGAGCCTGCTGCGGGGGATCGCTTCTTCGCCGCCATCAATGCGGACAACAGCGTCTGGGCGTGGGGACGCAACGACTACGCGCAGTTGGGGCATGCACCCGGATCGGCGGGCGACGGGATGTGCACGGGAGAGGGCCCGGCACCTTGCAACGCGGTTCCGAGCCCAGTCACCTTGCCGTGAACCAAATTGGGCAGGCACGAGTCTGCGCCTACGTGATAGGCGCCGGCCCTTTCCGTTGCAGCTTGCGAGGCGAGCGATTGGCCGGGAGCTCAGCGATCAGTTCGGCGGCGCCGCCGGACGATCGCTCGGACTGTCGTCCTCATTGCGCACCGTAATCGGCCGATACCCGTCGCGCTTGTAGTAGTAATAGTGATAATATCCATACTCGCGGTTGCTCAGATCCACCGCGTTGAGAACGGTCCCAACGACGCGCGCATCGACATCGTGGAGGATGCGCAATCCCTGCCGAGCCAGTTGTCTCGTGGTCTTGAATGCGCGAACGACAAAGACGGTACCGTCGGCCAGCGTCGACAAGACCGCCGAGTCGGTGACGGCCGCGACCGGGGGACTGTCGATGACCACCCGATCGAAGCGAGCGGAGAGCTCCTCGAGGAATTTTCGGAACCGATCGGAGTGAAGCATGTCGGCAGGGTTTGGCGGCACGGGACCCGCCGGTACCGCCCATAGATTTTGGACGAGGGTGGGTTTGGCGACATCGTCGATCGTGGCTTCTCCAACGATGACGTTGGTAACCCCTGCGTCCCCCGCGCGATCGAAGATTCGATGAATCCGCGGTCGTCGAAGGTCGCAGTCCAAAATGCAGACACGCTGCCCACCTTGCGCCAGCGCAATGGCGATGCTGCAAGCTACGGTGGTCTTGCCTTCGACCGGCGCCGCGCTCGAGACTAGCAGACGACGGAATGGGCGATCCGGGTTCATGAAGGTGAGATTGGTGCGAAGGCTCCGCGCAGCTTCCGCAATTCCGCTTAGCGGGTGTTCGTGCACCACCAGCTCCACGTGGTGCGCCGTGCCGTTGGCAGGCGGCAGCGACCCGAGACCCCGCCTTTGACGCCGTGATTTCCCGTTCGTCTCAGCGGCCATCTGCGGAAGGAGCCCTAGGAAGGTGACCCCAAGGCGTTCCTCCACGTCCTGAGGCGTCTTGATGGAATTGTCCAAGACCTCACGCGTCCACATGAGCCCGAGACCCAGAATCAGCCCCGCAAGTACCCCGATTCCGACGTTGACGACAATGCGAGGACGAATCGGAGCACCGGGGGGTAGGGAAGAATCGACGATGCGGATATTGTTGACCCGCATCATCCGCGCCAGGTCCGCCTCCTTCATCTTGTTGATGAGCACCTCGAACAGCTTCTCGTTCTCGTTGCGGGTTCGATCGAGCCGGTGATACTCGATCTCCTTCATGTTGAGCTCCACCGCGCGACGCCGCGATTCCTCGAACAAGCCTGCCAAACCCGCCTCTTGGTGTTGGATGACGGCGAGGTCGCGTTCGACACCACTCTGAATCTTGTGCAGTTCGCCCAATAACTGCGTCGTCGTCTCCGCGATCCGCCCTTCGAGGCTCTTCAACGAGGGATGATTTTCCCCTTTCCCTTCAGCGACGATACCCGCGCGGTCCTTCACGAGCTGCTGATATTGAGTACGGAGCACTTGAAGATATCCATTCCCCAATAGCTCACTCGAGGGGATCTCGTCCGGGTTGTCGGCCGTGATCTTTGCGAGTTCCATATTGCGAGCGAGGAGTTCTTCTTTGCGCGTTCGCGTGTGGGTCAGCGCCGTGTCGTATTCCTGCATCTCGAGGCGCAGGTTGTTCGACGACTCGTTAATCGATGTACTGGGAAGATCGTTTTTCTCTTTGAAGTCGTGAAGCGCATTCTCGTTCCGATCGAGCTCTTGCCTCACGTGGTCGAGCTGCCCGGAGAGCCAGACGACGGCGTCGGAGCTCGAGTTGATCGCCGTCTGCAGGTTCTGGTCGATGAATGCCGTCGCTACGGCGTCGCTGAGTCGCTTGGCGCGCTTTGGATTGGTATCCTCGACCTTGATGTGAAATAAGCGGCTGTTCTTCACCGGATCGACCGTCGTACGGTCGCGAAGAATGGTCGTCACCGTTTCGATTGGGGCGGGCGTCGCAGGCTGCGACTTGAGACCAAGGAAATCGTAATCGGAGCCGAGCGAAAGGTCTCGAGCCACCGCCCCGAGTACTCGATCCGAGGTCACGATCTGGTACTCAGTCTGGTAGTACTCCTGTGTGTCCCAATATACGCCCGCTCCCATGTCGAGGGTCGTGCTCGTCTTGTCGCCCATGGGCTGGACCGGCTGCGGAGTGATTTCGCACAGCGTGCTCGCCTCATAAATGGGAGGCTGCGACTTGGATTGAATCAGGGCCGCGCCGGCGCACACCATCATGCAGGCGATGATGAGCGGCCAACTCCTCCGAAGCGCCTTCAGCACCGAAGCGGCGTCGGTGCCCCAGCCTGCGGTGGACGGGGCGGCCGCCGGCCTGGGAAGAACCACTTCGCTCGACGTCATCTCGTACTCCCCCGACGGGGGCTTGTGCGGTGGAGTTCCAAAAGCGTGCGCATTCTTCAAAGAGCTGCAGGTAGTGTGGGTTGGTTGCGCCGAAGACAAGCTGCATTCGGAACAGAATGGACTACCCCGCGCGCTGCCAGCGTGTAGCACGTGCAAGAACTAGGCACCCAAATTAGTACAGGAAAAGTACCTCCATCTGGGAGCGCTCTCGGAGCGCACTGAACCTTTGCCGGCTATTCGAGCGCCTCGTTTCCAACGGCACCACCAAGCTGGCCAGAGGTTGCCGTGATCGTCGCAATCACCGGAGGTTCGGGGTTCATCGGAAGGAGGCTTGCGACCCGGCATCTGCGGTCCGGGGATACCGTGCGTGTTCTTTCGCGTCGCCCGTCGGCGACGCTGTCGGGTTGCGACTGGCATCAGGGTGATCTGCTGCGAGATGACGGCGCCCTGGAGCGGTTCTCCCGCGGCGCCGATGTGCTCTACCACTGCGCTGCCGAAGTGCGCGACCGGGTCCAGATGAGGACGGTCAACGTGAACGGAACGCGCAACCTCCTTCGCGCTGCATCCGGCCAGATCGGGCGCTGGGTCGGTCTCAGCAGCGTGGGTGTGTACGGCACCTACCGACATGGCGTCGTCACGGAGGCCACGCCGATTCGACCCCGGGGCGCGTACGAGAGCTCGAAGGCAGAAGCCGATGAGTGGACCGCCGATGCAGCGCGAGACGGGCGCTTGGCCCTCACCCTGCTCCGCCCATCGATTGTCTACGGTCCCGATATGCCGAACGGCTCTCTTTTTCGGATGATCGATATGATCGTTCGGGGCTGGTTTTTCTTCATCGGCGCGCCCGGAGCATCGGCCAACTACGTGCACGTGGAGAACGTGGTGGAGGCGTTGTTGCTCTGTGCAACGTGTCCAGCCGCCGAGGGCCGAGTGTACAACCTGTCGGACTGGTGCACGATCGAGCAGTTCGTCGCTTGGATTTGCTCGAGTCTACCGGCGCCTATGCCGAGGCTACGCGCTCCGCTATGGCTGGCTCGCCTTGCATCTCGCGCGGGTGCAAGAATTC
>Ga0210409_10005045_pt1 | contig 13961 bp, 12 predicted proteins | sample IncBWH17MmetaG_FD_161649 | JGI IMG/M metagenome (GOLD analysis project Ga0210409, IMG submission 161649) | Forest soil microbial communities from Barre Woods Harvard Forest LTER site, Petersham, Massachusetts, United States - Inc-BW-H-17-M | ecosystem: Environmental > Terrestrial > Soil >... | reverse complement strand
CAACGACGCCCAATTGATTCGCCAGGGCGTCATTTATGAACACGGTGTCGCCAACCGCCCAACGATCTCGAACCCCACGCTGCAAGCCGGCGTTATCCAAGAGCATTTCCGAGAGGGTTTCGCGCGTCCAGGGCCGGCTCCCTGCGGGCACCGGAAGCGGCCGCTGTGAATCAAGCCGCACTGGAGTCAGCTGGCGCCAGGCCGCCAGATTGATTCCGAGGACGTTGACCTGGTTGACGCGGGCTCGACCATCCTGCCGCGCAGCGATGCCGGGGACTTCCAACACAGCTGTGCTGGCGAACCCCGAATTCAGGCTCATGAATATTGTCGTTGAGCCCCATCGAATGGTCTTCCCAAGATCATTCGTTTGAAGGCGCTCGCTTAAGTCCTGCCGGAAAAAGCGATCCCCGGTGGTCATCGCATACCGAACCCCGCCCAACCGGCTCAGCGCCCGCTCACGCAAGCTGCCGCGCACGCAATCTCCCACGATCAGCGCCCCGATCAGCGCTGCGCTGCCGATGGCCGCACCCAAAACGACGCCCAAATGAGTGCGCGCATGGAATCGCAAGCTGCGGCGAATGAGCAGCCAAAAGGTCATGTCTGCACCAACCGCCCGTCTTTCAGCTCGAACACTCTTCCCATGCGCTGGGCCAGTTCCATGGCGTGAGTCACCACGATGAGAGCGGCCTGTTCCTCGCGGTTCAACTCCGTCAATAACTGCGCCAGTTGTTGGGCGGAGGCGTGGTCCAATGAACCGGTAGGCTCGTCCGCCAGGAGGAGTCGGGGCCGATTAATCAAAGCTCTCACGACGGCAACGCGCTGGCGTTCACCGCCTGAAAGCTGGCCAGGACGATGGGAAAGTCGTTGTCCAAGGCCGACTCGATTGAGCAAACGGCGCGCGCGGTCCGCAACGGGCTCCGAGCCGGGGAGGCTTGCAGCCTGCTTAGCGGCCAGGGTCGGCACCAGAACGTTTTCCAGCACCGTGCATTGCGGCAGCAGATAGTGAAATTGAAAAACAAACCCAATGTGCTGATTGCGGACCAAGGCCAGCTCATCATCCCGAAGCCGATTCAAATCCTTGCCTGCCAAGTTCACTTCTCCGCTGGTGGGACGATCCAATGTGCCGATGATCTGGAGCAGCGTGCTTTTGCCGGACCCGGAAGGGCCAGTAATGGCAACAGATTCAGCGGCTCCAACCTCGAGCGAAACGCCGTCAATCACCTTAATCGGCGCCGCGCTGTCGGGTGACTCGTACTGCTTGGTAACTCTTGTTATGCTCAGTAATGGTCCGCCTTCGGCCATAGGCCAATTTGGGCAAAAGCCGGGCGCTAAAGACAGAAAAATTTCAGTTCGTCCCCGGCGCGCGGACTTTCCAGTCCGCAGCAACATGCGAGCTTGCCCGGGGCCCAGGATTATGCGGTGGTCTGCTCGAATTTCGGTTATTGCTGCGGACAAGAATCTCCGCGCGCCGCGACTCCAACCTTATTTCGGTTGAGATTTCGCCGCCTTCTGTTCGCGCAGCCTGGTCAGCGCTGCCAAGGCGGCTTCGCTTTCGGCGGCTTTTTTGCTCTTGCCCTGTCCGCGAGCCAGCTCAGCGCCGCCATGATGAACCGTGCATTCGAACACCCGGTCGTGATCCGGGCCGGTGGCGGAAACAACGTGGTAGCGGGGAGCCTCCGATGAAACCGCCTGCAAAAATTCCTGCAGCTCACCTTTAGGATTGTCCAAGGTGGGGATGGCCGTAAGCTCGCCAAAAGAGGTGACAAACTGCGCCAGAATAAATTCTCGCGCGGCTTCGAAGCCGCCGTCCAAAAAAATCGCTCCCAGGAGAGCCTCGAAAGTGTCGGCCAAAGCGGAGAGCCGCTCCCGGCCGCCGGAATTTTCTTCGCCCCGACTCAGGATTAGATGCGCACCCAGGCCCAATTGCCGAGCCTGTTGGGCCAGGCTGCGGCGATTGACTAACTGGGCTCTGGCCTTGGTTAGCGGGCCCTCACCGAACCCGGGAAACTTTTCGTACAATTCACGCGTGAGGGCCAGTTGCAGCACCGCGTCGCCGAGGAACTCCAGCCGTTGGTTGGTCTGGATGGGAGCACTCTGCTCATGGGCGACGGACGGATGGGTCAAAGCCAGGCGAAGCAAATCAAGGTCTTGAAAGGAGTATCCGAGCCGGTGTTGCAATTCGTCTAATTCGCTCACGAGGAAAAGGGGCAGCGGGCCCCAGGGCACTAAGGGGTCGCGGTCGTTGCTGCTGGTCCGGTTGATGCCGCGAGCTCGCTCTCGCCCGCAGGCGCGCCGGCGGGCTGTGATTCGGGCAACGACGATGCCGCCGGCGTCCCTGGCGGCGGAACCTCGGCGGCGGGTGGATTCAGGCCGTGTTCCAGAAGCGCGCCCACATCGTGCTGCACAGCCTCGAGCTGGTTGAGTTGCAAATTTGGATCAACAATGGTGAACAGATCACCGCTCTTGGGCTGTTCGTAAATGAACACTCGCTGCCCATCTCTGTGGAGTTGCTCTTTGATTTTGAGAAGTCGTTTGCGCTCGAGCATGACTGCCAGGATATAGGCCGCGGGGACATACTGGGGATCGTTGAGCTCGATCAGTTTGCGCAGAAGCGATTCGGCGTTCTCTTTTTGAATCGGGTCAGCTGCCGGGGCCGGAGCTTCGTAAACGCCTTGCCAATAAGAGACAAAGCCTTTGCGGTCGCGGGCTCCATCGCTGAACTGCTTTTGCCAGCAGGCCTGGCAAACATCGAGCCGACGAAAGGCGGCTTTTTCGTCAAACAACAGCGTGTGGTACTGTTCCTGGTCGTGAAACGAACGGCCGCACGCTCCGCAAGCGTGTGCGCGTGATTGAATATTCCACTCGGTCATGAAAGCCACTAAGTCGTGTCGTGCTTTAGCAGAGTATTATAACCCAGCGCGCCAAGCGCAATCCTGAAAGACAAGACCACAGCCATTTGGTATAGTGTGAGCAAATGCGTTTAGGGCCGTTGTTGTTGGACTCGAATCTGTTTCTGTCGCCGTTGGCCGGTTACACCAACCTGCCCTTTCGACTGACGGTACGGCAGGTGGGCGGACTGGGCCTGGCCACGACCGACCTGGTCAACGCCCGATCGCTGCTCGAGCGAAGAACCAAGGCTCTCAAGCTCATCGAGAGTTCCCCCGCAGACCGGCCCTTGGCCGTGCAGCTTTTTGGATCCGTACCCGAGGAGATGAGAGACGCGGCCGCGTATTTGGAATCGCAAGGTGTCGCCGCGGTGGACATCAACATGGGCTGCCCGGTGCGCAAGGTCTGCCGGGTAGGGGGAGGCTCGGCGATGATGACCGAATTGAGCAAGACGGCGGCCCTGGTCAAAGGAATGGTGGACGCCGTGAAAATCCCGGTTACCGCCAAAATGCGTTTGGGTTGGGACGAGCAGAATATCACGGCGCCCGATCTGGCGCGTACGCTCGAAGACGTCGGGGTAGCCGCGATTTTCGTCCATGGCCGCACCCGGGCCCAAGGGTTTGGCGGCACCGTGAACCTGGCTGGCATTCGCACGGTGGTCCAAGCAGTAAAGCGGATCCCGGTGATTGGCAATGGCGACATCACCACGCCCCAGGCGGCTCGCACGATGCTTGAACAAACCGGGTGCGCTGGTGTGAGCATCGGGCGCGGCGCGTTTTATAATCCCTGGATCTTTCGACATACCGTTCATTATCTGGGAACCGGTGAGCTCCTGCCGGAACCACTTTTTGCTGCCCGGGTTCGGGTCATGTGCGGCCATTTCGAGTTGATGATGCAGGTGTTTGGCGAGGACCTCGGCTGCCGCATGTTCCGCAAAGTGGCGCCCTGGTATTCCAAGCGGTTCGGTCCAGCCAACGAGTTCAACAAGCGGGTCGTGCTGGTGTCAACTCGCCCGGAGTTCTACGAGGTCCTCGAGCAATACCGCTCCTGGCGGGAGCAATTCCTGGATGACACCGGTGAATTGAAACCCCGCTTTCAACCGGCACCCATGGTCGCTTCGTTTATGGCCGAGCCCGGTCAGCGCGAGAGCATTGCAGTGCCTAAGGGACCGGTCGAGGTGTGGTGAGGGTCTTGTTTCATTAGCACCGCGGCTTTAGCCCGGTGAAAATCGACCATGCCGATCATCGAGCCGTTTCAACGGCTTCCCATCTAATCATAAGATATAAACTGTTGGAAACAGTTAAACCATGGGAAGCACTTCTCTACACCGGGCTGAAGCCGCGGTGTTAATGACAAGGAGTCAGGGCCGAACGCGCGAGTGGGCCGGTTGGAACTATTCCCGGCCATACCCTTTGAGCTTACGCGTCGACAGGTTTGTCGGCCCGGTGAAACCGCCGCATAGTTTCTTGGCCCGGTCGTGTAGGGAGGGGCGCCCGTTTTGCCCCGCTTTGCGTTCTTTGCGACCTTTGCGTGAGGTTTTCGTTTCCATCGTCACAAGCTAAAAGTAAGCAGGTCCTTTAGCACCCTTCAAATACTCACCAAACACTCCGAGGTCGGGCACAATCAAATCGACCGGCAACTTGGCGCCCGTCGCATCGGCGGCGGTCGTTTCGCCAGTCAACACCAAAACCCCCATCGCACCAGCCCGCCGCGCCATCGCCATATCCGTGTAAAGTCGATCCCCGGCCATGGCAAGCTCGTCCGGCTCAAGACGGTGGCGCTCGAGGATGCCGCTGATCATTGCGGGATCGGGCTTGCCCAGCACTTCGTCTGGGGCGCGTCCAGAAGCCTTCTCGAGCGCGGCACAGATGGAACCGCAATCGACCAGCACGTTCGGCTCGTCGGTCGGGCATACCAGGTCGGGATGTGTGGCGATGAATAACTTGCCTCTCTTAATCCAATAGGCTGCTCGGCAAAGACGCGAAAAGACCAAAGACGTGTCGAATCCGACCACCACGGCATCTGGCTCGTCGTCCGGATCGTTTTCGCTGAGGGCAAAGCCCGCTTCGGCAAGTTCGCCAAACAGGCTGGGAGTGCCCAGGACGAACAAGCGCCTGACCTGCGGATAATTCCGTTGCAACCGGCCCACAGTTGCCTGTGTCGAAGTACACAGCTGGTCTGCGTTGGCCGAGATTCCAAAAGATGCAAGATGTACCAGGTAATCGCGCGTGCTCTTGGAGGAATTATTGGTCAGGAAGGTATGGCCGATCCTTAACTCGCTCAACAACGCCAGGAAAGGCAGCGTGAAGGGGAACAGCGTGCCACCGCTGTAAATGGTCCCGTCCAAGTCGAGCGCGACATGACGAATTCGTCTCAAGCGCGCTATGAGCTCCCGGTCCGGTACGCTCATCACACGACCTCGACGGGACAGGACGGCACTGCATTAAGAAACGAACGCCCATACTGTTTGGCCAGGACCCGGTTATCGAGAACAACAATAATGCCCGTGTCCGTCTTGGTGCGGATTAGTCTGCCAACGCCCTGGCGGAACTTGAGGACGGCCTCCGGCAAGGAGAATTCACGAAAGGAGTCTCCGCCGCGCGCTTCGATGGCTTCGATCCTGGCTTCAATCAAGGGGTGATCCGGCACCGCGAAGGGCAAGCGGGTGATGATAACATTGGAAAGCGCTTCACCGGGAACGTCGACGCCCTGCCAGAAGCTATCCGTCCCAAACAACACCGAATCGATGTCTTCCTTGAATTTCTCCAGCATGAGCGAGCGCGGGGTGCCGGTGCCCTGCACGAGACAAGCGATTCCCATTTTGTCGAAGAATGACCGCATGGCTTCGGCAACATCGAGCATCAATTTGAAATTGGTGAACAGGACGAAAGCCTTGCCGTGGGTTTGTTTGATAAAATGCTCAATCCAATGAATGAGGGCCGAACGGTAATCCTCGGCGCGCGGGTCCGGCATTTGGCGGATCACGTAGATCTTCATCTGGCGCTCGTAATCAAAGGGCGTGCCGACCTGCAGTTTGGTCGCTTCCTCGGCGCCGACCCTGCGGGCGAAATAATTCAAGCCCGAATTGTCGGGGCCACTCGATCTTCCACGAGGCCTGCTTTGCTGCGACTCAGCGGAAGAAGTCGAAGACCGCACGCTGTCGGTGATCGAGAGCGTGGCGCTGGCCATGATGATGGAGGTATCACTCCCGAATAAGCGGCGCCGAAGGAACTCCGCGACATCGACCGGCGCCGCATTCAATGAGATGGTCCGTTGCGCCTTGCCGGTGCGCTCGACCCAATAAACGTGATCCTCAGCGCTCTGGCTCAGAAACAGAGCCACCGCTTCGCGCAGCTCAGACAACCTTCGGTTGCACTCCATCAGCTCAAGCCCGATCTCGTTGTCTTCGCTCAGTTTGATCAACTCGCTGACGGCCTCGCGCAGTCGTTGAATCGGCAAGGTAACGTTGTCCTGGACCAGCTCGGGTTTGCGGACGCGCAGCTCCGTCCAACCGCGCCTGCGGGCGGACGCAGCCTCACCACCGCCAAAGCTTCGCTGACGGCCCTCTTGTTGGAGGATGTCGCAGGCCATTTCGACGCCGCCAAAAAAACCCTCCGCCTGATTCAAGAGCTCTTTCACCAGATCCACCGTATTTCCGCGCCGCAGGGTGGCCAAGAGACCCTTTTCCGTCTTTGGATTCCACAGGCGCTGCACAGCGTAGCGCATTTGTCCACTGGAGACACTGACGCCGATATGCTTGGAGGCCACATGCTCCATCAAGTGCGCTTCGTCGAAGACGATGAAATCATTTCGAAACAATATGCCGCCCTCGATTTCCTCCTCCACCGTGCCCAGGAGGGTGAAAAACAAGGTGTGGTTCAGGACCAGCACGTCGGCCGAGAGGATCCGCTTGCGGGCGCGCTGGAAAAAGCACACCTCGCCATGCTTGGCAAAATCGGATTGGTACCCGCAGGTTTTGGGAGAACACAGGCCTCGCTCCGAGCACACTTGCGCCCAGACTTTGGCGTCCGGTTCCACTTCAAAATCCGAGAGGCTGCCGTCCGCGGTGCTTTTGGACCACTCGTAAATCCGCCGCAGTTCCTCAGCCTCGGACAAAGTGAACAGGTTCCCGGACTGCTGCATCGCCTTTTGCAGGCGCCGCGTGCACAGATAATTGCCGCGCCCTTTCAACATCGCGAAGCTAAACTGGCCTGGCAAAATCTGCTGGAGCATCGGCAAGTCCTTTTGGGTGAGCTGCTCCTGCAGATTGATCGTGTGGGTCGAGATAACGGCCTTTTTTTTCCGGGCGGTCGCGTAAAGGATGGACGGCACCAAGTAAGCCAGGCTTTTCCCGACACCCGTGCCCGCCTCGACCGCCAGGTGTTCGCCGGTCACCAGCGCGCGCGCTACCGCCACGGCCATCTGTTGTTGCTGCGGCCTGAACTCAAAGTTCTTTGAACGCGAAAGAAGTCCCTTCGGGGAAAAAATCTTCTCGACCTGTTGAACCAAGTCAGCATCCGCCCCGGCAGGATTCGTCTCAGTCGCGCTGATCATCGCGGGGAGTCCAACGGGGCGCGAGTGATGACCTGCTGCACGGCCTTGTTCTTGACGATACTGTTGGGGGGCAAAATACCACGCCAGTTGGTGTTGGGATAGACGACGGAACCCGGCCCGATAATGCTGCCCGGATTGAGCACGGCATTGCAGCCGATCTCGCAGCGGTCGCCCAGCAGCGCGCCGAACTTGCGCAGCCCCGTATCCACAGGTTTGCCATCCACTTCGACGAGGATATTGCCTGCAACCAACTTCACATTCGACACCTTGACGCCGGCGCCAAGATGGGCACGGTAGCCGACGATGGAATCTCCCACGTAATTGAAGTGGGGAACATTGGCATGGTTGAACAGCATGGAATTCTTCAATTCACAAGCATTTCCCACAACGCAGTTGTCGCCGATGATCACGTTCTCGCGAAGATACGCATTATGCCGGATTTCACAGTTGCGGCCGATAATGGCCGGTCCTTTAATCATCACGCCGTCTTCGACCACCGTGCCCTTGCCAATGAACACTTGCTCGCCAATAAAAGCCTCGCCTTTGCACTGATTGTGCAACTCCCGCCGGGGATTCGCTGTCAGGTAGGCCTTGATCTTTCGCAGCGCCTCCCACGCGTATTGGCAGCCATCAAACAGGGACGCGTGCTCTGTTTGGCTCAGATCAAACAAATCGGAGGGTTTGAACATGTCATGAACTTGAAGTTGCGGGCTCAAACTGCTTTTTAATTCTCATCCCGCCGCTATACTATGCTCAAAAATGGGCGATTGTCGCCATGAAAGAAGCCTATATAGCCGCGAAGGAACGGTGGGCCCGCAAAATGGCCGGCCACCACCAGTCTACTCCCCGTTCGACGGATCGTCTGCCGCCGGGTCAACGGCAGGTGCACAACTTTCCGGTGCTCGACCTCGGCGTGCGTCCTTCCGTTTCCCTGAACGAGTGGCGCTTGAAAATCCATGGACACGTGGAAAACCCGGTCGTCTTGGATTGGGAGCAGTTCCTGGCCCTGCCGCAGTTCAAGGACACCAGTGACTTCCATTGTGTCACCACCTGGAGCCAGTTCGACATGGCCTGGAAAGGGGTCGCCTTTTTTACCATCGCCGACCTCGTGAAGCCTAAGCCGGAGGCCACGCACGTTTTTTTCAAAAGCTACGACGGCTATTCCACCAACAATCCACTGGAGGTGTGCTTGGATGATGACGTCCTGATTGCCCATACGTGGAACGAAAAACCTTTGCCACTCGAACACGGCGGGCCGGCACGAGTCATCATTCCGAAGCTCTACGCTTGGAAAGGAGCAAAGTTTATCCGCGAAATTACGTTCCTGGACCGCGACATTCTCGGGTTCTGGGAGATTCGCGGTTATTCGAACACGGCAGACCCGTGGATAGAAGATCGGTTTGCCAAAAAAGGCGAACCTCCACCAGGTTTTCCATGAAACGCACCATTTACTTTGATTACAACGCCACGACCCCGCTGGATACCAGGGTCCGCGACGCCATGCTGCCCTTCTTCGATGAAGTTTGGGGAAACCCGTCAAGTGTTCATCAGGTTGGCCGACGCGCCAGGGCCCTTTTGGATGAGGCACGAGATAGCACTGCTACTTTGCTCGGCTGTAAACCCAGCGAAATAGTATTCACCAGCGGTGGAACAGAGAGCGTCAATCTGGCGATTTTGGGAACCGCTCGACACCTCAAGCATAAGGGCCGCCATATCATCACGACCTCGATTGAGCACCATGCCGTGCTGCATGCTTGCGAGTATCTTAAAAAAAATGAGTCTTTTGAAATCACTTGCCTGCCGGTGAATGCTGATGGTGAGGTATCGCCTAAGACACTGGAAAATGTCATTAGGCCGGACACGGTTCTTGTTTCGGTCATGGCCGCCAACAACGAAATCGGCACCGTTCAGCCAGTCGCAGAGTTGGGCTCGATTTGCCAAGATCGGGAAGTAGTTTTCCACACCGACGCGGTCCAGTGGTTCGGCAAGGAACCTTTTACAAACATTCACCAGTTTAATGCAGATTTAGTTTCTGTGTGTGCTCACAAAATTCATGGTCCGAAAGGCGCTGGCGCTTTGTTTATCAAATCTCCTCTCCATCCGGACCCGATTTTACTCGGAGGAGGACATGAGAACGAAAGACGAGCTGGAACAGAGAATTTGGCGGCAATCTTTGGTTTGCTCGAAGCCCTTAAACTTTTTGTTAAAACCCCGGTGTTTAATCGTCAGCATCTTTCGCCATTGACCGACCGGTTGATTCGACTCCTCAAATCCATAGAAGGTGTGAGCTTCGTCGGTTCACAAAGCCGTCGGCTCGCCAATACGGTTTCTTTCGTCACGCGTGGAGCCGATAGCATAGCGCTCCTGGCCAACCTGGATTTGGAAGGCGTTTGTGCTTCCAGTGGCTCAGCCTGTTCCGCCGGTTCCCTGGAACCTTCCCATGTTATTCGCGCCCTCGGCGTTGAAAAGGACCTTCAAAATTCACTGGTCCGCTTTTCGCTTGGCCGCGACTCGACCTCGGAGGAGGTGCGGTATTTGGAAGAAATTCTTCCAGAAGTAGTCGCGCGGGCTCAGCATTCCCAACAACCCTTGGAATAAGTACCCGCTTAGAGTGTTAACGAACTGTGAGCAACGTGAATAACGACGACTTTGCGACGCGATTCACAACCGAGGGCTATTTTTCCGGCTTCTTCACGCGTGCGTAAGTCATTGTCGTTTCCTTGACAACATGGGTTGTTTGCCTTATTCACAAGCTTTAATACTGATAGTTTTTCTCAGTTAAACAGAACCATAATAAGCACGTTAATGAATCTGACCATCGCCAAGGAGCAAATCATCAACGGATTGCAGGCCGTGCAAAATGTGGTCAGCACGCGCACGACTTTGCCCATTCTTTCCAATGTCCTGCTGCGTGCCGAAGGCGATAAGCTGGAGTTGACCGCCACAGACTTGGACGTGACAATCGCTTGCGCTGTGGAGGCCAAAGTTAAGAAGCCAGGTTCTTCCACTGTGCCTGTAAAAAGATTGTTTGGCATCGTGCGTGAACTGAGCAATTCCGAGATTGATCTGGAGGTGGATGATAAAAGTGCCTGCACAATCCGCTCCGGACCTTCCTTTTATAAAATCAATGGCTTGAGCGCCGACGAATTTCCACCTTTGCCAAAGTTTAAAGAGGACAAGAAGGTTGTTCTGCCGCAGGAAACTGTCAGAGGCATGATGAAGAAGACCTCCTTCGCGATTTCGACCGATGAATCGCGCTACGTGCTGAATGGAATTTTTTTTAGTCTTAAGGATCACAAAATGACCATGGTCGCCACCGACGGGCGCCGTTTGGCCCTGGTGGACGAAGAGGCTGATATAGCTGAAAAAAACCACGGTGAATTCATAGTTCCGGCTAAAACGGTCAATGAACTGAATCGCCTGCTGCAAGACAAAGGTGAAGTCGAGATTCGATACGCTGAAAACCAAGCCTCCTTCAATCTTAAGGATGAGAAGGGATCGTCGATTCTAATTGTGACTAAGCTAATCGAGGGAAACTATCCCAATTATCGTCAGGTTATTCCTGCTGAAACCAAGGAGCGTGTGGCCCTGGTGCGTGAAGAATTTCTGCATGCTCTGCGCCGCGCGGAGATCATGACCAGCGAGAAAGCCAATTCGGTTAAGCTAAGTTTCGGAAAGAACAAGTTGGAAATAACGGCAAATTCTCCGGAAGTAGGCGAGGCCAAGGAAAGCCTGGCGGTAAACTACAAAGGCGCCGAGATGGCCATCGCGTTCAACCCGAAGTACATGATTGACCCGCTGAATGCGCTTCCGAACGACGAGGTTTTTCTGGAGCTTATCGACGAATTGAGTCCCGGCGTACTGAAGATTAACGGCCCATTCCTTTACGTCGTCATGCCCATGCGGCTAAGCTAGCCCCGGGAGCGCCGGCGTCCCGCCGGCGTGTTCACAGGAGGTAAGGTCGCCAGCCTTCACATCTGTTCGAGCGTCTCAATTCCCAAAAGGCTCAGCCCTTGCCGGAGCACATGGGCCGTGAGATCGCACAAAATCAAACGACTGTCTCGCACCATCGCCTCCGATTTGAGTACTGGGCAGGTCTCATAAAATGTCGTAAAGTGCCCTGCCAACGCGTAGAGGTAGTTACAGAGAAAATTAGGACGATACTCCTGAGACACCGCTTCCAGAACCAGCCCGAAGTTCAAGAGATGCTTAGAAAGGGACATTTCGGCGGGCTCACCAAGCCTCAATTCCGACCGTGCCATGCCTGGTTGGGTATTCTCCAGGCCGCCTTTTCGAAAAATGCTGCGGATCCGCGCGTAGGCATACTGCAGGTAGGGCGCAGTACTACCGTTCAAAGCCAGAAGTTTGTCCCAGCTAAAAACGTAGTCGCTCTGCCGATTTGGCAGCAGGTCCGCGTATTTTACTGCTCCAATGCCCACCACGCGGGCAATTTCCCGCCGGGCGTCTTCGGGCAAATCCGGGCTTTTTCCGGACACGACCTTAAAGGCCCTTTCCTCCGCCTCGTCGAGTAAGTCCGCAAGGCGCACGGTCTCGCCGGAGCGGGTTTTGAATGGCTTGCCATCCTCGCCTAAAATCGAGCCAAACCAAACGTGAGCCAGCTTTATGCGGGCTTCCGGATGCCAGCGCCGGAATGAGGCGAAGAGCTGGCGGAAGTGCAATTGCTGGCGGCCGTCGGTAACGTAGATAATCTCATCCGCATGCCACGTTTCCAAACGATAGGCCAGCGTGGCCAGATCGGTGGTGGCATAATTGAAACCGCCATCCTGCTTTTGAATGATGAACGGATTTGGAACCCATTCACCCTCCTTTTGAACCAGGAACGGATCTTCTTTGGGAGGCAAAGAAGCATCTGAAAGAATGGCCTTGGCCCCGCGGCTCTCGGTCGCAATGCCGCACTTCAGTAGTGTCTCAACCACGGTCGCTAACGTTGCATTGTAAAAACTTTCCCCCAAGGCATGATCGAATTTCACCCCGAGCCGGCCGTAGATGCTTTCAAACTGGCTTTGGGAAAGGCGGATCATTTCCTTCCAGATGGCCAGGTTTTCAGGATCGCCGGCCTGTAGGTTGACCAACTCAGAACGCGCTCGATCCAGCGTTGCTTGATCAAATCCCCCTTTTTCAGGATCACAGCGGCCGCTAATCAGCTTGTAGATTCGTTCCATCTCCGCCAGCGGATCCGACTTGAGTTGCTCGGGATCCAGAACCGTTTTCCACCCCACGAGGAGCATTCCGAATTGGGTGCCCCAATCGCCGATATGGTTGTCGGTAATGACTCGATGGCCGAGGAGCCTCAAAACCCGCGCCAACGCGTCCCCGAGCACGGTGGAACGGATATGGCCCACGTGCATGGGCTTGGCAACGTTGGGTGAGCTGAAATCCACCACCACGGTGCGCGGCTCGGTGGTTTTATCGAAGAATAGATGCTCGCCGGCGGCTGCCGATCCCAGTGTCCTGGTCACCGCGGAAGCGGACAGGCGAAAGTTCAAAAAGCCGGCCCCGGCGATCTCGACCTTTTCGCACAAATCGGCCAGGTCGAGTTTGGCAAGCACGTCAGCCGCGAGTTGGCGCGGGTTCATTTTGCGCGCCTTGGCTAATCCCATGAGCGCGTTGGCTTGATAATCTCCAAACTTCGGATCGGGACAAGGCTGGACCAGGACCGAAACGGTGTCCGCCTCAGGTAAAACAAGTTTAACGGCCTCTTGAAGGCGCTTCTGGATGGCTTGATGAGGAAGCAAAACTACTTTCGGCCCTGTTCGCGGATGATGCGCAACATCGTCTCGGCGTCGGGGGCCTGTTCGAGAGCCTGGCGGAAATCGGCTTTGTGCAACAACTTGGCGATATTGGCCAACGTGTGTAAGTGCTTTTGGAACTGGCCCTGGGGTACCAGAAAAAGCATCACCAGGTTCACCGGTTGGTTATCCAGGGCATCGAAGCTCACCCCGTTTTTCGAACGGCCAAGCGAACCAACGACTTCGTAGATCAGGTCAGTAGACGCATGCGGAATCCCGATGCCGAACCCAATGCCGGTGCTCATCGAGGACTCTCTTTTTTTGACAACCGCAGAGATGGCTTCATGGTGTTCAGGCTTGATTTTGCCGGTCGTCACCAAATTGTTGATCAATTCATCGATCGCCTCCCAGCGGTTGGTGGCGCGCAAGTCGGTGATGATCTGTTCTTTGGTCAGGATATCGCCTAAATCCATAGCGTCGGAGTCGTTCCGTCCGGGCATTTCGCCTGAAGTGAACGAGCATTTCAAGACAGAACTGCACTTTTACCGCCGGGTCTACTACGGGATAATACTGAGATCGATTCGCAACCAATGTCCCAGCTGCCTAAAAACCTCCCAGGTGCAGTTGCCCCACCACCGCAGAGCCGTCAGGGCATCCACTTGCCGCGTCAAGAAGGGAATCGCCAGCAGGAGCAGGCCAACGTTGCCCAGGAAAATAATCACTGCCGAAAACAAGTATCCTTGCTCGGTGATGTCGGATTGGGTGTTCTTC